>JAEEGG010003184.1_pt1 | contig 41157 bp, 21 predicted proteins | sample 9134161 | NCBI WGS metagenome assembly JAEEGG01 (sample SAMN16246543, study PRJNA631951) | gut metagenome | biome: gut microbiome; feature: rumen; material: CR-attached | host: Bos | place: Iran: Karaj | collected 2018-10 | reverse complement strand
TTGCCCCCATTCCTTTTTTTCCTTTGCCTGATCCCGGTCCCCGGGGTGGTTGAGATCTCCACTTTCCTGCGCGGGAGAGATGGATACTGGGGGCACTTCACCTTTGGCCATTTGGACGGCAAAACCTTCCAAATGGCATATCTCATGGAAGGCCAGTGGTTCGTTGGAATCCGCCACCCCACCGCCAGCCCCGCTCCCGGCGAAGAGGCCGAGGATGCAAGGAAGCAGAAAACAAAGGAGGAAACTCGGGGCCAGACCCCTTGGTGGGAAGAAGAATGAGCATTTCAGGGGTTGGAATGGGTTGTTCATCGCAAGGGGTGAAGCTACAGGAGGCGGGAAGTTGCGTCAACTCTTTTGGGAGCTGGAAATGAATCGGATGGGGGGGGGGAAGGACACAGTTTTCGGAGCGGCATGGCGGAGGGGGTCAGGAGGCTTCGCGGGCACCCCAGAGAGGCATCAGGTCCAGCCCGCGGCAGTGGTCGAGGCGGCCCTCCGGGCGGCAGTTGCACCGCGGGGGGAGGCGGTTGGCCTGCGTCAGGAGGAAGGGAGGACGGCCCAACGCGCCGCCTTGCAGTAAGACGAGACATCGGTGCCGCAGGAGTTTCCGCAAGTGGGCAGGCGGACACAGGGCAGGAACGGGTTCGGAGGGACAAGGGGCTTTGTCCGGGGTGGCGGGCGGGGATTGGTCTTGTGGAACGGGTGGAGGTGGAGCTGATGCAAGGGAATCGTGCAGGGCCTGATTTGTGGCCCGGCCCCAAGTCGGAAGGAGGAGGGAAAAGGGGGAAAACGATGGGAAAAGCTGGTGCGCCCTGCGGGCGGGAAGCGGGAGGGGGCGGGAAGGGGGCGGGTACGGGGCGACAAGGGGCTCCGGCATTCCTCACGCGAGCCTGACGCCGGGGCACGACTGGAAGTCGCACCTCCCAGGACGGGGAATGGGGGGCGGGAGATGATGGGAAATGGTGGGGGTTCGCTTGGGGTTCGCGGGTCAGGAGCCTCGCGGGCGGGACGCCCGCGGCCCGACAGAGTGCCGGCGGGAGGGGGGGGGATACCTGTCTGGTACCGAAACTTGAAATGCCTATATGGCATTTCAAGTTCCAGGCTTCCGCTTCTGTCAGACGCAATATGAAATCATAGGGAAGACAGTCCGGGGAGGGGGCTACATCATGACTGCGAGGTCGTGTTTCAAGGCTTGAGGCATCCGATGGGACAGACCACCACTCCGTCGGAGGGGCGCCGGTAGGCATATTCCCCAACGGCCACCAGCACCATCTTGAAGGCGGCGGCTTTCATGCGCGAGGTGTCGATCAGGCCCGAAAGTGCGTTCAGCGTGCGGGCTCCTTCCTCAATCAGGGCATCGCCGCCCAGTTTCATTTCAATCAGGCCGCAGTCGCCGTTCCGCAGATGCACCACGGCGTCGCATTCGAGTCCGTTGCGGTCGAGGAAGTGGCTGACCGCCCCGCCGAGCGCGTCGGCATAGGCGCGCAGATCGCGCACGGCCAAGGCTTCGTAGAAGAAGCCGAGGGAGCGGATGTCGTTCATCAATTCCCCGGGGCCCACGCCCATGGCAGCGGCGGCGATGGACGGATCGCAGAAGTAGTGCGTGTCCGATGTCCGGATGGCCGACTTCGAGCGCAGGCACGGCGTCCAGGCGGGCATGTCCTCGACCACAAAGATTTTTTCGAGCGCGTTGAGGTAGGAGCGGATGGTGTTTTCGTCCGGCGGCTTTCCTCCGTCGTTCTGCATGTCCCGCTGCATGGCTGGCAGCAGCGCCGGAGTCCCCTGCAACCGCGCGAACGACCGCATGAGGCGGCGCACCCGTCCCGGATTCCGGGACACGCCGTCCACGCGAGAAATGTCCGATTCCACCACGGCTTCAAAATAGTCCACGGCTCGGTCCAGCGCCACGTCCCCGCGCTGGGCAACGGCCTGCGGCCAGCCGCCGCGGCACGCCAGCCAGACGATGTCGTCCAACGTCCGCACCAGCCCCCTACCGGAAGGTTCCTCCCCGGCGAACAGCCCGCGGAGCGAAACGCTACCACTGGACTCCCCCGACTCCCACAGGCTCATCGGGCGCATCCGCAGGCGGGAAATCCGCCCCGTGCCGGAATGTATCATGTACTTTTTCCCGCTCCGGGCCTCCCGGTCGTCCGGCGGAACGGCGGACCCGGTCAGGATGAAGTGTCCCCATCCCTCCGCGTGGTCGACATGGAACCGCACGGCATCCCAGAACTTCGGTGCCACCTGCCATTCGTCGATCAGGCGGGGCGTAGCCCCTTCGAGCAAGGCCTTGATGTTCGTCGCGGCCAAGGCCAGATTCCGTTCCCGTGCATCGGGATCCGCCATGTAGAGAGCGCTCTTGGCAACCTGTTCGCAGGTTGTCGTCTTGCCGCACCACTTCGGACCCTCCACCAGCACCGCACCCGCTCCGGCGAGCCTTCGTTCGAGAATGCCGTCCGCAATCCGTTTCCTGTATTGGATTTTCATGCCCGCATCCTGTCCGCCCTCTTTCCGTACGTCAAGAAAATTCAGCTGTTTGACGGGAATCCGTTCATCTATTTGACGTCAACCCATTCATTGATTTGTCCCCTTTCTTGCCCTTTGATTTTGGGAATGGGGAGGGGGAGGAGGGGAAAGAATTGTCCACAAATATCAATTTTCCACAAACAACAATACAAATATAAAGAAAAGGCCGCCCGGGTGAAGGGGCGGCCTTGGCGTCACTGGGGCGGTGGGTTAGACCGGGGTGGCGGCGGGTTCGGCTTCGGGGGAGGCGGGGGCGGTGGGGAGGGTGTCTGGGAGGAGTTCTTCGGCGGGGATGGGTTCGGCCAAGGGGACGAGTTTGATGTTGCGGTACATGCTGAAGCCGGTGCCGGCGGGGATCATGTGGCCCATGATGACGTTTTCCTTGAAGCCGTGGAGTTTGTCTTCGCGGGCCAGGGTCGCGGCATCGGTCAGGACGCGCGTGGTGTCCTGGAAGGACGCGGCGGAGATGAAGCTCTCGGTCTCAAGGGAGGCTTTGGTGATGCCCAGGAGGAGCGGGGTGGCCTCGGCAGGGGTGCGGCCTTCTTCGGCCATGCGCTGGTTGACTTCGAGGAAGGTCTGTTTTTCGACTTGTTCGCCCCAGAGGAAGCCGGTATCGCCGGGTTCGGTGATGCGGACTTTCCGCAGCATCTGCCGGACGATGATCTCGATGTGCTTGTCGTTGATTTCGACGCCTTGCAGGCGGTAGACTTCCTGGACTTCGTTGACGAGGTATTCCTGAAGTTCCTGCGGGCCGCAGACTTCGAGGATTTCCTGCGGGACGACGGGGCCTTCGGTCAGGGGCTGGCCCTTGCGGACGTGGTCGCCGGCGTACACGACGATGTGCTTGTTGAGCGGGATGAGGTGCTCTTCGACGTCGTTGGTCACGGGGTCGCGCACGAGGAGTTTGCGGCGGCCGCGGGCGTTGCCGCCGAGCTCGACGATGCCGTCGATCTTGGCGATTTCGGCCGCGTCCTTGGGCATGCGGGCCTCGAAGAGTTCGGAGACGCGCGGGAGGCCGCCGGTGATGTCCTTGGTGCGGGCCTGTTTGCGCGGGGTCTTGGCGATGACGGCGCCGGCGTAGATTTCGGAATCCTTGGCGACGACGACGTGGGCGCCGGCGGGGATGGTGTAGGAGGCGAGGACGTTCTTGCGGTCCTTGGGGTCGCGGACGAGGACCTGCGGGTGGATTTCGTCGCGGTGTTCGAGGACGACGATGTCTTCCATGCCGGTGGCTTCGTCGACTTCCTTGCGGACGGTGACGCCGACGATGAAGTCGCGGAAGTCGATCTTGCCCGCGAATTCGCTCAAAATCGGCACGTTGTATGGGTCCCACTTGGCGATGGATTCGCCCTTCTTGACGGTGCCGCCGTCGGGCGCGGCGAGGATGGAGCCGAGCTGGATGGCGTGGCGTTCGAGTTCGCGGCCGTCCTTGTCGTAGAGGCCGATCATGCCGGTCTTGTTGAGGACGATGTCGTGTCCGTCGGGGCCCTTGACGGTGTAGAGTTCTTCGTAGCGGACGGTGCCGTCGTGCTTGACGAGGATTTCGGGCTGCTTGAAGGTGCTGGAGGCGGTGCCGCCGATGTGGAAGGTCCGCATGGTCAGCTGGGTGCCGGGTTCGCCGATGGACTGGGCGGCGATGATGCCGGTGGATTCGCCGAGGACGGCGGGTTTGCCGTTGGCGAGGTTGCGGCCGTAGCACTTGGCGCAGATGCCGCGCTTGGATTCGCAGGTGAGGACGGAGCGGATCTTGACGGATTCGAGGCCGGCGCGGACGATTTTCTCGACGACGCGTTCGTCGATTTCGTTGCCGGCGGCGACGATCATGTCGCCGGTCTTGGGGTCGCGGATGTCGTCGAGGGCGGTGCGGCCGAGGATGCGCTGGGCGAGGGGGACGAGTTCGTCGTCGCCCTGCATGATGGCGTGGACTTCGATGCCGTTGAGGGTGCCGCAGTCTTCTTCGACGATGATGACGTCCTGGGAGACGTCGACCAGCTTGCGGGTCATGTAGCCGGATTCGGCGGTCTTCAGGGCGGTGTCGGCGAGGCCTTTGCGGGCGCCGTGGGTGGAGATGAAGTATTCAAGGACGCTCAGGCCTTCGCGGAAGTTGGCGAGAATGGGGCGCTCGATGATTTCGCCGGAGGGCTTGGCCATGAGGCCGCGCATGCCGGCGAGCTGGCGGATCTGCTGTTTGTTGCCGCGGGCGCCGGAGTCGACCATCATGAAGAGGGGGTTGACGTCGTCGCGGGATTCGTTGAATTCCATGGCGCGGAACATCAGGGAGGCGATTTCGTCGGTGGCGTGGGTCCAGATGTCGATGATCTTGTTGTAGCGTTCGCCGTCGGTGATGATGCCCTTGCGGTACTGGCCTTCGGCCTCGTTGAGCTGCTTGCGGGCGGCTTCGATGGTCTTGGCCTTGGCTTCGGGGACGATCATGTCGACGATGCCGATGGAGATGCCGGCGCGGGTGGCGTTCTCGAAGCCGAGGTTCTTGACGCGGTCGAGGGTGTGGACGGTTTCTTCGTGGCCGGCGACCTGGTAGCAGTGGCGGATGAGCTCTTCGAGGCGCTTCTTGGGGACGGGGGCGTTGTAGAAGCCCATGCCGACGGGCCAGATTTCGTTGAAGAAGACGCGGCCGACGGTGGTGGTGATGACGGATTCGTCTTTCTTGCCGTACTTGGTCTCGGTCTGGTAGTCGGGGTTCTTGAAGCGGATGCGGGAGTGCATCTTGAGGGCGCCTTCGTCGAAGGCGGTGTGGACTTCGGCGGCGTCGTTGAAGAGGGGCAGGTGCTCGGGGACGGCGTCGGCCTTGGCGGCGGACTGCTGGCGGGCCTTGATGCGGTCGGCCTGGGAGTCGACGGTGAGGTAGTAGCAACCCAGCGCGATGTCCTGCGTCGGCGTGGTGATCGGCTTGCCGGAGGAGGGCGAGAAGATGTTGTTGGGGGCCAGCATGATGAGCTTGGACTCGAGCTGGGCCTCGACGGAGAGGGGGACGTGGACGGCCATCTGGTCGCCGTCGAAGTCGGCGTTGTAGGCGGTGCAGACGAGGGGGTGGATACGGATGGCTTCGCCTTCGATGAGGACGGGCTCGAAGGACTGGATGGAGAGGCGGTGCAGCGTCGGGGCGCGGTTGAGCATGACGGTGTGGCCGCGGGTGACTTCTTCGAGGATGTCCCAGACCTGGTCCTCCTCGCGCTCGATCATTTTCTTGGCGGAGCGGACGGTGTGGACGACGCCCATGGCCTTGAGGCGGCGGATGATGAAGGGCTCGAAGAGGACGAGGGCCATCTTCTTGGGCAGGCCGCACTGGTTCATGTTGAGGGTGGGGCCGACGACGATGACGGAGCGGCCGGAGTAGTCGACGCGCTTGCCGAGGAGGTTCTGGCGGAAGCGGCCCTGTTTGCCCTTGAGCATGTCGGCGAGGGACTTCAACGGGCGGTTGGCGGCGCCGGTGACGGCGCGGCCGTGGCGGCCGTTGTCGAAGAGGGCGTCGACGGCTTCCTGGAGCATGCGCTTTTCGTTGCGGACGATGACGTCCGGGGTCTTGAGCTGCAGGAGGTTCTTGAGGCGGTTGTTGCGGTTGATGACGCGGCGGTAGAGGTCGTTGAGGTCGCTGGTGGCGAAGCGGCCGCCCTCCAAGGGAACGAGGGGGCGGAGGTCCGGCGGGATGACGGGCAGGACGGTCAGGATCATCCACTCGGGGCGGGTGTGGGAGGTGCGGAAGGAGTCGATGATCTTCATCCGCTTGGTGAGCTTCTTGCGGGTCTGCTTGGAGCGGGTCTTTTCGAGTTCGCCTTCGAGGCGTTCGAGCTGCTCTTCGAGGTCCATCTTGGCGAGGATGTCGCGGATGCCTTCGGCACCCATCTTGGCGACGAAGGATTCGCCGTATTTGTCGAGCATTTCGTGGTATTCTTCCTCGGAGAGGGTCTGGCCTTCGCGGAGGGAGGTGTCGCCGGGGTCGACGACGACGAATTTTTCGTAGTAGAGGACGCGCTCGAGTTCCTTGGTGGGCATGTCGAGGACGGCGGCCATGCGGCTGGGGGCGCACTTGAAGAACCAGAGGTGGGAGATGGGGACGGCGAGTTCGATGTGGCCCATGCGCTCGCGGCGGACGCGGGCCTGGGTGACTTCGACGCCGCAGCGGTCGCAGACGATGTTCTTGTTCTTGATGCGCTTGTACTTGCCGCAGGAGCATTCCCAGTCCTTGGTGGGGCCGAAGATGCGCTCGCAGAAGAGGCCGCCCTTTTCGGGCTTGAAGGTGCGGTAGTTGATGGTCTCGGGGTTCTTGACCTCGCCGTGGCTCCACTGCCGGATGGTCTCCGGGGCGGCCAGGGTGATGGTGACGGAATCGAAGCCGGGACGGGACTCGAAGCCGAAGGGGGCGACGGGAGCGACGGGAGCGACGGGCTGGACGTTGGTATCAGTTGTTTCCACCGGGATGCCTCACTTTCAGAATGCCATTCTCACTGCAAAACGGGTACGGGGAGGGGGGACGGCGCGGCCGTCCCCTACTCCACCTCGGAGTGCTTCACGCGGATGTCCAGGGCGAGGCTCTGGATTTCCTTCATGAGCACGTTGAACGACTCGGGGATGCCGGCGTCGAGGGTGTTGGTGCCCTTGACGATGGACTCGTAGATGCGGGTGCGGCCGGTCACGTCGTCGCTCTTGACGGTCATCAGTTCCTGGAGGGCGTAGGCGGCGCCGTAGGCTTCCATGGCCCAGACTTCCATTTCGCCGAAGCGCTGGCCGCCGTACTGGGCCTTGCCGCCGAGGGGCTGCTGGGTGACGAGGCTGTAGGGGCCGACGGCGCGGGCGTGGATCTTGTCGCTGACCAGGTGGTGCAGCTTGAGCATGTACATGACGCCGACGACGACGCGCTGGTCGAAGGGTTCGCCGGTGCGGCCGTCGTAGAGGACGGTCTTGCCGTCTTCGGGCAGGCCGGCCTTCTTCATCATGGCCCAGATCTCGGACTCGGGGCAGCCGTCGAAGACGGGGGTGGCCGCGTGGACGCCGAGGATCTTGCAGGCGATGCCGAGGTGGGTCTCGAGGACCTGGCCGACGTTCATTCGGGACGGCACGCCGAGGGGGTTGAGCACGACGTCGACGGGCTGGCCGTTGGGCAGGAAGGGCATGTCTTCCTCGGGGAGGATGCGGGCGACGACGCCCTTGTTGCCGTGGCGGCCGGACATCTTGTCGCCGACGCTCAGCTTCTTCTTGCTGGCGATGTAGACCTTGACCTGCTTGATGATGCCGGCATCGGTCTCTTCGCCGCTCTCCAGGCGGAGTTCGAGGTTTTCGCGCTCTTCCTTGAGCTGCTCGAAGCGGCCGGTGTATTCGCCGATGATGCTGGTGATCTTCTGCTGGATGGGGCTGGGGTCGATGGCGATGACGTCGTAGGCGGCGGCGAGCTTGCGGAGGAGGGTCTTGGTAATCTTGCGGTTGGCGGGGATGACGACTTCGCCGGTCTGGCCGTTGAGGACGTCGAGCGGGATCTTCTCGCCGAGCAGGATGTTGGAGAGGCCGTCGGTGAGCTGCTCGCGGAGGTCGGCTTCGCGCTTGGCGAGTTCGTCTTCCTTCTGCTTCTTCTGCTTGCGCAGGTCGGCGGAGGAGACGGTCTTGCCCTTGGGCTGGATGTCGCGGCTGGTGGCCTTGACGTCCATGACGATGCCGTAGGTGCCGGAGGGGACGGTCAGGGAGGTGTCGCGGACTTCGGCGGCCTTTTCGCCGAAGATGGCGCGCAGGAGCTTCTCCTCGGGGGCGAGTTCGGTCTCGCTCTTCGGGGTGATCTTGCCGACGAGGATGTCGCCGGGCTTGACTTCGGCGCCGATGCGGATGACGCCGTCGGCGCCGAGGTTCTTGAGGGCCTCTTCGCCGACGTTGGGGATGTCGCGGGTGATTTCCTCGGGGCCGAGCTTGGTGTCGCGGGCGCCGCATTCGAACTCCTCGATGTGGATGGAGGTGAATACGTCTTCGGCGACGACGCGCTCGTTGATGAGGATGGCGTCTTCGTAGTTGTAGCCGCACCAGGGCATGAAGGCGACGACGGCGTTGCGGCCGAGGGAGAGCTCGCCCTCGTGGGTGAGGGGGCCGTCGGCGAGGACGTCGCCCTTGGCGATCTTCTGGCCCTTGGCGACGATGGGGTGCTGGTTGATGCAGGTGCCGCCGTTGGAGCGGGTGAACTTGCGCAGCTTGTATTCCTGGTAGTCGGCCTGCGGGGTCTTCTTGGTCGGCATGGAGCCGTCCTTGGAGACGACGATGCGGCCGGCGTCGACGTAGGCGACCTTGCCGGCTTCGCGGGCGGTGACCATGACTCGGGAGTCGCGCGCGACGCGGCCTTCGATGCCGGTGGCGACGAAGGGGGCCTCGGACTTGAGGAGCGGCACGGCCTGGCGCTGCATGTTGGCGCCCATGAGGGCGCGGTTGGCGTCGTCGTGCTCCAGGAAGGGGATCAGCCCGGCGGCCACGGAGACGACCTGCTTGGGCGAGACGTCCATGTAGGTGACGCGGGAGGATTCGAGTTCGAGGAACTCGCCCTTGTAGCGGCCGGCGACGGTCTTGCGTTGGAAGGAGCCGTCCTCGTTGAGCGGGGCGTTGGCCTGCGCGATGACGTACTTTTCTTCCTGGTCGGCGGTGAGGTAGTCGACCTGGTCGGTGACCTTGCCGTCGACGACGCGGCGGTACGGGGTCTCGATGAAGCCGAACTCGTTGACGCGGGCGTACATCGAAAGCGAGGAAATGAGGCCGATGTTCGGACCTTCCGGCGTTTCGATCGGGCAGATGCGGCCGTAGTGCGAGGAATGCACGTCGCGGACTTCGAAGCCCGCGCGCTCGCGGCTGAGGCCGCCGGGGCCCAGGGCGCTCAGGCGGCGCTTGTGGGTCAGCTCGGCCAGCGGGTTGGTCTGGTCCATGAACTGGCTCAGCTGGCTGCGGCCGAAGAAGTCGCGGATGACCGCGGCGAGGGCCTTCGGGTTGATGAGCTTCTGGGGGGTGAGCTTTTCGGTGGTGGAGTCGAAGACCGTCATCTTCTCGCGGACCAGCCGCTCGGTGCGGCTGAGGCCAACGCGGCACTGGTTCTCGACGAGTTCGCCGACGGTGCGGATGCGGCGGCTGCCGAGGTGGTCGATATCGTCCAGCGTGCCTTCGCCGTTGCGCAGGCCGATGAGGTAGCGAATGGCGGCGACGAAGTCCTCCTTCTCCAGCGTGCGCGTCTCGTTGTCGGCGGGGCGGCCGAGGGCCTGGAGGAGGGCGCCGAGCTTCTGCTGGATCTTGTAGCGGCCGACGCGGCCGAGGTCGTAGCGGCGGGAATCGAAGAAGAAGCGCTTGAGCATCTGCCGCGCGTTGGAGGTGGTGGCGGGGTCGCCGGGGCGCAGCTTGCGGTAGAGGTCCTTGAGCGCGTCGTCCATGCTCGCGGTGGGGTCCTTGCGGACGCTCTTGAGGAAGAGGCCGCCGTCCCACTCCACGTTCACGGCCGCCAGCGTCGAGATGCCGGCCGCCTTGAGCTGCTTGAGCAGGTCGGCCGTCACCGGCTCGAACCGCTTGACGAGCACCGTCTCGCTGTCGGCGTCCTTGACGTCGGCCTTGACCACGCGGTTCTCCAGCTGCTCGGGGCGGGGCCTGGAGACGTTGATTTCCTCGAAGGTGTAGAACAGCCCGAGGAGCTCCTCGTCAGTCCCGTATCCCAGCGCACGCAGGAAGGTGGAGGCCAGGAATTTCCGGCGCCGCTTCTTGCGGTCGAGGTACACGTTGAGCAGGTCGGAGGTGTCGAACTGCACTTCCACCCACGCGCCGCGGTCCGGGATGATCCGGAACGAGTGCAGGAGGGTGCCGTTGGCGTGGACGCTGCTTTCGAAGCAGATGCCGGGGCTGCGGTGCAGCTGGCTGACGATCACGCGTTCGGCGCCGTTGACGATGAAGGTGCCCTGCTCGGTGATGAGCGGGACTTCGCCCATGAACACGGTCTCCTCGCGGACTTCCGACTCGCTCTTGAGGCGGAACGTCACGTGGAGGGACGCGGTGTAGGATTCGCCTTCCTTCAGGCTGTCCACCCACGACACCTTCGGCGGCGTGATTTCGTACTTCACGAAGTCCAGCGAATAGTTCCCGTCGTAGCTCTCGATGGGGAACGTTTCCTTGAACACCGCCTGCAGGCCGATGTCGCGCCGCTTGTTCGCGGGCGTGTCCAGCTGCAGCAACTCCTCGTAGGACTTGGTCTGGATCTCGATGAGATCCGGCAAGCCCACCACATCCTTCAACGTGCCAAAATTGATCCGATCGACCATGCCGTGCACCTATCTTTCGTAACGGGACCCCAAAAAAACGAAACGACAGCCGAACCCCGGCGCGCCTTCCTGGCGGCCGGGGAACGACTCGATGACAACCGTTCGGGTGTTACTTGATGGTGACTTGGGCACCGGCAGCTTCCAGCTGCTTCTTGATCTTCTCGGCTTCGTCCTTCGCCACGTTTTCCTTGACGGCCTTCGGGGCGCCTTCGACCAGTTCCTTGGCTTCCTTGAGGCCCAGGCCCGTGATCGCGCGGACTTCCTTGATGACGGCGATCTTGTTGCCGCCGACGGCGGTCAGCTCGACCGTGAACTCGGTCTTCTCTTCGGCGGGGGCGGCGGCGCCGGCGGCCGGGGCGGCGGCCACGGCCACGGGGGCGGCGGCGGAAACGCCGAGGCGCTCTTCGAGGGCCTTCACCAGCTGGGAGAGCTCGAGGACGGAGATCGTCTCGATCCAATCCACGAATTCGGCCATCTTTCCTTCAAGTTTGATTTCTTCGCTCATGACGTTATGTCTCCTGTTTGTTTTTTAAACCGATTGTGTTTTCTTGTTCCGGCGCGGGGGAAGCCGCGCCGCGGGTTCAGGCCGCGCCTTCGCCCTTCTTGTCCGCCGCGGCCTTGAGCACGTAGACGAGGCTCGCGAGCTTCTGGCTGAACACGCCGACGAGGTTGCTCATCGGGGCGGCCAGCGTGGCCACGAACATGCCCTGCAGCGTCTTCTTCGACGGTAGCGTCGCCAGGTGTTCCACCTGCGCCGCGGTCAGCGCCTCGCCGTCCATCCAGCCCATCTTCACCGAGAGGATCTTCTGGTCCTTGATGAAGTCCTGGACGATCTTGGCGGTGGCGGCCGCGTCTTCCGCGCCGAACACCAGGGCGGTCGGGCCCTTGAGGGCGGCGTCGAGGCCGTCCATCCCCAGTTCGCCGGCAACCACCTTGAAGAGGCGGTTGGGGACGACCTGGAAGCGGGTCTTCTGCTCCGCGAGCTTGCGGCGCAGCGCGATCGTCTGCTCGGTGTTGATCCGGGAGAAGTCGACGAAGATGATGTACGTGGCTTCGGAAACCTGCTGCTTGATTTCCGCGACGATGGCTTGTTTCTCTGGTCTCATGGATTCCTTGCTCCGTTGGATTGTGGGAAGGGGGTGTTCCTCACGCGGTCACGCGGGGATCCAGCCGCAGGCCGGGGCCCATCGTGGAGCTGACGCTCGCGCGCTTGATGAAGAGGCCCTTGGCCGCCGCCGGGCGCGCCGCGTTCAGCGCGTCGATGACCGCCTTGCAGTTCGCGCAGAGCGCGTCGACCGCGAAGGACATCTTGCCGAAGGGGACCATGACGTTGCCGTGGCGGTCCATGCGGAACTCCACGCGGCCGGCCTTGCAGGCCTTGACGGCGGTGGCCGTGTCGTCGCTGACGGTGCCGGTCTTGGGGTTCGGCATCAGGCCGCGGGGACCGAGGACCTTGCCGAGCTTGCGGACTTCCTTCATCGCGTCCGGCGTGGCGATGGCCACGTCGAAGCCGGTGAAGCCTTCCTTGACCTTGGCGAGCATGTCCTCGAAGCCCACGAATTCCGCGCCGGCTTCCCGGGCCGCGTCGGCGGCGGGGCCGTTGGCGAAGACGAGGACGGTGACCTTCTTGCCGGTCCCGTTGGGGAGGACGACGGTGCCGCGGACGGCCTGGTCGCTCTTGGTGGGGTCCACGCCGAGGCGGAAGGCGACTTCGGCCGTGGCGTCGAACTTGGTCGTGGGGTTGTCCTTGAGGAACTGGATCGCCCCTTCGAGGGTGTACAGGGTCTCGCGGTCGACCTTTTCGGCGACCTTCGTGTATTTCTTGCCGTGACGTGCCATGATGCTGTCCTCTATTCCACTTCGATGCCCATGCTGCGGGCCGTGCCGGCGACCATGCGGGCCGCGTGCTCGGCGTCGTCCGCGTTCATGTCCTTCGCCTTGATCTTGGCGATCTCCAGCAGCTGCGCCTTGGTGACCTTGCCGACCTTGTCGCGGTTGGGGACGCCGGAACCCTTGGCGATGCCGGCCGCCTTCTTGAGCAGGCTGGCCGCCGGGGGGCTCTTGGTGATGAAGGTGAAGCTCTTGTCCTGGTAGACCGTGATGACCACCGGGATGATCATGCCCGCGTCCTTCTGCGTGGCGGCGTTGAACGCCTTGCAGAACTGCATGATGTTCACGCCCTGCTGGCCGAGGGCCGGCCCCACCGGAGGCGCGGGATTCGCCTGCCCGGCCGGAATCTGCAGTTTTACGATGCCTGTGACTTTCTTTGCCATTTTTCCGTCCAATCCGGGCCTAGTCTTCGGCCCGTTCCACTTGCCAATATTCCAAATCCACCGGGACCTCGCGGTCGAAGATCAGCACCGACACCTTCAGGCGCCCGTGCTCCGGATCGACTTCTTCCACCACCCCGGACTGCCCCATGAACGCCCCGTCGGTCACCTTGACCTTCTCCCCGGGCTCGAAATTCACCTTCAGCTTGATGCCCCGGTCGCCCTGGTCCTGGATCTGGGCCATCATCTGGTCCACCTCGCTCTGGCGCATCGGCTGCGGGCGGTTGCGGTCGGAGCCGACGAACCCGATCAGGCCGGGCGTCGCCTGGATGTAGAGCCAGGGCTTTTCCATCAGCGCCCCGTCGTCGTCGTAGAGCGCGAGCTCGATGAAGACGTACCCGGGGTAGAGCTTGCGGACCACCGTGGTCTTCTTGTTGTTCTTGATCTCGGTGACCTTCTCCGTCGGCATGAGCACCTGGCCGACGTATTCCTGCATTTCTTCCTGCTGGATGCGCTTCTCCAGGTTTTCCCGCGCCTTCCCTTCCTGGCCGGAAAGCGCCTGCAGGACGTACCACTTCTTTTCCATGGCCGCTTCCCGCCTTTACCCGAGGATCCAGCGGACCAGCTGCCGCAGCACCAGGTCGCAGACCGCGACGAACCCGCCGAGCAGCGCCACCGAGATGATGACCACCACCGTCGAATCGAACAGCTCCGGGCGCGTCGGCCAGGCGCTCTTCTTCAGTTCCGCGTTCACCTCGCCGACGAAGCGGCGGATGCCGTTGATGCTCTCTGTCAGTTTGCTCATGGGACCACTGGGTGTTCGGTCGTGTTGCTTGCGCTTCGGTTCGGGAAAAATGGCAGGCCGGGAGGGACTTGAACCCCCAACAACTGGTTTTGGAGACCAGTGCTCTGCCGAATTGAGCTACCGGCCTGCGTGATCGTTCCTACTTCGTTTCGCGGTGCAGGGTGTGCTTGCGTTCCGTCGGACAATACTTCTTGAGCTCCAACCGTTCGGTCTTCGTCTTCTTGTTCCGGCTGTTCGTGTAGTTGCGGCGCTTGCACTCCGTGCAGGCCAACTGGATGATTTCCCTGGGCATGTCCGCGCTCTCCTGCGCTTCCCGGATCCGCCGGGCGGCCACTCAAGGCCGCCCGGCATCCCGGAAAACCGCTTGTCTTATTCGATGATCTCGTCGACCGTGCCGGCGCCGACCGTGCGGCCGCCTTCGCGGATGGCGAACTGCATCTTCTCTTCCATCGCGATGGGGGTCAGCAGGTTGACTTCCATCTCGATGTTGTCGCCCGGCATCACCATCTCCACGCCTTCCGGCAGCGTGACGTCGCCCGTCACGTCCGTCGTGCGGAAGTAGAACTGCGGGCGGTAGCCCTTGAAGAACGGCGTGTGGCGGCCGCCTTCGTCCTTGCTGAGGACGTAGACCTGAGCCTTGAAGTGCTTGTGCGGGTGCACGCTGCCGGGCTTCGCCAGCACCTGCCCGCGCTCCACGTCTTCCTTCTTCGTGCCGCGCAGCAGGCAGCCGATGTTGTCGCCGGCCTGGCCCTGGTCGAGCAGCTTGCGGAACATTTCCACGCCCGTGACCGTCGTCTTCTGCGTCTCGCGCAGGCCGACGATCTCGACTTCGTCGCCGACCTTGACGGCGCCGCGTTCGACACGGCCCGTCACCACGGTGCCGCGGCCTTCGATGGAGAAGACGTCTTCGATCGGCATCAGGAAGGGCTTGTCCAGCGGGCGGACCGGCTCGGGGATGTAGTTGTCGAGCGCGTCCATGAGCTCCTGGATGGGCTTGCAGGCGTCGCTGTTCGGGTCGTCGCTGTTGATGGCGGCGAGGGCGCTGCCGCGGATGATCGGGGTGTTTTCGCCGTCGAACTTGTACTTGTCCAGCAACTCGCGGATTTCCATCTCGACGAGGTCCAGCAGCTCGGGGTCGTCCACCAGGTCGACCTTGTTCAGGAAGACCACGATCTTCGGCACGCCGACCTGGCGGGCGAGCAGGATGTGCTCGCGGGTCTGGGGCATCGGGCCGTCGACCGCGCTGACCACGAGGATGGCGCCGTCCATCTGGGCCGCGCCGGTGATCATGTTCTTGACGTAGTCCGCGTGACCGGGGCAGTCCACGTGCGCGTAGTGGCGGTTGGCCGTCTCGTACTCGACGTGGGAGGTGGCGATCGTCAGGATCTTGGTCTTGTCGCGGCGGCCCTGGCTCTCGGAAGCCTTGGCGACCTCGTCGTAGCTGACGTAGTTCGCGAGGCCCTTGAGGCTCTGCGTGTGGGTGATGGCCGCGGTGAGGGTGGTCTTGCCGTGGTCGACGTGGCCGATGGAGCCGACGTTGACGTGCGGTTTCGTGCGTTCGAATTTGTCTTTAGCCATTGGATTTGCTCCTGGGGTTCTTTTTTAAATCGGGTTTGGAAAACTGGAGCCTGCGAGCGGGATTGAACCGCTGACCTCGTCCTTACCAAGGACGTGCTCTACCGACTGAGCTACACAGGCTTTTCGCTATTCCATTGTCTGTTTGCGTCCGACGCACCGGCCGCTTCTTACGGCAAACCGGCACAAGACATACCGCTCCCCTTTCGAGGGCTCCCACTGAGGCTCTGGGAAGCGCTGGTCTTGTGTCGAACGCTGATTTCCATCACGGACCGTTTACCGACGTCCCGCAATTCGCCGCGCACCATACCCGCCTCCCCCCCGTCCTGTCAACCCTCTTTTTCAAAAAATTTTCCGCCCGCACCGTCCGCAGCAAATGCCCATTCTCCAGCCGGAGCTGCCACCGCCTCGCGTTCGCCGCCGTGTATTCCCGGAACGTGTCGAACATCTCCGCATCCACCGACACCCAGTCGTGGAAATTCTCTTGGAACACCGCCCCCGATTCCCCGAGGATCCGGTGGATTTCCCGCGTCGCCCTCGCCTTCGCCCTCCGCACCCACCAACCGAGCGGATGCCCGCTCCCCGGCGCCATCGCCACGACCCCGTGGAAATGGTCCGGCATCACCACCCATTCCCGCAGCGAAATCTGCGGACATTCCTGCCCCATCTTCCTCCACGCCGCCTCCAGCGCCTCCCCGCAGGGCGAAAGCACCGTCCGGTAATTCTCGACCCTCGACAAAATCCCCCTCCTCGGCTCCGTGGCAAACGTGATCAAGTAGTATCCCCACCCCGCATAATCATGCCCGCTCCACCTCCGGTATCCGTGCAATCCACCGTCCGTGCCGATGAATCGGCCCCTCTGCCCACCACCGTGCACTTGTCCCTTTCCATCCATGCCCCAATCCTGCCAAATTCTCCTTCCGGAATCCAGCCCAGTCTCTCCTCCTCCTCGTCCCGGGGCACATCTCCGGTTTGTGCACGGGGCGGATCAAATCCACGCTTGCATATTCCCGCGCGAGGCGCATGGTGGGGCGAGGCGTCCCCGCCGGGCCGTTCTTGCCGGTTTTCCAGACCTCCTGCCCCCTTCCACACCGGCTCGCTGGGGACGGCTCGCCCCACCAGGGGCCTTGCTATCCAATCAAGGGGCACCCAAAGTCGAGGCGGAAGGGAGGAGGGGGCACAAACTGGAGATGCGCCCCTCGTCCCGCCGATGCGCCGATTCATCGGCGCACATCACTCCCCCTTCCGGGATGCCCGAACATGCCCTACGTCAAAAGCCCCGTCGAGCCCCCCCATTTGCGGCACGTTGAAAGCCCCATGGCCCCCCAGGGGCAGACACTCCGCCGCCAAAAGAAAACCGGCCGGCTCCGCAAGCGGAACCGGCCGGTGCATGGGCCCGGGGCTTTGCCTCAGGGGGCCACGGCCCGGACGCGGAAGAACCGGTGGACGGCTTCGTCGGCGTCTTCCCAGTCGCCTTCGTCCAGCGAGGTCTTTCCTTCGATGACGTAGGTCCGGTTGCCAGAAGCGCCGGCGGGGGGCACCGAACCGACGACGGGACGGCCGTCGGCATCCATGTCCATGTACACGAGCAGCACGGAGTCCGGATCGGTCGGGTCGGTCCCGGCGACGAATTCCTCGAAGTTCGTCATGCCGTCGCCGTCGGCGTCCTCGTCGAGACTCTCCTCGCCGGTGTCGAGACCGTAGGCGTTGAGCCACGTTTCGGGAACGGCCCGCCCGTCGGCGGACTGGATGGAGGAGGCGCCGGCGCCCGCGTAGTCGGGGAGCCACGTCACGAGGTCAAGCCAGGCGCAATCCATGCCGGACGCGCCCTGCCCGTCCTTGGCGTAGGTCCAGGTCAGCACGTGCTGTCCGAATCCGGAGACCGCGCGCGACATGGCCTGCCAGGGCGTGTCACCGCTGGTGGAAGCGACGAAGCGGCCGTCGACGTACAGCGAGAGCGTGTCGAAGAACTCCTCGCTGGAAGCCTTCCAGTAGAAGCTGACCGTTCCGGGGCCTTCCACGAGGACGGTGAGCGACGCCGAGTCGCGGTTGGCCAGGGACGGCGCGGCCATGGAGACCTTGCGGTCCACGGATTCCATGTAGTCGAAGACCCACGGGTGCACCGGATCTTCCACCCAGTCGAGCGCGTTGTTGAGCGCGTGGGCGACATCCATGCCCTGCCAGAAGCCGAACAGGGAGAGGGTGTCGTCGCCGACGATGCTCAGCGCGTGGACGCGGGTCCCGGTCCCGCCTTCGCCGGTCCACCAGCCGCCGAAGAAGTAGCCCTGGCGGACGGGTTGCGGCAGGAAGCCGAACTTGCGGCCCTTGACGTACTGGCGCTGCGAGGGTTCCAGGCCGGGGATGGCCGGATCGAGCGTCACCGCCACGTATTCCTCGGGCACGGCGGAGTACTGCTTGACCACGCACTTCGCTTCCAGCCCGCTTCCCTTGACCGTGATGGTCCCGGTGCGTTCTTCGGCGCCCGGGTTGGCCTCCACGGAGAATGGCACGGTGTCGATGCCGCGGCCGGACGTCTTGCCGAGGACGATCCACGGGCTGTCGGTCTCGACGGTCCAGTCCCCGAAGGAATCGACCTGGATCTCGGCCTTCTGCGCGCCGGATTCGAGCGACAGGGCGGGAGGATCGACGACGAGGGCGGCGGGCGTGACGGTGACGTCGAGGCGGTCCTCGTAGCGGACGCCCTTGTCGGTGTAGACGGCCTGGATGGTGACCTTGCGCTCGGTGTCGGTCTCGTTCGCTTCGAAGCGGCCGGTGAGGGTGAGGCTGCCGTAGTCCAGGCCCGCCACGAGGCTCCAGACGGGGACGACGCTGCCTTCGGAGCCGTCGGCGTAGACGGCCTTGCAGGCATAGACGGCGTACTCGCCGGAGCGGACGACTTCGGGGCCGGCGATGCGGATGCCGGTCAGCGTGGTCGGCGTCGGCGTCCAGCCGGCGAAGAGCTCGGTCACCTCCGCGGACGCGGTGGTGGCGGCGTCCACCTTGTCGCCCGCCTTGGCGGGGCGGGTGTACCAGGCGTCGAAGTCGTAGCGGGCGCGCGTCGGCACCGGCAGCTCCCCGTAGGGGAAACCGACGACGAACGACTTGCGCTCGGGGCTGACCGCCCCGTCGCACGGATCGAAGCGCACGGAAACCGTCAGCGGCTCGACGGTGATGCCGGCGCTGCCGGTCAGGCCTTCGAGGGACGCGGTGACGGTCGCGGCGGCGGCCGCGGGCACGAGGGCGGCGGTGAACACGCCGTCCTGCGAGATGCTGCCGGCCGACGCGGGCCCGGCGCTCCAGGAGTCGGGCTTGGCTCCGACCTCGGTGCCGTCGGAATACAGCCCGAAGCAGGCGAACTCCGCCGTCTCGCCGGACGTGACGGAAGCGGGGCCTTCGACCCGGACGCCGGTCAGGTGGCGCTCCTCCGTCCAGCGGGCGAAGAGTTTCGCCACGGATTTTTCGCACACCGTGGATTCCGTGGCGCGCGAGCCGCCGTCCTTCGCGGTGAACCAGCCGTCGAAGTGGTGGACGGCGTCCGGCGGGGTGGCGGACGGGAAGGAGCCGTACGCCTTGCCGACGACGTAGGTGCGCGACGCCTCGGCGACCGTGCCGCCGTTCGCGTCGAACGCGACCTCGACCGTCTCGGGCCGGACCGCGATCTGCGCCTCCGCGGTCTTGCCCTGGTACGCCGCGGTGACGGTGCAGGCCGTCTCTTCGGTCACGCGGGCGGCGGTGAACACACCGTCCTTGACCGCCCCGGCGGACTCGGGCGCGAGGCTCCATTCCACCTCGGCGGCGCCGAGGGCGCTGTCGCTGGTGGTGCCGCCCTTGCTCCAAGTGGCCGTGCACGCCAGCACGGAGGAGCCGCCCGCAACGACCGTGGCCGGCGACGCGGACAGCGCGATCTTGACGAGTTCCGCCGGATCCTCCTCCCACTGCGCGTGGAGGATCGCCGCGTTTTCCGCCACGACGGTCGTTTCGAGCACGCGCCCGCCGCCCGTCTCGGCGGTGAACCACCCCAGAAACTGGTTGTAGGCCTTTTCCGCCTTCGGCAACGGCCGGTAGGTGCCGCCGACCACGTACTCGCGGGAAGCGAACTCCGCCGTCCCGCCGTGCGCGTCGAACGCCACGGCCACCTTCTTCGGGCGGATCGTCACGTTGAAGGTCTTCGAAAGCCCGCCGAACTCGGCCTTGACGGTCACGGCCGCGTTCTCCGTGACGAGCTTGGCCTTCCCGTCGCCGTCAATCCACTCCGAGCCTTTGGCGACGGACCACTGGGTCTGCCCCGTCACATCCTTGGAGGAGCCGTCCGAGTACTTCGCGGTGCACTTCATCTGCGCCAGGATGGCCTCGCCGGGCAGGACGGACGAGGGGCCGGCGACGGCCAGGGATTCGAGCAGCACGATGTCGTGCCACTGGGCGACGAGCGTCGTGACATTCTCGTCCGCGACCGTGTCGGGCGTGACGTGGCGGCCGTCGATTCCGGCGGCGGTGAACCAACCGTCGAAGCCGTGGTACTTGTCCCAGGAGGCGCCGGGCAACTCGCCGTACTTGAGGCCGACCGTGTAGGTCTTGTCCGCGTAGTCGGCCTTGCCGCCCGCCGCGTCGAAGGAGACCTTCACCGTCTTCGGCGCGACCTTGACGGCAAGCTCCGCGTCCTTCGTGACGCCCTGCGAGGTGTAGCTCGCCCGGATACGGACGGTGGTTTCGGACGTGACGCCCGGGGCCGTGTACCGGCCGTTGTCCATCGTGCCGGCGGAGGCGCCCCACGTGGCGGCCACGCCGTCCTTCGTCGTACCGTCGGTGTACTTCGCGCTGCACGAGTACGACGCGGAGGCGCCGGAAACCAGCGACGCGGGCCCGGAGATGGCCACCGACGCCAGCTCGACCTTCTTCTCCCAGCGCGCGTACAGCACCGTGTAGGAGCCGTCGTACACCGTCCCGTCCTTGACCTCCGTGCCGTCGGCCTTCGCCGTGAACCAGCCCTTGAAGTCGTGCTTGTCCAGCACCGGCGTCGGCAGTCCGGCGATGGCCGAACCGCGCGTGGCCGCCAGCGTCGCCGGCGACACCGTGCCGCCCTGCGCGTCCAGCGTCAGCGTCGCCGTCGGCGCCACCGCGGTGATCGTCTTTTCGGGGGACGTGACGCCGTCCACCGTGGCCGTGAGGATTGCGCTCCCGGTGTCGCCTTCCTTCGCTTCAACGTAGAGGACGTTCTCCTCGGCATACACCTGGATGCCGCCGTACGAGCCGCGCCAGTGCACAACCGTCTTGGGCAACTGTTCCTTCCCCTTGATCGTCACCCAGCAGACGGGGGCGCACCGCTGCCCCCATTCCAGCGTGTCCGGGGCCTCGATCCGCACCGATTCGACCACGTCCACGTCCACGTACTGGGCCGACAGCTTCGACACCGCCCCCGCGACCGTCGACGAGGCCGTGATCTCGCTGCCGCCGCTCGGCGACGTGAACCAGCCCTTGAACTCCTTGCCGGCCGTCACGTCCGTCACCTTCGGCAGCGTCCCGTACTTCGCCCCGACGGTGTATTCGCGGCTCGCGAACTCCGCCTTCCCGTACGCCCCAGCGTCGAAGGACACCGTCACCGTCTGCGGCAGGATGGAGACGGTCTTCTGCCGGGTGAACGTCGTCCCGGAAGTCGGGGTGTACGCGAACTGCACGGTCGCCTGCTGTTTCTCTGTCAGCTTCCCGGCCGTCAGGCGGTTCCCGCTGAGCGAAGCGTAGGCGCCACCGTAGGGCAGCGACCACGTGCCGAGCGCCGTCACGTCCTTCGTGCCTTGGTCCGAGTATTGCGCCGTGACGGTGTAATCGCCGTAGCCGCCGGACGTCAGGGTCGCGGGACCGGCGAGCACGATGTTCGTGATGACGGTTTCGGCCTTGGCGAACCCGTAGGCGGAGTCCGACATCGGGCCCAGGCCGGCCGCGTTGCTGGCCGCCACCTTGTACCAGTTCGTCTTCGTCCCGGAAACGTCCTTGTCGCTGTACTTGCACAGCGACAGCCCCTGCGCGACGGGCGAATAGCTCCCGGACGCGCTGGAAGATTTGTACACCGTGTAGCTCGTCGCCCCCTCCGTCGAGTTCCAGCCCACGTCGATTTGCCCGACCTTCGTGCCTTTTGTCGCCGTCACCCCCGTCGGAGCGGCCGGAAGCGCCGGTGTGGCGTCCGCCGCCAGCCTCCACCCCAGATCCTTCATCATGCCGGCTTCTAGCGGGGAAATTTCGTGTTGCGGATAGTGGTGTTGCCAGGTCATGAACACCTTGTGGGAGTTCATCACCTCGTCGTCCCAGTGGCTCACGCTCGATCCGCCCTTGTAGGTCGTCGGAGCAAACATCCGCACGGCCTTCCCGCCGTTCGCCTTCTTCGCGTTCGGTCCGTCCCAGTACAGCGCATCGCTCACGATGGCCTTCGCGCGATCCGACCAGGACAGTTCCGGCAGGCGCTTGCCGTTGTACGACAGGTAGCGGGTGTAGACGTTCGGGTAGTCGTAGTCCCGCCCGACGTAGTCGAGTCCGTAGAAGCATCCGTTGAACCCGGCATAGAGCGGGTTCAGGGTGTAGTAGATGTTGCCCGCGAAGCCCATGCCGTGGCAGATTTCATGAAGCAGGACGGTGACGAAGTCCTGCTGGTAGGGGCCGGGCTTCGCGTCCGTGCCGAAATAGTAGGTGGCATCCACCCCGAAGGTGTTCTTGCACCACGTGGCATCCGTGAAATTCGCGTTGAAGACCAGCGTCACGTCGTAGTTGTCGGGGAAAGCATCGCTTCCCAGCTTCTGGTTGTACAACGTCGAAAGATAGTACATCCCGTCCTCGTACACGTCCGGTGGCGGGTAGGAGGATGCCAGGATGGTGTCGCTCGGAAAGTCCTCCTTGCTGTCCGAAAAAGCGACCATCAGTTCGACGGGACACGACCCCTGCACGGAAGTGGACCAGATTTTGCAGGCGCGCGAAATCGCCTTGAGGACCTGCTCCTCGGTCGCGTTTTTCACCTTGCCCGCCCCGAACACCCAGAGGGCGAACTCCAGATCGCCGAAGGTCAGGCTTTCCGTGAAAAAATCGCTTCCTGCGGCCGCAACGCTCCCGGACACCGCCGAGGCTTCGTCGTACGAGTACGTCGCACCGTTGGGCAATTCGTACGAGTACGCGTAATAGGCCATCCGTTCGCGTTCGCGTTCCCATTCGGCCAACTGTCCGTCATCGTCCGGATCTTGCATCGTCAGGTTCGGCCTTTTCTTGCCGAATCCGGTCAGCACGCGGTCCGTCAGGTGCGTGCGTGCGACGGAACCGTCCTCGGCCAGGTAGGCGAAGTCGGGCAGTTCCACGACGGGCTGGGCGGACGCGAGCAGCTGCGACCCGATGATTTCGTCGGCCCCGCCGTCTACGGCCTCCATCGCCATGCAACGGTACTGCTGGCCGGCACCGAGGTAGCGCATCTCCAGTTCCGCCAGCGCGAGCGGCGGTAGCTCGAGGGTACTCTCGCCTGCGGTGGCCGAGAGGGCGACGGCGTTGCCGGTGTCCTCATTGATGATCATGAGGTACGCCTTGGAGGGGTCCTGGACGCCGAGGGCGGAGAAATCCACCGTGAAGGGGGCGTCCGGCGTGGTGGTCTCGACGGTCTCACCGGAGGCGTCCCCGGCCGACTGGATGGCCATGAGGGCCATGGAACGGGCCTCGCGGGGGGCCTCGGCGATCCGGAATCCGGCGAGGGCGGACTGGGCGGCGGCCCAGGCGATGGCGGCGGCGGCCGCCAGACAGCGTATGGTCTTCGATTTCATCGTGTTCTCCTTGTGTATTCGAAATGCGGGGATCAGTTCCCGGCGGGTTTGGTTTTGACGGTGGCGCGGAAGAAGCGGTGCGTCGCGTTCGCGGGAACCGTCCATTCCACCTCGTCCATGCTGGTCTTGCCTTCGATGGTGTACTCGCGCAGGTTCCCGAGGTAGGGATCGGGCACCACAGTGGCCTCGCCGTCCTCCCAGAGGAGGTTGATGCGGAAGGCCGAATCGGGGTTGGTCGGATTGGAGCCGACAAGGAACTCCTCCATGTTGGTCAGGCCGTCGCCGTCCGTGTCGAGCGCAGCGGTAGTGGCATAGTCGAGGCCGTACTCGCCGAACCAGGCGCGCGCCGCGTCGTTCGTGTCCTGCCCGATGCCGCCCGGCATCCAGACCACGCCGTCGAGCCAGGCGCAGTCGCGGCCTTCGCCGCCGACACGGTCCTTGGCATAGACCCAGCGGAGCAGGTGCGTCCCGCCGCCCACGTCGTACGTGGCGTGTTTCCACTTGGTCTGGCCGCTGATGGCCGCCACGGCGTCGGCCCGGTTCGTGCTGCCGCCGTCGAAAAGCAGCAGCTGGTCGTAGTCCTCTTCGCAGGACGCCTTCCACCAGAAGGCGACCGTGCCCGGGCCGTCGACTTCGACCATGATCGTCGAAGTCCCGTTGTCGCCGATGGCGCCGCTGCGCATCGAGGAATCGCCGGAAGCGTGGGTTGCGGTGTCGATGACCCACGGCTTGTCCCCTCCGTCCGTCCAGGCGAGTTCGTCGTCCAATGCGTCGGCCACCGTCATGTCGCGCCAGTAGGCGTAGAGCGTGGTGATGTCGGCGGAAACCTCGGTGGTGTAGATGATCCGGGTTCCCTGCCCGTCCGGCTGCGTCCACCAGCCGCCGAACACCTTGCCGGCGAGCGTCGCCTTCGGCAGGGTTCCGTAGGGTTCGCCGGAGAGGTAGTCGTGCGTCGCGTAGTCCGCGGTCCCGCCGCGCGCGTCGAACGCCACCGTCACCGTCACCGCCGGCTGGCCCGGATCCTGCTTGACCGACAGCTTCGCCGTCAGGATGCCGCATGAAACCGTGATGGTAGCCTTACGATAGGTAGCCTCCGGATTCGTCTCCACTTGGAAGGCCAGTAACCCATCGCCGGTTCCTCCGGCTTCGATCAGCGTCAGCCAGCCAGCCGAGGATTCGGCCGTCCAGGGCCCTGTGCTGGACAGCGGCACCGACCAGGCATTGGCCTTCTCATCAACATTCATCGCCGTCTGCAGCAGCTTCAGCTTCGCTGCCGCCACCGTGACCGCGAGCTCGTTCGTCGCTCCCGTCCCGTCCACTTCCGAGACCGCGTGCAGCAGGATCGTCCGGTCGGACGTGGACTGCTCCGCGGAGAGCGTGCCGTCCACGGCGACCGCGATTCCGGCCTCGCCGCCGGGCAGCGACCAGGTTGCGGGCACCTCGCGGCCGGCCCCGTCGCTGAAGTAGCCCATGCACACGTACTGCGCCGAGTTGCCGCTGGCGAAACTCGCCGGACCGAAAATGCGGATGGCCTCCAGCCGCGGTTCCGGGACCCGGTACGTCATCGACATCGTTTCCACCACCGTTCCGCCGTTCTTGACCGTGTGCGTGAACGCGTGGTCGCCGGGAATCGCGTGCAGCGCGTCCCACACGAACGATTCCGTGCCCGGGCTCGTCGTGCGGTGCAGCACCTCCGCCTCTTCCGCGCCGGGCGCCCGGTGCGACACCTCCGCCACGCAGTCGCCCGCCACCAGGCTTTCCTGCCACGCCGCGCTCGTCTGCACGATTTCCGCCGGCTCCGCCGCCCGCACGCCCCCTTCCATCCTCAGGTCCAGCCGGAACACCGGCGAAACGAAGGTTTCCCCGGAAGCCCATGCCGCCGCCATGCCCATTGCCCATGCCAGAATCGCCGTCCAAGTCTTTTTCCGTTTCATCGCGCTGCCTCTCTTTCTTCTTTCAAATCGTTATCGGTTTCCGTGGATTCTTCTCCCGCGGCAAAACACCCTTTTCCTTTTGGCAACCTTCAATCGCCAATCTCCACCACCGGATACCCGCACCATGTTCCTCGTGGTCCCGTCCAAGCCTTCGTCACGTACACAACGAAATCCGCAGACGCATACATGCTGGAAAAAGGGGTTTCGGATGAAGAGGTTGCATAAGAATCCAACGCGCCCCGGATCGTCACGCTTTCCATCTTGCGGCAATCGCGGAAAGAATAGTTTTTAATCTTCTTGATACTGGCGGGTATAATGACAGATTTCAACTCATTGCAACCATCGAATGTGGAGGACTCCAACGTCGTTATTCCCTGTGGCAATGCAACATTGGTCAACGCAACGCAGTCGTAAAACGCATAGGACTGGATATTGGTCACACTGGCGGGCAAAGAAATCGCCTCCAATGCCAGGCATTGATCAAATGCCCACCCTTCAATATCGACAACACCCTCCGGCACAATAAGCTCCGTAGCCGTGTTACCCACAAATGCACCTTCGCCAATCTTCGTGACGCTTGAGGGGATCTTGCAGTTGACAAGTCCGGGGGGCACCAGGACAAGAGTCCGTCCCGTTTTGTCGAACATCATACCGCCATGAGACGTGAAATTCGGATTGTCCTTGTCCACATCAATTCGGACGGCATTCGTTGCCGTCTGCCTTGCCGCATTGTACTTCGTGCCTTGGCCCTGCATAAATGCCCAGGCGGCAATACTCTCGCAGGATGCGGGAAGCAAAACGGTTTCCAGATTGTCGCACCCGGAGAAAGCTCTGGGTTCAATACGCTTGACCCCTTTCGGCACCTCGATATGTCGTGCCGCCGATTGTCCTTCCGCCGAATAATGTCCGACGAACTCAACCCCGTCTGGAATATTAAGCTGTATCAACCGGGAGCAATCGATGAACGCAGTTCCTGAAATAGTCGTCACCGAGCTTGGAACCGATATCGATTCGAGTTTGCGGCATCCGGCAAAGGCATTTGTCGAAATCGTCTTGACGCTTGGTGGAATTTCAACGGTTTCCAGCCCTCCCGCGACAGCAAACAAGGTTGTTTTCGCCTTGTCAAACAGCATGCCATCTTCGGCACAGTAAAAAGGATTGTTTCCGTCAACCTCAATGCGGGTCAGATTCGGGCAATGGGCGAACGGATTCGCCACAATCTTGATGGTTGAGGCGGGGATGGCAATGCTGGACAAGCCAGAGCCCGCAAAGGCGTTGTCCCCCAGCGAAACAAGCGTGTCGGGCAAAACCACGGATTCCAGATTGCTGCACGCTCCGAATGCGTCGTATGCGATGTTCGTAATACCGGAAGGCAGAATGACGCCTTTCAAGGACGTGCACTCGCTGAACGCACAGCTTTCGAGATTGACTGTACCAACGGACAGAACCGCCGTCTGCAAATTCGAACAACCGGCAAATGCATAGGATCCGATGCTCCGCACCGTTCCGGGAACCGCAATGCTCTCCAAACCGGAACAAGCGCCGAATGCATAGAACTGTATTTCTTTCAATGTGCTCGGCAGAGAAATGCGGGAAAGGGATGTGCAAGTGGCGAACGCCCTTTGACCAATCGTCTGGATGCTGTTTGGCAAAGTAACCGTTTCCAGCCGGGCCGATCCCGAGAAGATGGAGTCCGGAAGATTTGTCACGACGGAAGGGACATTGAGTGTGGTTGCCCCGCGGGGGGCCAGGACCAATGCCCCCGTTTGGCGCTTGATGACGCAGTTTCCGCTTGAATAGTACGCAGGATTTCCCGCCGCAATGCCAATCGTTGTCAAGTTGCTGCACGAAGAGAACGCACTCGGTGCGATGTTCGTCACGTTTGCCGGAATGTTTACGGAAAAGAGGTTCGTACATCCGGCGAAGGATTGCTCCCAAATGGTTTTCAAATCCGCCGGCAGTTCCACGGACGCCAATGACACGCAATCGAGAAACGCATAGCCGTCAATATTCGTCACCCCCGAAGGGAAGGAGACGGACGAAAGAGCCCGGCATCCCGTGAATGCCCCGTAGCCCACGGATTTCAACGCTTCAGGCAATTCAGCGCGCGCCAACGACGTGCAATAGTAAAAAGCGCGGGTTCCGATACTCGTGATGCCGGACGGGAACGACACCTTTTTCAATGAACTGCATTGATTGCACAAGTATTCAGGGATGGCCGTCACACCGGAAGGGATGGAAAGGGAGGTCAATTTGTTGCACCCACTGAATGCGGAGGAGCCAATCCGCGCAAGCGTCGTCGGCAAATACGCACTTGCCAAAGAACGGCACCCGGAAAAAACATCTGAACCAATCCGGGTCACTCCATCCGGGACGGAAACGCTCTGCAGCGAAGTGCAATACTGGAAGGCCGCGCTCGCGATGTTCGTCAGAGTCGAAGGCAAGGACAGCGTTGCCAATGCGTCGCATCCATAGCACATGCGTATTGGGATCTGCGTCACTCCCGCAGGAATGCTCAACGATGTCAAATCACCGCACTGCTCAAATGTTCTGTCTTCTATGTTGGTCACGGTATTGGGGATGGAAATCGAGGTGATGGTTTTCGGCACCCAAAGGAGGCTTGTTTTCCCCTTGTCATAGAGGCCTTTCCCGTACACGGCAAAGGCATTGTTGCCCGAAGCCACCTGAACGCTCGCCAATTGCCCGTACAAAGCACAATAGACGACAGGAATGTTCGTTACGGTCGCGGGCAGCGTGTAACTCGTCTGCTTGTAGGGAACACAAATCAAAGTGGTTTTTCCCTTGTCATACAAAACCCCGTTTACCGTGGTGTAGCAGTTGTTGTCCGACGCAACGGAAATGCTTTGGAGTCGGGCACACCCGTTGAAGGTGTAATAGCTGATTTTTGCAAGGCTCGCCGGCAATTCGATGGTTTCCACAAACGAGGGACAACAGGAAAGTTCCGCAATGCCTTCTCCGATACGGAAATACCGCAGGTTTTCACAGTCGCTGAATGCGCCGCACGAAAGATTGGTCAATCCGTCAGGGAGAGAAATACTGGTCAAATTCGGACAACCCCAGAAGCACGATTCAATGGATTTCAGCCCTTTGTTGAAGGTCACGCTTGCCAATTGGTCACACTGGGAAAATGCGTTGTATCCGATGCCGGTAACGCTTCCGGGGATGGTCACCGACTTGAGATTGCGGCACTCGTAAAAAGCCCTGTTGGCGATGTTCGTCACCGTGTTGGGAATGGTGACGCTTTCGATGCCGGTTCCGGCAAGCACTTCGGCTCCAATCGATCTCACGGTGGACGGAATGGTGACATCGACGGCTCCGTTGAGCTCAACGGCAGTCAAAACTCCGTTTTCGATGGAAAATTCCGGAATGGTGGTGACCGGCACGGTCTTGTTCGTTATCGCAACGTTCTTTTCCGCCTCGATTTGATACCCGTTGTAGGCATAGATGGCCTTGACACGGATAGTCTTGCCAATGGCCGCACTCGATGACGATGCAAACAACCGTCCGTCCGACAGCATCTGGCCATAGGCCGTCCCGTCCGAAATGCTCCACGACGGCGAGACATACACCATGTCCTCGTCGCCGAAATCCGCCCGGCAAGCATAGGTTGCATTGGAACCGAGTTCAAGGACATCCGCCCCGAAAATGTTCAATGCCGTGGGGCCATACACCCGCGCCCCGTTTACTCCCGTGGAATATGCGCTTTTCGCGTCTCCATCCACCGTACGCACCCAGTACCAATACGTCGTTCCGAAGTCCGCCGGGACATCCAACCATTCCGTCTCCTTTGTTTCGCCCAGCAACACGGCATTCGCAATGGCATCGTCCCTTCCGCCCCAAACTTCGTAAGACAGCCCTTCTGCCACGGCCTCCCAGACGAGTCGAATGCCCACCGTCCCCCCCGTAGCCGTCACGGTCGGCTTGTCCAGTGACCACACGGCGTACAGCGTCACAAGCGAGTCCTGGGCCGATGCCAGATTCTTCACGGTCGCACCATCCGCGTAGACAACACCGCCCCCCGCCGAAAGCGCCCAACCCGCAAATGTGTAGCCCGAGCGCAAGAAGGTATTCGTCTGCAACGCCGCCGCCGTGTCGTACGTCATCGTCTGGTCCGCCATCGTCCCCGTCCCGCCGTTCGCGTCGTATTTCACCGTGTACGCGTTCGGCGTCCACACGGCGTACAGCCTCACGATCGCACCCTGTTCCGGCGCCAGATTCTTCACGTCCGCCCCATTCTGGTACACCGCACTGCCGCCCGCCGTCTTCGCCCAACCCGCGAACGTGTAGCCCGTCCTTGCGAAAGCGTTCGTCCTCAACGCCGCCACCTGCCCGTACGTCATCTCCTGGTCCGCCATCGTGCCGGTGCCGCCGTTGGCGTCGAAGCGGACGGTGTAGGAGACGGGGGTCCAGACGGCATAGAGGGTGATGACAGTGCCCTGTTCGGAGGCGAGGTTCTCGACGCTCGCCTTGTCGGCGTAGGCCGCGGGGCCGCCGGCCGAGGTGGCCCAACCGGAGAAGAGGTAGCCGGTTTTGGCGAAGGCATTGGGCGACAGGGTGGCCGCCGTGCCGTAGGTCATGGTCTGGTCGGCCATCGTGCCGGTCCCGCCATTCTTGTCGAACCGGACGGTGTAGGTGTTGGTCGTCCAGTGCGCGTGGAGGGTGGTGACGGAGGGGAGGACGGTGGAGTCGGCGGCGACCTCGGTGCCGCCGGAAGCGGCCGTGTACCAGTCGGCGAAGGTGTAGCCGGTGCGGGTAGCGGTGGAAAGGGTCCCGTACGCTCCGTAGGCGGTGTATGCGTGGCTGGCGGGATCCGCGGTTCCGCCGTGCGCATCGAAGGCGACGGTGACGGAGACTGTGCGGACGGAGACATCCATGGTGGCGCTCGCAGAAACGCCGTTGGTACTCCACTCGGCGCGGAGGGTGACGGTGCCGGGGGTGGCGGTCCGGGCGGCGGTGAGGGTGCCGCGGGTGCCGATGCTGTCGGCAAAAGCGGCACCGGCGGTGATGCTCCACGCGGGCGTGACGGCCAGCGCCGAGCCGTCGCTCAGGGTAGCGGTGCAGGAGTAGTCGGCGGTCGTGCCGGCATCCACGGCATCCGGGCCGGAGATGGCGAGGGCGGTGGGGACGAGGCCGCGCCGCGCGGAAAGGTGGAGCGCCTTGGCGCTGGTGCCGCCGGAGGAGACGGACTGGATCCAGTAGTGGTACTCGGCACCGGCCGCGGCCGTCGTGTCCCGGTAGGTACGGGCCGTCACCGCGGCCAGCGGCTCGGCCGCGGACTGCGTCGCGCTGGTTCCGCGCGACAGGGCGTAGGAGCTGGCACCCTTCGCGGCCTTCCAGGAGAGGTCGATGGCGCCGGCGGCGGGGTTGTTCGAGGCGGTGCCGCTGGCGGGCGCCGGGGGGATGTCCACCGCGACCGTGGCGGAGAGCGCGAGGTCTGCGCACAGCCCCGCCGGGGCGTCGGCTTCCGCGTTCCAGACGGCGAGGTGCGGGCCGTTCGCCAGCGACGCGAAGGAACCCGACGCGAAGGTCCTGACGGGCACCGTCGTCCCGCCGTCCGCACCGGTCCCGGAGAGCGAGACGCTGGCGTATTCCCCGGCAGGCACGCCGGCCAGGTCGAGCGAGACGTCCACAAGCCCGTTCCACGGGTAGCGCTGGCGGGCGAAGAGGTTGGCGACGCGCGGGATGTTTTCGTCGATCCAGTGCGCGTGGAGCCGCGTGGTCTCCGCGTCGGCGAGGCTGGTTTCGCCCATGCGGACCCCGCCTTCGGCGGCGGTGAACCAGCCGAGGAACGCCATGCCGGCGAACGAGGCGGCCGGGAACTCCCCGTAGGGCTCGCCGATGAGATAGCGGACGCGTTCCTGCGAGACGGTGCCGCCCGCGGGATCGAATTCCACCGTCACCCGCGTCGTGTCGACGGGCGGCCGGAACCCGGTGACGCCGGCCGAGAAGGAGGAGGCACGGTCGCCGTCGGCGGACCGGGCGGCCTGGACGAAATACCAATTGGTGACGCCGGGCGCGGCGTCGGTGTCGGAGAACGTCAGGCCGCGCGACCAGTCGCAGAGCATCGTCTTCTCCCCCCGTTCCGAGTCCGCCCGCCAGACCCGGTAGTGCGTCCCCTCCTTCGCGGCCTGCCAGTACAGCACCACCGCGTCCTGCACGGTCCCCTGCGTCGCCGAAAGATCCGCCGGGGGCGCGATGCCGAACAATCCCGCCAGCGAGAGGCGCGCGCCGGTCCGGACCTTCCCCGCGAGCGCCTCCACCGGTTCCGCCGCCGCGTAGAGGCGGTCCACGATCCGGTCCGGCGTCTCGTCCGGGTATTCAGCCATCAGCAGGGCCAGGGCCCCCGCCACGTACGGCGTGGCCATCGAGGTGCCGCTCTTGTAGCCGACCGCTCCCGATCCGCCTTCCACCGTCGAATAGATTTCCACGCCCGGCGCCGCGATGTCCACCTTTTCCTTGCCGTAGAAGCTGAAGTTCGCCAGGTTGTCGTTCCGGTCCGAGGCCGCCACCGCGACCAGGTTGTCCACCTCGAAGTTGGACGGATGGAAAGGCCTCACGTCGTTGTCCCACGCCCGTTCCCCCGGCTCGGCGTTGCCGGCCGCGCACACGAACACCACCCCCGCCTGGCCCATTTTCAGCATCTGCGCGTAGAGGTAGTCGTCCCAGTCCGTCGAGCCGAAGCTGCAGTTGACGATGCGCACCCCATGCTCCTGCGCGTACCGCAGGCAGGTGATGGCGTCGCTCGTCGAACCGCGCCCGCTCTTGTTGAGGAATTTCAGCGCCATGATTTTCGCGCGCCAGGCCACGCCCGCGACCAGCCGCCGGTTGTTGCCTTCGGCCCCGATGATGCCTGCGCAGTGGGTGCCGTGGCCGTTGTCGTCCGCCGTGTTCCCGTCCAGGTTTCCATCCAGGCACGACACCCCGAACGTGTCGTCCACGATTCCGTTCCCGTCGTCGTCCACCCCGTCCCCGGGCAGGTCGGCCTCGTTCAGCCACAGGTTCCGGTTGAGGTCGAAGTGGTCGTGGTTGATGCCGGTGTCCAGCACCGCCACGAGCACGGAGGACGCGTCCGTGCGCGTCTCCCAAGCCTCGGGCGCGCCGATTTTTTCCAGCCCCCACTGCAGCCCGTAGTTCTGGTCGTTGGGGACCACGCTGGCCGAAAAGATGTGGTCCGGCTCCACCTGGCTGCACACCCCGGTCTCCTCGATGCCCATCGTCATCTGGTCCACCAGGTCGCTCTCGGTGTCTTCGGCCTCGATGAGGTAGACGGGGTTCCCGTCCAGGTCTTCCATCAGTTGCCGGACGATGCGCATGCCCTTGGCGGCAAGTTCCGCGGCGAAGGCCTCGTAGCTGTTGCCCGGGCGAAGGGTCGCGAGCACGCGGTTCGGGGAATAGGCGCACACCGACATGCCCCGTCCGCCGTCCGACCGCCGTTCCAGCGCGTAGCGCGTCCCCGCCGCCGCGTCCCGCACCAGCCAGCGTTCCACCGTCCCCCCGGCGGACGCGGCGCCGCGCGCCGCCGGACCACCGCCGCCTTCCGCAACGTAGTCCAGCACGTCGCAGTCCCCCCACCCCGCCGGCGGCGCCGGCAGGGTGCCCGACGCACCCCGCACCGTTCCCGCCGCCGCCAGGCAAAGTCCCGCAACCGACAGCCACACCGCCACAGCCGTTTTCGTCTTCATCGTTGAGCTCCGCCGTCCGGGATTGCCGTTTTTGCCTTCCGTCACTGCACGAACACGATCTGGAAGAACCCGGCTCCGCCGGCCTGAGGGCCGCCGCCGCCCGAGCTGCCACCCGCACCGTAACCGCCGAGAACGGAGGCGCCGCCAGCCGCGTTCGAGAGGACTTGGGTCGTTTGCATGGCGGTCTTCCCGGCCGCCCCAGCCTTGTTCAGCGAGGTGGAGGAAATCGCCGACCCGGACGCCGCCGCGCCGCCGGCACCGGCCGTGACTCCGGTGTAGACGGACTTGCCACCCTTGCCGCCACCCACCGTGAACACGGTCGACGACCCCGACAGCGACGTTGCGCCGCCGTTGTCGCCGGTGGCCGTCACGACGTAGACGCTGCCCTTTCCGGCACCGCCGCCACCCACCGTCACGGTGTAGCTGCCGGCAGCCAGGTTCAGATAGCCTTGGAACGCACCGCCCGAGCCCCCGCCGGTGAGGTAGCCGTAGGTGATGGTGGGATCGGCGCAGAACCCGCCGCCGCCACCGCCGCCCACCGCCGCAATCTGGCAGTTGCCGGCCGACGGGATTGCCAGCGTGTAGCTGCCGGCGGTCTTGTACGTGCGAACTTCCACATACCGGGAAAGGGCGCTGGTGTCGGTGGCGCTGACGGCTTTGACCTGGTAGCGGTAGGCCTTGTTGCCGGAGAGGTCCGGCGCATCCGACCAGGAGGCCGCAGTGACGGTTGCCACGCGGGTGGAGGTCCCGGACAACGTGCGCCACACCTCGTATTTCGTGGCACCCGCGGAGGCAGTCCACGAGATGTTGAAGGTCGTGAGGCCGCTCACGGTCGCCTTGACCCCGGTCGGGGCCGCGACCATCCGCCGGCCGGCGTCATAGCCGCCGAAGCCCGAGGTGACACCGCCGCCCACGCTCTTGACCCAGTAGTAGTAGACCGTTCCGGCAACCGCGGACGTGTCCGAATAGGAGGTCCCCGTCAGCCCCGTGGCCAGGCGCGTCGCCGATCCCGAGGAGGTGCTGGTGCCGCGCCAGACTTCGTAGCTGGCCGCCCGCGACGCCGCCGTCCACGTCACCGTCACCGCGTCCGTCGAGGTCGCGTCCGACGCCGTCACCGTGGCGGGCGGGGCCAGCCACACGGCGTACATCTGCACGACGGCGCCCTGCGCGGAGGCGAGGTTCGTGACGACCGCGCGGTCGGCCCAGGCCACGTTGCCGGAGCTGGTCGAGGACCACCCCATGAAGGCGTTGTTGTTCTTCGTGAAGGCATTGGCGGACAGCGCCGCCGCGGCATTGTAGGTCAGCGTCTGGTCGGACATGCTGCCGCTGCCGCCGTTGGCGTTGAAGCGCACGTAGTACGTGTTCGCCCGCCAGACCGCGTACAGCGTCACGACCGCGCCCTGCGCCGACGCCAGGTTCTTCACGCCCGCGCCGTCCGCGTAAGACACACCGCCGCCCGACGAGGTCGCCCACCCCGCGAACGTGTATCCCGTCCGCGCGAACGCGTTCGCCCGCAGCGAGGTTGTCTGGTCGTACGTCATCGCCTGGTCAGCCATCGCCCCCGTTCCGCCGTTCGCGTTGAAGCGCACCGTGTACGTGTTCGCCGTCCACACGGCGTACAGCGTCACCGTCGCGCCCTGTCCGGACGCCAGGTTCTCCACGCTCTCGCCGTCCGCGTAGGCCACCGCCCCGCCCGCCGACGTCGCCCATCCCGCGAACGTGTAGCCCGTCCGCGAGAAGGCGTTGGCCCGCAGCACCGCCGACTGGTCGTACGTCATCGGCTGGTCCGCCATCGTCCCCGTCCCGCCGTTCGCGTCGAACTTCACCGTGTACGCGTTCGCCGTCCACACGGCGTACAGCGTCACCGTCGCGCCCTGCTCGGACGCCAGGTTCACCACGCTCTCGCCGTCCGCGTAGGCCACCGTCCCGCGGGCCGCGGCCGCCGTCTGCGCCGGAGTCGGCGCGGAACGGATGCCGGAAGGCGCTTCGTTGCCGACCCAGCCGAACGTCACCGCCGCGAGGACGGCGGTGTTGGTGCACTGCGGCATCGTGTAGTCTTCGCTGCCGGGCTTGCCGTCGCCGTGCGTCTCGTCCTGGGCGACCGCGTAGTCGAACATCTCCATGAAAGTGGCATAGGAGTCGCCGTTGCCGTAGGGGCTCTTGTCGCAGTCGCCGGACTTGACGGACCCGACGAAGCACTTCGTGAAGGCCCCGCCATCGTCGCCATCCCAGGAATACTGGTTGTAGTCGGTCGCCGTGATCCAGGCGCAATCGCTGACGGCCAGCTTCGCCGCCCGGATGCCGCGCGCGGCCTCGGCGGCGCGGATCGCCGCCAGCTCTTCGTTGACGCGTTGGGCGAACGCAAAAGGCGAACCCGTGTTCAGGGTGCGGACCGATCCGTCGCGACGGAGGCTCTTGAACATGCCGCCGGTGTGGCAGGCGTCCAGCACGATGATGACCTTCACTCCCGCCTTGAAGTTGGCGAGGATCTTCGCGAACGAGGTGTCCGGCATGTCCTTGTCGTACATGCAGATGCCGACGTCCTTGCCGCTCTCCTGGTAGCCGTGGGAGGAGTGGTAGTAGAGGACCACGTCGCCACTGACGGCCGTCGAAGCGAGGCTCATGAGCTTGTTGGAGACCGCCGCGAACGTGCCCTGCGCATTGGTGAAGATTGTCGTGTTCGCCTCCGCCCATTCACCGCGCAGGAGGATGTTCGTGTAGACGTTCCTGGCGTCCGGCACGCATCCGGTCAAATCGTTGCCTGACAGGTAAGAAGAGGCATACTTGTTCAACCCCGTGCAGAGGGCGTACTTCGCGCCTTTCGTCGTAACCGGGTCCACCGACGTCGCCCAGCCCGCAAACGTGTAACCGGTCCGCGTGAAGGCGTTGGTCCGCAGGGTCGCCGCCGTGTCGTACGTCATTGCCTGGTCCGCCATCGTCCCCGTCCCGCCGTTCGCGGCGAACTTCACTGTGTACGTGTTCGCCGTCCACACGGCGTACAACGTCACCGTCGCGCCCTGCGCCGACGCGAGGTTCTTCACGCTCGCGCCGTCCGCGTAGGCCACCGCACCGCTCGCCGACGTCGCCCACCCCGCGAACGTGTAGCCCGTCCGCGTGAACGCGTTGGCCCGCAGCGCCGCCGCCGCGTCGTACGTCATCGACTGGTCTTCCATCGTCCCCGTCCCGCCGTTCGCGTCGAACTTCACCGTGTACGTGTTGGCCGTCCAGTGCGCGTAGAGCGTCAACCCCTCGGCCGGAACGGTGTCCGTCCCGGCCACGCGGCTTCCGCCGTCCGGTTCCGTGAACCAGCCGCCGAAGGCGTAGCCCGTGCGCGACGCCTCGGCCAGCTCCCCGTACGCCCCGTACGCCGTGTACGTCCGCTCCGCCGGATCGGCCGTGCCGCCGTTGCCGTCGAAGGCCACCCGCACGGTCACCGTCCGGACCGCCACCGTCTTCTCGGCCGTCGCCGAAACGCCGTTGGTCTCGAACACCGCGCGGACCACGGCGTCCCCGCCGGCCGGCGTCCCCGCCGCCACGAGCGTGCCCGGCCCAACAAAGGCCACCAGGCCGCCGCCGGACGCGACGCTCCAGGCTGCCGCATCCGCCACGGCCACGGAACTCCCGTCGTTGAGGACCGCCGTCGCGGAGTACTGCACGGTTGTCCCGGCATCCACCTCGCCGGGCCCGCCGATTTCGAGGGAAACGGGAATCAGCCCGCGCCGCGCCCACAGGTGCAGCGCCCCCTCGCTGGTCCCGCCCGAGGACGCGGACTGGATCCAGTAATGGTACACGTTGCCCGCTTCCGCGCCGGTGTCCCGCCACGACGTCCCCTCCACTTCCGCGGCCGGTGCCGCCGCCGCGCGGTCGTCGCGGTCCGCGCGCGAAACCGCGTACGAGGTCGCCCCCCTCGCCGCGTTCCACGACAAATCGATGACCCCCTCCGCGGGATTGTCTTCCGCCGTTCCTTCCGCCGGCGGGGGCGGCACGTCCACTGACGCCGCCGCCCGCAGCGCCAGCTCCCCGAACGCCCCCGCCCCGGCATCCGCGTCCGCGTTCCACACCCCGTGGTGTTCGCCATTGCCCAGCCCCGCCGGCCGCCCCGCCTCCCACGTCGCCAGCGGCACCGGCGCCGCGTCAGCGCCCTCCCCGCCGTCTTCCGTCCAGTTCCCCTCCCGCGCCACGCTCGCGAACTCGCCCGCCGGGACCCCGGCCAGCTCGAAGGTCACGTCCACCAGCCCGTTCCACGGGTACCGCTGGCGCGCGAAGAGGCGCTCCACCCGCAGCGCTTCCCCGTCGATCCAGTGGGCGTGCAGCGCCGTCGTGTCCGCGTCCGCCACGCACGATTCGTCCACGCGCGCCCCGCCTTCCGCCGCCGTGTGCCAGCCGAGGAACGCCATGCCGTCGCGCTGGGCCGCGGGGAAGCTGCCGTAGGGCGCGCCGATCTCGTAGAGGGCGCTCGTGCGATCCACGGTCCCGCCCGCCGCGTCGAACGACACCGTCACGTGCCGGTCGTCGGGCGCCGGCCGGAACCCGGGGACGCCGGCGGAAAAGACCGACGCCTTGTCGCCGGAGGCCGACCGCGCCGCCTGCAGGAAGTACCAGTTGGTCACCCCCGGCTCCGCTTCCGTGTCCCCGTACGTCAGCCCCTGCCGCCAGTCGCAGAGCATCGTCTTCTCCCCGTCCTCGCTGTCCGCGCGCCACACCCGGTAGTGCGTCGCGTCCTTCGCCGCCGTCCAGTACAGCACCACGGCGTCCTGCACCGTCCCCTGCGTCGCCGACACCTCGGTCGGCGGAGCGATTCCGAAGAAACCGGCCATCGACAGGCGCGCCCCCGTCCGCACCTTGCCCGACAGCGCCGCCACCGGTTCCGCCGCCGCGTAGAGGCGTTCCGTGATCCGCCCCGCATCCTCCTCCGGGTACTCCGCCATCAGCAACGCCAGCGCGCCCGCGACGTGCGGCGTCGCCATCGAGGTCCCGCTCTTGGCATCCATCCCGTACGTTCCCAGCACCGTCGAACGGATGTCCGTCCCGGGCGCCGCGATGTCCACGTTCGCCGCCCCGTAGTAGCTGAAGTTCGCCAGCCGGTCCTCCGGGTCGCTCGCCGCCACCGCCACCAGGTTGTCCACCTGGAAGTTCGCCGGGTAGAACGGGAACACGTCGTTGTCCCGCGGCGACTGCCCGTTCCGCGCGTTCCCCGCCGCGCACGCGAACACCGTCCCCGCCTTGCCCATCTTCGCCATCTGCGCGAAGAGGTAGTCGTCCCAGTCCGCCGACCCGAAGCTGCAGTTCACCACCCGCACCCCCTGTTCCGCCGCGTAGCGCAGGCAGGTGATTGCGTCGCTCACCGCCCCGCGCCCCTCCCCGTTGAGGAACTTCAGCGACATGATCTTCGCCGACCACGCCACCCCCGCCCCGTTCCGCCAGTTGTTCCCGACCGCCCCGATGATGCCCGCGCAGTGCGTCCCGTGCCCGTTGTCGTCCATCGTCGCCGCCCTCGCGTTCCCGCCGATGCAGGCCACCCCGAACACGTCGTCCACGACCCCGTTCCCGTCGTTGTCCACGCCGTCGCCCGGGATTTCGCCCGGATTCGTCCACAGGTTCCGGTTCAGGTCGAAGTGGTCGTGGTTGATGCCCGTGTCCAGCACCGCCACCAGGACCGACGACGCGTCCGTCCGCGTCTCCCACGCCTGCGGGGCCCCGATTTTCTCCAGCCCCCACTGGGCGGCCCAGTCCGGGTCGTTCGGCACCGCCTCCGCCTCGTAGATGTGGTCGGGCGCGACCGTCCCGCACATCCCGGTCTCCTCGATGCTCATCGTCATCTGGTCCACCAGGTCGGTCTCCGTGTTTTCGGATTCGACGACGTACACCGGATTTCCGTCGAGGTCCTCCATCAGCAACCGGACCACCTTCAGTCCCTTCGCGGCCATGGCCTCCACGAACGACGCGTAGTCCTGCCCGGCCCCGAGCGTCGCCAGCACCCGGTTCGGCGAGTAGGCGCACATCGAGATTTCCTTCCGGCCGCGGACCGTCCGCTTCACCGCGTACACCGCCCCCGGCACGCGGGATGAGCGCAGCACCCACCGCTCCACCTTGTCCCCCGCCGTCGCGCGGGCTCCCGCCGGCACCGTTTCCTCCCGGTATTCCGCGACCTCGCAGTCCTCCCAGCCCGCCGGGGGCGCCGCCGCGGGTTCCGCCGCCGCGCGCGACGGCAGGGCGCACGCCCCGGCCAAGGCCAACGACAGGCAATATTGGGTCAAACGGTGGATTGCGTTCATGGTCTTCCTCCTGGCTGGTTCATGCCTGCGGTGCCGCGGGATCCCCGGAGCGCCCCTCCGGGCCGGTTCCGGCCGCCGACGCCGCCAAGTCCGCTTCCAGCCTGTCCAGCTGGGTGCGGACCGCCAGCAGCGCCGCTTCCGGCACCGTGCAGTGCAACGCGCGGGCCACCGCCTCCAGCCTCTCTTCCAGCGGCGGCGGTATCCGGACCCACGTTTCGGCATGTCCTTCGGCTTCTTTCACGGCCATTTTGTAATACAACGTGATACATCATGGCAAGCCCCGATTTGCGCCACTCCCCGCACCGGTTCGGTCCCGCCGGACGGCAGGCGGCAACCCCGGGCTGGCACGTTGCGGGGATTGTGGTATCTTCCCATACCATGCGAAAAGACACTGCCATTCCCTTCCGCCTGGATGCCGGAACCAAGCAACGGCTCCAGGCCGCCGCCGACAGGATGGGACTTTCCACCTCCGCCCTCATCCGCATCCTGATCGATTCCTTCGTCCGCTCCTTCGAAGCCTCCGGCGGCCGCACCACCCTCCCCCTCGATTGGCCTCCCCCCCGCCTCCCGCCTCCCCCCCCACCCTCTCCCCGCGACCGCCGTTAGATTCCCCAATCGACTCTTTCCATGAGTCGGCGCCCCGCCGTCATCCATCGGCTTGGAACCCGCATTGCCCCTGCATACAAGCCCCCGGCCCTCCGCGGGAGCACTCGCGATACCAAGGAAAAACCGGCCTTTCCCTGCGATTTTCCGCATTTCCGCACGGCCCGCCCGCCGCCCCGGGACATGGCGTCGGGCTTGCCGGGAGAGCGCGGGACCTACCCATCGCGCATCGCCTTGTTCGCCTCGTGGTTCTCTCGCCATTTGCAACACTGTTCTCCCGTTTGATGTGCGGCATCCTGCCCCTCCACTGGGGGCGCGGGCGTCCCGCTCGCGATGGGGGGGCGACTTTCCAGTCGCGCCCCTTTTCTCCTTGGCGCAGCTGAAAGCCGCACCTCCCAGCGCCACATCCCCGCCATGTCCTCCCGCATTTGCTTGCATTCGCATGCAATCTGCAATAAATTGACCGCAATCAGCAATCAAAGAAGCCAACCCCGCCATGTCCGCCGCCACTGCCACCATTTCCTTCCGCGTCAAACCCGAAATCAAGCGCCGGGCCGATGCCCTTTTCGCCCGTCTGGGCCTGACCACCTCCGCCGCCATGAACGTCCTGCTCATGCAGACCCTCGAACACCGCGGCTTCGCCGCCCCCGTCGCCCTCCCCACCGGCGAAACCCGCACCGACGAAGAAGAAGCCGACGAGACCCCCACCGCCGAGACCGCCGCCCCCGCGGCCGTCGCCCCCGCGGCCGTCGCCGACCTCTTCGGCGCATAGGCGCTCCCCTGCCCCATCCCGCCCCCCCCGAACCTACCGGTCCATGCCTGCGGCGGCAAACACGGAGGGACCGGAGGAAGGAGGCACGGAGGTCTTTTTGCGGGTAGTTTGTTGGAGGGGCATCCGCGCCCCGAAAACGCTCCCAACCTTTTTTGGGATGTCCAAGATGGGTCCCGTCGGGGCTCCACATCCTCCATTGGTGCCCGAGGAAGTACTTGCGATACCAAGGAAAAATCGGCCTTTTCATGCGGTTTTTCCGTATTCTCACATGGGGAGGTCGCCGACGTGGGGGCGGGAAAACCGCAGCCCCGGGGCATGGCGGCGGGCTTGCCATGAGGGGGCGGCGGGGGTAGGGTCGTGAGGATGAGGTTCGTCGATTACATAGCGGCGGGACAGGACCGCGGAAGCCTGGCGGTGTTCCTGACGCTGATGGCCACGATGCTGGGGGCGTCGGCGACGCTGGGCGTGGCGGCGAAGGCGGAGGCCATCGGTTTCCCGGCCATCTGGTGGCTGGCGTCGGGCTCCATCGGCCTGGCGCTGCAAGGGGTGTTGCTGGCGGGGCGGATACGGGAGACGGGGGCGAGGACCCTTCCGGAGCTGGCGGGCAAGGTGGCGGGTACGCCCGCGCGCCGCCTGG
>JAEEGG010003183.1_pt1 | contig 41179 bp, 31 predicted proteins | sample 9134161 | NCBI WGS metagenome assembly JAEEGG01 (sample SAMN16246543, study PRJNA631951) | gut metagenome | biome: gut microbiome; feature: rumen; material: CR-attached | host: Bos | place: Iran: Karaj | collected 2018-10 | reverse complement strand
CCAGTACCGCACGGGCATCTATTACACCGATGAGGCCGATGTGCCCACGCTCAAGAAAGTATATGACCGCGTGCAGGCCCAAGTGAAACTCCGCCTGGCGGTGGAATTGCTGCCCCTCAAGAACTTCCACAAAGCCGAGGACTACCATCAGGACTATCTGGACAACAACCCCGACGGCTATTGCCACCTGCCCCTGGAACTGTTCGAGATGGCCAAGCGCGCCAACCGGTAAACACTCGCATGAGGCAGACGATAGACGTCATCAGGCAGTGGATTGCCCACCAGTGGACAGTGCTCAAGCCATGGATGCTGCGCCAATGGCAACGCTTCATGCCATGGTTCCTGCACCAGTGGTCACTGTTCAAGGCATGGGTCAATCGCATGTGGCACTTATGGACGGACCGCGACAACCGTTGGCTATCGCTGCCGTGCACTGTTGCCGCATTGCTGGTGCTGCTGGTGTCTGTCAAGAGCTGCCAAGGCATCGTCTATTACTACACCCCCGAATGCAAGATACTAAAGCTGGGCTACCCCATCGATGAGGCCCGCGCCCTGGCTACTGCACTGAATCACGAACAGATCGACTCGCTCATTGCCCGAGGCGAGCACGACACCATCGCCTACCCCATCATCAACGAGCGCTACTACATCGCAGACAATTTTGACCGTTATCTCGCATTCCACAAGTCTGACACGACCGATGCTCCTCTCGCTGATATCGTTGCCGCTGTCAATGTGGGCATCGACCTTGACCCGCAGGAGAGTGCTGAGCCTTGCGATACCACCATGGACCGGCTGATGCTGGTCAACAGATTCCATTATCTTAACGAACACCACAAGCCTCGCAAGCTGAAAGAGTTCAAAAAGATCTTCTGCTATGAGGAGCAAAAGGCCGCCCCTGCCGTGGTTAAAGCCTTCGAGGCCATGCAAAAGGATTGCAAGAAACAAACCGGAGCGCAACTGATGGTCAACTCGGCCTATCGCTCCTATAAACAGCAGATAGGAACCCACAAGCGCAATCCAAAAGGATATGCCGCCCGAGCTGGTTTCAGCGAGCACCAGACGGGATTTGCCATCGATGTCACATCGTTGCAGCATCCCATGAGATGGCCTTTCGACACATCGGAGGAGGGCATCTGGATGCGTGAGCATTGTCATGAATACGGCTTCATCCTGCGATACCCCAAAGACCGGGGCCACATCATGAACTACAACTACGAGCCGTGGCACCTGCGCTATGTGGGCAAAGTTGCCGCCCGCCAAATGCATGACGAGGACATCACCTTCGACGAGTATTACGCTTATTACATCGAGCCTCAAGCTAAGACGCAAAGGCGCTAAGAAAGCACCAATTCAACTCGTCCGCCTAGTAGAGACACAAAATTTTGCGTCTCCGATTGTAAGGAGTTACCTAAATGCCAACCCTGAGACGCAAGATTTTGCGTCTCTACTTTTTTGATGAATGTGAGTTCATCAAAATCACATTATTATTGATGGTTATTATTGCAGCTTCACGTCATAGCCCGATTCATTGGCCAGGATCGTGAAGTTGCCGCGCAGGCCATGGCGGCTGCCCATGGCGGCTGTGACCATACCCATGGTCATGCGCAAATTCACCTCTACACAAGGATTTAAGGCGATTTTGCCATTTTCATCCCAGTAAAGCATCATGTCGATACCTATCGGACCATTGTAGTGTGGAGCGACAATGCCATCAATTACCATGAGGACTTGACCTATCACGGGGTCAAGATCGGGATACATACCCAGCAGCATCTCATGTAATTCCTCCATTGGGGCCACCCTACCCGTTCCGAACTGGCTGTGGAAGTCGCTGTCAAAGACCGAATAGCCCATGAACATCGTATGGCCATCACGGCACTTGCATTCGATGGCAAAGTCCTGCACCCTATCCAATCCCACCTCGCACAAGAGTGAGCCTTGACGGTTCAAGGCACCTTCTATCCAACGGGGCACATGGTTATCGCCTGTCGGGTCGATGACGCGATAGATGCCCTTACCACTGCCCGACCACGGCATCTTCAAGTAACAGCCAGGGTGGCTGTGCATGAAAGCGGTCACATCGTCAACAGTGCCCAATTCCACGGGGCAAGGCGAGAATGTGTTACCCAAGGCCTGATGAACAGCAATGCTGGTGCGACGGTGCGACAAGCGGCGAACCCAATCCAGTTGTTCATCGGTGGGCAGGTTGTCGGGAGAAACGCCCGCTTGCAATAACTGGTGGCGCAACGTGGCATCCCAGCCCCAGGGGTGGATGCAGCATGGCCCCAATTCGGCGATTTTGCTGATGGGGACGGGCGTTATGTCAAGATGATGGTCATGGAGCCAGCGGCGGTCCTCGTCAATCGGGCAATCGTCAGGAATGGCGATATAGGAGCCAGCGGGTGCCACCCACGACGGCAGTAACCGCAGGTCATGACGGAACTGGCGTGCAAATGGCGGTGCGGTGTAGTTGTGCGCCCCATGTGCCAGTGCCAAGTCATGCTCGGGATTGAAAAGAAAGACGTCAACCATTCATTAATGGCATCACTTAACGGTGATGCTGACGGTGGATTTCATGCCCGTGGAAGGGTCCTTGACGGTGAGAGTCATTACGCCTGGCTTTTTACCGGCTTGGCAAACGACTACCAGCTGGCCGTGGAAGAGGCTCATCTGCGGTTGTGTGAAAGGCTCCAGCGAGGTGGCATCGCCGTTGCAGGCTGCTTTATAGGTGCCAGCACCTGTCACACTGAATTCAAGCCTGTTGGCAGCATCGGGGCACAGGGTGCCGTTCTTATCGACGAGGCTCACCGTGATGTAGGCCAGGTCGTTGCCGTCGGCCTTGATGGTCTTGCGCTCGGGCTCGAGCAGCAGTCGCTTGGGCTTGCCGGCGGTGCGGACAATCTGCTGACCAGCTTTGTTGCCGTTTTCGTCATATACGACCACTTTCAACTCACCGGGCTGATAAATGACGTTACGCCAACGCAGGCGGTAACGGTCCAGACGGGCGGTATCGTTCTTGGTGATGCGGCCCTGGCTCTTGCCGTTGACAAAGAGTTCGGCGCTGGGATAGTCGGTATAGCAATAGACGGGAGTCACCTTGCCCTTGCGGTCGGGCCACGTCCAGTGCGGCAGCAGGTGGATGGTGTGCTCATTCTTGTTCCAGTGACTGCGGTACAAGTAGTAGCGGTCCTTGGGCAGGCCTGCCAGGTCGCAGATGCCGAAGTAACTGCTGCGCGAGGGCCAATATTCGTCGTATGGCGTGGGTTCGCCCAGGTAATCATAACCAGTCCAGACGAACTCGCCGACGGTCCAGTCTCGATCTTCCTGCATCTTCCAGTCATCGTCGGGCAGGTTGCTCCACCAGCAGTATTCCACGTCATAGCCCGAACACTGTCCGTCGGGCCATGCCTTGTTGGTGGCAACGGTGTCGGGGAAGCAGTAATGGCCGCGTGTGCTCACGGTCGAAGCCGTCTCGCTGCCCAGGATAAAGCCCTGCGGCAAGCGCTCAAACAACTCATCATACCTGTGGAGGCGGTAGTTAAAACCAGGCACATCAGCCACTTGGGCAAAACCGCACCAAACATCGCCGTCGGGCTGGTCCATACCACAGGTCACCATGCGCGAGGGGTCATAGTGGTGGCACAGGGCGATGAGATCCTTGTAGCGCTTCACGCCCTCGGGCTTCCACTGCTCGGGAATCTCGTTGCCCACGCTCCACATGATAATGCTGGGATGGTTGCGGTGGTTGAGCACCAGGTTGCGGATATCCTGCTGCCACCACTCATCCCAGTAGAGGCCGTAGCCGTTGCGCACCTTAGGCTCCTTCCAACCGTCAAAGCTCTCGGCCATCACCATCATGCCCAGGCTGTCGCAGATTTCCATCTGCATCGTCGAGGGCATATTGTGGCTGGTGCGGATGGCATCGGCACCCATGGCCTTCATCATCTCAATCTGACGGATCAGCGCTGTCTTGTTGATGGCAGCACCCAGCGGGCCAAGGTCATGGTGCAGGCACACGCCCTTGATGCTGCGGCGCACGCCGTTGAGCTGGAAACCGCCCTCTTTGCTGAAGGAAACGGTGCGGATACCGACCTTGGTGCTCTGGCGGTCAAGTTCCTGTCCTTCCCTCAACAAAACAGCTGTCAATCGATAGAGCTGAGGTGACTCGGGCGACCACAAGGCAGGGTTATTCACGGTCATGAGCGTGGCAAAATGCCCCATGCCATCAGCATGTGTGCGCTTTTGGGCCACTTGACGACCGGCAGGATCAACAAGCGTTATATCCAGTTCATATCCCTCAATACGGTCAGGAATGACATCCAGCTGATGTTCAACCCGCAAGGCTGCCTGACTGCCATCAATGCTCAATGTATGCACAAACAAGCCCCATGGGTCCAAAGCATTCTGTTCACGTGTCATCACGAGCTTGACGGGGCGGTAGATGCCGCCGCCGGGATACCAGCGGTTGCTCTCCTCCTTATTCTCAAGTCTCACCTCCAGCGTATTGGCAGATCCGTCGGTATGAATAAACGGGGTAACATCGACAATAAAGGCATTGTAACCATAGGCCCAATGTCCTGCTAGATGGCCATTGACATAGACATAGGGGTCTGCCATGGCGCCATCAAATATGAGCTTCGCACTGCCGAAGCCCTGAGGAACACTAAACGTAGTCTTGTAATAGCCCTTGCCAATCCAGGGCAGAGCACCCGAGCGGCCAGACTTCTCGGTGGCGACGTCCTCGCCGTTTTCCTTGATGGCCACGACCTGCAGGTCCCATTTTTTGTCAAACGGACCGCTGATGGCCCAGTCATGGGGCACGGTCACCTGCTGCCAACTGGCATTATCGCGTGAAAACTGCCAACCCTCGTCAAGGGTCAGCTCAACATGGCTCTGAGCCATTGCCGTCACGGCCACCAGTGCAGCCAGTAAAATAAAGGTCTTTTTCATTGCTGTTTCAATTGCTTGTTGATTTCATCGATATAACCCAGCAGTTCGTCGCGGCCACGGGAGTCCTCGCTCGAGGTCATGAAGATGAGGGGCAGTTCGTCCCAGGTCTTGTGCAGCTCTTTCTTGTACTCCTCGACAGCAGCAGGTCCGGCGACCTTGCCCAGCTTGTCCATCTTGGTGAACACGATGGAGAACGGCACACCGTGTTCTCCCAGCCACTGGATAAACTCGAGGTCAATCTTTTGCGGCTTGAGGCGACTGTCGACGAGCACAAACAGATTAGTCATCTGCTCGCGGCCGAGCACATAACCCTGAATCATGCGGCTGAACTGCTCGCGGCTCTCCTTGCTGCGCTTGGCAAAGCCATAGCCCGGCAGGTCGACGATGTACCACTCGCCATTGATGAGGAAGTGGTTAATCAGCAATGTTTTGCCAGGTGTGGCACTGGTCTTGGCCAGGGCCTTGCGGCCCGTGAGCATATTGATGAGCGACGACTTGCCCACGTTACTGCGGCCGATAAAGGCATATTCCGGCAAGCGGCTGTCAGGGCACTTGCGGTAATCGCTGTTACTGATCTTGAATTCGGCAGATTTGATGTTCATATTGTAGTTAGTTGTTAGTCCTTAGTTGTTAGTTGATTGTCTCGAGATAGAACGAGACGGGACGAAAGCCGTCGTTGCACGATATCATGGCCGACTGGGGATTCTGCATCCAGCCGTCATAGAAATTGCCCTCGCCACGGGCGAGTGACTCGACAAAGGGCCGCATCGACTCCCAAGCGCTCTCACACAGGCCCTCAGGACGCTGACCGTCAACCGATACGAAGGTCTGCCCCACACAGATGTCGCAGGTGTGCTCGATGGGATTCTCATACTGCTGCATGAGGTCACGATAGACCGTTTGCCGCATGGCGGTAATGCGCACCGACTTCAATCCGTTGTTATTCTTATCGTTGTTCATGTGTGCAAAGTTACAAAAAATCTGCCGAAACGGCAAAAAAGAACGAGACGGGAAACCTTCTATCAGGCTCCCCGTCTCTACAGGTAATAGATGATATGTTAAGAAACTGTAATAATCAGTCTAAAAACGTTATCTATTTTGGATTAGCTCAGAATAATTGCGATGATGGCGTTAACATCGCCAATGTTCACCTCACCATCCTTGTTAACATCAGCGCGGCCCTCATAGGTGTCTTCGCCACCCTGGATCACGCCAATAACACAGTTCACGTCAGCGATATTCACCTCGCCGTCACCGTTCACGTCACCCTCAGGATAGATGGGAACGACCTTTTCACCCTGCATGAACTTGTAATCAATATAGGCACCGGGAATCTCGAAACGGATGACAGCCTCACGATAGTCCATGCCCTCGGGAAGCGGAGCAGCGGTTACATCTGCAGTTACCAGACCAGAGAAATTGCCCTCCTCGTCATAGTCATCGCTCAGGTTGATTTCCAACCAGTCAGGCAGCTCTTCTTCGCCATTCCAGGTCATCCACCAGTCACCATCCTCGCTGGGAGTCTGGCTGAAGAACTCAATACCCTCGCTGGTAACAATACCATCGGAGTACTCGAAGTTCTTAACCAACTTACCACCCTCGCGGGGGAAGGTGTACTCACCATCCTCAAGACCGTGGTTGAAGGTAATGAAGGGATGCTCAACACCGATAAACAAGGTGAAGCCACTCATCATCTTCAAGGTACCACCGCTGAAGCGGTTGTTCATACCACGCCAGCGATACTCGCCAGTGAAGTAGGTCTTGGGGTTGCCATCCTCGTCAAAGATGGTGTCGCCCTGCTCGTTATACTCGATCTCATAGATACCTTCCTTCATGTAAGCCAACTCACCATAACCCTCGTCAACCTGGTCGTCAACGCAGATATAAGCACTGATATCAACGATATCGCTCTTGTCAGGATCGTTATAGCCATCAACAACCACCATGATGGGGAAGTCGATAGTGGGAGCATACTCATAGGTCAAGGTGGGATCAAACTCATCCTGGCCATAGAGAGTGAAGGTAATCAGACCGTTCCTGTCCTCACCGGTGGTGGGAGTTACGGTGCCCTCACCAGTCACGAGGAGCTCACCGGGAATTTCTGGAAGAACAACGTTACCGCTGTCGATATAAGCGGGAATCTCATCCAGCTTGTAAACCTTACAGGTCAGTCTCACGGGAGCGTTGACAACCATGTCCTCATTTGCCTGGAAATAAACCTTTTTGAGCAGATAGGGGTGCTCGGGTTTCTCAAACATCTGGCCGATACCATCGACATGAGAAGCGTTCTTACCGAACCACCAGCCATACTCATTACCCTCGACGGGATCAGCACCGTAGTACCTGGAGAGCAGACCAGACTGGTCAGCATTGCGGCCGCCCCAAACCATGGACTTACTCGAGCACATGAATTCAACGCCTTCCTCACCAAGCATGATAGCCAGCGTCTCGTCATTGTCAGCGGTGATGATCTGAACAGGCATCTCATTCTTTACGGTAACGCCACCGCCAATGTTTTCCTCGGTCTCATAGGTCTTCATCTGATAATCATACCAAACAGCATTGGGATCCTCAAGTTCACCATCAACGGCATAGAAGATGGGAGCATCATCAAACCACCAGTAGCTGTTGTAGTAGATGTCTTCTACATCATCGACATAATAGGTCTCGTCCCTGATGAAGACGTCCCATGAAGCGTGGGTATTCTCATCGACACCGCCACTGATTGTACCATCCCAGGTATAATCGGCAAAAGGCTTTGCGATCAAGAAACCATTATAGCCATAGGAATAGAAGCCAACGCCGTTAGAGGCGATGAAAGGTGAGTAGAACATACCAGCGGGACGTTTGTAGAACGGCTCGAGGTAACCAGCCTTCTTGGGGGCCTTAGGAGTGACCTCCTTAATCATGTTCTTTTCAGCCTTCATCTCCTTAATCGTCGAGATTTCAGAGAGATTGAGCTTTTGCTGTGAGGGAAGCTGTGACAGCTTTTCTTTAGCAATAGCAGCCTTGCTGTGAACAGCAGGGGCCTTCAGTTGTGCGCCAGCGGTTGCCACCATGAGGGCCGCAGCTGCAAAAAGTAAGAACTTTTTCATACAAATTGTTGGTTATTATGTTAATAAATAAAATGAATTATTCTATTCAAACTGCTAGTGGCATTGCCCGAGTGGGCCGGGCAATGCCCTGGCAGTGTGGTAATTTAAATTATTGCAGAGTCCACGACATGAAATTCTCCTTATTGCTGCTGTCCGTCATCTTAATTTCGGTGGGAGCAAGCAGTGAAGCAGAAGTCAAGTCAAAAGTCGTAGCGTTAAGTAAGTTGATGAACTCTTCAAGAGCCGGGCAACGGCTGGCATAGCGGTCAGCATAACCGTTACGGGTGCCGTCAAACGCCATCTTCATCTGATTGCCATTAGAAGATGCAATCTGGAAGTAGAACATTGAGGGGAACTGCACCTGAGCGCTCTGCTTGATCCTCAACGTCAGTGCATAGCACGACAGCGAGTCAACATAGGAGATCTGTGCATCGCTCAATGACAGCTTGCTGTTGACCTTCTTCAACTCAGTGTTAATCTGAGTGATCATACCAGGATAGTTGCCACCAATCTGGTTCTTGAGGTCATTCTTCCACGACAAGCCGGTGTTGCCGATGCAAGCAACAAGAGGATCGGCCGTGATGATGGTCTGGTTGTCCTCGACGCTCAAGAGCGTACCGTCGGCCTGACGCACAAAGCGCTGCATGGGATAGCCATCGAGCACGATGCGATCCCTGAATGCCATACCATCATGGGTAACAATCAGGTTGTGATATTCCGAAGTCATGATCTCATCTTCACCCTCACGATAAATCTTCATATTGCCACTAGCGGCGCTCTTGGCAACATAACGTACACCATTGGGCAGAACGATGAAGACATAAGGCAACTTAGAGGTGAACACAGTCCTGTTCTGGAGGGCTACCTCGTTCAGATAAGCCTCATCATCGGTATCACCCGGCAGGCGGGTCATGATCATGTGCAGATTGTACTTCTTACCAGTCATGTAGATGGTGTCACCTGAGTACTTCATGAGGTTGAACTCATAGTCACCCTCATGGCCAGTACCTGCAGTGCTACCGCCACCGTTGGTCATGGTACCACCGGCAGTGGGAATAGCATCGGGCGTTGAGAACAGGTGGAAATAATCATTATAGGAGTTGAACGTCAGCACGAGGCCGTTGTCTCCAATCACATCCCACATCGACCTCATGGAGCCGAATGCTGAGGTTGTCAAAGTATTGTTCTTGATGTAGTTGATCCACTTGTTGTGGCCAGACATCACTACCGTACCGTCCTTGTCGAAGGTCAACACATAGGTGTAACCGGGCTCTTCGGTATTGGAATAATACTCAAGCTGCCACTTGCCGCCGTTGCTGGTCAAGAGGTCAGTATATTGATCCATGGCATTGTTCATGCGGATGATGGCATCTTCATCAAAGATGTCGTCCACCTCATTCTTGCACGATGACAACGAGGCTACCGAGAGTGCAACAAGCGCCAACAATGAAATATTTAAAAACTTTTTCATTTTTCTTTTACAAGTTATCAGGTGAAACATTACTGGATACCGTTGACCCATTCGCGCAAAACTTCAATATCGTAAGCTTCCTGACGGTTCCTCACCTCTTCACGCAAGGCGTCAAGGTCGATGCCCCAAGCCTCGCGGAACCACTGGCGAGCGATCTGCACCTTACGCTCAATTGCTGCGATGCCATCGATACCATCCTCATCCTCAACCTCATAGACGTTGATACGGGTATGAGTTGCCGAGTCATAGATATAGCGCTGAGTAACAAAGCCATCGGCGTCATACACGGTGACAATCTTCTTCTCCTCGGCTTCGGTGTGGGGGATGTACTCGGGCTCCTTGGTGAGGTCATTGTCAGGATACTTGTAGTAGCGGCAGTAGACATTCTTGTCCTTGTGCCAACCGCAAGCGGCGAAGTCGAGCATCTCCTGCCACTGCTCGTCGGTGAAGACGATGTAGCAGGCAATAGTCTCGGCAAAGTCGACACTATTCTCACTGGAAGCATAACGGCTTACAAAACCCTCGGAGTTGATCTCATCGCCACGCTCACGCCACTCACTGGGCACGTAGTGACCAACTGAGATGGTGTTGAATTCGGTGGGATAAGTCTTGTTCTGGCGAAGGATGTTGGCAAACTCGCGGTGCATCGTGTGGAAGTAGTTCTCGTTCATCGACTGCTTGTCGGTAGCGTCCATCTTGTTCACATTGAACAGGGTGATTTTCACGCCACCTTCACTAAGTCCATCCACCGGCTGACGGGTAGCAGAACTGATAGCCTGTGAACCCACCAGCAAGATGATGCGGGGACTGTAAGTCTTCAAGAAGTCAATGCCACCCATAGCCTCGTAGGGCTCAAACCACAAGTACTTGCAGGTAACAGCCAGGTCAAGGGCGTTTTCATATCTTGCAGGCACCAGGTTGTAGTTCATGTTGGCACTTACATCCGGCATCTTGTAGAGGAATGTCAGATTGTACTTGTCAAGATAGTTCTCCTTGAGGAACTTGTCCAGTTTATAAGTCGTTGCTGTGGGGTCGAGCACGTCTTCCTCATCGGGGAAGATCGACGGTCCCAGCTTATCCTCTCCGCAAGACGACATCGTCATGGAAACTACAGCCACCAGCAGCAATGCAGAAATATAATATTGAATCTTTTTCATTGTGATATTCATTATTAGAGTGTTTATATCTATAATGTTACCTATCATTCCCTAATCAGTTAGTAGCGGGATAGGGAGCATTGTCACGCGGGTTGGGCTGCAAGCCAGCACCGATCACCTCGTCAGGAATCTGGAGCGCATAACGCTTGTCGCAGGGGTTGAGAACAACGACCTCGTCCTTGCCCCACTTGTGCTTGATCGAGAAGCCATAGCGCTTGATGTCGAACCAACGCTGGCCCTGATGAACCGTCTGGATGCGGCGGAAGTGCTGTACGCACTGCAGATAGGGCTCGATCTCGTTGGTAACGTGGTACTTGTCACTCGGGCAAACCTCGTCGATATGGAACTTGCAGACAATAGGATAAGCGGTATTGGTCGACTTGATCCTGTCAGCAGGAATGTAGAAGTTGATGATCTTGTCCTTATCGAGCTCGTCCATCGAACCGTAATTGGTGCTGATTTCACGCTGCATGATATGCTCGTGGTTCCACAAGTACAGGTCGTTGAAGGCCTCGTCGATGTTACCCAGGAACAGGTTAGCCTCGGCACGGAACAGGAGGGTCTCCTGGCTAGTGAACTCGTTACGTACCATGTGCACATAACCGATACCGGCGATCTTGTCGGTGTACTCAAACTGCTCCCAGCAGTTGCAGCTCAGGATATAACCGTAGTTGTCGCTGCCATACAGGTGGCTGCCGAAGCTGGGCATCAGACGGTTCCAGGTGGGACCTGAGCCATAGATGGTAGCCGTAGCGGCATCACGGTGGGTCCAGAAGCGGCCACCATAGGAACGCAGCCAGGTGCTGTAGGTGTCAATCATCATGAAGTTGCCGGGACGCTCAACACTGGTGTAGTAACGAGCGGCCTCATCCTCATCATAGAATTCCTCGGCCAGATCCCAGAAGTCATTGCGCATGGTTGCGGGATCATTGCCCTTGAACGCAGCGGTTGCATATTGAACCACCTTCTCATACTCACGCTTGGCGAGATAGAAGCGGGCGGCAAAGGCATTGGCTGCGGCGACGTTGAAGTGATACTTGGGAACATCGTAGAAGTCATCGGTCACGTTAGCCAGACCCAGCAACAGGTCAGCTTCGATCTTGTCGTAAGTCTCTTGCAGCGTGCCACGCTCATAGTGCGGCTGGAGGCTAGTCTCGGGTTCGGTAGCATAAGGAATACCGAGCTCCTGAGTGCTCAGCTGCGGGCCACGATAGGGCATGCAGAAGATTTGAGCCAAGATATAGTGGTGATAGGCGCGAATCAACAGGGCCTCACCCTTGACAGCTGCCAGACGGGCTTTGTCCCTGGCATCCATGGCCTGGCCTTCGATTTCGCCGGTCTCTTCAAATTCGGCGACCTTCTCGAGAACAGCATTGGCAGCTGCAATAGCTGCATAATAGCTTTCCCAAACAGCCGAAGGGGTATTTTGCTCGCTGATGCTCAAGTCAACATCCTCCCAACGATAGAGCTGCTCATGGTATCTGTCGGCAGCAGAGTAGTTGAAGCGGATACCCGAAGCGTCAGGCGAATTCAAGTCATCAACGTTGTCACTCGAAAGCTCGCCTACTACGGTATAGCTATTGGAAGCATATGCCGTAACCATCAATTGCTCGAGCTGATCGAGATTCTGCAGATATACACGCGTATCGGGTACAGTTTCAAGAAAGTCACTGCAAGAACTCAAGCCGAAGAGTGCTACTGCTACTAAAAAGAATTTATATCGTAGTTTCATAATCTTGAATCGTTATTATATATTATATATAATGTGAAACTTCTTGTATTACATACCCAGACGTACGGTGAGGGTAAACTGCTTGGGGTTGGGCGAAGCCACACCACCACTGTTAAAGAACTCAGGATCCTGGCCATTGAGTTTCTTGTCAGCATAAAGCAGGCAGATGTTGGTAGCAGCCAGCTTGAGAGATGCAGTAGTGAGACGCAGACGGGCAATCCATGAATTGGGAATGTCGTAGGTCAACGAGATCTCTTTCAGACGGATGAAACCACCGTCGGCGATGCGCGCAGTGCTGTAGTTGTAAGCATTGTAGGCCATACTCAGATAGGGGTTGGAGTAAGCCTGACGGCGCGATGCGATTGCGGGGATGTCGGTATAAGCTTCATCACCAGGCAGTACCCAACGGTTCTTGAAGTCCTTGGTAAACGAGCTCAAGTCACTGTAGCTGGACCTGAAGGTGGGATCAAGGCGCAGCTTGTTACCAAATGCATAGGTCATAAACACATTCAGGTGGAAGCCCTTGAAATCAAAGGTATTACCGAAACCACCAGTGATCGTGGGATCAACAGGACCCTCATACTTGAGGAAGCCGAGACTCTCGGTCTCCTGGAAGTTCAGACCCGAGTTAGAGATTTCACCGCTCTCGTCGATAACGAGGGGCAGACCGTGCTCATCAAGACCAGCAAAGGGAATTGAGAAGATAGCGCGGTGCGGATAGTCCTGGAGAGCGAAACCGGTGCCGACAACCAAGTCGATGACGCGCGAACGTGCCTGCAGCTTGGTAATCTTAGTCGTTGCATAGGAGAACGTCAGGTTGGAGGTCCAACCGAAGCCGCCACGTGATTTGGGCTGGATGTTGCGAGACTCGATAGAGAACTCAACACCATTAGACTTCATCTCGGCAACGTTACCGAACTTTTCGGTCTCACCACCGACACCCTCGGTGCGGATGCGGCCAATCAAGTCGAAGTTGTTGCGGACGAACCAGTCAAACACCAGGTTGATGCGGTTGTACAGGAAACCAAGGTCAACACCCAAGTCGAACTCGTGTTTCTTCTCATAGGTCAGGTCACTGTTGCCCAGACCGCTCAGGTAAAGACCCATCTCGTGGATGGTGTGCTCCTGGCGCCAGCGCAAGGTGGGATAATACAGAGCCTCGGCATGGCCATAGGTCATGGGGCCGGACTCGGCGGTCAGCGAGTAGCTCAAGCGCAGTTTGGCAGTGGTAATTGCCTTCTGGCCCAGACGCGAGCTCATGAACCAAGGCTCGTCGCTGATATTCCATGCAGCCGAAATGTTCCAAGTGGGCATCCAGCGGTTCTGCTTGGTGCGGCCCATCTGGTTAGAACCTTCATAGCGAATCGTACCGTTCAAGATGTAACGGCTCAACAGTGCATAGTTGAGAACGCCGAAGTAGGCCATATCGCGGCGATGGTATTCACCGATGCTGTAGTAGCTACCGTTCTCTTCCTGGATCTGCTTGAACAGCTTGTAGTTGGTGAAGGGCAGGTTACCGTTAGCGTAAACGATACCCCAAGCGTCAAACGACTCACGGAAGCGGTCCAGACGAACGGCCTCCATACCACCGAACAAGCTCAGGATGTGCTGACCATTGTTGAAGTCCTTCATATAATCGGCCGTAGCGCGGAAAGAGAAGGACTTGCTCTGGTTCTTTTCATAGAACAACATACCACCCTTGTCAAGGATCGTCTCGGGGAGGCTGTTCTTCACGTCAGGATCGTTGTACAGATAGGAGTTCTGTGAACGGATGATGGAGTTCTCAGGATCGATACCGGCGCGATAGGCGTTGGCCATGTTACTGTTGTCCATCACATAGTGGTTCTGCTCAGAGTTCACAACGCGCATCGAACCCAGGATGTTGAAACCGAGGGTCTGATCCTGCTTCACGATGGGCTTGTAGCTAAGCTCACCCTGGAACTTGAGGTCGGTCACGTTCAAGTCAATCGAGTTGAGGTCCAACTCGTCAAAGATGTTGAACGTTGCGAAATTGCGGTTATAGTGCATCTCCGGTCCAACGGTACGGGCCGTGTTCAAGGCAAAGCTGTAAGGGTTGATATCAAAGTCACGCCTTACCTCACCGTAAACGACGTCCACGTTCTGGCTCAGGGTACCGGGAGCCTTCTGGTCACGGAAGCTGTTGCTGTTCAAGATTTTCAACCTCAGCTTATCGGTGATATTATAGATAGCGTTAGCGTTGAAGGTGTAGCGCTCAACGCGGCTGCTCTTGTACCATCCCGGATCGAGCATCACTGATGCCGAAGTATAGAATGAGCCCTTCTCGGTACCACCCGAAACGCTCACCGAGTGGGTTTGCAGGATGTTGTTGTTGAACAACAGGTCAAACCAGTCGGTGTTGCGGAACTCGGCCTCACGCAAGAAGTTGTTGCGAGCCTGCTGTGTGTTGGGCAGGGCATAAGTGCCGGTCTCAGGGTCGTAGGTATTGATCAGGTTATACATCTGTCCATAGATACCCGAGGTGCTGCTGTTCACCAGGCTGGCATACTCGAGCCAACCCTTCTGCTCCATCTCGCGCAAGATACTCATCTGCTCCTGAGAGGTACAGATATTGAAATCGCGGTAGTTGGGCTTCAAGCGATAGGTGAACTCACCCGTGTAGCTGATGTTGCTGGTACCTTTACGGCCGGTCTTGGTCGTGATAACGATCACACCGGCGTTAGCCTTAGCACCATAGATTGAGGTAGCGGAACCGTCCTTCAGGATCTGGAAGCTCTCGATATCGTCGGCGTTCAAGCCGGCAACGGCCGAGGCGATCAGCGTGGTGGCATCACCCGACGACAGGTCATCGGCGCTGATATCCACGTTGTCCTCGAGCACAACGCCATCGACAACCCACAGGGGCTTGGAGCTACCGTAGATTGAGGTAGCACCACGCACGCGGATCTTGGGAGCGGTACCGAAAGTACCTGACACGTTCTGTACCTGCACACCCGAAACGCGGCCTTCCAGACCACGGCTGACGTCGGCAACACCCGAGAGTTTGGTTTTCTCGGCATCGACGCTTTGGGTAGCACCGGTAAAGAGTCGCTTATCCACCTTCTGGTAACCGGTGACAACGACTTCGCCAAGCACCTCACCCTTAGGTTTGAGGGAGATGGTCATGCCAGCCTTACCGGCGACCACTTCATCTTCATAACCTACATAGGTAATCTTAATCTTGGTGCCTACTGGCACATTTAAGGCAAAATGACCGTCAATATCGGTAGCGACGCCGTTCTTGGGATTAGTCTGCTGAACGACAGACGCGCCGATGACAGGTTCATTGTTCTCGTCAAGCACAGTACCATTCACCTGAGCCGATACGCCCAGCGCGGCAAGTGCCATGACAAGGAACAAGAGTAAATGTTTTAGACTCATAAAATTTAGTTTAATTGTTAATTATTTAAGTTTAATGTTGATGTCGTCATCGATTACCTTTTCCTCTACATACATGGCTTCAAAACTTAGAAATCACTCTGACCATTGATGTAAAAAAACACCATAGCGGTCACATGAAACACTATTCACACAATCCCTACAACAGATTGGATTAGTACAAGTTCTTAGTTTCTTAACACCACATCTTATAAAAAGAAAGGCTTGCAAAGTTAGTTGTTTTTTTTTAATTTTATGTGTATCTGTCAAAAACTTTTCATTTTTTTTTGCCAAAATGCCATTTCAGCCATATAATGCGCTCAAAATCAGCAAAGTACAACAAAATGCCGTCTTTGACGGCACAACCCGCTATCAATCAAACGATTATGTTCCCGAACACCCCTTAAAGCAATAATCCGTCACTCTTACCGAAAACGAGAGGACACAAAACCTCCGCCCCGATGCTGATACAGTCACCCGAAAGAATACTCGCCGCCATGCACTTTTTTCAGCCGACAGGGATGGAAATCTGCGGGAAATGAAGTAATTTTGCGCTCACGGGCCATCAACGGCCGGCATTAAGCGAGACAACAGCACATGGAAGTAGTTTACGACGACAACCACATCATCATCGTCAACAAGAGCGCAGGCGAACTGGTGCAGGGCGACCGCACGGGAGACCCCACGCTCATTGACTCGGTGAAGGCATGGATCAAGGGAAAATATGACAAGCCGGGCAACGTGTTTCTGGGAGTGACCCACCGCATCGACCGCCCGACGTGCGGACTGGTGGTCATGGCCAAAACCAGCAAGGGACTTTCACGTATGAACGAACTTTTCCGCAAGGGTGATGTGCACAAGACCTATTGGGCCGTAGTGGGCATTCAACCTCCTGAGCCCGAGGGCACTCTCACCCACTACCTCAAGAGCGTGGAGAGCAACAACAAGACCCACGTGAGCATTGTGCCACGCGAGGGACATCAAAAGGCGGTGCTCAACTATCGTGTCATCGCCTCCAGCCAGCGCTACTGGCTGCTGGAAATCGACCTCATCACCGGGCGCAAGCATCAAATCCGTGCCCAGCTGTCGGCCATCGGCTGCCCCATCAAGGGCGACTTGAAATACGGCGCCCCGCGCAGCAACCCCGACGGCGGTATCTCGTTGCAGGCTCACCGCATCCGTTTCACCCATCCCGTGAGCGGCAAGGAGATCGACATCACCGCCCCGACACCCGAGGGGTTCAAGCGATTGGGTTTTGACATTTGAAGAATAATCGCTAACTTTGCAGCACAGAAATCAACAATTAACCCAAATAACTCAAAAACGAATTATGGCAAACAATCCTGAATTCCGCTATGCGCCCATGTTCCAGTTGGGCAAAGATGAAACCGAATACTACAAGCTGACCAGCGACTACGTGTCGGTGGGCGAGTTTGAGGGCAAACCCATCCTCAAAATCGAGCCCGAGGCACTGACGATACTGGCCCAGCAGGCTTTCCGCGACGTGAACTTCCTGCTGCGCCGCTCCCACAACGAGCAGGTAGCCAAGATCCTGCGTGACCCCGAGGCCAGCGACAACGACAAGTATGTGGCATTGACCTTCTTGCGCAATGCCGAGGTGGCCGCCAAGGGTCAGCTGCCCTTGTGCCAGGATACCGGCACCGCCATCATCCACGGCGAGAAAGGCCAGCAGGTGTGGACTGGATTCTGTGACGAGGAAGCCCTCGCCCGCGGCGTCTACAACACCTACACCCAGGAGAACCTGCGCTACTCCCAGAATGCCCCGCTGAGCATGTATGAGGAGGTGAACACTCGCTGCAACCTTCCCGCCCAGATTGACCTGGAATGCGCCGAGGGCATGGAGTACCATTTCCTGTGCGTCACCAAGGGTGGCGGCAGCGCCAACAAGACCTACCTGTACCAGATGACCAAGGCCGTTCTCAACCCCGGCACGCTGGTTCCCTTCCTGGTCGAGAAGATGCGCACTCTGGGCACCGCAGCCTGCCCGCCCTATCACATCGCCTTTGTCATTGGTGGCACCAGCGCCGAGAAGAACCTGCTCACCGTGAAGCTGGCATCGACCCACTACTATGACAACCTGCCCACCACGGGCGACGAGACCGGACGCGCCTTCCGCGACGTGGAACTGGAGAAGCAAGTGCTCGAGGAGGCCTACAAGATCGGCTTGGGCGCACAGTTTGGCGGCAAGTATATGGCTCATGACGTGCGCATCGTGCGTCTGCCGCGCCATGGCGCATCGTGCCCCATCGGTTTGGGCGTGAGCTGCAGTGCAGACCGCAACATCAAGGCCAAAATCAACAAGGACGGCGTGTGGATCGAGAAACTCGACGACAAGCCCACCGAACTGATTCCCGAGGAACTGCGCCAGGCCGGCGAGGGTGACGGCATCAAGATTGACCTGGACCGTCCCATGAGCGAGACCCTTGCCATCCTCGACAAGTACCCCGTATCGACACGCGTATCGCTCAGCGGAACCATCATTGTGGGCCGCGACATCGCCCATGCCAAGTGGAAAGAGCGCTACGACCGCGGTGACGGCATTCCCCAGTACATCAAGGACCACCCCGTACTGTATGCCGGCCCCGCCAAGACACCTAAGGGTATGCCTTGCGGATCGATGGGCCCGACGACGGCTAACCGCATGGATCCCTATGTTGACCTGTTCCAGAGCCTGGGCGGCAGCATGGTCATGATCGCTAAGGGCAACCGCAGCCAGGAAGTGACCGACGCCTGCAAGAAGCACGGCGGTTTCTACCTGGGAAGCATCGGCGGCCCCGCAGCCATCCTGTCACAGGAGAGCATCAAGAGCATCGAGTGCGTCGAGTATCCCGAATTGGGCATGGAAGCCGTGTGGAAAATCCGTGTCGTTGACTTCCCCGCCTTCATCCTGGTGGACAACAAGGGCAACGATTTCTTTAAGAAAATCGGCCTGTAAGTCCTGTATTCTTTAATCGAATTCTTACGCCGCGTGACCCGCTTTGTAGGGCTCACGCGGCGATTTTTACACAAAAAAGGCCCGATGTTCCTACTATTTTTGGTAAAAATATGTTAAATAGCACATTTTTCCGGCAAAAACTCTTGTCAGGTCGCAAAAAAGCAATACTTTTGCACTCGCAAATTGCGGGATGGAGCAGTGGCAGCTCGTTGGGCTCATAACCCAAAGGTCGTCAGTTCGAGTCTGGCTCCCGCTACTAGGATGGAGGTCAAGCGACATGCTTGGCCTCTGTTTTTTGTATCATTTTATGGCGAAAACCATTTCATGACTTGCACAATTCCCGAAACTTGTGTACATTTGCTAAACTAAATCAATGGGTTGTTATGAAACAGATAGCAGTACTATTCGAGGGTGACATCAATCGGCGATTAGGCGTTTTCAATGCGGTCATCAACCGCGTGAAACACTTGCAAGAAGTGGCTGATTACAAGATTGATGTCCACATGTTGCAGGTCTATGACGGGTGGCTCATGCGCCGCCTTCGCCACACCCAAAAGGTGCATTATCGCCCTGATGAGATTGTAGCCGACGGAGTGAAAGTACACATCACATGGTTCCGCCGCCGCTGGAGCGACGCCATCATGCACCGCCTGTTTCACAAACCGCCCCGTGCGCTGATGCACCGCCTGCATCGCCTTGGGTGGGAAATGCGCGGTCACGACCTGGTGAGCGCCCATGACCGCATCGTGGGACACGCCGCGGCATTTGCCGGCGAGGAGCTCCACATCCCCAGTTTCATCACCTGGCACGGAGCCAGCATTTACACCGACCCACCGCGTGACCCGATGATTAAAGAGTTGACCATCAAGCTGCTGCACAGCGTCACCTGCAACTTCTTCGTCAGCCAAGGCCTGCTCGACAAAGCGCATGCCGAATTGACCGACGGTTTCCCCGCCCAAGTGCTGCTCAATGGTGCCAGCGCTCAGTTCTGCCGCTACAGCGACGAGCGCCGCGCCCAGCTGCGCGAGAAATATGAAGCGAACGACGGCAAAAAAGTAGTGGCTTTTGTAGGCCGTTTTGAGCCTGTTAAAAACGTCACCTTGCTGCCAGACATCTATAAGATGCTTGAGCACAAACATGGCAAAGAACTGACTTTCTGGGCAATTGGAGACGGCATTCAACTCGATGAGACACGCCGGCTCATGGCCGAGAAGGGCGTGAAATGCCACTTCACCGGCAAGGTGCCTCCCGAAGAGATCCCCGACCTGCTCAACTGCGTTGACCTGCTCGTGCTGCCCAGCAGCCTCGAGGGGCTACCGCTCGTTGTCATCGAGGCCTTGTCGTGTGGCGCACACGTTGTGGCCACCAATGTCATCGGTACCGCCGAAGCTGTTGGACGTGAAAATGCCATCGACTTGGGCGACAACTTTATTGAGCGTTTTACCGATCGTGGAGCACAATTACTCATGGGTGACATCGACCAACAACTGCCCCCCGAAGTGAGCTGGACGGCCACCGCTGCCAAAGAAAACAGCATATATCAATCATATCTTAATCAATAAATTGATTTATACTAACTTATCAGCTAATATTTAAAGTAACACTTTTATTTGATTATAGTTGTTTATATTTGACAAATCAAGCTATCTGTTACAACTCTTATTGATTGATTTTCACTGAAAATAAATTATAATTTTAAAGTAATCGTTTAAGATACTCAAAAATATGCCCAAATTTGCCGAAACATTGCTGCCGTTGGCCCTTCCTGGCACCTATACCTACCGTATTCCTGAGGGAATGCGGCTGTCCATCGGCATGCGTGTTCTGGTTCCGTTTGGGCGCAAAAAAATCTTTACGGCCATTGTCGTCACCTTGCACGACAGGGAACCAGCGGGCTATGATGTGAAAGAGATTTTGGGCACTCTTGATGACAAGCCCATCCTGCGTCATCCGCAATTGGACTTCTGGCAATGGATCGCCGATTATTACCTGTGCTCGATGGGCGAGGTCTATAAGGCAGCATTACCGACCGGTCTCAAGGTGGAAAGCGAGACCACCATCAGCGCCAACCCCGATTTCGAAGAGAGTGAGCCTGGCCAGCTGACCGACCATGAGCGGGTGATTCTTGACTTCACCGCCCAACGCGGACGCGTCCAGATTGCCGAAATTGCCCGTGCAACCGGATTCAAAACCGTAGAACGAAATGTCAGCCACTTGTTGGATATGGATGCGCTGCATGTGAGTGAGCGCGTCGTTGACAACTATCGGCCTAAGACTGAGGCATGTGTGCGCCTGACCATCGCTCGTGATGATGAAGAGAAACTGCATCAGTTCTTTGACCAGCTCAAGCGTGCACCCAAGCAGGAATCACTGTTGCTCGCCTATCTGGACATGTCGCGCTGGCTGCAGAGCGGCGAGACGCGCGAGGTGAGCAAGGAAAATCTGCTGAAACGGGCGGGCGTGAGCGGCGCCGTGCTGCACGAGGCAGTGAAACGCGGCCTATTCGAGATTTATAAAAAGGAGATCAACCGCTTCGCCGATCTGGGCAGCATACTTGAGGAGCCGCCCGCACTGAGTGAGGAGCAACAGCGGGCCTACAAGGAAATCCACCAGTCGATGCGCCAACACGCCATCACCCTGCTACATGGCGTCACCAGCAGCGGCAAGACGTCGGTCTACATGCACCTGATTACCGATGCATTGAAGTTGGGCAAACAGGTACTCTATCTCGTTCCTGAGATTGCGCTGACGACGCAGTTGACGCGCCGTTTGCGCCGCGTTTTCGGTGACAAACTGCTCATCTATCACTCCAAGTTCAGCGACAACGAGCGCGTGGACATCTGGAAACTCCTTCTCGACAGCAATGAGCCGTGTGTAGTCATCGGCGTGCGGTCATCGGTGTTTCTCCCCTACTCCAACCTAGGCCTTGTCATCGTTGACGAGGAGCATGACAGCAGCTACAAGCAGCAGGACCCCGCCCCACGCTACAACGGGCGTAATGCAGCTCTGGTGCTTGCTCAGATGCACGGAGCCAAAACCTTATTAGGCTCGGCAACACCTGCCATCGAGGTCTATCATCTTGCCCTGGAAGGCCGATACGGCCTGGTGAAGCTGATGACCCGCTATGGTGATATACAGATGCCTGACGTCAAGGTCATCGATACTATTGACGCGCGCAAGCGGCGCGAGATGCAAGGCATGTTCAGCAACGAGCTGATTGCCAACTGCCGCAAGGCTCTCGATCACGGAGAGCAGGTCATCCTGTTCCAAAACCGCCGCGGCTACTCGCCGATGGTGCGCTGCAAGGAGTGCGGCACCGTTCCCAAGTGCGAGAACTGCGATGTATCGCTCACCTACCACAAGCACAACCGCAGTCTTGTGTGCCACTACTGCGGCTACACGATTCCCCTGCCCGACCTGTGTCCTGCTTGCCAACTGCCAGGGTTGGAAATCATCGGTTACGGCACGGAGCGCATCGAGGACGACATCGATGCCCTGTTCCCCGGTGAAAAAATCTCCCGCATGGACCTGGACACGACCCGCAGCAAGAACAGCTACGACCGCATCATCGACGAGTTCTCACAACATCGCACCAACATCCTGGTGGGCACGCAAATGGTCACCAAAGGACTGGACTTTGACGCGGTGAGCATCGTGGGCATCCTCAATGCCGACACCATGATCAATTTCCCGGACTTCCGCAGTCACGAGCGGGCCTTTGACATGCTGGAACAGGTGTCGGGACGCGCCGGACGCGCCCACAAGCAGGGACAAGTGATTATCCAGACCAGCCAGCCTGGCCACGACGTCGTCAAGTTTGTCCAAACGCATGACTATGAGGGATTTTATCAACATGAACTGGCTGACCGCCAAAAATTTGGCTATCCGCCATTCACCAAGGTCATCAACATCTACCTCAAGCACCGTGACGATGCCACAGTGGGCGAAATCGCCGTACGCTACAGCGGCTTGCTGCGGCAGGTGTTCGGCACACGCGTGTTAGGGCCGATGGCACCGCTGGTGGCCCGCGTACAGAACCTCTACATCCGCCAGATTACCCTCAAGATGGAAACTGCCGCCTCGATGACCAAGGTCAAGGGCATCCTGCGCGACTTGTACGAGCGCATGCTTGCCGCCGATGCCCGCATGAAGGCGGTGCGCCTCTACTACGACGTCGATCCCGTTTAGTGCGAGCTGTCGCTCGCGATACGGGACGGGACAGCGCGAACAAAACATGTGACGGCATGGCTGTAATTGAAAAAAGAGGGGGGAATGGTAGGGTAATTGTTTTTTTTGGAGTAATTTTGTGCCTTGATTTTGAGCAAGAACTATTATAAGACAAGATAACTCGTTAATTATGAAACTGATAGACGGAAAAATGACTGCCGCTGCCATCAAGGAAGAAATCAAGGCAGAGGTAGACCAGATGATAGCCGCGGGAATGAAGCGCCCACACCTGGCAGCCGTGCTCGTGGGACACGACGGCGGCTCTGAAGCATATGTGAAGAACAAAGTGATTGCCTGTGAAAAGTGCGGTTTCAAGTCATCCCTCATCCGCATGGACGAGGATGCTACCGAGGAACAGTTGCTGGACTGCATCCGCGGTCTGAACGAGGACGCCGACGTTGACGGCTTTATCGTGCAGCTGCCCTTGCCCAAGCACATCGACGAGCAAAAGGTCATCAACACCATCGACTACCGCAAGGACGTTGACGGCATCCACCCGATGAACGCCGGCCGCATGGCGCTGGGTCTCCCCAGCTTCATCTCGGCCACTCCTCTGGGCATCATCACCCTGCTGCAGCGCTACAACATCCCCACCTCGGGAAAGAAGTGTGTAGTGCTGGGCCGCAGCAATATCGTGGGCAAGCCCATGGCACAGCTCATGCTGCAGAAACAGCATGGCGACGCCACCGTTACCATTTGCCACAGCCACTCGGCAACCTTGAAGGAGGAGTGCCGCCAGGCTGACATCATCATCGCCGCCATCGGCCGTCCCAACTTCGTGACTGCCGACATGGTGAAGGACGGTGCCATCGTCATCGACGTGGGCACGACCCGCGTGGCCGACCCCGAAAGCAAGACCGGTTACCGCCTGAACGGTGACGTGAAGTTTGACGAGGTAGCACCCAAGTGCGAGTACATCACTCCCGTTCCCGGCGGCGTGGGCCCCATGACCATCTGCTCGCTGATGAAAAACACTCTCGCTGCAGCGAAACAGGAGATTTATCCGCGATAATCATTTGATTACATATATAGAAACAAGAAAGTCGAGCCGTTTGGCTCGACTTTCTTGTTTAATCGAAGAGTCCTTCGGTGGCCTCGTCTTGGCCGCCTCCGCCGCCATCGCCGGCTTCACCGCCACCGCCGCCACCACCGTGCCAGCCACTGCCGCTGCCGCTGTAGTAGCCGCTCAGTTCGTCACCACAAGCGTTGAAGCCCTTGGGGAACTCAAACTTGGTGCTCTGCTTGTAGGGCAGGTTCTTGTCGTCGTAGATCCATTTCATGTAGTAGCCCAGGATGGGAAGTGCCGCCTCGGCACCCTGACCCATCGCCATGCTGTTGAAGTGGATATAACGCTCCTCGCCGCCGACCCACACGCCAGTGACCAACTCGGGCGTGAAGCCCATGAACCAACCGTCGCTGTGGAAGTTGGTGGTACCGGTTTTACCGCCCATGTCGGCCGTGATGCCGTAGGCGTAACGCAGGCGCGCACCCGTACCGCCATCCACTACCTCGAGCAGCATCGAGAGCATCTTCAGGTAGGTGTCCTCGCTCATGATCTCGGTCTGATTGCCGGTGAACTCAGCGAGCACATTGCCACGGTTGTCAGTGATGCGTGACACATACACCGGCTCAACGCGCATGCCACCGTTGGCAAATGCCGAATAGGCAGCCACCATCTCACGCAGCGTGACCTCACAAGCGCCCAGGCTCAATGCCGGCACAGGATCGAGGTAACTGGTGATGCCAAAGCTGTGCATCCACTTGGCCAGCTCACTAGGTGACATGGTATAGTAGCCGTTGCGCTCAATCCAATTCTCACGGGTGCCGCGCATGAACCCTGCCGAAATCCAGTTCTTGGAGTACTTCAAGGCGTTGCGCAGATCCATGCCGCCGCCACTACCCTCGTTGGCAGGGTTATATACCTCGTTGTTCCAGATGATGTTGGGAGCACCGCCGGGACGGGTCGAGCAAGGCGTCAGACCGCCAAACTCAATGGCCTGGGAATAAACGAACGGTTTCACTGTCGAACCGATCTGGCGACGGCCCGTCGAAACCATATCATACTTGAAGAAGCGGAAGTTGGGACCGCCCACATAGGCCTTGACAAAGCCTGTGACGGGATCCATCGACATCATGGCGCAACGCAGGAACGACTTGGTATACAGCAGCGAGTCCAGCGGCGTCATCTGGGCATCAAAGCCGCCCTCGTAGTTGAACAGGTGCATCTGCACGGGCTTCTTGAAGTTGTCCATGATCTGGGCATCGCTCATGCCCTGCTGCTTGAGCACGCGGTAGCGCTCACTGTGGCGGATAGCCGCATTGATGAGCGCCTGCTTGCCGGCACTCGAGAGCTCGCTTCTGTTGTTGGTATACGGATTCTTAGTGCCGCCACGCTCACGCAGGAAAGCCGGCTGCAACGTCTTGCTCATGTGCTTGTGCACGGCCTTCTCGGCATACTCCTGCATGCGCGAATCGATGGTCGTGTAGATCTTCAAGCCGTCGGTATAGATATCATAATGTGAACCATCGGGCTTGGTGTTCTTGTTACACCAGCCGTAGAGCGGATTCACTGCCCATGCCACCGAGTCGTCGATAAAGGCCTGCTGGTTCCATGTGGGATAATCCTTGCGGTTAGGCTTCTTGGCCATCATCACACGTCGCAACTCCTCGCGGAAGTAAGGCGCCGGGCCATCGTTGTGGTCCAGTTTCTTGAATTTGATCACCAGGGGCGTCTCCTTCAGCTGGTTGCACTCGGCCTCGCTCAGGAAGCCGGCCTTCACCATCTGCTCAAAGACCACATTGCGGCGCTGACGGGTGCGTTCGTTATATCTCACAGGATTATAATAGGACGGATTCTTGCACATACCCACCAGCGTTGCCGCTTCCTGGATGTTCAAGTCCTTGGGCTCCTTGTCGAAATAGACCTCACTGGCCATCTTGATGCCGACGGCATTATTGAGGAAGTCAAACTGGTTGAAATACATCTTGATGATCTCATCCTTGGTGTAATAGCGCTCGAGTTTGACAGCGATGACCCACTCGACAGGCTTTTTCAAGGCACGTTCAAAAATGTTGTGACTCTCGGGCGAGTAAAGCTGCTTAGCCAACTGCTGAGTGATGGTACTGCCACCACCGGCGCTTTTTTGACCCATGAGGACACGCTTGATCACTGCACGCCCAATCGCCTTGACATCGATGCCCGAATGCTCGTCAAAGCGCGAGTCCTCGGTAGCAATCAGCGCCTCGGTCAGGTAGGGAGACATCTCATCAAAATCGACATAGATGCGGTTGCTGCGACTGCGGTAATAACGTCCCATCTCCACACCATCGGCACTGTAGATGGTCGAAGCAAACTTGTCGGTTGGATTCTTCAACTGGTCGATAGCGGGCATATAGCCGATCACACCATTGTAGATCAACACGAACATCAACGCCATCAGGCCCACAAAGATGGCAAACCACATCCACATCTTGCGAGTGATGCTGCGGCTCTTGTTTTTCTTCTTTCCAGTAGTCTTTTCGCTCATATCTTGATTTAGTTATATACATTAATATGCTACCAATCAACCCATTGGGAAAACCCGATGAGAAAAATGGCACTTAATCATCTGCAAATATACTCTTTTTTTTTCGTTTTTAGTCTTTAGTGTCCTGTTTTTATTAACTTTGCAGGCATGCAATACGTTGGTGAACTGATTTCGATAGGTGTGGCCTTCTCATGGACGGCCACGGCCTTGCTGAGCGAGTTCGGGAGCAAGCGCATGGGCAACCTGACACTGAACCTGATGCGCATGGTGATAGCCCTCGTTTTCTCGTGCATCATGTTCTGGGCTTTTTCTGGTTCTCCCCTGCCCGCCGGGGCAAGCACCGAGGCCTACCTCTGGATGATGTTGTCAGGTCTGGTGGGCTATGTCATTGGGGACTTCTGCCTATTTCAGTGCTATATCATCATCGGCTCGAAATTTGGCCAACTGTTCATGACGCTGGCGCCCATCACGGCCGCTATCATGGCCTGGTTCACGCTGGGTCAGGAAATCCGCCCCACCGCCATTTTGGCCATGATTATCACACTGGCCGGTATTGCCATTACCGTGCTGGGACGCGGCGATGACCACAAGTTGTCACTCAAGTTGCCGTTGGCCGGCGTGCTGTTTGCCATCGGGGCTGCTGTTTGTCAGGGTGTTGGGCTGGTATTGAGCAAGATAGGCATGGATCACTACGAGGCAACGCTCACGACCGACCTGGCAGGGTGGATGCTGCCGTTCCACGCCAATTTCTTCCGCTGCGTTGCGGGAACCATCGGTTTTGCGATATTGATGGCGTTGCGTGAGGGATTTGCACCGCTGCACAAGGGTGTGCGGGACCGTCAGGGGATGACTGCCGCCGTAGCGACGACCATCTTCGGCCCGTTTGTGGGTGTGGGAGCATCGCTGCTGGCCGTTCAATACACTGCCGCCGGCATCGCCAGCACACTGATGGCGCTGACGCCGATTATCATCATTCTGCCAGCCTGGTGGATTTTCAAGCAGCCCATCACCGCCAAGAGCCTGTTGGGTGCCCTGATTTCGGTGATAGGCGTATCGCTGTTCTTCCTGCTATAATTCTTGCTTAAGGATCAACGAATCTTGAAATAAGATGGTCTGCTGCTATGGGAACAAAAAAGCATCCGATTACTGTGAAGCAAATCGAATGCCTGATGGGTTCCTATAGACTACTCTTTAGTAGTAGGCGGGAATTTTCCTGCAATTCGTCAGGTGTAACCTCAAAGAAGGGCAATGTCACATTTGACTTTGTTCCCGTAACTATCATACGGAAACCTTTACCCTCGTTGGCACAGGCCTGCATGAAGTCTTTCATGTCGGCTTCATCAACAAAAGCAGCCTTGAGAGGTGCAGCCACAGCAGGCAAGAGCGATTTGATCAGCGGGTTGTCAAACTGCAATTCACTCTCGTCGTTAGTACACTCAATCTGAAGATAGTCATCAACAACGCCGATGTCAGTCATGACAAGACCATTACCCATGTCCTCGGGCATCCTGTTCTTGAACTCATTCACATAATCATCGAGTGTGGGAGCAGAGCAACCTGCCAACAACAGCAACAATAGACCCATTAAAGTTAATCTTTTCATCATTACAATACCCTGGGATTTGTGTCGAGCGCAACATTAAATGGTTAAAAAACTGAAATTTCTGCAAATATACAGATAATATCTGAATTTTCACAACTAATTGATAAGAAATTCTCAATTATTGAAAGAAAAACCATGCAGCACGTCACGCGTTGTGAAGCAAGAGGCGCTTGAAGGCGGTGAAACCATTAGGCATTTTGGTGATGTGCAGGTCGCAGCTGACAAACCGGGCAAGTTGGGCCAGCAGGATCAACGACTCATCGATGATGCGCTCCATGATAGTCTTGAGTTTTGCCGGATGAGCCGTGGCCAGGGTGATGCCTGTTCGTGTGTAGCTGTGTGTTGATGGTTATTAGAGCTGTGATATAGCATTCTTCAGTTGTCAAACTTGTGATTAATCAATAATGACTGTTCCCGGAGCTGCGGGATTGAAGGTATTCTTTACCCAGACGGGAATGCGTTTCATCGCCACAGGAGCGATGGTCGGCGGATAAATGACCTTGGCTCCGGCGTCACACATAGCCTGGGCCTGCTCATAGGTCATCTGCGGGATGACAGTTGCATCGGGATGGGTGCGCGGGTCGGCGGTCATGAATCCGTCCACGTCGGTCCAGATTTCGAGCGCCTCGGCATCGAGCAGCGAGGCTAGAATGGCAGCCGTGTAGTCGCTGCCGCCACGGCCCAGATTGGTCACAGCACCTGACTCCTTGTCACGTGAGATAAACCCCTGCACCACATGCACGCCATCGCCCAGGTCGGCAAAATCTGCCTTGACAAGCCGAGCGGTCTCGTCCCAGTCGAGGACACGCCCGCCAGCATCGGGGCGTGTACGCATGTAGTTGAGTGACAGGTGGGGAGTGCCGTCCTCGAACATGCCAGCCACGATGGCCGATGACAGTATCTCGCCATGAGCGACAATGGCGTCGCACACGCGTTCAATCTCATCTACAGGCATGTGAGGATTGGTGGCCAGGGCCAGATAATAAGGCTTGAGACTCTCGTCGATAAAACGGTCGATGGTGTCATGCACCTGCTGACGCATCGGCTCAATCACGACGCCATCGACAGCATCGTGATGGCGCTTGCGGGCTGCCTCCAGCGTATCCAAGCACGAGATGTCGCGTTGCTGTGCCTGCTCGCACATGGCCAGCAGCTGGTTGGTGAAACCACCCATGGCCGAAACGACGACCACGACAGGCCGCTGCTCGGCGTTCACAATATTCCTGAGGTTAAGCAGGCTCTCGATGCTACCCACCGAGGTACCCCCAAATTTCATCACTTTCATTACTGTCCTTTATTATATCTTTAATCAATTAACGTCAAAAAACATGATTTATTAGACCCTTACAGCAAATATCGCGCCATAAGCAGTAGCAAATGCCCAAAGAGGTCTCATTTTTTCGCCCAAACGCCACTGGCAACGCTTTTTTTTACTACATTTGCAACATGAATGACTGGGATCAGGACATCTATCACCTCAACGATGAGCAACCGCAGCCCACACGAGGTTCCCTGCTGGTGGCAAAGCCCACGGTGGGCGACTTCTTCTTCAAGCGGTCGCTGGTGCTTATCGTGGATCCTGACGAGGGCGAGGGTGCCATGGGAGTAGTCACCAACCATTACATGGGCTACAACCTGCGTGACATCATGCCTGATATAGAGACTGTAGAGGAGATCCCCCTGTTCCTGGGCGGCCCCGTAGGAACCGAAATGCTGTTTTACATGCACACCCTGGGACCAGACATCATCCCGCAAGCCATCGACGTTGGCGACGGAGTTTGGTTCGGAGGCGAATTTGAGGCAGTGAAGCGATATGTAGAGCTGGGTGGACCCGTCGAGGGACGCGTGAAGTTTATCGTTGGCTACAGCGGCTGGGGCAAGGGACAAATCGCCCAAGAGCTGGCCCGCCACGACTGGGCCGTGCTTGACAAGGGTGACCGCAGCCTGTTCATGGACGACGGCGACGATGACCAGTGGCGTGAGGCCGTGTCACGGTTCGGCGGCCGTTACCGCCTGTGGCTGAACATGCCCAGCGACCCCAATTGCAATTAGACTGAAACTTGACTACCATTAACCACTAACGACAAAACATGAGCACTGTTATCGGCATTGACCTTGGCATCAGTTCCACCAAGATTGTGGGCATTGAGAACGGCAAGCGCATCAAGTCGCCCATGGCCATCAAGGGCAGCGACAGCGTCTCGTCGATGTACGGCGCTTTCGGGAAATATGTCCACGACAACGACATCGCACTTGACGACATCGAGCACATCACGATTACCGGCGTGGGAGCGCAAGAGTCGAGGATGTCCCTGTATGATATCCCCACCTCATGTGTCGATGAGTTCAAGGCCAACGGACTGGGAGCCCGGTTTGACAGCGGGCTCGACCACATCGTTGTCGTGTCGATGGGCTCAGGCACGTCACTGGTGCGGGTTGAGGGAGACGACATCAAGCACATCGGCGGCATCGGCATGGGCGGAGGAACACTGCAAGGGCTGTCACATCTGCTGCTCAACACCAGTGACATCACCAGGGTTGCGCAATGGGCCGAAGAGGGGCTCACCAGCCATATCAATCTGACTATCGGTGAGGTTTGCCGTGAGAAAATTGACGGCTTGACCGACTTTGCCACCGCTTCGTTGTTCGCCAAGGCGAGTCATAGCGATGTAACCCGCAACGATATTGCCGCCGGCCTGATCCACATGATGCTCGAAACCATCGGTTCGTGTGCCGTCCTCTCCCAGCTCGAGAGCGGCATCAAGGATTTTGTGCTCATCGGCAACCTGACCCGTTTAGCGGCCTGCAAACAGGTGTTCCCAATGCTGGAAAAGCTCTACGATGTGCGCTTCCACATCCCCAAGTTTGCCTTTTACTGTACTGCACTGGGTGCGGCACTGAGTTGCGGAGTGCCCGAAATCGAATAACCGTGGTCAAAACAGAGCAATCAATAGTGTTATGGAACTGACCGTTGTCATCGTTAATTACCGCGTGAAGTACTTGCTGGAGCAGACTTTGCGCTCGGTAGAGCAAGCCATGCAAGGCCTGACGGGCGAGGTGATTGTCGTTGACAACCTGTCAGGCGACGACAGCATCGCTTTTTCGCGCGAACGGCATCATGAGGTCACCTACATCGAGAACAAGGAAAATGTGGGCTTTGCACGCGCCAACAACCAGGCCATCATGCAGGCCCGCGGAGAGTTCACCCTGATTCTCAACCCTGACACCATCATCACCCCACGATGCCTGCAAGAGGGCATCGCATGGATGCAGTCTCACCCCAAGTGCGGAGCCATTGGCGCCCGCATGATGGACGGCAACGGTGTGTTCCTGCCCGAAAGCAAACGCGCCTTCCCTACCCCGTGGGTGTCGTTCTGCAAGATTTTCGGTCTGTCCAAGCTGTTCCCTCGCTCACCCTGGTTTGCCAAGTACCATTTGCGCTACCTGAGTGACCTGGAGCCTCAGTGCATCGACATCCTGTCGGGCGCCTATATGCTGTGTCGCACTGACGTGTTGCAGCGTTTGGGCGGATTCGACGAGGATTTCTTCATGTACGGCGAGGACATCGACCTGAGCTACCGCATCGTCAAGGCCGGGTACGAGAACTGGTTCCTGCCTACGCCCATGGTGCATTACAAGGGCGAGAGCACCCACAAGGACTCGATGCGCTACGTTAGAGTCTTCTATGATGCGATGCTTATTTTCTACCGCAAGCATTTTCCGCGCTTCAACGTCATCTTCTACCCTATCGTCAAGCTGGGAGTCATTGTCCGTGCCGGAATGGCCATGGCCAAGAGGTTCATCAAACGCCTGTTGCCTTCAAAGGCAACACCCGCCAGTGAGAACTGGCCATGGGTCATCATCAGCACTGATGCAGCCACGGTCGCTCAACGGGCCGGAATCGGCGACTACAAGACCGACATTCCCGCAAGCGGGTGCCACAACGTGCTCATCGATGACGGTTGCCACACCTACGCCCAGGTAGTGGACTACATCAGGGAGCACAGCGACAAGGCGCGCCTCGCGTTTCACATTTTTGCCGACCGCCACGGCATCATCATCTCACCTAAAATGTCATGAGCCAACTACTGAGTAACGATACCATTACCCTGCGCGCGTTGGAGCCCACCGACTTGGACATGCTCTACCAGTGGGAGAACGACACCGCCCTGTGGGTAGTGAGCGACACCATCGCCCCCTATTCGCGTAAAGCGTTGTGGCAATACCTACAGGAAGACACGGGTGACATCTATGCCCAGCGCCAACTGCGCCTGATAATCACCCTGACCAGCGACGGCACAGCAGTGGGCACTGTCGATTTCCTGAACTTCGACCCGCTGAACAACCGAGCCGAACTGGGATTGTTCATCACCAAAGAGATGAGAGGCAAGGGACTGGGGCGCCATGCGCTGGAAGCCATCACGGCTTACGCCCGCGATCACATAGGCCTCAAGCAGCTGTATGTTTACATCTCTACCGACAACTGCGTGTGCCTGCACCTGTTTGAGCAATTCGGTTATCGTCAGGTGGGAGTGATTCAGTCTTGGGTGAAGCGCGGCCACAACTACCAGGACGTGACACTGTTGCAAATGCTTCTTTAATTTTTTACGATCATGATGGTACGAGATACTAGACTCGATTCTATAAAGGGACTGCTGATCATACTGGTCATCCTGGGCCACCTCATCATCGCGCTTGATAACTACAACTTTATCAATCACAGCGTGATGGGGCTGATCTACATCTTCCACATGCCGCTCTTCATCCTCATTTCAGGCTACCTGACCAAGCATCCTGACCGCCAGACGCCCCAACAGATGTGGAAAAGTGTGGGTAAAATCCTGGTCAACCTCCTCATCTTCCAAGTCATCTCAATCCTTCGGTTTTATTATTTAAGGGGGGATATTCTCCAGCCAATCAGGATGTTTCCCTTCGGCATCCTGTGGTATCTGATGTGCCTCATCTGGTGGCGTATCATGCTCTACTACACACCCAAGCCACTGTTGAATCGCCCTCTATTGTACCTCATTATCGCCATTGTGGTATCCATGTTGAGCGGTTTATTCCATTTTGGGTCTTTCCTGGCGGTCCAGCGCACCCTCAATTTCTATTTCTTCTTCCTGCTGGGATTTTATTACCGCCAAGGCACCTTCAACACCCCATTATGGCACAACAACAAGCTGCATGCCGTCGTGCTTGTGGTCCTGCTGCCGTTGCTCTTGTGGCTCTACCCGCGATGCGGCAACATCATGAATGGAGCCGACTATTACGGTATTGCCGGCTTGCCCCAGAAAGCGATGGTACTGATGTGCTCCATACCGATGACGTTGCTCATGTTCAACATTATCCCTGACATCAAGTTGTTGCGTCCCATCGGCAAAGACAGCCTGTTCTACTATCTATATCACATCTTATTCATCGGCATTGTGACCGTGCCGCTGGTCAAGCATTACGAGTTGCCGCGCATACTACCGTTCATACTCCTGTACACGGCCCTCACTTTGCTTGCCATCGTGCTGCTGCACAAGATTCCGCTGTTACGATGGCTCACACACCCCACCTTCAAAAAGAAGCCTTAGGCAGTGGCCAGGGAATGACTCGACAGGCATCACACAACAGGCCTGGGCTCACGCACCAGATGGTGACTGAGAGCCCAGGCCTGTGATTGGGTATGTGCCTCTTTTGCTTATTGCAGTTGCGCCAGCGTCTTCTCGTCAGGATCAATCGCAATGATCATCCCCGATGCATCCAGCAAGAAGGTGTGATAAGCCTCTTCGAGACGCCAGTTCTTGATAATCTCGTCTTGGGTCTCCAGCGATGAGAAGAATTGGGCTGAACGGTCCAGATTATCCAGAGCAATGACATTGTTGAACACGCTCATGCTGCGGTCCATATTCACCGACACGTGAGTGTAACGCTCACCAGCATCTCTCGACAGGCGGTCATAACGCATGTTGTCGAGACGTGACTGCGCGTCGGCCGATGACCAGAACGTGAGCAGCACATTGCTGCCACGGTGCTGCTGCAGGGGTGACAAGCCATTGTTGCTGTCGCCCAATGCAAGTGCAGGGGCCTTATAACCGATGCGGCTATCGGCAGGTGCCGAATAGTAAGCCGACGTGAACAAGGTCAACAAACCCAGAACTGCAATCGTCAATAGTGTCTTACTCATTCGTTTCTTAATTTCGTTTCACAATCAGGGCCACGTTTTTACCATTCCAGTATCAGTCACCCTGCCCAATTTGGAAATGGGCATGCCGTTTCCAAAAGTGCGTGCAAAATTACTCAAAAAAAGTTATTAACAAGCAATTCCGGCATTAAAAACTGTTTATTTTTGAAGGTTATGCGTCATTTCCCGATTTTTCCCAGGCTTTAATCCACTATCTTACCAAAAATAATTACCGCTGTTTTGTTTGCAATCCAAGCAAAAATATCTAACTTTGTCGCATTAAATCATCAATCAAAAACGAAATGAAAAGAATCTTCACTTTAGCATTCGTGTTATTCAGCCTTCTGATCACTGCTGGCGTGACCTCGTCGTGTGACTTTGACGTCCACGAGGATCCTGATCACCCCTTATACGTGGAATATACCATCTCGGCTGGCGACATCTCGTTCTCCGGTCCCGAACAATTAAAGATTGACAATCAGGCATGGATTGACAAGAATCGAATCGTCTATACCAAGGAGGTCAATTACAAGACGGGCGACCCATCGGAGTTCACCACGACCGACAACGAGGCTATCAAGAAGTATCAGGATGAATTCCTGCCCAAATTCAAGGCCCACCTGCAGCAGGTAACCGCCGAGCTGGACAAGGGCACCTATGGCAAAAACGTCCAGGTCAAGGCTACGTTCTATGTCTTTGCCAAGCGCGGTCAGGGCCAGGGAGGCGACTTGAAATACGAGCACATCGAGTACACCTATCCCCAATAAGGCCAGCGATTAAGATGGCAAAACTCTTTATCAGTGACGACTGGTGGACCGCTCCCGCCGAGGGCGAGGGCGGCCGTCTCATTCTCGTCACTGGCCGCCGTGCGATGAACAACGTCATCGCCACTGGCTTATACCGCTACCGTGTGGAGGTCACCTGGCCTTACACCGATGACGACAAAGGTCTTCCCCTCTATGCCGACAGCAAGGTGATGGAAGAAGTGACCGATGCCTTGAACGATTGCTTTGACCGTGACCCGGTCGCAGTTATGACCGGCATCTACACGGGCGACGGACAGCGCAATTGGGTTTTCTACACCCGCAGTCTGCACATCTTCCAGCGCAAATTCAACGAGGTCATGGCTCCCTTCCCTGCCCTTCCCCTGCAGTTTGAGGCCGAAGAGGACCCCGACTGGCAGGAATACCGCGAGATGTGCCAGTGCGAGGTCGCCGACGGCGAAGACTGATACAAAAAACTGTTATCTCAGGACTTTCCTGACTGTACCATCACTCATTTTAACGATATTGAGGCCCTGCTGCATGCCTTGCAGCTTGCGGCCCATGGCGTCATAGCAGTCCACCGCCACGGCATCCTTGCCATCGGGCAGTTCGTCGCAGCCTGCACCCTTTTCCTGCATGAAAGTGTAGTCAAGATAGGCACCCAGGAACTCAAAGCGGACTACAGCCTTGCGGAAATCGAGCCCCTCGGGCAAGGGGTCTGCAACAACATGGGCCGTAACGATGCCATTGTAGTCGCCGTCTTCTTGACCGTCAACTAGAGTGATATCGAGCCACTCGGGCATCTCGTCTTGAGTGATGTCATACACAATCCAGCTCTCATCCTCACTGTAGGGAACGCTGGACTTGAATTCAATTCCAGTGATGACCTCATCTCCTACCACCCGCTGCATCTCACCACCAGTCTCGTCAAAAGTGTACTCGCTGGCCTCATCGTCACGATTAAACACGAGGTAAGGCATATCGGCAACAATAAAAATGGTGTATCCGGTCTTCATTTCGCCTCTCGAGAAGAGGTTATTCAGACCCTTCCACACATACCGGCCTGTGAAATTACCCTGTTCATCATTCACCGGGCATTTCAGGTAAGCCAGTTCGCCATATCCCTCATCGACATGGATATCGTTAGCGACAAAGCACGTGAAATCACGCAGGGCATTGCACTCGGGATTGTTATAGTCATCAATCACCAGCAGGATGGGATAATCGATTGTGGGTGTGATTTCATAATCCAAGCCGTCTATCCTGCCAAAGAGGTCGAATGTGAGCAAGCCTGAGGTTTCGTCCTGAGTGTCAGGAGTCACCAGCGTATAACCGATGGCGATGGGCTCACCAAAGTCACCTGACAGTTCCACGGGCTCATCATCACGATAGGCCGGAATCTCGTCCATGCGATACACCGTGCAACATAACTGGACTGGAGCCTCACACTCCAGATAACCCGTCTGCATGCACACTTTTTTCAGCTTATAAGGATGCGTCGGTTTTTCAAAGGCCTGCGCCATGCCATCATAGTGTCCGCCATTCTTGCCAAACCATCGGCCATAAGTGTTGTTGTCAAAAGGCACTGCATCATTATATACGACAATTACGCCTGTCGCATCGCCGTTCCGGCCTCCCTGGCACATCGTTTTGCTGGATAACAAGAGTTCGCACTCTTCATCATCATCACTCAAATAGGAGGCATCAGGGGCCGAATAGATCAGGGCAGGTTTTCTACCATCGACCACATTGCCATCGACCATCATATAATAAGGATATTGAAAACACTCATCAACATCCAGGTCACTATGATAGAGATAAAAGACCGGAGTTTCAGCGATTTCAAGACCATAATTAACCGTAAGATCCTGACTATAATAGGTATTAAACTCACCACCCGAATTATCATCCCAAATCACCTCATCGTTGTCATCGGCACCGTTGATAACACTATAGTAAGTATAGTCGCTATAGGGCTTCACCTGGATGAAATCATAACCGAAAGAATACCATCCGACACCATTCAGAGCGACAAACGGCGAATAAAACGCTCCAGCGGGACGGAGGTAATAAGGTTTAATAAATTCCGGACTCCGGTTCGGTGAGGACACCGCTTCGCCAGGCGCACGCACCTGGGCGTCCGCCTCAGTGAACTGAGGCTGCATACGCAACAACTGTTGACGCGGCACTGTGCCGTCAACGCCCTTTAACTGGGCAGCTGCGCTCATCACTATGAGCAATGCTGCGATAATGAGTATAGATTTCTTAGCCATGCTCAAACAGAATAATAATGAATAAAAATAAGATATTTCAGTCGCTTCTTCATGCAGGTTGCAAATATAGGCATAATATCCTACTATTCAAACAATAAGAGGCAAAAAAAACAGAGGCGCCTATAGCAAAAAAGCGCCTCTGCCTATAAAAGGTAGTATTTCGGAAAGAAATTACATGTTCATGCCGCCGTCGACCTGGATGACCTGGCCGGTGACGTAGCTCGACATGTCGCTGGCGAGGAAGGTGGCCACGTTGGCGATGTCCTCGACGGTGCCGCCACGGCGCAGGGGAATGCGCTGACACCACTCCTTGCGAACCTCGTCGCTAAGGGCCTGAGTCATAGCCGTGTCGATAAAGCCCGGAGCGATAGCATTGGCGCGGATGCCACGGCTACCCATCTCCTGGGCGATGCTCTTGGCCAGGGCAATGAGGCCGGCCTTGCTGGCAGCGTAGTTAGCCTGTCCGGCATTGCCGTGAACGCCCACTACCGATGCCATGTTGATGATAGAACCGGCGCGCTGGCGCATCATGATGGGCACCAGGGCGTGGATGAAGTTGAACGCGCTCTTGAGGTTAACAGCGATAACGGCGTCCCACTGCTGCTCGGTCATGCGCAGCATGATGCCGTCCTTGGTGATACCGGCGTTGTTGACCAGGATGTCGATGTGGCCAAAATCCTCGTGGATCTGCTGTACCACGGCCTCGGTCTCCTCGAAGTTGGCAGCATTGCTGGCGTAACCCTTGGCCTTGACGCCCAGGGCAGCGATTTCCTGCTCGGTCTGCTTGCCGCTCTCGTCAATGACGAGGTCGGTGAATGCGATGTTGGCACCCTCGGCAGCAAACTTCAGTGCGATGGCCTTGCCGATGCCCCTGGCAGCTCCAGTGATGAGCGCCACTTTTCCTTCTAACATTTTCATGTCTTTACTCTGTTTATAATGGTTATTAATGTTGTTTTGTTCAATCAATTGGCCTGCAAAGGTAGTAATAATTGCCGACATCACAAAATGTGCTCGCTGCGCGAGCGGTTTAGAGTTTAGTGCTTAGAGTTTAAAGAAGCGTCCGCGTTCCCATTGTCAGGAGCGCGGACGCCAATTCCTAATTTCTCATTCCAAATTCCCAATTACCAATTGCCGCTCAGCAGGTGGTCGATCAGAGCAGTCACGTCGCTGATGTTCACATTGCCGTCCTGATTGCAGTCTGCCGCAGAGTTGCTGATGGTGCCGCCACCCAACAGCAGGTCGATCAGGGCGGTGACATCGCTGATGTTCACACTGCCGTCGCCATTCACGTCGCCGCGCATAGTCTTGGGAGCAATCTTGATGTTGTCCAAGGCGAAGTAGTCGCCCACGCCATTGTCACTGACATCCTTGTGATAGAACCAACGCAGTTGGTAGGTGACATTGGGCTGCAGTTCATAAGTGAAGGTCTCCCAATCGTTGTCACGGGCTCCGTAACGGAATATCGAAGTGCCGTTCACCATAAACACGCATTCATCATAATGTGTGTTTGGCGCGTTCATATCACTCTCGCCCCACGCCTTGAAATCAAACGACAAGATGGATGGTTCAGAAACTTTGACAGTGGTCCGCAGCGTCGAAGAGCTATTATGCACGCCTGCATTGCCTGACATGGCAAAGAGCCTCTCGCCATCGTCCCACACGATCCAGGAATAGTCGCTTTCTTCAAAGTGGATGTTTCCACCTGGCGCATTCAAGGCCTCGTCAAGCGTGTGCATATTCACAATGTGATTGAAATTTCGCCATCCCACAGCTGCCTGATAGGCAGGAAGTGCAGAAACCGCAGCATATAATTTAGCATTATTATAGGCTGCATTAGCAAAGACAGACTCAGTTATCACAGGCGGAATGAGCGGAAAACTAAGCACAATCTCAAGATTCTCACTTGAATTGAAAGCATAGTCGCCAATCTGTTCCACGCCAGCGCCTAAAATCAGGGTGTCGAGAGCAGTACATCCATAGAAAGCAGCATAATCGATGGATTTCACAGAATTGGGTATTATTACTTTTTGCATGTTGTTGCAATAAGCAAAAGCCATTTGACCGATACTGGTCACACCTTCAGAGAAATTGATGTGTTTCAAATTATTAACATCATAGAAAGCGTACTTCCCAATGCTCTGGATGGTATTGGGCAATGTTATGTCATCTATATTCCAACGATAGAACGCAGCTGGGCCAATACTATTGACTGTGTAGTCGACTCCTTGGTAAGTTACCATGGGAGGAATGGTAATATTCTCCAGTGTTGAGAAAGCACTGTACAACGTTGTGGTATCGGTCTTTAGGGCATAAGCCGAGACCTCCACGGTATTCGAATAGGAGTTGATTCCGTAATAGACACCGTCAATCTGGAAGTCATAGCCATAAAACAGATTATCCTGGTTAAAGTTCTTCCAATAGTTTGCACTCGTGTATCTGCCATATGCCATGCGAGGTATCCACAGGATGGTATTTTCATAGTGCTCTTCGGCAAACGTGTTTAACTGAACCGTGGGCGTATTCATCGCATGGCAGTTAATGATATTAAGCGAGTACTCGGTGCCCGCAAAAGCCAGTCCGCCTATAGACCTAAGCCCCGTGCCCAACTCAATGTAATAGAGATTAGACATATAGAAACCATAGGTTTCGATGGTTTGTACTGTATTGGGAAGCGTGACAAATAATGCCCTATCAGTCGTCGAGCATTCCCTGAAGGCTGATTCGCCAACCGCTGTCACGGTATAAGTCACGCCATGATAGGTCACGGTTTCAGGTACATGCACTTCGCCATAGTAGCTGCGATAATTCGGCGAATCCCTGTAGGTCACACTGACATTGTTGCCGCTGGTTACTGTGTAATAGATGCCGTCAACCACAAACTTATTGATTTCCTGTATGTTGGAGAACTGCGACCAAGCCGCGGTACTCTGGTAACTGCTTTTTGAGCCCTGGGGCACATACAGCGTGGCGTTGGAATAGGTACTTGTGTCAAAGTTGTTTGCATTGAACGATCTGGCCGTTTCACTCAAGCAGGTGATGCTCGTCAGGCCGGTGCAACCGGTAAAGGCATTGTTGTAAATGCTGTACATCGTGCTGGGCAGGGTGATTTTCGTCAGCGAGGTGCAACCGGCAAAGCTCTCGTTCAGCAACATCGACACGCCCTCGGGTATCGTGACTGCCGTGAGGCTTGTGCAGTTCTTAAACGCCTGATAGCCAATTCCCGTAACTGGATATAGCCTGTCGCCATATTCAACGCTATCAGGAATATTCACAACGCCTGAATAGGAATTGAAGTAGCCCTTATTCTGTACGGAGAGAACACCACTGTCGTCAGAGTAGGTCGTCAACTGGTAGGTGATGCCATTCTTCGTGAAAGTTGTGGTTGCAGCGCTGGCGCTCAACGCGCAAGTGAGAATCGCCACAAGGGCAATCGCTTTAAAGAGATAGTTTTTTTTCATAAGCGATGATTTACTAAATTATTATTGTTATTTTGTTGCAAAAATAGTAAAAATAGTCAAATTTAAAAAGAAAATGACGACAAAACCGCAAAAGTTGCCAGCGGGCATAACGGATTAAACGGAAAAAACGGGGATGACGGAAAGAACGGAGAGCATCCGCTTTCCATCTACCGGATGGAAGCGGATGCTCTCAAAACGCTTAATCTTAAATGCTAGGCTTTAGGTTGAGCGTGTGCCCAACTTAAATCTTTACCATGCGAACATGGGATAGTCCTTCATCATATCGTTGACCTTGCCACGAACGGCGGCGATTACTGCCTCGTCCTCGGGGGCACGCAGAACGGTGTCGATGAGCTCGACGATATCGCCCATCTTGTCCTCCTTGAGGCCACGGGTGG
>JAEEGG010003182.1_pt1 | contig 41184 bp, 25 predicted proteins | sample 9134161 | NCBI WGS metagenome assembly JAEEGG01 (sample SAMN16246543, study PRJNA631951) | gut metagenome | biome: gut microbiome; feature: rumen; material: CR-attached | host: Bos | place: Iran: Karaj | collected 2018-10 | reverse complement strand
CGATGAGATCTGCGGCGTGGTGCCCCGTCAGTTTGACAAGGGGGTACTCGCGGCAGCTCAGGCACTCTACGACTATATGGACACGCAGCTGCAAGGGCGCTTGGTGCTGAAAGATTATAATTTCAATGCATCTTCGTGGGAAGAGCAGCCGGAGCCGGTGCGCCATACTTGGGATGAGGTGCTGCGTCACTTTGCCGAAAAGGTACGCGAGGTACGCTCTCAGTATTTAGGCGAAGGCTGGATAGCGGATGATTCGTTGGCCTTCAGCTATCTGATGGCTCATGCCGAGCGGTGCGGACAAGGCAGGTGGCGCGAGGAGGATGATGCCCTATGATTAGCAACGAAAGGGCTAAATACAGCTCATCATCTGAGTGGCTGTCGGCTCTGAGGCAGGATGAAGCGTGGCTTCTTCAGGAAGAGCGGTTGTTATCCGTTAGCAGTTCTGATATGGATGCGCTTCGGAAGAAAGCTGTCGAAAGAATGGGCGATGATACGGTATCCGATTATTGGGAAATCTACAACCACAATGTAGAGAAAACCATTCAGGAAGCCTGGGATACAGGTATGTCGCTGGTCAAACTGAAGATTCATGCCATTGGTGTGCTGACGTTGGAATGGTTGGAGCAGCAGACAACAACAACGAAGAAAACGAAACTGGAATCTGACGAGGCCAAGAAGTATTGGCTACGGTTGAAGGAAGCAGGATTCGTAGATGCCAAATGCACCCTGATGCCAGAGACAACACGTAAGCAGGCGATGTATATAGCCGAGCTGTTTGCAGAAAAAATCGGCATTAAATCAAAATGGAAAACATTCGAACAACTGTGGAGTATCAGCAATCTTGCCCAAGAGAAATGGGACATGCAAGAAACTGGCAGTACACCATCGCGTTCGAAGGACATAAACAAGATATTCGAGGATTAACGTAACCCACTGATAATCAGCGTTACTTTCCCCTATATAGCCCCTATTATAGGCCCTATATAGGGGATTTTTGTGTTTTGTCCGTCCTACCTTTGCATCGTCAATCCGACAAAGATGCGCTCACGGTGAGGCTTCGGGTAGCGGAGACGGTGCAAACAAATAGTTTATAAACCTGAGTTGAGGTCGAGGGAATCAATTGAGCATCCGACAGCAGGATGTAGGCGCCTTTCTCGAAACTTCTCTCGCAATCAATTCAGAACAATGAAACAACAGAAAGTTTTTATCGAGAATCTCCAGATGGAGACACAGACGGTGTTCACCGAGAATGGTAACATCAACATCTATCCTTGCGGGTTTGAGGCAGGACAGCACATTGTGAGCGGTGGCGACCGTGCCAGTCAGAAGGGGCGCATGGTGACGGAGGACGACGGCACAAGCCACTTCCGCGCCTATGCCAAGGACAGCGGCAGCCGCTATAACACGCTCTTCCGCACGGCTCACGGCGTGGTGAAGGAGACGCAGGAGAATGTGATTTTCCAGTTGCGCTTCTCCAAGCGTCTGGGCAAGGCGCTCATCGAATCGCTCTATCATGAAGAGACGGAAGAGCTGGCAGCGTTTATCAAGACACGTCAAACGGAAACACAGTGGTAAGGGGGTATGAGTGTACACATGATATATTATCAGGATGGGGCGAAGATGATGCGCCCCATCCGTTCGAGAGAAGAGTATCTGGCACTTCGCGGCACAGAGAAGCAGAAGGCTATACTGAAGACCGTGCGCGAGGGTGACGAGCGGCAGAAGCATCGCCTCATTCAGATGAACTACTCGTGTTTGCCTAATGAGGACGGCTCGCTGAAGGGTAGTGCCACGATGAGCACGTCGGTGGGTATGGATATCGACTTCAAAGCTCCCGATGGGATGTCGGCAGAAAATAGTGCCAAGTGGCTGGCTGAACAGATGGCGGGAGTGCCGGAGATGGTGGTGAAGAAAAAAGACATGATCGGGTTGCTGATGCTGGAAAGGTCGGCCACGAAAGGTTACCACTTGGTGTTCCGTCGTCGCCCCGAGCTGTCGCAAGAGGAGAATCTCGCTTGGGTAAGTGAATTGCTTGGTGTGAAGTTCGATGACAAGGCCAAGGACATAACGAGGGTGTTTTTCACGACATCGGATTCAGCGGAAGACCTCTTGTATCTCGATGACGAGATTTTCAGCCTCACTCCCAGCTCATCTCCGGTTGTAGAGGCTGCTATGTCTCCTGAAAAGCAGGCTCCTGCAGTAGAAGTAGATACGCCCCTCTCCCATGACGGGGGTGAGGCTTACAACGGTCTCCCGTATTCGGAGATCATCGGCAAGTGGTGGGAACTCTACAATGAGGGCAAGGAGCCTGTCAAGACCAACCGTGACGTGCTGACGTTCGAGTTAGCGGTGAACCTGCGCCACATCTGCGGCTTCGACCGTGAACTGATGGACAAAGTCATTCCATGCTACGATGGTTTCTCTGAGGTGCAGAAGATGAAGTGCATCGACTCGGCCCTGTCGGAGAAGCGCACACAGATGCCCAAGCGACTGAAGGACGTGCTCTTCGAGGTGCGACGCGACCGCATGAATGGCCTCAACCCCAACTCCTCTCCCAATGGCGAGGGGAGTGATTACACCAGCCTTGACGAGGCCGTGCAGGAGGATGAACGCTTCTACTACAACCGTCTGCCAAGGATGCCGCAGGGTGTGAGAGAGTCGATAGAGGCCGTAGGCCCCTCGCTGTCGATGCCCGTGGTGACAGCCATCTGTCCGGCCATCGGTATGTTGGCAACGGGCGTGCAGCTCGACGTACACGGTCAGAAGAAGGGGCTGAACCTTATCAGCTACATTGCTGGCGACTTTGCCTCGGGCAAGGGGTCGATCGACCCCGTGATTGATGCATGGGTAGGCGAAGTGAAGGCGCTCGACATGATGTATCAGCAGCAGGAGGAAGATTGGCGGTGCAAGAAGCGTGCCGCCAAGAACAAGAAGGAGCAACCCGAAGAGCCGAAACTGCCCGTGCGCTGTCTGCCGCTGAACAACACGGTGGCGAACTTAGCTGAACGACTGGCCAACACGGAGGGTAAGCACGCCTTCTCGTTCACACCAGAAGCCGACACAGTGGCGCAGAAATGGAAGTCGGCCATGAGTGATTTCTCGGTGATGCTGCGCCAAAGCTACGACGGCTCGAAGTATGACCGAGAGGCACGGTCGGCTGATGCCGTGAACGTGCATATCGAGCACCTGTTATGGAATGTATGCATGTGCGGCACACCCGACGCCCTCTATCGCGTCGTGTCGAACTATACCGACGGTTTCCAGAGCCGTATCGCCGTGGCTCGCACACCTGATAATACCTTCGCGAAGCTTGAAGACAAACCCTACGTGCTGACCGACCGCCAGCGCGAGCGCATCGGGCAGATTGCTCACTTGTTGCCGCTGATGAAGGGCACGGTGGAGTTGACAAAGTTGGAGGCAAAGGGTCGCGAGTGGGTAGAGAACGAGCGTTTGGCGACGATGAAGAATGATGACAAGGTGCGCGCCCGCCAGCGCTTCCGCATCTGCGTCACGGCACAGCGCATGACCTGCTGTCTGATGCTTTGCAAGGTGTGCGAAGCACTCATTCAGAAACACGGTGTGAGCGGTGCCGAAAAGTTGTTGAAGCAGAACCCCGACCTATGGCAGACAATGCTACAGAAGGCTCAGACACCGCAGCTGCTGGAGGCTTACGATGTAGTGGCCGACTACCTGATGGAAACGGCACTCTACTTCTTTCGTGACCGCATAGAAGCTGCTTTCCAGAGCCGCGACTATGCAGGAGGCAACGAACGTCAGCGCATGGGACGGAACGACTCTATCTTTGAGCGCCTGGACGTGGAGTTCGGCTTCGAGGGGGCTTTCCAGCACAGCGTCAGCGTGAAGGGGGCCAGCGTATCACGCAACAGCGTCCGTCAGATGCTGAAGAACTGGAAGAAGCAGGGCCTCATCGTGCAGACGGAGGCGGGGCGATACCGGAAAGTGTGTCATTAAGGTCAAGATGTCATGAGTGTCATTAAGGAAATTGAATCCCGAAAAAAATGAATATCGAAAACACCCAAGAATGCTTTGTGCAGCTCTGGCTATGGCTGGAGCGCACAAGGCTGCTCCTCTACAGACAATGCAAGCGGTTCTGTGTGCGCCGCGTGTTGAAGTCGTGGTTCGGCGGTGAAGCCAACGATGACTTTATCTGGACGATTTGCTCACTGAGCGAACTGGCTGGCTGGGACGAGCTCCCGCTGCCGTCGCTCTCTCCGCGCAAGCATCGCGAATTGCTGCGAGCTATCGTAGCCGTCAAGACGGGCATCAGCTTTTACAAGATAGATCTGAAGGCTCTCGACGCTGCCTATAGCATCGCGTTCCCCAAGAGCACGCCGATGAATGTGAATAAGAAGGCTGACAAGCACAAGCACCAGCCTCACCCCCAACCCCTCTCCGATTGGAGAGGGGAGTATATAGAGACTCTTCAGATGTAGGGATGACTGCCCCTAATCATTCTCTAATGAGAAGTGTTGCAGTGTTGCAGTGTTGCAGTTCAAAAAAGAGTTATAATAGTTTTAAAATGTTTTTTTTCTTCATATCATGAGTTTACCAAGAGGAATTCGTAACAACAACCCACTGAACATACGTAGAAGCAAGGATCAGTGGAAAGGAATGTCGAAAACGCAGAACGACCGTAGCTTCTGCCAGTTTGAAACCTTAGAGTATGGCTGGCGTGCCGCCTTCTACCTGCTCACGCGTACCTATTATCATAAATACCGCCTCTACACCGTGCGTGCCATCGTGAGCCGGTGGGCTCCACCAAGCGAGAACAACACGGAGGCCTATATTGCCAACGTGAGCCGACTCACAGGCATAGCCCCCGACGAGCCACTGGGCATCCCATCGGAAAAACCCTCACGCTGGATGATGCTGGGCCTGGCAATGGCGATACAGGAAAACGGAACCACGTCTATCGACCACTTCGCCATGCTGCGAGGGTGGGCGATGGCGAGGGGCGACTGAGCTCGCCCCTTGTTTTTCTGAAAACCCGAAAAAAACAGTTCGCTTCTCTTTGACTTTCGCCAAATTTTTGTACCTTTGCACTACACAAAAAAACCAAAACGAAATGACCAACAATTTTCTGAGAAAACTATCCCTTGCCGCTTGTTGCACAATCGCGATGAGCCTTCCTTATACGGGAACATCACAAACGACTGCTTCGTGGACAGCTGACAACGGAAACGGCACGTTTACCAATCCGCTGTTCTACGACGAATTCAGTGACCCTGACATCCTGAGAGTGGGCGACGACTACTACCTGGCTGGTACGACAATGCACACAGTACCCGGATTGGTGGTGCTGCACTCGAAAGACTTGGTGAACTGGGAAAACATCAGCTATTGCTTTGACCGATTCGACTTCGAAGACCCCTCGTTCAGCCTGAGCGGCCCGCAGGGCAAGTCGCGCGGCGAAGTATATGGTGAGGGCATCTGGGCTCCAGCCATCCGCTATGCCAACGGACAGTTCTATGTGTTCTCGAATATCAACGGTAAGGGGCTGCAATGCTATACCAGCAAGGACATTCGCGGCCCGTGGACGCACCATAACATGAAGGGCAGGATATACGACTTGAGCGTGCTCTTCGATGATGACGGCAAGATCTATGCCATTCACGGCTATGGCGAGGTGCGCTGCACTGAGCTGAAGGCAGACATGAGCGGCCCCGTGGAAGGAACGGAAAAAGTGATTATCCCCCAAGGATCGGCGGTGGGTGAGGGTCATCACATGTATAAGATTGACGGTATGTACTACCTCATCTCAACCGACTATAAGCCCAATGGCCGCACCCTCTGTTCGCGTTCGAAAAGCATCTGGGGCCCCTACGAGACCTGTGTGATTACGGCAGATGAGACATTTGGCTATCATGCTGCCCCGCTCACCCAGTGGAAGGGACGTATCGTGAAAGACGGTTCGAAATTCATCATCCCCAAGGCCGACGAGAATGCCACAGCTTGCAGCAATATCCATCAAGGAGGCATCGTTCAAGATCAGAGCGGACAGTGGTGGGCATTGCTCATGATGGACTTCCACTCCATCGGACGCACCGTGACGCTGGCGCCTGTCACGTGGAAAGACGGTTGGCCCTTCGTGGGACTTGAGGGAAATCTGGGACGTGCTCCGCGTACATGGTTCAAGCCCGATGTGAAGGCTACGGCTGAGCAGTTGGAACAGCCCATATTCAAGCCGCATGCACCCTATAATCGCAATGAAGACTTCAATGGCAAGCAGCTGGGGAGAGTATGGCAGTGGAACCACAATCCCAACGACAAGATGTGGGCGCTGAAAGGCGGCAGATTGAGGCTGAACACGATGCCGGCAGATCAGCTGATGTGGGCTCGCAACTCGCTCACACAGCGCGTGATAGGACCATCGTCTATCACGACGGTGGAACTCTACACCAAAGGCATGAAGGACGGCGACGTGGCAGGGCTGGGCAATATCAATGTGCCCTGCTCGTGGATAGGCATCGTGAAGGAGGGAAAGCAGCTGCTGCTGAGATGGTTTGAGCAGGCATCAAACGACACGATAGATCAAGCCATAAGCCCGAACACTGAAAAGATATGGCTCCGCATGTGTGGTGAATACGATGACGACAAGGCCGAATATGCCTATTCGCTGGACGGGGAGCATTTCCAGACGATGGGGCACACCATGCTTTTGTCTTATCAGCTTGTGACCTTCCAGGGGTCGCGCCACGCGCTCTTCGCCTTCAACAAGAACGGCAAGCATGGCGGCTATGCTGAATTCGACAACTTCACGGTATTAGAGCCCGAGTCGGACCGCTCGGCTAATATACCATACGGCAAAACATTCCGCATCATTAATCTCGCCACAGGACATCCGATGAATGCCATCGATCATGGGCTGATGCACGATACCAGTGCCAAGAACAACTCGAAGTCCACTCGATTCAGAATCATTGACAAGGGTCAGGGCAAGGTGTCGCTGCAATGCGAGGACGGCAGATATGTATGGGTGTCAGGATTAGGACTGCCAGGTGACGTGCGCCTGACGAAAGATGCCGCAAAGGCAGAAGTGTTCCTCTGGCAAGACTATCTGAACGGCGAGTTCATGCTGATGTCTCTACGCACTCATCTGTATGTAGGCAAGAGCCCCACAACGGGCAGCCCATACTCAATGGACTTCAAGGGTGCCGATCCCGCACGTCGGAACGGTGCCGTGTTCCGCTGGGAAGAGGTGAAATAATCGTAGGCAAACAAGATATTTTTTAGAAATGATATCCGTTGAAGGACTGAAAATAGAATTTGGGGTAACACCACTGTTCAGCGATGCATCCTTTGTGATCAATCATCGTGACCGTATCGCTTTGGTGGGAAAAAACGGCGCAGGCAAATCGACACTGCTGAAGATTCTCTGTGGGAAAGAAAAGCCTACAGCAGGAACGGTGTCGATAGCAACAGATACGACTATAGGATATTTGCCTCAAGTCATGATTCTTCAAGACAGCACCACTGTTCGCGAAGAAGCCCAGAAAGCCTTCTCCGACATTCAAGACCTGAAAAACAGGATAGACCGAATGGAGAGACAGCTGAATGAGCGCAATGACTATGAGAGCACCGACTACATGGAACTTGTTGAGAAGTTCACTTCCGAGCATGAGCGCTACCAGATGTTGGGAGCCGAAGGCTATGAAGCTGAAGTGGAGCGCACACTTGTGGGGTTGGGCTTTACAAGAGAGGACTTGGAAAGACCCACCAGCGAGTTCTCAGGTGGATGGCGCATGCGAATAGAATTGGCAAAAATACTGTTGCGCAACCCAGACGTGCTCCTGCTCGACGAGCCGACCAATCATCTTGACATCGAGTCAATACAATGGCTGGAGCAATTTCTCGCCCAGTCGTCAAGTGCCGTCGTACTGGTGAGTCACGACCGTGCTTTCATCAATAACGTCTCGAATCGTACACTTGAAATATCATGCGGCAAGGTTGTTGACTATCGTGTGAAATACAATGAGTATGTCACGTTGCGTCGCGAACGTCGCGAGCAGCAACTGCGTGCGTATGAAAACCAGCAGAAGGAGATAGCCGACATACGCGAGTTTGTGGAGCGGTTCAGGTATAAGCCCACAAAGGCGGTTCAGGTGCAGCAACGACTCAGACAGCTGGAAAAGATAGTGCCCATAGAAATAGACGAAGTAGATAATTCGGCTATGCACTTGAAGTTTCCACCCTGCCTGCGGTCAGGCGACTATCCCATTATATGTGACGAGGTGAGAAAGGCTTACTCGCACTTAGTCTTTGAACATGTGAATCTGACCATCAAGCGTGGTGAGAAAGTGGCTTTCGTAGGTAAGAATGGTGAGGGAAAATCTACACTCGTGAAGTGTATTATGGGCGAGATACCGTTTGAGGGCAACCTGAAGATAGGACATAACGTACAGATAGGCTATTTCGCACAAAACCAAGCACAACTTCTGGACGAGTCACTGACCGTGTTCCAGACAATAGACAATGTGGCCAAGGGCGAGGTGAGACTCAAGATCAATGACATACTTGGAGCATTCATGTTCGGCGGCGAGACATCGGAAAAGAAAGTCAAGGTGCTGAGCGGTGGAGAGCGCGGACGTCTGGCTATGATCAGATTGCTGTTAGAGCCTGTGAATCTGCTGATTCTTGACGAGCCCACGAACCATCTGGACATGACTTCAAAAGACGTGCTGAAAGAGGCCATCAAGGCTTTCGACGGAACTGCCATCATTGTAAGTCACGACCGTGAATTTCTTGAAGGCTTGGTCACGAAGGTGTTTGAGTTCGGCGGTGGAAAGGTGAGAGAGCATATAGGCGGTATATACGATTTCCTGCAGACGAAACGCATCACAGAACTAAGCGAGCTCAACCAGGCTTCGGTCATCCCTGCCAAGACTGCTCCTGAGAAGTCATTTCATACTGCGGCCTCTCAGCCAAAGAGTCAGCCGGCTGTGTCATTGAACTATGCCGAACAGAAGGAACAACAGAAGCGATTGCGGAAAGCTGAGCGAGCTGTGGAAGATTGTGAAAAGAAGATAGCAATGATGGAGACGCGCCTCAAGGAGCTCGACGAACTGCTGTGTGACCCCAAGAATGCGTCGGACATGATGCTTGTCACGGAATATACCGATACAAAAAGACAACTTGACACTGAGGTGGAAAAATGGGAACGCCTTTCTGAAAAGTTGGAACAGTTACAACATAATTGACTAAACAAATAAAAACAAGAACATAGAAAATGAGAACTTTCAAACATGTAATGACGGCTATGTTAGTGTCAACAGTAGCACTTACGATCCAAGCTCAGAAAAAGATGCAAACAGGCATTGACAAGAGCAACATGGACCTAACCACTCAAGCCTCTGATGATTTCTATCAGTACGCCTGCGGTGGATGGATGGCAAAGAACCCCCTGCCAGCAGCATACGCTCGGTATGGCTCCTTCGACCAGTTGGCTGAGAACAACAACAAACGTATCAACGGAATCCTTGATGAACTACTGCACGGAAACTACCAGCAGGGAAGTACAGAACAGAAGCTTTCCGATCTGTACAAACTGGCAATGGACTCAGTACGCAGGAATGCCGAAGGAGTGAATCCGGCTATGGAGATGATTAAAAAGCTGGAAAGTGCAAAGACGAAGGAGCAACTCTTTGAATTGCAACTTCAGATGGCACCCTACGGCGATTCTGAATTCATGAGAGATGATATTGCTGCCGACGAGAAGAATGCCACACAAAACATTCTGCAAGTTTCTCAAGGAGGCCTTACACTGGGCATGAAGGACTATTATCTTGACAACGACCCGGAAACGGCAAAGATTCGTGAGGCTTATAAGAAGCACATCGTGAAGATGTTCCAACTCTTCGGCTTCAGTAAGAGCGCTTCAACAAAGAAAATGCAGAATGTGATGCGACTGGAAACTGAGCTGGCGAAAGTGTCAAGGTCGAGAACAGAATTGCGTGACCCAGAGCGGAACTACAACAAGACAACATTGGCCGACTTTCACGCGAACTATCCCCACGTTCAGTTGGAAAAGATCATGAACGCTAAGGGAATAGATTCACAGTATATTCAGGAACTGGTTGTAGGACAGCCCGAATTCTTCGCCGGTTTGGAAAAGCTGTTGACAAGCATGAAGCCAGCTGAATATCGTGACTATATGGAGTGGGGACATGTGACCTCTTCAGCAGCTTATCTTGATGACAAGACCGAGGCTGAGAAATTCGACTTCTTTGGCCGCGTGATGACTGGCAGGCAGCAAGACCATCCCCTCTGGCGTAGGGCTACCACCCAGCTGGAAGGACAAATGGGACAGGCATTGGGAAAAATCTATGTGGAAAAATATTTCCCGTCATCATCGAAAGAACGTATGATCCAACTCGTCAGGAATCTTCAGATAGCACTGGGTGAGCGCATCGCTGCACAAGACTGGATGAGCGATTCGACGAAAGTCAATGCCTTACTGAAACTGAACACATTCTATGTGAAGGTGGGCTACCCCAACAAGTGGATTGATATGAGCCGACTGGTGATAGACACGCAGAAATCATACCTTCAGAACATCATGGAGTGCAGAAAATTCTGGACAGCATACTCCATTGAGCATACAGCCGGAAAACCTGTTGACAGAGACGACTGGTACATGTATCCACAGACAGTGAACGCTTATTACAATCCCACAACGAATGAGATATGCTTTCCGGCAGGTATTCTTCAGCCTCCCTTCTTTGACCCACAGGCCGACGATGCGTTCAATTACGGAGCTATTGGCGTAGTCATTGGTCACGAAATGACGCATGGATTCGACGATCAGGGGCGGCAGTATGACAAAGACGGCAATATGCACGACTGGTGGGCAGCCAGCGATGGGGTTCAGTTTAAGGAACGCACCGACCGCTATGCTGATTTCTTCAGCGCCATCAAAGTGTTGCCCGACCTGAATGCCAACGGCAGATTGACACTTGGCGAGAATCTTGCAGATCACGGAGGACTGCAAGTGGCCTATACAGCTTATAAGAATGCAACAAAGCGTAACCCGTTGCCTGTCGTTGACGGATTGACAGCCGACCAGCGATTCTTTGTGGCTTACGCAGGCGTGTGGGCAGGCAACATCACGGAAGCCGAAATCAGGAATCGCACAAAGAGCGACCCACACTCACTCGGCAGGTGGCGCGTCAATGGAGCATTGCCGCACATCGATGCCTGGTACGAGGCCTTTGGAGTCAAGTCGGGCGATAAAATGTATATAGAAAAGGAAAATCGCTTACCATTATGGTAAGAATTGTTGAGCCGCTGCAATTTTTTGCAGCGGTTTTTCTTTCGTTTCATCGGATTTCATTAACTTTGCACAATCATTTTAGCTAAAATAATTATTATGCCCGACGAAAGAAATCAAGGCAATGACTATGTTCAACGTCAGAAAGGGTTTGAGCAAGAGTCTTATAGGAGTGTGCAACAAGCTCAACAACAGGCTCAGGCATCGTTAGGAGGTGGGGTGGTATGCCCTCAATGTGGCGCAATCAACCCAGAAAGTGCAACACGTTGCACGTCGTGCGGTGCCGACATGTTTACAGGACGATGCCCTCACTGCAACAGTCCTATTGACATTGATGCAGACTTTTGTGAGGTTTGTCATCATTACATACGAAAAGATGTGTGTTCGTTTTGTGGAGCCCATTTAGCACCACAAGACTCTTTCTGTCCGGAATGCGGCTCACCGCGTGGAGGCATTGTTTGTCCTACTTGTCACACACTGAACGATTTCGCTTTCTGTAAGCAGTGTGGCACACCTTTGACCGATGAAGCTTGGCAGTTGCAAATGCAAATGAAGCAAATGCCTGAATACAAGGAAATGGTGAGGCTGGCACATGAGTACGACGAACTTACGCTGGAATATCCATATACTTCTGAACGCGACATTCAGCGAGATTTGGCTATGGAGAAATTAAGAGAGAGGGTGATGAAGCTGCTGGCACAAGACGAAGGAGTGACTGACCCAGTGATACCCCCAATGCCCAAGAAACGCATGTCAAAGGAAGAACTGAGGCAAAAAAAGGAGGAAAAGCTGGCACGACTCTCGGAACTGCTCGACAAAATGCAGACACCTCCGAACCCTTCACCTGCTCACGTAAGGAACTATGCTCTTGCACAAAAACCTGCAGGAGTAAGGCTCGCCTGGATGTGTAATTGGAAACATGCTATGCATAGCAGCCCTTGTGGATGCGCAAAACCTCAACTGGGAGGAAAATGGGTGATTCTTGGCAGAGGAAGCAAACAGGAAGTAAAAGACGACAATTAGTATTCACACCATCTTGATTTTCTGATTCATGAGCGATATCATCAACGACATAGACTTACAGAACCACAACGACACAAACCAGTCGGAATCAAGCAATGCGCAGAACAATGCCGATCGCACGATTGTCATTGACCGTACTGTGATTGCCGACCGTACCATATTGGTAAACAATCAAGCTTCAATGCCTGATGATGACAGCGAAGAACGAACATTGCGTCCGGAAGCATTTCCTTCACAAGAGCAACAAAGCAGGCCCACACAGGGTGAATGCTTCATTCTGAAAGGAACCCAGTACAACTTGGTTCGTACATTAAGTGCGAATTCGGGAGAGGCACAGATACTCCTGGTGAATCATAATGACCAGGAATATGTGTTAAAGGTATATTATCCAAACTACGACATCAATAAGAAACTGATGCAGGCTATACATAGTTTGCACTTCGAATTGATAGTCAGGTTGGATGATTTCGGAAAAACTTATGTTGACGGCAAGCATCGTTGTTATGAACTGATGGAGTACCTGCAGGGCGGAACACTTCAAGAATACAACTTGAACGGTGACTATAATCAGTTTCGTCGCATAGCGCTCCAGACAGGAGCCGCTTTGTCATACTGCCATCATTATAACATCCTGCACAAAGACATCAAACCCTCAAACTTCTTCTTCAGAGACAAAGAACACACCCAAGTCGTATTAGGCGATTTCGGAATCTCATCGATGGTGGAAAATGGAGGGAACACCTTCCATACAACTCAGGCGCGTACACCCATTTTCGCTGCACCCGAGATGTATGCCGACGTGATTGACGGTGAAGTGGAGATTACCCCTGCTGCCGATTACTATTCTTTGGGCATCACGCTCTTTTCCTTGTGGCTGGGGGAAAACCCGATGAGTTCGAATGAACGGTTGATGATGCGCCAAAAGAATGAGGGACGCTTACCACGACTCGACGAACTTCCTCCAAGAGTGAGACAACTTATTCAAGGACTAACAGTCGTGAATCCTCAGAAACGTTGGAAGTATGACGAAATAGAGCGTTGGTTCTTAGGCGAAGACGTCCCTGTCGATATGTCTTCTCCATTCTTACGTTACAAGAGCTTTATCGTTGACCCAGACAGGAATCTTGTGGCAGACAACCTGCATGATCTGATTCCTATGCTACTTGAGAACGAGCAACTGGCAATCAACTATCTATATAATGGCCGTATAGCTTCGTGGCTGGAGAATTGCGGAAACGTGAAAATGTCAACATTAGTAAAAGACATCGTCACCAATCGCTATCCTGTAGATCAGAAAGCAGGTCTGATGGCATCAATATATGCTATGGAGCCCTCATATCCGTACTATGACGTAAAAGGGCAAGTGTGTGAAGACGTACACAGCATAGCCATCTCTCTCTTAACTTACAAGGAACGTTATGCGCTGGATTTACAGAATCCAAATGACAATCTGTTCCTCTGGCTATCAACTCACACGAGTCTTGACGTTAACCAGCTACAGTCTTATTTCACCCCTGACGCCGAGCCTCATGTGGCAGTAATGAAATTAGTTTACGAGATTGATCCCGATGTACCTTTCATGTCAAAGCACGCTTCATCAAACTTGAAGGACATCGTAAGGTCCTATGGTGACCTCGTGGATGAAAACGATGATGACTGGCATGCGTTGATTGACGGAAGATTGCTGTCCTGGATGCGGAGTCACGAAGACGTGATAGCTTGTGAGGCTCTTCGCATCATGACGCAAGATCAGGAATACTCTCAGTCGCTGGCATACAAGGTGCTCTACAATCTGGATCGCTCTGCGGCTTATGATTTGCGGGGAGCCGATACGAAAAAAAGTGTGGGTGAACTGTTGTCGGCACAATTGCAGTCGCTGCAACATGCCACACCGGAGGAATTGACTGCTGCAATGCAGGACTTTATTGATCCTAACGGGCGCTTCTGCTATTATGCTCAACTTCACGGATGGTATCAAGAGCAAGCCGACGCATTGCACTGTTTTGATTTGAACTCAGCAGAGAATCGTGAAAGACTGAGCGCCTACGACCTGCACACCGCTCTCTATCGGTTCTGCAGGATGCTGGGTGCTGACCCTGTTTACCTTTTGACAGACGGTTCCGAGCTGAAGTCTCTAAAGGATTTGGAAAACAAGTCATTGGCTGACAAAATACGTGCAGAGCTGAGATCTGGCTCACTTCATCAGTGGATGTCTGTTTTCTATCACGAAGATCCCACTCGCGATTTTGCTGAAGAATACAGTTACGAGCATGAACTGGAGCACTGGTTGCTCGATATGGGTAAGATAGACGTTCAGCAACTGTACTATAAGCGTTTCACGAAGGCAAAACAAGATACGGCTGAACGGATAGCAGAAGTGCGACATGAATGGAATGTTGCTCGTTTCCGTGAGAAAATATGGAGATATGCTTTCTATCTGTTGGTGATTGTTTGGCTTGGGTTGATATTGGGCATCGGTATTGAAGACACATCGATCATCGTTGAGCATCCCTATCTCAGCATTATGCTTCCATTGGGCGGAATTGTCGGAATCATAGTTGCCACCCGTTCCTTCTTCAATGGGTATGGTCCCTTCTTGTCAATGTTGTTCGGTGCAATGGGTGTTTGCACTGCATATATTCCTATATGGATACTCAAGTTTGTCCTTTCATGGAATCCTTCTTTGTTTACGGCATCGGTGGTATTGATGACGGTTCTGTATGTCATCGTTTGCCATTTCACAGATTTCAGGAAAGACGATAAGTCAAGCACAAAGATGATTCGTGAGATACTTACGACAGAAGATGTCAATACATCTTTGTTAGAACCATTATATTATACCTTTAAGACAAAATCATATCGCTATAAGAGTTCGAAGTTCGGATTGCTTGATGACATATCAAATCAGGTGAGAAGCTATTCAGGTGAATCTGTCGTTCACTATATGTTGTGGGGACTCTTGATGTTAATTCTAATAAGTGAGTTCTGTTTATTAAGTCCCAGGATTTTAAATAAGAGAAAACATCTGGGAGCTGAGAAGCAAGAGTTAATTGAAAACGTTCAAAATGCTGTAAATGAATGATTTGCGAATATTGTCATAAGGAGAACCGAAATATAGCAAAGTACTGCCGATGGTGCGGAAAACCGCTCGTATCACAGAATGTGCTTGACAAGCTGGTAGGTCTGAAAGATCTGAAGACTCAGCTAAAGACGATTGTGGATACCTATACCTATTTGCGGTCAAGAAAAGATGTTGCATCAATTCGACTCGCAGTCAATGCTATTGTGATTGGTGAAACAGGAACGGGAAAAACAGCGTTAGGCGAAATCTTCAAGGACTTCTTTTTCCAGCATCGTATCATCAGTAAGTCGAAGCTTACAATTGTGGATGCGGTAGATTATTCGCGCTTCGTTGACAATTGGGAAGAGAATATCAGCAAAGCCCGCGATGGTATTTTGTTCTTTGACAATGTTCAAAAGCTCTTGCCCGATAAATATTCAAATCAAGTTAATCCACTTGACAAACTGTTTGTTGAGATGGACAAATGGGATGACAACCCAATTGTCATCATGTCTGGACTTCCCAAAGGATTAGAAGATTTTCTGGATAGCAACCCTGCTGTCAAGAACCGCTTCAAATATACGTTCCATCTGCCAGCACCCACCTATCGCGAGTTGACGGAAATCACCAAGATGGAACTGAGAATGAAGTATGGAATCATTCAATTCTCACAAGAGGCAGAAAACAAATTACTCCGTTTCTTCAAATACCAAATTAAGATTAAGGATGACAGTTTTGGAAATGCCCATCTGGCGATGAAGACAGCGGAGGACATCTTTACGTCATTCATCAGCAGGGGAACCGAGGCTGTTCAGGTAGAGGAAGGCGACATAACTGGTTATGTTCCGGTAGAACGCTCGCTTGACGATATCTTGTCCGATTTGGATAAGTATATTGGTATGGATGAGGTGAAGCAAGCTGTGCGCGAAATAGCTTATTCGGTGCAAAACAGTATTCAAAGAGCACAGCGTGGATTGGGTGTACAAGAGAAGATGGCTATGCACATCGTACTTACAGGCAACCCAGGTACAGGAAAGACCACTATCGCACGCAAGCTTGGAGAGATTCTCTCAGCCATAGGCTATCTGGATTCCGGTCATGTAGTTGAGGTGGACCGCTCACAAATGGTTAGTCCCTATCAAGGGGAAACGCCCAAAGTAGTCAACAGGCTGTGTGACAAAGCAATTGGAGGCATCTTGTTTGTTGACGAAGCATATACACTGGCTCCCGTCAGTCAAGCTGGTGAACGTGATAATCAGGGCGCTCAGGCTCTCGAAACGCTCATGAAGCGTATGGAAGATGATCGCGACAAGTTCGTTGTGATAGCTGCCGGCTACAGGACTGAAATGGAGAACTTGTTCCGTGTTAATCCGGGAATGCATAGTCGTTTCAATTATTTCCTGAACATCGAAGACTATACACCGGAAGAGCTCTTCAAGATTATGCTTGTCTTTTCAAAAGAGAAGAAGTATATATTCTCTCCAGAGGCAGAAGCGCTTACACGTAAGATGATTACAGAGATGTATGACTCTCGTGATAAAGACTTTGCAAATGGAAGAACAATGCGCAGCTTGTTCGATCAAATCTGCAAGAAACAGGCACAGCGTTTACAGCAGGATGATTTGTCAAAGATGAGTAACGAAGAGCTCATGACAATCATCGAAAGTGACATCCCCTATGATGCACCGAAAACTGTTGACCTGAATGACTGCCTGAAAAAACTCGACGGATTAGTAGGACTGGCTAATGTGAAGAAGGAGATTTCAAACCTTGCCTCATATCTGACACTTCAGGTGAAACGAGGAGAAACAAATACATTCCAAGGCAAGCATTACGTGTTTACTGGTAACCCAGGAACCGGAAAGACAACGGTTGCCAGGATTATGGCTGACGTGTTCAGGACGTTGGGAATTGTTGCACGCGGACAACTCGTTGAAGCAGACCGTTCGAAACTCGTCGCGGGATTCTCAGGACAAACTGCTATCAAGACTAATCAGCTCATTGATACAGCAATGGGTGGAGTACTCTTTATTGATGAAGCTTATACTTTGAAGTCAAACGATCAAGACCAATTCGGGGCAGAGGCTATTGACACCTTGCTCAAACGTCTTGAAGACGATCGTGGAAAGTTTGTCTGCATAGTGGCCGGCTATACCGAGCAGATGCACGACTTTATTGCTTCTAATCCCGGATTGAAGAGCCGCTTTACGCAGACCATACATTTTGATGATTACACTCCCGATGAGCTGACACAGATATTCCTAAATCTTGCTCAAGCAAAGAAGTTCACAGTTGACAAGTCAACAGAGGAAGCTATTCATAGGCAGTTCGAACAACTCTATTTGCGCAAAGACAAGAACTTCGGCAATGCACGCGAAGCTCGTCGCGTCTTTGATGAAGCCGTTGAGAGACAGAGTCAGCGATTGATGAACTCGATGAACAATCCTGACTTCACAGAAGCTGATATGTACCGCATTACAGCCGATGACCTGCCAATAGCTCATCAAGACGTGGCTCGACCGCTTGATGAAGTACTCAATGAACTCGATGAGTTTATTGGAATGCGTTCCGTCAAGAATGCTATCCGTAGGCTGGCCGTGCAGAGTATGTTCATGAAACAACGTGCCGCAATGGGGGCTGGAAAGCTTCAACAGATGTCAATGAACTTCATTCTGACAGGAAATCCAGGTACTGGCAAGACTTCAATTGCCAGAAAAATGGGTGAAGTGCTACAGTCAATGGATATTCTGTCTTCATCAAAAGTCATAGAAGCAAGTAGAGCCACACTCGTTGGAAAATATATGGGTGAAACGCCTAAGATTGTCAATAACATGTGTGACAAAGCAATGGGGGGCATCCTTTTCATTGACGAAGCATATACGCTTTCTGACCAAAACGATCAGTATGGTAAGGAAGCAATTGACACATTGATGAAGCGAATGGAAGACGACCGCGGTAAATTCGTTGTGATTGCAGCTGGCTATAAAGAAAAAATGGAAGAGTTCTTACAAATGAATGCAGGACTGGCCAGTCGTTTTACACACAAACTGCATATCGACGACTACAATGAAGACGAATTATTTGCTATCTACAAAAAGATGGCTCAGAAGGATCAGTACACACTCTCTTCAGCAGCCGAATTCAAATTGCTTGACACCATATATAAGATGGTGATGACAAAAGACAGCAGCTTTGGCAATGCCAGAGAGATGCGCAATCTGCTCGATGACACGATACAACGCCTCTCTATGAGAGTGTCAGCTCTACCGCCAGAGCAGGTGACGAAAGAAACATATCAGTTAATTCAACCAGAAGATATTAAGGATTTATGATAATATGTCCAAATTGCCAAGAAGAAATAGAAGACAATTCGCATTATTGTGATCAGTGCGGACAAATTCTGCGTTATTGCAATCGGTGCGGACGAGTAGGAGTGGGACGCCGTTGTACCAGTTGTGGAGGCTTGATGCTTACGCCTGAAGACATGCAAAAGAAAGGAATGGGGAATACGGCCTATTCATTCTCAACAGGTACTGATTCAAATGCTGTGCCTTTAGGAGAACCTTCGCTTTCCCAGCCAGCAATCCAGTCAGCTGGCGCAAGAGTAGGAGGTGTGTCATCTCTTACGCTTACCAATACGTCGCTCGGTATATATATTGAGGCTGTGAATGGAGCTGTTATTGGACGCAAACAAGGTCCATACACTCAATTTTTCCAGAATAATATGTATGTATCAGGCGTTCATGCACAATTCTATTATAAAGCAGAGACGGGGTGGCGCATTGTTGACAAACACTCATCAAATGGCACTAAGTTGAACAACCATCCGTTACAGCCCGATGTTGAGATGTCGTTGAAAGACGGCGATATCATTATGATTGCCAACGTAAACTTACAAGTATCAATTAAATAGGCAAAAATATGTACATATTTGATACTACTGCTTGCAGCCGAGTGGGCTGCATCAGAGATAACAATGAAGACATGATTCTCGTAGGAGATCATTTCGTTCGTGACAATGAGTTAGAAACAACGGTCTCCTTCAACGAAAGCGACAGATTCCTATTTGCCTTAGCCGATGGAATGGGAGGACATAATTGTGGTGAAGTAGCCAGCAGCGATGTTGTCCACAATCTGCAATTCTATTATAATGACATACCGACAGGTCTGAGCATAAGCGACTTCAATGAGTCTATCCACGGATGGCTGAAAAGCATGAATATCATAATAGACTCAAAAGGTCGTGCAGACAGACAATTCAAAAACATGGGGACTACGCTTGTAGCCCTTGCTTTTTACGAAGGCAACTTCTATTGGCTCAATTGCGGTGATAGTCGTCTGTACCGTTTACACGAAGGGAAGTTAATTCAAATGACAACCGACCATTCGCTCAGCAATTTGATGGGGACTAAAGAACATTCCAATATCATCACGAATTGTATAGGCGGTGGATGCACGACCAGCTATATAGATGTTGTACAATGCACTAACGAAGTGGAATCTGGCGACACATTCATGCTTTGCAGTGATGGCCTGACTGATATGGTGGATGACTCTGTTATTGAAAACATGCTCAATCAGGGTATGAATGCGAAAGATCTCAGTTTGGCAGCAGAAGCAGCCGGTGGGGTTGACAATATATCTGTTATAGTTTGCAGAATGAAATAATAATACAAAAAGAATAAGAAGATGCCATTAACATTGCCGGACAGGTTACCTGCCATCGATATACTAAAGCAGGAGAATATATTTGTAATGGATAACTCAAGGGCACATTCTCAGGACATTCGCCCTTTGAGGATTGCAATATTGAATCTGATGCCTTTAAAAATCACCACCGAAACTGACTTGATCAGACTTCTATCCAATACGCCTCTTCAAATAGAAATTAGTTTTATGAAGTTGAAAAGTCACACTTCAAAGAACACTCCTATTGAGCACATGATGCAGTTCTATAGAGACTTCGATGTCATGAGGCAAGAGAAGTTTGATGGTCTGATTATTACTGGGGCTCCCGTAGAACAGATGGAGTTTGAGAAGGTTGGCTATTGGAATGAAATAACAGAAGTATTCGCCTGGGCCCGAACCCATGTGACGAGTACCCTTTACATCTGCTGGGCAGCTCAGGCCGGTCTCTATTATCATTATGGTGTTCCCAAGTATCCGCTTGCCAAAAAGATGTTTGGCATTTTCTCTCAGAGAACACTTCAATCGCAACTGCCCATTTTCCGTGGCTTCGATGATAGTTTTATGATGCCTCATAGCAGACATACTGAAATAAAATCCAACGACATCATTGGTCGTTCGGACTTACAACTGATAGCCGATTCCGAAGAGAGCGGTGTAAGCATTGTTATGGGGCGAGGTGGACGAGAGTTCTTTATTACCGGACATCTGGAGTATGCTCCCAACACGCTCGACAATGAATACAAACGAGATGCTGGCATTCGTACTGATGTAGAACTGCCGCGCAACTACTACCGAGATAACAATCCTGCTAATCCTCCTGTCGTTACATGGCGAGCTCACGCCAATTTGTTTTATAACAATTGGGTCAACTACTATGTCTATCAGGAAACTCCATACGATATTTCGAAGATTGAATGAGAGAACTGGAACTCCTGGCACCTGCAAAGAATCTTGAATGTGGCATAGCTGCCATTGATCATGGGGCTGATGCTGTATATATTGGTGCTCCTCAGTTTGGTGCACGAGCTGCAGCAGGCAATACGATTGAAGACATCTTGAAACTTTGTGAGTATGCCCATCAATTCGAGGCCAAAGTTTATGTGACAGTCAATACAATTGTATTTGACAATGAGATTCAGCAACTCAAATGTCTGATTCATGAGCTTTCAAACATAGGCGTCGATGCTATATTAGTTCAGGATATGGCCGTCAGGAAGATACTCATAGACGAATATGCCGCTTCTGACTTTATTCCTTCTCTTCATGCTTCCACACAGACTGATAATCAAACTGCTGAAAAAGTAAGATGGCTAAAGTCAATAGGATTTGATAGGGTAGTACTTGCCCGAGAATTGAGCATAGAAGAGATTGCTGCCATTCATCAGGAAGTGCCCGATGTGGAGTTAGAGGTGTTTGTGCATGGTGCTCTTTGTGTGAGCTATTCCGGGCTTTGCTATGCTTCTCAATATTGCTTCAACAGAAGTGCAAACAGGGGGGAATGTGCACAGTTTTGCAGAATGAAGTTCGACTTGCTTGATGCCAACGGCAGAGAGATTGAGCATCAACGTCACTTGCTGTCACTGAAAGACATGTGCCAGATTGATAATCTCGAATCGTTGGCCTTAGCTGGGGCTACATCTTTCAAGATAGAAGGCCGACTAAAAGATGCTATCTATGTGAAGAATGTCGTTGCAGCTTACAGTGAGCGACTCAACCAGATTGTTCAGCACCATCCTGAGGAATTCTGCCGTTCATCAAAAGGACGATGCAAGTATCAATTCACCCCCAATTTGCAGAAAACGTTCAATAGGGGATACACCACTTATTTTGCCAATGGCAGGCGAGCTGATATTGCATCATTTGACACGCCAAAGGCAATGGGCGAATTTGTGGGTGTCGTAAAGGAAATCAGAGGAAGACAATCATTTAATATTGCCAGTACAACATCTTTTACGAATGGTGATGGATTGTGTTTCTTCAACGACAATCATGAACTAGAAGGATTCAGGGCAAATAAGGTAGAGGGTAATCGCATCTTCCCTCTTAAAATGCCATCTTCCCTTCGGAAAGGTATGCGCATTTACCGAAATAATGACATACAGTTTGAACGGTTACTCTCAAAGCCAAGCGCTGTTCGCAAGATTGCTGTTACAATGCAACTGATTGCTTCTCAGCAAGGGTTCTCCTTGCTTGTTGACAACGAACAGGTGGCAGAGATTATTGCTGAACATCAACTGGCCCAAACTTCGCAACGTGAGAATATTGTTCGTCAATTAACGAAATTGGGTGATACCCCCTACGAATGTTCTAAGGTGAAACTCCCAGAGGACTTCCCCTATTTCATTCCGAGCAGCCGACTGACTGAACTGCGCAAGAAAGCTGTGCTCGCATTGATGGAAAAGTCACAAGAGGCAACAAAAAAGAGGCGTGAAAGGATTCAACACCATCAAGAGAATAAAAAGTCAGAAGACTCTGTGCCAGTGCCTCAATATCCTTACACATTCTTATATAATATAGCTAATACAGTAGCAAGTAGTTTCTATCAGCAGCAAGATGTTAAAAATGAAGTATCAGCTTTTGAGGTTCAAACTCCCGATTATCCACTCATCATGCAGTGTCGCTATTGTCTGCGCTACACCTTAGGCTATTGTGTGAAAAATGGGGGGAAGAGACCCAGTTGGAAAGAGCCTTTGTCACTTCAATTGTCTGACGGACGATTGTTCCGACTTGAATTCGATTGCCAGCATTGTCAGATGAATATATACGGGATGACCAAACAGCGGTCACCGCATGACTAAGTATTGGTCATCACATGACCAAGTATCGGTCACATCATGACCAAGTATCGGTCATCGAGTGACCCATGCAAGGTCACGGCACGACCAGAGAAAAGTCATCAAGTGTCCAACACTCGGACTGAAGGTGACTTAAACATAACCATTATGAACAAAGAGATGAGAACATCAAGATTATTCTGTTTGCTTTTAGGAATTCTATTCCTTTTTGCTTCATGTTATCGTCAGGGTCCTTACACTTCTGACGCTTGGAACTTGACGGATCAGCAAATTGATTCTATCTCATTTTATACCACTCACCATTATACTCAGAATTTCAATTTCGTAGTTCGTGCAGATTCTTTGCAGCTAATTGCTCAGCATCCTACCGAATATGTAAACGGATTGCCAGTAGATACTTTTTCTATCAATCATGGAGATCGTGTCGTAGTGGCAGATATTATCAAGATACCTACAGACACCATTGACACGATTTGGGTACAGATTGCCAGAGACCAGCAGACGCTTGGCTGGATTCATGAAAAGAAAATGCTGCCAGGAGTCTCGCCCGACACTCCTATTTCGCAGTTTATTGATACATTCTCAGACACACATATTCTTATCATCCTGGCAGTCTTTGTCCTCATCTTCACCATATTTATATTTAGGAAACTATTGAGAATTGGTGCGAAAATAGTTCATTTCAATGACATCAATTCTTTCTATCCAACCTTCTTGTGCTTACTGGTCGCCACATCAGCCGTATTATATAGTAGCATTCAACTGCATTCTCCAGAATCGTGGCGTCACTATTACTATCATCCCACTTTAAATCCTTTTTCCGTACCCTTTCATTTAGGCTTGTTCCTTATTTCGGTATGGCTGTTAATTGTCTTTGGCATAGCAGCAGTTGATGATATTCGTCGTCACTTGAAATCGGGTGATGCCCTGTTCTATTACATAGGACTGTTGGGCATGTGTGGTGCTGTATATGTCATTTTCAGCATCTCCACATTATATTATATAGGTTACCTGTTGTATATTGCCTACATTGGTGTAGCCATCTGGAACTACATTTATCGTACACGTATAAATTATATATGTGGAAATTGCGGACACAGTCTTCACAAGAAAGGCAGATGTCCCTATTGTAATGCTGAAAACGAATGATTTTTTTAATACTTTTGACAAAAACAATCTATTTGTTTTGATTGTTTGTTAATTATTTGTATTTTTGCATTCGAAGAAGACTAATTTAATAAATTAAGAATATGCCTGTAAAAATTTTGAGTGTCGATGATGAGATGGATCTTGAACTCTTGTTGACACAATATTTTAGAAGGAAGATACGTAAAGGCGAATATGAGTTTGTTTTTGCTCACAACGGTTTGGAGGCATTGACAATGATGCTCAAGCATCCTGACGTCGAGATTATCCTTTCAGATATCAACATGCCGGAGATGGATGGCCTCACCTTGTTAGCCAAGATAAATGAAATGCGCAATCCGGCCTTGAAGGTGATCATGGTGAGTGCCTACGGTGATATGGGCAATATCAGACAGGCCATGAACAATGGTGCCTTCGACTTTGCCACAAAGCCCATAGACCTTGACGACCTCAGTGTTACCATCGAGAAAGCTATCGAGCAGATAGATTATGTTCATAAAACGCAGGTTGAACATCAGCAACTTGAGTCGCTGAAGACCGATCTCGCCGTTGCAAGTGAGATTCAGCAAGCCATCCTTCCGCGTGTGTTCCCACCATTTCCTGAGTTGGTAGATCAGATTGATATGGCTGCACTAATGGTGCCTGCCAAGGATGTAGGTGGAGATTTCTATGACATATTCCGCATTGATGAGGATCATTTTGGCTTTACCATTGCCGATGTGAGTGGCAAGGGCATTCCCGCTGCTATATTCATGGCTGTGAGCCGTACGCTCATCAGAGCGACCGGCATCAGAGGCGGAAGCCCCAGCGACTGTCTTACTTACTCTAATAAATTGCTGTCTGCAGAATCTGTTGATTGCATGTTTGTTACTGTGTTCTATGGCATCTATAACATTAAAACAGGTGAAGTGACTTACTGCAATGCAGGTCACAACCCTCCCTATTTATTGAAGAGTAATGGCGAGGTGAAGGCCCTGCCTTTGGCAAAGGACCCAATGGTAGGTGCCATTCCTGATATAGAATACCATGAAGAGAGAATTCAGTTAGAGAAAGGCGAAATGCTGATAATGTTCACCGATGGCGTGACCGAAGCAATGAACGTTTCTTTTGCAGAATATGGCGATGAAAGATTAGTAGCAGCATTGAAAAATGCTGTCGGCAGCAACTGTCAGGAAATGATTAATGCGGTGAAGGCAGATGTTTCTGAATTTACCGAAGAAGCAGAGCAGAGCGATGACATAACTATGCTGACTATCAAGCGATTGTGAAAAGATACTTAATCATAATTCTAACTCTTGTAGGTCTGCTTATACTAACCTTTATAGGCGGCTTTACAGGTTGGTACTTGGAACATAAGCAAGTATCAGAACTCCAAGCGCATGTATCTGAACTCCAGCAAGAGGAAAAACGACATGCCGTTGACAAGAGTGTAAGTGACCAGTTGGGCGTAATTGCTTCTCAACAGAAAGATATTGCTGAGGAGAAACAAGAAGAAGCCGAGAAGGAGAAACGACGTGCTGATGAAGCTTTCCAACGTTCAGAGATTGAACGCCGGAAAGCAGAGGAGGCTGAGCATGAAGCACGTCAGGAAAAGGAAAAAGCAGAGCAGGAACGACAGAATGCTGAAGTGGCTCGCCACAATGCGGAAACCTCTGAGAGGATAGCCAAGATTGAACGCAACAAGGCCGACACGCTTCGCTATCAGTCACTTGGCCGCTCGCTCGGTTCGGCTTCGTTACAAGCCTTCTCTGTCAATCAGTTGGACCTGGCTCAGCTCCTGGCTTATTACGCCTATCACTATACAACTCAATATGGTGGTGTTGTCTATTATCCTACCGTATTCCAGGCACTATTGAATGCCAGTCATAGCATTCAGTCTTGGAGTAAGCATCGTGGCATGCTGAGAGGCATTGGCTTCTTGCCTGAAAATGACAGACGAATTGTTACAGTATGTGACTATGGAGCTATATTGATTCACAAGAAGATCGTCAATCAGCACAAGACGATATTGAAGACCGACACGCTTCTGAGCAACAGGAAGTATGATTTCCGATACACCTATGCAGATAAAAATGGAATCATTTATGCTATCAGCAGAAGTGGTCATTTCGTTGTCATCGAAAATTGTGACAAGAAAAAAATACGCATTATCCCTGTATTGGAAAAAGACCATCCTTTCTCCTTTTGGGTTCTTGATAACAAAAAAATAACCATCGTAGGAGAACATAGTTTAGCCGAAATTGACTTGAATCTCTCGGATAAGAATGCCGTTGTTGAAGTGCGTCCAATGGGCTTTACAATTGAGGCAACTGGGCATAAGGATAATCAACTGATCATCTTCGACAATCAGCATAATGAACACGTGGTGAAGAACATCAGGAATATCGAAACATCACCCGTACCTGTGCCAGGAAAGGTAACTGCGTTCAACAGCAGCCGTATGTTCCGCTCCTATGGAATGGAAGACGGTACGATTTACCTATTGAAGAATGGTAGCAATGAATATACGAAGTTGTTGGGACATGAGTCTCGTATTTCCCAGTTAAAGATGACAGACGATAGACTTTATTCTGCGGGATACGATGGAAAAGTGAACTTCTGGTATATTAACAGCGAAAAGATGGAGCCGATGGAACTATTTTCCAAGAAATGCTGGATTCTTGACTTCACTGTGAGCGCAGATTTGGCATACTGTTGGATAGGTGACAAATACGGATATATTACTGAAGCCCTACTCGAGGTGCCGAAGATGAAGGAAATCATTGAGTCCGAATTAAAACAGAAACATCGTGACTTCACAGAAGATGAATGGAACTATTATATAGGTAAGGCCACACCTTATCAGCCTATCTTATTCAAAAACGGAAAGGAGGTATCACGATGAAGCGCATTTTCTATCTTTTCGTATTCGCTCTGCTTTCTGTTTTGACTGCTCAGGCTGACCGCACGCAATTGGGCGTTCCTTATTTTGTGAACTATACTGCGACCGACTATTCTGGAAATAATCGAAACTCGGATGTTCTTGTCGATGATAACGGCTTCGTATTCGTAGCCAACTTCGAGGGACTTCTCTATTTCGATCAGGCCAGTTGGAAGATGACCCATTTGAAGAGTCTCACCCGTCCAACTGCTCTCTATCGGGATAGCAAAGGTACGATATGGGTAGGTGGCTACAACTATTTTGGCCATATTTCTGTTAAATCCAATGGTACATTTGAACTGAATAGCGTTGAAAAAGAGATTTCTCTCTTAGGGGAAGTCGTTAAAATATGGGAGGAAAATGGCAGCATTGTTTTCCTTTTGACAAACGATTCTGTCTATAGCGTGCAAGGCAACCATCTCAAGCACATCCGCAACAATGTAAGTACTGATAATACAGATTTGGAGTCTTTCCCAGAGATAGATGTCATTATTACTCATGTGCTGACAATTGGCAACGGATTGAAAGCAGTCGCCACAACTGGCAAAGGCTTATTTATCTATGATGATGCAGGAGTCCTCCTCTGTAATATATCAGAGAAGAACGGGTTGTGTTCGAATAACATCAATCGTCTTGCATACAACGGCAAAGGAACACTTTGGGGAGCTACTGAGAACGGATTGTTCGCGATGTCTATACCCTCTGCTTATTCACATTTTGGACAAGACGAAAAACTGCATGGTGAAGTATACTCCATACGCCGTTTTGCCGGTAGAATATATGTTGGAACGACTAGTGGACTCTACAGACAGTCGGGGCTTACCTTTGAACATATTTCCAACATCAATCATTTGTGTTGGAACATGGAAGAATTCAAAGGTTCCCTGCTCATTGCAAGTGAAGGTGGACTTTATATGGTAGCAGCCGATGGAACTGTAAGCCAGTTGAATAATCATGAAACACGAGCATTGCTTGTTAAGGATGACATTATCTATACAGGTGAAAGCGATGGCGTCTATTTGAACAAACTAAATGAGGTTCGCTATAACGTCTGCAAGCAACCAAATGTCACCCGTATCATGAACGACGGTGATAACTGCATGTGGTTGCAGACGCTTTATGGCGAAATATTCTACCGCAAAGCCAATCTTGCTTCCTTTTCTCAATACACCAAAGACATTGCCAAAGTTGAAGACATTTCAATGACGAAGGCTACTCTTGTAAGTATGGAAGGCGAAAAAGTGTTAGTGGTCGATGCACTCGACGAAGAGCCGTTCCCATATCCTCAATTCTCATATACAGATAAGGACGGCTTGATTTGGCTGACAGATAAGACCTATACCAATCTTTACGCATGGAAAGATGGAGAGCGTTGTAAGGAATACGACCGTTTGGTCTATCCTTTGCGCAATCAAACCATCAGATGCATGTGGACAGAAGGTAAGCGAATCTGGATGGGTGGCACAGGTGGTGTCGTAGTTGTCGATCGCCTCGTAAACGACCCTTCAACGACGGCTACACCAAATCTTCGTATTACCTCTGTTGTTGTCAATGGTGACAGTATTCTTTGGGGTGGTATTGGCGAGCAGCCAAAGGAATTAAACAATTTGAAATCTTCAGAAAGGAATCTGCTATTTCAATTTGCCCTTGATTTCACTACTATGTACAGCAGTCCACTCTATCAGTATAGAATAGACGAAGACGAGTGGAGCAAACCTTCAGAGGTGACATCTGCACTCTTCAACAATGTACAAAGCGGTAAGCATGTGTTCCAGGTAAAGGCTGTCGATGCTACTGGTAATGAGACGAAAGTAATGTCCATCAGTTTCTTCATTATGAAGCCTTTCTATTTGCGCTGGTACATGATGATTCTGTACGTATTGTTGACAGGTGTGTGCTTTGTTTTGCTGATGCGTTGGCGCACCCAACGGCTTGAGAAGGAAAAGCAACTTTTGGAATCCATCGTTGGTGAACGAACGGCTGAGGTGGTAAAGCAACGTGACGAAATTGTTAAACAGAAAGACGAGATTGAGGAGAAATCAAAGAGTTTGGAATCTGCGCTCACAGAATTGAGCCAAGCTCAACATGAACTGATTCAGCAAGAGAAAATGGCCACAGTGGGTAAGCTTACACAAGGACTGATAGACCGAATCCTGAATCCTCTGAACTACATTAATAATTTCTCGAAATTATCTCAAGGACTTGTCAAGGATGTTGAGGCAAATATCGATGACGAGAAAGACAACATGAACGAAGACAACTATGAAGATACAAAGGATGTACTCAACATGCTCTCTATGAATCTGGGGAAAGTGAGTGATCACGGCCAGAGCACCACTCGCACGCTAAAAGCAATGGAGGAGATGCTAAAAGACCGTACTGGCGGAATCGTACCGATGGATCTCACAGTACTGATCAGACAGGACGAAGAGATGCTGAAAACGTATTTCTCCAAACAGATTAGTGAGTGTGGTATAAAAGTATCTTTCCCAGTACTCTCAGATGAAATCCGAATCAATGGTAATGCCGATCAATTGAGCAAGAGTTTCATGAGTATATTGGGCAACTCGGTCTATGCTATTGAAAAGAAAAAGCAACGAACGGAGTTTATTCCCGAAGTTACGGTTAGTGTAAAAGAGCAGAGTGACATCGTGGAAATAATTTTCCGTGACAATGGTGTTGGTATTGAAGATGCGATTATCAATAAGATTTTCGACCCCTTCTTCACGACAAAGACAACTGCTGAAGCATCGGGGGTAGGATTGTATCTATGCCGTGAAATCATCCTGAGTCATCAAGGCTCAATAACAGTCGCGTCTGAAAAGAACAAATTCACAGAGTTCACAATTATACTACCTAAAATCAAATGATGCTATGGACAAGGAATTGGAGAAACTGAAAGAACAACTAAAGAAGCAAGAGAAGCTCGCCTCGCTTGGCTTGTTGAGTGCGGGCATTGCTCATGAGATACAGAATCCTCTGAATTTCGTCATTAACTTCAGTAAGATGTCTGACAAACTGCTGAACGACCTTGTGGAAATCATTGAGGACAATGAAGGCAATCTGTCAGATGATGACAAAGAAGACGTTGACGATATCGTTGCCGATCTGAAAGAGAACATGATTAAGATTGTGGAGCATGGAGAGCGTGCTCTCAGCATTATTCGTGGCATTCTGCTCGTGTCGAGGGGCAAAGAGAACGAATTTCTGCCTACCAATGTGTGCCAGTTGACAAAAGAGTATGTGTGGCTTTCCTATCATGCAATGCGTGCCAATTACAAGAACTTCAACATCAGCATTCACGAAGAATATCAGGAGGGACTTCCGAAAATCATGGTTATTCCGCAGGATTTGAGCAGAGCCGTGCTGAACGTGATGAACAATGCCTGCTATGCCGTCTGGAGCAAGTCACAAAATGAAGGAAGTAAAGACTATCAGCCTACCATCGAAGTGAGTGTAACGGCCAATAGTGAGAACTTTTTCATCAAGATAGCTGACAATGGAGAGGGTATGTCAGACGAAGTGAAGGCTCGCCTTTACGACAACTTCTTTACTACTAAGCCTGTAGGACAAGGAACAGGTCTCGGTATGGGCATCACGCGTGAAATCATTGAAGAGAAACATGGTGGCAGGCTATCCTTTGAATCTCATCAAGGAGCTGGTACCGTCTTTACATTTACATTGCCTCTAAAGAAAGCATGAAGCTGACGAAATACCTTTTGATGCTGTTGATCGTAGCATTGCCATCCTGCTTGTTAGCACAGGATGACGCTGCTGTTCGCATCTTCAATCAGGCAGAATCTGATTATAATTCAGGAAGGGTGGAGCAGGCTCTTCATACATTGAAGAATCATGTGGGAGGCTTCTCTGGCGAACTCAAGATTCATGCCTATCGAATGATGAGCCTCTGTAGCCTTGAAATGGGTAATGAAGAAGAAGCCAGAAAATATGCTCAACTCATTTTGATGGAGGAGCCTTTTTTCAGGGCAAGCGAACGTGATCCTCAGCGTTTTAAGGACTTGATAGATGCAGGAAGCCGTGAGACGGCTACCATATCAACAGCATCAAGTAAGGATGAGGCCCTGAGTGAGGTGCCTGTGCCTGTGACGCTGATTACGTCTGAGATGATACGTGACTGTAGTGCTCGTAATCTGAAAGAGGTGTTGATAGCCTACGTTCCGGGCATGAACGATGTCGATTGTAATGACGATATCAACATTTCCATGAGAGGCATCTATAGCAATGGTCAGGAGAAAATCCTCATCATGGTGAACGGACATCGTCTGAACAGCTATTGTACTAATATTGCTGCACCTGATTTCAGCATAAGCCTGGAGAAAGTGAAGCAGATAGAGGTGCTTCGTGGTCCTGCTTCGTCGCTTTATGGAGGTGTGGCACTTAGCGCTGTCGTGAATATCATTACGAAGCAAGGAGGCGATGTGGATGGCATTCAACTGAAGGGTGGCATCGGAAACTTTGGTCAGTATCGCGGTGATTTCCTTTTTGGAAAACACTATGCTGATATTGATGTGTTGGTATGGGGCAGCTTATATCGAAGCAAGGGTCAGAACTTCTATATTCCTGCCGAAAATACGGGATTGAAAAGATACGGAGGCGACATCACCGTAGGTGGAATCGGAAACAAACCATCTTATGACCTTGGTGTGACTGTAACTTGGAAGAACCGTGTGAAGTTCTTCTATGACACCCACTTCTCACAAGTCATCTCGCCCTTTACCGCCAGTTATGGCTATTCTCCTTATGACCGAGACAGGTACATGACATTCAATGGAATTGGTCCAAGTTATGCCACCCGTTCGCATCATATTGATTTCAGCTACAGTCGCAACTTGTTTGATGATGCTCTTCATCTGCAGGGCAGCGTAACCTATGATAACAGCGACCTTACCCATTATCAAGTTATCTCCGACAGTTCTTTCAATTCAGCAAGTATATTGTTAGGAGTTCCTCAGCAGTTAGACATCGCATTTTCAAAATCTGAGGGCATTTTCCGCTATATCAATGGTCAGGAGAACACCCTTGGCGCTCAGATACGTGGCGATTTCTCCTATAACAGGAAGAATGAGAAAAAGGAAGGTGTTGTCACCTTTGGTGCACAGTTCAGCCACTTCTCACTTGAAGACGTGCGTTATCTTATAGGCGTAGAATATGAGATTGCTCTTTTAGAATCAAATACGATTGCGAAACTGGGTAAGGGTACTGAGAATAGCTTCAATACTTTCGTACAGCTGAAACAGCGTTGGAACAACTTCATTTTTAACGCAGGACTCCGTTTTGATCATTATCGGCATTATAACGAACAGTCCATTAATGAGCTGTCGCCTCGTTTGGCCATTATCTACACACAACCCAAATGGAACGTCAAGTTAAGCTATTCTAAGTCGTTTGTCGATGCACCTTATTTCTATCGTAAGACGAACTACTATATCAATGATATGAAGAATATCAATACCCTGTCAGAAGTCCAACAGCCGACTAATGACATCACGCTGTTGTCTGAATATCTTCACTCCTTTCAGCTGACGCTTGCCAGCACCAAATGGGTTGATGGACTCGACCTTGAGCTGACAGGCTATTACAATCGTGCTACCAATCTTATTTACAAAAGCGTTCTCACACATGAAAATGCTGGTATAATGAAATCCATCGGTGCCGAACTTACGGGTAGCTATCGCAAGGGGCGTCTGGCAGCCAATCTCACCGTTTCGTGGCAACACGTGTTAGAATCAGAAATCTACCAACGCGACATCAGCACGGCTTACAGCATTCCACAGCTTACTGTCAATGCTGTCTTAGGATGGAATGTCACTAAACGCCTTCGACTGAACACCCATCTGGTTGTGGAGTCTAAGAAATCATGCTATCAAGTTGATTTGGTGAAACAGACACTTGTAGAGAGCACCCTCGATCCACTTGCTCTTCTCACTCTGGGAGCCCGCTATTCGTTCGGATTTATAGAGATTGGTGCAAACTGTCACAATCTGTTTAATACACTATACTACCGTGGAGGCTTCTCCTCAGGACTCATTCCTCAGCAAGGGCGTTCCTTCATGGGCTATGTTTCATTGAAATTCTAAACACAATCCTTTATGAGAATACTAAATAAACTACTCATCCTTCAAAACGACATAGAGCAAATATCTTTGCTGGCAGATTTCGTTAACGCCGTAGCAGAGGAAGCCGGCATTGAAGATCCTTCATTGTGTATGAGCTTGAACCTTGCATTAGAGGAAGCTGTGACCAATGTGGTGCTTTATGCATATCCAGAAGGTAAAAAGGGTGAAGTGAAGATTGAAGCGACGTGTAAAGACGAACTCCTTACATTCGTGATTAGTGATAATGGAGTATTTTTCGACCCTACCGCGAAAGAGGATGCCGACATCACCCTTAGTGCCGAAGAGCGTCCTATTGGAGGATTAGGAATATTCCTGGTGAAGCAACTAATGGATAGCGTTGACTATCAGCGCGTGGATGGCAGTAACATCCTTGTACTCAGCAAGCGTATTCAATCAGAGGCCAACTAAAGCGAATGAAAGCGAAAGTCTGTTTCATACTTGTTCTGTGCGGATTGCTCTTTTCGCATTCTTTGTCAGCTCAAGACGATAATCATTCGAATATCTATGAGCAGGCAAGGAACGACTATCAGTTAGGTCGATTCAACAACGCTATTGAATCGCTGAAACAACATCTGAACAGTTTTGACGCATCTCTTCTCCAAAGGGTCTATCGTTTGCTCTCCCTATGCTATTTGGCACAAGACAGTATGGCTCTCTCAGAGAACTATGCTTCGCTTCTGTTGAAAGAGAACAACTCCTATACATCTGTTGAAGATCCTGTTCGCTTTGAGGAAATGATTTCCCGATTAAAAATGGATAGAGGCTTGACCATCGTTACTGCTTCGAACAAAGAAGAAGACATCAACGAGGCACCAGTTCCTGTGACGATTATCACCCGTGAAATGATTGACCAGATGAGCTATAACAAGAGCCTCAATAACATTCTTGCCACATACGTACCAGGCTTCAGCGATGTGAGTGCAGCAGGTATGGATAATGTTGCGGTTCATGGGGTCTATACTTCTGGACAAGAAAAGATTCTCGTGATGGAGAACGGGCATCGGCTCAATGCCCGATCGACGAACACAGGCAAGATGGACTATTCCATCAGTTTGGAAAAGATAGACCATATTGAGGTGCTACGAGGACCAGCCTCGTCGCTTTATGGAAATGTGGCCCTTACTGCTGTGGTTAATATCATCACGCGTAAAGGTTCCGATGTAGGCGGTTTGAAAGTGAAATACGGCTATGGAGAGCAGTCCACGCATAAGGCTGACTTATTGTTTGGCAATACATTTTACGGAGCCGACGTGTTGGCTTGGGCTTCCATCTACACCTCGAAGGGCGCATCGGTGACAGCCCAACAAGGCACAGGCTTTAGCAATAGCAAGCGCAACGGTGTGATCAATGTCGAGCGCTATGACGGAAAGCCTTCCTACGACTTCGGAACAACCATCAGTTTGAAGGATTTCAACCTCATGTTCAGCAGGAAGTACGGCAAACAGGTGCCGCAGTACACACTCTATGGTGAGGTGTACGACTTCGAGAAATATAGGTCCATGAACGGTGTTACCCCTGGGTTCTCATTGGAGTCAACACACATGGAGTTGGGCTATCACAGGCAGTTCGGGCGGCTTAACTTGGGCTTAACGGTAAATGGTGACTGGTATCAATTTGCCGACTACACGGTATTGTCTGACTCTATTGTTTTCACCCGATACAACACCAACGGCACAGCAGCTAAGGACAGTGAGGGAAATGTAATCAAAGAAGTCCAGAAAGGCCTCTCTCAGAAAACCGACTGGAATGAATTCACGTTTGGCTTTACCATCAAAGCCGATATGTCATACAAACTCGGTAGGATGAAAGGCAACCTTCTGTTTGGCATGCAGCAGGAGGTATTCTATATGAATAGTACCGATTATCACCTGGGTGAGAACTTCGACCAGATAGAACTGGTGATGCCAGAATCGCTCAATGCTATTGACCTGGGGCGTGAAGGTTGCATGTCGTTCTTCTTGCAGGACAAACATTACTTTACTGACAAGTTGATTATGAATGCAGGCATCAGGTACGACCGCAAGCGAAGAAAGAACGATAAGGTTATCCATGCTTTGTCTCCACGTGTGGCTTTTGTCTATACGCCCAACAATGAATTCAATGTGAAGCTTTCCTATTCGCGTGCCTTTGTCGATGCGCCATACTTCTATCGTCAGAACCACACCAATACTTATAGTGGTGGTGAGAACCTGATGCCTGAATACATGAATGCCCTCCAGCTCGATTTCATGGGAATGATTTCGCCCATTCATCTCATTTATGATGTCAACCTGTTTTACAATCAACTTACTGACATCATTAACAACACGCAGAAAGTGGGAGAGAGCACCTCAGCTAAATATCGCAATTCTGGCGGATTGAAGACATGTGGTGCTGAGCTCGAACTGCTCTTTAACAGCAAGTGGCTGAATGTGAAATGGATTTCGACCTACCTACACTACATCTCTTCTGAAGACTATTATTCAGACGGAAGCTATATTTTTTCCGTACCTAAGTTCATGACCAATTTGCACTTGAGCAAACGACTCTTGAAGGCAGGCAAGCATGTGTTGTGGATTTCGGCAAATGCCAATTACCATACGAAGACCAAGAACAAGATCAGCGAACGTGTTGACCCAGCTGCACCCACGTTCTTTCTTGGCGACAGATTCTTGCTCGATGCAGGTCTGAGCTATCATCTTGGCAACTTTATGGAAGTTTCAGTCGATGTAGAGAATATCTTCAACAAAACTTATTTTGTGGGAGGCACTACGCACTTCCCCTATCAGCGTTCGGGACGTAAGGCAATGGCTTCTCTCATGTTCCATTTCTAAGTTCCGTTCATTCACCTTCTGCTATAATATGAAGCAATTCCACCCTCTGTCAAGAATAGAAAAAGCGTTCTGGCTGAACGAAATGGTTCATGAGTCGCATAACCACGTGCTTGTGGCTTTTCAGACATCATCACAGGTTGATATACGTGTGGTGGAGAACGCCCTGAAACTACTTATCGATGAGACGCCACAATTTCGTTCAGTCGTCACGGAAGATAATGGCGAACCTGTTTGGATGACAACTTCCGACTACGATTATCCCATCACAACAGCTTGCTATCAAGATGAAGATGTTGAACAGGAAATCGAGAAGATGCGGAATGAGAGCATCACCTTATTGAGCACTTCTGTCAGCCAGAAGTCTGACTATCCTTGCCGTTTCCGCTTGCTGAAGGGGCAGCACCATCATTTGCTCCTCTTCTTGTTTCATCACATTGTGATGGAAGACAGCAGCATGCAGCTTTTCTGCAAGAGGCTTTCCCATTTTTACAACTCGCTGTCAGCTGGCATACAAATCCAGCTGCGTGACAGCCATTATTTCGACTTCGCCTTGCAGGAAGCCGAACTTTACCGACAAAACGATGTCGCATCAGACATAGCTTATTGGAACGACTACGTGGAGAATGGACAGCTCGAAAAGGTTCATTCCTATTTTCCGTCTATCTATGCTGCCCATCATATTACGACCCACCGATTTGCATTCGGAGCTTTACAGCAGGAACTGAGCGCTCTCTGCTCGCGCCATCAGCTGAGTCCCTTTCGCTTACTTGCTGCAGCGTGGGCAGTAACGGTACTCAAGGTGTTTGGCAACAAGCAACTATTCATCAACTATCCCATCACTCTTCGTCCTCAGCAGATGATGGAGGAGATTGGCGTATTTGTCAACGACCAGCTGTTGCGTGTCAGCACTGAAGACCACACCACGTTCAGCGACGTTGTAGAAGCTGTCACCCTTGCTCGTCGTCAGTCACGCCCTCACCAATATCTTTCGCTGACAGAAACCCGCGTGAGTGACATCATGAGGAGTGACGACAGCACTATTGCATTCAATTATCCATTAGGTCTGGAGCAGGTTTGTCTGCAATTGGGCGACGAGCATGTGCCGCTCTATCTTCGTCCACTTACTTACATGCCCAGCAGTATTCAGCTGGATGTCGAGAAGGAGATGAGCTATGGACTCGTTTATACAAATCCTGCTTATCCTTCCTTCTTTGCCGAAGTACTCAGCAAAGCGTTCCTTCAGGTTCTGCAGCAGGCAGCGACAAATTACAGCATCGCCCTGAGAGACCTTATTATTTACGATGAGTGTTTAACTAAAACGCCGACAGCGTCTATATTAAACGCTCCTGCCATCTCTGTAGCTCCCTTGAATACCGGTGTTGCCGAGCTTTTTGCTGAACAGACAGCAAAGCATCCTGAGAGGGTGGCAGTCATCTTTGAACAGGAGCGCCTCACCTATGCCCAGCTCAACCACTTGTCGGACTTTGTTGCTGATGAGATTCTTCGGGCAATGGGGCATCGCCACGACTCCGTGTTCATCGGGGTTTACACTCACCGTAGCATTCACACCATTGCCTTGCTATTGGGTGTATTGAAAGCAGGTTATGCTGTTATTCCTATGGACCCTCAATATACTGCAGAAAGACTCAATTTCATCATTGAGGATAGTAGAATGTCGCTTGTCATTACCGATGATGATTCTGTTTCTTTCCCTGTAAAGTCGTTGAACATCGACTGGAGCAGAGTAGGGGATAGTAATCAGCCAGGAAGGACAGTCACTGCTTTCGAACGTTCAGAATATGCCTATATGATATACACCTCCGGAACGACCGGACAACCTAAAGGCACACCTATTTCACAACGTTCGCTCTTGAGTCTTGTGAATGCCCGGCAACAGTCACTTCCCTTTGACGACCATCATGTGGAACTCTGCTTCGGCAGCATCTCATTCGATGCCTCCGTGTGGAGCATCTATCCCGTACTGCTCTCAGGAGCAACGGTTTGTCTCGCTACCGATGAGCAACGGCACGATCCCCAGCAACTGCTACAGGTGTTGCAAAAAGAACGAGTGTCAAGCGTTCTGCTGCCCCCCACCATATTCACCTATCTTCCCTATACAGAGCTGCCTCATCTGAAATATCTCATTACGGGTGGTGACACCTGTCCGAAAGAGACAATAGAATTATGGATGCACACGACGACCGTCATCAATGCTTATGGCCCAACAGAAAACACCGTTGTTTCCACAATGCATGTTTTTAAAGACGGTTCCGTTTGCAACACAAACATCGGCAAACCGCTCGACGGTGTGGACTGCTATGTCTTAGACGAACAGCTACACCCCGTTCCTGACGGTGTGAAGGGTACGCTCTATCTGGGTGGCGTCCAGTTGACCAGTGGCTATTGGAACCGTCCTGAGCTTAACAGTAAGAAATTTACAGGCACCCCTGTCATGTATGATACTGGTGACATCGTATGCAGGATGCCCGATGGCGACTTCCTGTTTTATGGACGTAAAGACTCCCAGGTGAAGATAAGGGGATTCAGAATTGAGCTCTCAGAGATAGAGAACAGCCTGCTCCGCAATCCTTACGTGAAGCAGTGCTTGGTGAGTGTGCACCAGCAGAACCATAAGAAGTATCTTGCCGCTTATATCGGCACAGATGCTGAGACGTTGCTCCCTTCATATCTGAAGATATATCTCGCTGCAACCCTGCCAGCTTATATGATTCCCGAGCTATGGCACATCGCCCCTGCGCTTCCCATGAACACGAGCGGCAAGATTGACCGTAGCGCCATCGCCTCACTCCCATTAGAGAGAGGTGAGGCTGCCGACACTGAAGAGACACTTAATGAAGACGAACTGAAATGTCTGTCCATCCTCTCTAAGGTGACCGACACCCCCAACCTCCATATCAATCTCGATACCGACCTCATCGATGAGTTAGGCCTCAATTCGCTTGCTGTGCTGGAACTATCCTTCCTTCTGTCGCAACGTGGCTATGAGGTGAAGGCAACCGACATCTACCGTCAGCGCACCCTTCGGCAGTTGGCTGCTTACATCGGTTCCGACGAATCGTTGCGCAAGCTTACTCCCCAGCAGATAGATGCGCGTCTGTGTTACCTTGCCACCCCCGATGACCCACAGAAGCCTTTGCTGCTCATCATTTGTGGCTACCGCTACTATGAAGTGAACTACGGCGATTTACATCATGCGTTGAAAGACCGCTATACCATTCTTGTGCTGGAATCAGTCATCGAGATGAAGTCGTATCGCCCCGAGTGTGTAACTGATGCCTCTGTCATGATAGACGAATACGTCCGTCTGCTGCGCCCCTACCTGGAACGACGCCGCTTAGATGCCGTCACAGGCCTTTGCATCGGTGGCGACCTTGCTCTTCAGTTAGCTGTTCGTCTGAAGGAGCTCTCTCTGAGCAGCCCCTACGTGTTCAATATTGACGGTATGGCTTACCGACCTGACTATAAAGGACAGATGGGAGTGATGCGCGGACGAGGCATCGACGAAGAGCAGGACCGCCAGCGACGCGACTTCACTATCTCACTGGCACGCACCATTCCTCAGCGTTATTATGATGGCAGATGCGTCCTTTTCCTTGCAACAAAGTTCGAGGATGTGGGCGATTTCACCTCAGAGCAGGCACAGGCCTTCTATCCAGTCAACCTATGCAACTGGCAAAAGGCTCAGCCACAAGCCAGAATCGTGTACCTCAGTGAAGTGCACATGTCGCTCATCCATCTTCCCGAGACACTCAGAATCATTCGTCAAACCATCGACGAAGAACTGCACTTGAACGGTTCTGTCTAATTTAGATAAATGCAAAATAAGCTAAATTAGCAAGTTTTTGCAATATAGAGTTTGCAAATTCAGGATTAATTTGTACTTTTGCATCTGTTTTAAAACAAATCGCACGGAATGGAAGCTTTCTTTCGCACACATCGTTATCTTTTAGAGCATGTCAATGCGCCAGTTCATCGCACCCTGATGGATGAGATTGACTGGAAAGACCGCTTGATAGGCATTAAAGGAACGCGCGGAGTGGGAAAGACCACTTTTCTTCTTCAGTACGCACGCGAACATTTTGGCGTAAACGACAAGCAATGCCTTTACGTCAATATGAACAACTTCTATTTTCAAGGCCACGGTATAGCCGATTTTGCTGGTGCCTTCTACCACAAGGGTGGGAGAGTGCTGCTCATTGATCAGGTGTTCAAGCAGCCCGACTGGAGCAAAGAGCTACGGAAGTGCTATGACCTCTATCCAGGATTGAAGATTGTGTTTACGGGTTCAAGTGTGATGCGTCTGAAAGACGAGAATCCCGAGCTCAACGGCATTGTGAAATCATACAACCTTCGTGGCTTCTCTTTCCGTGAATTTCTGAACCTGCTCACTGGCAATGACTTCCAGCCATATACGCTGGAGGAGATTATTTCCGACCATGAGCGAATCGTAAAGAAGATTCTGCCAAACGTGTCGCCTCGCCGCTATTTCCAGGACTACATTCATCATGGATTCTACCCCTTCTTCCAGGAACAACGCAACTATAGCGAGAACCTGCTGAAAACGATGAATATGATGACTGAGGTCGACATCTTGCTCATCAAGCAAATAGACTTGAAGTATCTTACCAAAATAAAGAAACTCTTCTACCAGCTGGCTGAAGACGGACCGAAGGCACCGAACGTATCACAATTGGCCAACGACATTGAGACTTCTCGCGCTACTGTGATGAACTACATCAAGTATCTGGCTGATGCCCGTCTCATCAATATCATATATCCGTTAGGGGAGGAATTTCCCAAAAAGCCCTCAAAGGTGATGCTGCATAACAGCAATTTGCTCTATGCCATCTATCCCATCCACGTTGAGAAGCAGAATGCGATGGAGACCTTCTTCGTCAACTCTATGTGGAAGGACCACAAGGTGAATCAGCAGGGCAGAGACAATTTCTTCCTGGTTGACGGCAAGTTGAAATTCCGTGTGTGCGATGCCGATTCACATAATAAAATAAGGTACACGCCCGACACCATCTATGCCCGTTATAACACCGAGATAGGAAAGGGCAACCAAATTCCTCTGTGGCTATTCGGGTTCCTATATTGATAACGTCATAACGAAATAACGTCAAAAAAACAAAACATTTTATTCATTTATTTAACTAAACAAATGGCTAAAGAAAAGAAATTTATCACCTGTGATGGTAACGAGGCTGCAGCTCATGTGAGCTATATGTTCTCGGAGGTAGCTGCTATCTACCCCATCACCCCGAGCTCACCTATGGCTGAGCACGTTGA
>JAEEGG010003178.1_pt1 | contig 41226 bp, 33 predicted proteins | sample 9134161 | NCBI WGS metagenome assembly JAEEGG01 (sample SAMN16246543, study PRJNA631951) | gut metagenome | biome: gut microbiome; feature: rumen; material: CR-attached | host: Bos | place: Iran: Karaj | collected 2018-10 | reverse complement strand
ATGTCCCTGCGCATGGCGGCGTCCGTCTTGTAGTCCAGGGCGCTGGAGCTGTCGTCCAGGATCAGCACCTCCGGCTTTCCCGCCAGGGCCCGCGCCACCAGCAGCCGCTGCTTCTGGCCGCCGGAGAGGTTGGCCCCCTTGATGGCGGCGGCATAATTAAGCCCCTCCGGCAGGGAATCCACGTATTCCAGGGCCATGGCGTCCCCCAGGGCGGCCCGGACCTCCTCATCGGAGAGCCCGCGGCCGAAATTCACATTTTCCCGCAGGGTGTCCTGGAACACCATGTCGTTCTGGAAGCAGACCCCGAAGCGGCGGCGCAAAGCGTCCTGGTCATAGGTGCGCACGTCCCGCCCATCCAGGAACACGCCGCCCTCTCCCGCGTCATAGAAGCGCAGCAGGAGCTGGATGATGGTGGATTTGCCGCAGCCGGTGGGGCCGATGATCCCCAGGCTCTCCCCCTTCTCCAGGGTGAAGGTGATGCCGTCCAGAGCCTTTTCCCGGCCTTCTCCTGCGAAATCGGAGCTGTCCCCGCCGCTCCGGCTGTCCTCCCCGTAGCGGAAGCCCACGTTTTCGAAACGGATGAAGCCTTCTCCGGCGGGCTTCAGCCCCTCCGCCTGGTTAAGGATGTGCTGGTCCGTCTCGGCCCGCAGCACTTCATCGATGCGGTTGGCGGAGGCGCTGGCCTTGCTCATGGTCATGAAGATGCGGGTGAGGCCCATGACCCCCATGGCGATCATATTGAAGTAAGTGAGGAAGGCCAGGATGACCCCCGGCTCCATGCTGCCGGCGTTCACCCGCCGGGCCCCCAGCAGCACCACCAGGGTCAGGCCCACGTTCAGGCAGAATTGCAGGAAGGGGCCCGGAATGGCCATGACCGTGCTGGCGGTGATGTCCGTATCGGTCATGTCCCCGTTGGCGTCGGCGAAGCGCCGCTTTTCATATTCCGCCTTGGAGAGGGCCTTCACCACCCGGATGCCGGTGATGTTCTCCCGCATGATGCGCACCAGCACGTCCAGCTTGCCCTGCACGCGGGCATACATGGGGATGCCCTTGGCGGAGACCGCCAGGACGATGAGGATGAGCAGCGGCAGCATGATCACCAGGATCATGGCCAGGGAGGCGTCCATGGCCAGGGTCATGGCCACCCCGCCCAGGAGCAGCATGGGCGCCCGGATGCACAGGGCCTGGAGCTGCTGCGCCGCGGACTGGACGTTGTAGCTGTCCGAGGTCATGCGGGAGATGAGGGAGGGCAGGCCGAAGGCGTCGAACTGGTTGCCGCTGAGAAAGGCGATCTTGCGGAACAGGGCCTGCCGCACGTCGTAACTCACCCGGTGGGCGTTCTCAATGGCCCAGCGGTTGGCGGTGACGTTGAGCATCCTCGTCACGATGGCTGCGGCGAACATGAGGCAGCCCCAGAGAATGACCGGCTTCAGTTGTCCCAGAGGCACCACATAGTCGATGATGTGCTCCAGGATATAGGGGATGGAGAGCTCCGCCAGGGTGCCCAGGAGCTTGAGGGCCACGGCCAGGAAGATGGTCTGCTTATAGCGGCCCATGGAGCGGAAAATCAGTTTCACCCGTCTTTCCCTCCTTCCCCATCCAGCAGCGCCAGTGCGTTCCGGCGCAGGTGCTCCGTCAGCCTTTCCAGCGCGGCCTGCTCGCTCTCGTCCAGCCCCGCCAGGATCGCTTCGGTGAAGCTCTCAAAGGCCTCGTGGATGCGGGGATAGACCGCCTCCGCCTTCTCCGTGGGGTAGACCAGGCGGCAGCGCCCGTCCTCCGCCGGGATCACCCGGCGGATATACCCCTCTTCCTCCAGCTTCGTAAGCTGGTGGGCCACCGTCGTTTTGTCCAGATGCAGGTCGGAGATCAGCTCCTCCTGCGCCAGGCCGGGCCTGCGGCAGACGAAGCTGAGGAGCATCTGTTGGGCGGGACGCAGGGCCGTGTCCTCCAGCGCCCGCGTGCGGTAGATTTTGCAGCATCTTCCGACGCTGAGGATATTGCCCAGGGTGCGGCTGTGCATAGCATCGCCTCCTCATGTGCAAGTATATGCCATTTAGTTGTAATTTGCAACTATTATCGTGAGGCGCGGGAACCGGCCACACCCTTGTCCGGCACCGGGAATTCTGATATGATATGGAATAAGAGAACATGCCGGATAACGGGAAAGCGCAAAGAGGAGGATGGAAGGATGAAAACGCTGATCTTCAACGGCTCGCCGAGGAAAAACGGGGATACGGCGTCCCTGCTCCGCATCCTGACCGGCAGTCTGCACGGGGAATTCCGGGTGGTGGACTGCTACCGGGAGGATATTTCCCCCTGCATCGACTGCCGCAGCTGCCGGAAGGAACTGAGCTGCGTCCTGAACGACGGGATGCAGGAGCTCTACCGTTATATCGAAGACTGTGACAACGTGGTCATCGCGTCGCCCATCTACTATGCGGAGCTGACCGGGAAGCTGCTGGACGTGGCGAGCCGATTTCAAGTGTATTATTCCGCCCGCTATTTCAGGCAGGCTGAGCCGGAAATTAAGCCGAAGAAGGGCGGGGTCGTTCTTGTGGGCGGCGGGGACGGCGACCCCAAAAGGGCCTATGCCACCGCAAAGATCCTGCTCCGCGGCATCAACGCCAGGGATATCTTCCCCCTGGTTTGCAGCCACGCCACGAATACGCTGCCTGCCGCAGAGGATGAGGAGGCGGTGCACGCCGTGGAAAAGCTTGCGGAATTCCTGAACGGGCATGAGGGACCGGAAAAGGGATAAGGCTTGCCCCCCAAAAGCCCATTACCGGCATTGCCGTGAAGGACCTCTCCACCGCTTCGCGGCGGGCATATGCTGCCGCGCGATGACATCGTGGGGCTTGTCTACACAGATAATCGCCCGCGGCTTTTGCCGCGGGCGATTATCTGTTTCCCGCCAGGTCAACGCAGTATCTTCTCCATGGGCCTGCCCTTGGCAAGCTCGTCCACCAGCTTGTCCAGCCAGCGGATCCTCTGCATCAAAGGGTCTTCGATGGCGGCCACGTCCACACCGCATATTTTGCCCTTGATGAGGGAAGCCCGCGGGTTCATGGCCGGCGCATTCTCAAAAAACGCCCCGTAGGTCATTTCCGAGTCGGCGGAAGCCATGTCGTACCCCGTGAGCCAGGCGATGACCGTGTCCAGTTCCTCCTTCGTGCGGCCCTTCCGCTCCACCTTCTGGAGCAGCAGGGGATAGACCCTGGATACCTTCATGTCGAAAACGCTCTGCCGTGCCATTTCTTTCTCCTTCTGCGTTTGCTGACGAATTTAGCCTTGAAACTCCTGCGTCCTTAAAAACAAAATGCGAGTCCAGCGAAGCGAGTCGCATTTTGAGAGGAGGAGCGACAAAATGAATGAGCTACGCCCTTTGAATAAAGGTCGGAGCGAACGATATGCAGTCCGCTGCACTGCGTGAATGATAGAAAACGGGGCAAGGGGGTGCACCACCTGTTTAGGGGGGTGCAAATGCAAAAGGGGGGGTGCAATTAAGCACATGTGAAGTGGTACACGCCCATTCCTCGGCTAAAGAAGGGTACTGAGTCTTCAGGTCGTTTTGACCGGGGATAAGCCTGCCCATATCTGCAACCTCATTTCAGGATTCTGTGTTTATATTATTATATCCTCCGTCGCCATTAAAGACAAGAACAAGCCGACTCCCAAAACGTGGGCGGGGACTATAATTGAACGATTTACTCTCTGTGAGAACGATACCCCTCAAATTGAACGATACCCCTCTGTGAGAACGATTTGTCTGGGAAGGGCAGAACGGGAGACCCTGAAAAAGCAAAGAAGCCGCTACGGAAACTGCTCCACAGCGGCTGATTTCATAGGGGATGATGCCCGGAAGCCATTGAAATCAAGGGGCTTCGGGCAAAAAAGAATAGCATGGCAATTCTCTCAAAATTACCATGCTATTATGGCGGAGAGGAAGGGATTCGGGCCGGGCGAGTAAGGAACACTCGCCCGGCAGACCCGGCGGGATGATGCCGGGCCACCTTCGGTTCGAATCCCGATTCTATTCAGTATTCAGCAGGCGGGGGTGCCAATGACACCCCCGCCTGCTGAATGGCGGAGAGGAAGGGATTCGAACCCTTGCCCGGTTATTCGCCGGCTACCGCATTTCGAGTGCGGACCCTTCGACCACTTGGGTACCTCTCCGTGTTCACTTGATGGGGAAAGAGACGGGGGCGGCGTGCGCCGCCCCCGTGCAGCGATAAACCTTACTTCTCGAACTTCTTGTTGGCGGCGACCCAGTCCAGATCGGAGCGGGCCTTGCCGAAGCCGATGGTGTCCTTGGGCGGCTTGCCGTTGGCAGTGGAGGGGATGGTGCGGCGCTGCTTGAGGCTCTCGCTCATGTCGTAGCCCTCGCGCTCGGAGTTCATCAGGATATCTTCCTCCGTGGGAGGCTGCTTCTGCTTCTCTTCCCAGGCGCGCATGCCTTCGGGGCTGGCATAATACTTGAAGCGCTCCATGGCGATCTCGGCCATACGGGGACCGTGGTTGTAGGGGATGACCAGGAACTGCTCGTTCTCGATGCCCTTCTTGAGCCAGTCGGCCAGGACGCGGGGATCCATGCCGTGGGCGTGGATGCCGGCCAGCAGCTTCTGGGTGTCCTCGGACACGTTGTAGCCGGTGTCCTTGAATTCGTCGGGCCGGTTCTTCAGAGCGGCCTCATAGATGCGGCTGCGGATGTTGGCGGGGCAGATGGCGGTGACGCCGATGCCGTAGGGCTTCAGGGCCTGCCAGTAGCTCTCCATCAGGTTCAGCACGCCGGCCTTGGCGGCGGAGTAGGGGGCGGTGGAGGAACCGGCGCCGAAAGCGCCCCAGGAAACGGTGGCGGCGATGTGACGCTGGCCGCCGGCCTTGATCATGCGGGGCACGAAGGTCACAAGACCGTTGACGACGCCGCCGAAGCAGACGCCCACGACCCAGTCGTAGTCCGCATAGGTGGAGGCTTCCGCGGGGCCGAACACGTTGACGCCCGCATTGAGGATCAGCAGGTCGGGGGTGCCGCCGAAGACCTTCTCGGTCTCGTCCGCGGCACGGGCATAGCCGTCACGGTCGGTGACGTCCAGCTGGATGGCGTGGACGGGAGCGCCCTTCTCCTTGAAATAGGCCATAGCCTCATCCAGGTGATCCTGACGGTAGTCGGCGATGACGACCTTCATGCCCGCTTCGGAGAAGATCTGCGCATAGCCGAAGCCTGCGCCGGAAGCGCCGCCGGTGATGAATGCGATTTTTCCAGCAAAGTCTTTCATGTGATTCACTCCTTCACTCTTGTTCCTTAGGATTTCATACCTGTACTATAGCACAGTTCCGGTGCTAACTCAACAGAAAATCCGCGGCTTTTGCGCAAAATTCCGGCGTTCTTGCGACATTGACTTTGCAGCGGGATTCCTCTATAATCCCTTTGATTGTCCAATACGGACGCCAAAGGAGCAGCCATGAAAGAAACCATGATCCGGGACATGACCAAGGGGCCCCTGTTCCGGCAGCTTGTGACCTATTCCGTTCCCATCATCGTGGGCAACATCCTCCAGTCCCTTTATAATGTGGTGGACATGCTCATCGTGGGCAACTATGTCGGCGCGGGCGGCCTGGCCGCAGCGGGCATCGGCGGGCTCATGCAGATGCTCGTCATGATGATCGGCATGGCCCTCGGCTTCGGCGGCCAGATCCTGCTGAGCCAGCAGGTGGGCGCGGGGGAGAAGGAGAACATCCGCCGCACCATCGGCACGCTGCTGTCCATCACCTTCCTTTCCGCCGTGGCGCTGGGCGTCGTGGGCCTGGTGCTGACGGACCTGATGATGAAGCTTCTCAACACGCCCGCGGCGGTGTGGGCGGACACCCGCCGCTACTACCGCACCTGCTGCTTCGGCGTGATCTTCGTCTATGGCTACAACGGCCTGGGGTCCATCCTCCGCGGCCTGGGTCAGTCCAAGCTGCCCACGGTCTTCGTCGCCATTGCCTCGGTGCTGAACATCCTCCTGGATTATGTCTTCGTCGCCCGGACGAGCATGGGCGTTGCGGGCGCTGCCCTGGCGACGGTCATCGCCCAGGGCGTATCCTTCCTGTTTTCCCTGACCTATCTCGTCCTGCACCGGGAATCCTTCGGCTTTGACTTCCGCCCCTCCAGCTTCCGCATCGGCAGGCGGACCCTGACGGCGATCCTGAAGATCTCCGCTCCCATGATGGGCTTCACCCTGGTCATGAGCCTCGCCACCATGTTCATCAACTCCAATATCAATGTCTATGGGGTGGCGGCCTCGGCGGTGGACAGCATCGGCAACAAGCTGTTCATGGTGGGCAACTGCGTGTGCATGGGGGTCTACAGCGGCGGCGCGGCCATCATCGGCCAGTGCTTCGGGGCGCAGCTGCCGGAGCGCATCAAGAAGGCCTTTCTCATGACCATCTGGCTGAGCCTGATCTGCTGGGCGGTGGTGGCCGTGTTCCTGGTGGCCTTTCCCCGGCAGATTTTCGGCTTCTTCACCGACGACGGCGACGTGCTGGCAATGGCGGGGAAGTTCATGCTCATCGAAACGCTGATGTTTCTGGGCGTCGCCCTGGCGGGCGGGCCCTTCGCCCTCTTTGAGGGCCTGGGGCGCACGGACCTGGAGATGTGGGCGGGCATCCTGGAAAACCTGGTGGTGAAGGTGCTGGTCGCCATGGCGATGGCGAAGATCATGGGCGTCTACGGCTACTGGCTGGGCATGGCCATCGCCTGTTTCACCACCCCCCTCTGCGGCTTTGCCTGGTATTGGAGCGGGCGGTGGAAAAAGCAAAAACGAAGCGTCGTCGACGTCAGCGAATAAAAAATGGCCGGTCCCCAAGTCGGGTCCCCAAGTCGGGGACCGGTCGTTTATAACTATCAATCCAGCTTCAGATCGCCGTCCTTGATCCAGCCCAGCTTCCGCAGGGGGAGGGCCGGCAGGGGCGTGATGACGGCGGGAAGCACCACGCAGACCAGCGCGAGGCCGATCATCCGGGAGTGAAATCACGGTTATTCATACTGTTCAACGATAAACCGCCGCCCGAAAGGGCGGCGGTGCGTCATGCATCATTCGTTGACCGTTTTCTTTGTCGGATGAACGCGGTAAAACTTATTTGCCTGCTCCGGCGTCGTTTCCGGGCAATCCTCATCATACACAATGGGATATTTGGCGGCTTCTTTGATACGGATGATTTGTTCCTCTGTGGGTTTTTCCCCCGGAAACAAAGTCTTTCTAACGATCATAATACAGCCTCCTTTCATAGCGGTTTGCGAGTCTGGCAGAAATCATTCTGATGACGTCTTTTCGTTCGGTGTAAACAACGAACAGAAGCTCCCCTACCATTCCGATCGTATTATATCTGTCTTCCTCATAGCTATGCGATTCGTCATAGAGCTCGATCCGGTGTTCGTCCGCGAATACCATGATCGCGTCATTAAAGTCAATATGGTGTTTCTTGATGTTTGCTATGTTCTTGTCTTCATCCCATTCAAATTGCAGTTCGTCCATTGGCGGCTCCTTCGCGGAATGCGTCTTATGCGCGTTCATTATAGCAAGTCTCGGTTTTCTTTGCAACACCTGAGAGAGCCGGGCTTATCTGTTGTCAAAAGCAGCCGGTCCCCGTTTGCGGGAACCGGCTGCATGGCTGCCGTACTCAATCCAGCTTCAGGTCGCCGTCCTTGATCCAGCCCAGCTTCCGCAGGGGAAGGGCCAGCAGAGGCGTCAGCACCGCGGGGAGCACCACGCACACCAGCGCGAGGCCGATCCAGTCCATGGCGGTGACGGCGCTCTTGGCGCCGGAGGCCACGTCGGCGGCCCAGCCGGTCCAGACCCCGATGGGGCCGCAGAGGCCGCAGGTGCCCATGCCGGAGTTCACCGCCGCGCCGTTCATCTGCATGCGGAAGACGCAGGTGGCGATGGGGCCGGTGATGGCGGAGGCCAGCGTGGGTGGGATCCACACCCGGGGATTCTTCACGATGTTGCCCATCTGGAGCATGCTGGTGCCCAGGCCCTGGCTGACGATGCCGCCCCAGCGGTTTTCCTTGAAGCTCATGACGGCGAAGCCCACCATCTGGGCGCAGCAGCCCGCCACGGCGGCGCCGCCCGCCAGGCCCACCAGACCGAAGGCCGCGCAGATGGCGGCGCTGGAGATGGGCAGCGTCAGGGCCACGCCCACGATGACGGAGACGATGATGCCCATAAAGAAGGGGTGCAGCTCGGTAGCCCACATGATGAGATTGCCCACCCAGGAGGCCGCCGTGCCGATGGGCTTGGCGATGAGATAGGCGAGGCCCACGCCGATGAGCAGGGTGACGATGGGGGTCACCAGAATGTCCACCTTGGTCTCCTTGCTGACGATCTTGCCGCATTCGGCGGCCACGATGGCCACCACCAGCACCGCCAGCGGGCCCCCCGCGCCGCCCAGGGCATTGGTGGCGAAGCCCACGGGGACCAGGGTAAAGAGCACCAGGGGCGGGGCCTGCAGGGCATAGCCGATGGCAACGGCCATGGCAGGGCCCACCATGGCGGAGGCGAGGCCGCCCATGGTATAGTGCACGGCCTTCTCGCCGGAGCCCACCGTTACAAGTATCTTCGTCAAAAAGCCGATATGGAACTGACTGCCCAGGGTATTCAGGATCGTGCCCACCAGCAGGGAGGCGAACAGGCCCTGGGCCATGGCCCCCAGCGCGTCGATCCCATAGCGTTTCCCGGAAAACACCACATTTTTCCGTTTCAGGAATGCGCCGAATTTGCTCATTGCTTTTCCTCCTTTATCCCGCGCCCTTTACTCCAGATACCGGCAGGCGGCCACGGCGGCCATCGCCCCGTCCGCCGCGGCGGTCACCACCTGCCGCAGGCTCTTGGAGCGGCAGTCGCCCGCCACGAAAAGCCCCTCTGTCTGGGTGAGGCAGTCCTCGCCGCTGTCGAAATAACCGTAGTCGTTCAGCGCCGCCAGATCGGCAAAGGCCCCGTTTTCCGGGATGAGGCCGATGGCGACGAACAGCCCGTCGCAGGGGATGGTGCTGCGCTCCCCGGTGGCGGTCTTTTCCGTCACCACGCCGGTGAGTTTTCCGTCCTCTACCCGGAGGGCCTTCAGGGTCGTGCCGGTGATCGCCCGCACATTGGGGCGGCTGAACAGCGTTTCCTGGCTCTTCTTCTCGCCGGTGAAGAAGTCCAGGTCCTGCACCATGACGACTTCTTTGCAGTTTTCCGTCAGCAGGATGGCCTCCTGCAGGGCGCTGTTGCCGCCCCCGGCCACCACCACGGTCCTGTCCCGATAGAACTCCCCGTCGCAGACGGCGCAGAAGCTGATGCCCCGGCCTACCAGCTCGTTCTCTCCCTCCAGGCCCAGCATCCGGTGCTTCACGCCCGTCGCCAGGATGACGGCGCGGCTCTCGTAGTCGCCGCTGTCCGTGTGCACGGTGAAGCCCTCCGCCGTTTTGGTAAGGCCGGTGACGGCGGCAAAGTCGATCTCCGCCCCCTGGGCCAGGACCTGGTCCAGGAACTTCTCCGCGAATTCATTGCCGCTGATCTGGAGATTGCCGGGGATGTTCTCCACCTTGGGCGAGTAGGTGATCTGCCCGCCGAAGCCGTTCTTTTCCAGCACCAGCACGGTCTTGTTGTTCCGCCGGGCGTAAAGGGCGGCGGTCATGCCGGCGGGGCCGCCGCCGACGACGATGATATCGGTCATGGCCGTGGTCTCCTTCCGAATTGGGATGATACGCAAATCCGGGCGGTGTACGCCGCCCGGATGCAATTGTCTTTTCGCCGGCAGGGGCGATCAGGCTTTCGCCAGGAATTTCTTGATCTCCGGCACGCCGTAGTATTTCTCGAAGCCCGCCTCCGTGGGGGCCACCAGGGTGGGCGCGCCCTTGATGCCGTAGGCCTCCACCAGGTCCTTATGCTCCTCGGCGATCAGCTTTTTGAAGGGGATGCCCGCTTTGCTGAGCTGGGCCTCCGCTGCCCGGCAGTTGGGGCAGGTGAGGCGGGCGAACAGCAGGATCTCCTCCGGCTTCGCCGCGGCCTGCGGCTGAACGGCGGCTTCGGCTGCCTTCATCTCCGGCGCGGGCGCGGCGTCGGGCGCGACCACGGCGGCGGCGGAAACGGGGGTGAAGCGGCTCCGCTCAATGTCATAGACCCGGCGCTGCTTGAATTCCTGGGCCTTGCCGTCGTTCCAGTTCTGCACCGGGCGGTAGTAGCCGGTGATGCGGGAATAGACCTCCGTGGGCTTGCCGCATTTGGGACAGACATACTGCTCGCCGGTGATATAGCCGTCGTCCTTGCAGATGGAGTAGGTGGGGCTCATGGTGTAGTAGGGCAGCTTGTAATTCTCCGCGATCTTCCGCACCAGGTTGGCCGCCGCCTTCCAGTCGGGCAGCTTCTCCCCCAGGAACGCGTGGAACACGGTGCCGGAGGTGTAGAGGGTCTGCAATTCGTCCTGGATGTCCAGGGCGGTGAAGATATCCTCCGTGTAGCCCACGGGCAGGTGGGAGGAATTGGTGTAGAAGGGCGTGCCGCAGTCCCCGGAGGCGGTGATGATGTCGGGGTAGCGGGCCACGTCGTGCTTGGCCAGGCGGTAGGCGGTGCTCTCGGCGGGGGTGGCCTCCAGATTGTAGAGGTCGCCGTACTGCTCCTGATAGTCGCTGAGCCGCTCCCGCATGTGGTTCAGCACTTCCTTGGTGAATTCCACGCACTCCGGATGGGTCAGGTCCTCCCGCAGCCAGCGGGCGTTGAGGCAGGCTTCGTTCATGCCCACCAGGCCGATGGTGGAGAAGTGGTTGGAGAAGGTGCCCAGATAGCGCTTGGTATAGGGGTAGAGGCCCGCGTCCAGCAGCTTGGTGATGACGTCCCGCTTCACCTTGAGGCTGCGGGCGGAAATGTCCATCAGCTTGTCCAGCCGCCGGAAGAATTCCTCCTTCGTCTTGCTCAGGTAGGCGATGCGGGGCATGTTGATGGTGACGACGCCCACGCTGCCGGTGCTTTCGCCGGAGCCGAAGAAGCCGCCGCTCTTTTTCCGCAGCTCCCGCAGGTCCAGACGCAGGCGGCAGCACATGCTGCGCACGTCGCTGGGTTCCATATCGGAGTTGATATAATTGGAGAAATAGGGAGTGCCGTATTTGGCGGTCATCTCAAAGAGGAGCCGGTTGTTCTCCGTGTCGGACCAGTCGAAATCCCGGGTGATGGAGTAGGTGGGGATGGGGTACTGGAAGCCCCGGCCGTTGGCGTCGCCCTCGATCATGCATTCGATGAAGGCCTTGTTCACCATGTCCATTTCCTTCTGGCAGTCCTTGTAGCAGAAGTCCATCTCCCTGCCGCCCACGATGCAGGGCATCTCCGCCAGGTCGGCGGGCACGGTCCAGTCCAGGGTGATGTTCGAGAAGGGAGCCTGGGTGCCCCAGCGGGAGGGGGTGTTGACCCCGAAGATGAAAGCCTGCACCGCCTGCTTGACTTCCTTGTAGCTCAGGTTGTCCACCCGCACGAAGGGGGCGAGATAGGTGTCGAAGGAGCTGAAGGCCTGGGCCCCGGCCCATTCGTTCTGCATGATGCCCAGGAAATTCACCATCTGGTTGCAGAGGGTGATGAGGTGGCCGGCGGGCTTGGAGGTGATCTTGCCCGTGACGCCCCCCAGTCCCTCGGTGATGAGCTGCTTCAGGCTCCACCCGGCGCAGTAGCCGGTGAGCATGCTCAGGTCGTGGATGTGGATGTCCGCATTGCGGTGGGCGCTGGCGATCTCCTGGTCATAGACCTCGCTGAGCCAGTAGTTGGCGGTGATGGCGCCGGAATTGGAGAGGATCAGGCCGCCCACGGAATAGGTGACGGTGCTGTTTTCCTTCACGCGCCAGTCCTGGATGCCCAGATAGTCGTCCACGGCCTTCTTGTAGTCCAGCATGGTCTCGCTGACGTTGCGCAGCTTTTCGTGCTGCTTGCGGTACAGGATGTAGGCCTTGGCTACATTTTCATAGCCCGCCTTGCTGAGCACGGATTCCACGCTGTCCTGGATGTCCTCAATGGAAATCAGCTCGTCCTGGATCTTGGGCTGGAATTCCGCCGTGACCTTCAGGGCGAGAAAATCGATGACGCTCGTGTTGTAGTTGGTATCCGTGGCGTCAAAGGCCTTCTGCATGGCCTTTGCGATCTTGTCTATCTCAAAATCCACGACGCGCCCGTCGCGCTTGACTACCCGATACATAAAATGAATCCCCCGGTTCCTATAATCTCAGTTTCAATGAAGATTATACGGCAGATACCGGGGGATTGTCAAGATGAAATACAAGATATTGTGTCTGCCCGCGGGTCAGACCCAAGCGGTCAACAAAATATAGAAAGATATGCAAAAAGTGTAGCGCCAGCCATCAGTCCGCCCCGCGCAGGGCAGCATGGGGGATATAAGGCCGTACCGCCGCCAGCAGCTCCTCCAGCTCCGCACTGGAAAATGCTTCCATCCCAGGCTCCAGGATATCCCCGGAATCGGCGTAGCTCTGGATGAAATAGCGGTCCGTTCCGGCCAGCCAGTCGCCGATGGCCTCGAAATCCGCCGGGCTGTGGAGGCCCTTCACGGCGGTGGTGCGAAATTCGTGGGGGACGCCGCTTTGCTCCAGCAGGGAAACGCTCTCCCGCACCTGCGCCAATATCGTTCCCGGGACCCCGGCGCAGCGCCCGTAGCCCGCCGGAGAGGATTTGACGTCCATGGCGACATAGTCCGCCAGCCCCTCCGCCAGAATGCGCCGGAGCACCTCGGGCTTTGCCCCGTTGGTGTCCAGCTTCGTCTCAAAGCCCATGTCCCGCACCCGCCGGAGGAAATCCGGCAGGTCCGGCTGCAGGGTGGGTTCCCCGCCGGTGACGGCCACCCCGTCCAGCAGGCCCTTTCGCTTCTCCAGGAACGCGAAGACGTCCGCTTCCGGGATCACCGCCAGGCTCTCCGGCCGCAGCACCAGGGAGGCGTTCTGGCAGAAGGGGCAGCGGAAATTGCACCGCCCGGTGAACACGGTGCAGGCCGTGTGCCCGGGATAGTCCAGCAGCGTCAGCTTTTGCAATCCGTGGATTTCCATAAAACCTGTCTCCCAAAACGGAGCCTGCGCATAGGCGCCGTATCTCCGTTCCGCTTTCCTTTCACCCTTCCGGCGGAGCCTGCGTGAATGCCAGGCCGACACGCCGTTCCAGTTCGTCAATCACCGCGCCCTGTCCCAGCTGCATCTGCGCTTCCTTCTCGCGCAGGAGCCGGATGTCCGCAATTGCGCGCATGCGTTCCTCGATCGTCCAGGGACTCCGCCATAGCCGCAGCAGCGCATCGGATGGCGGCTCAGAAGCCGTTTTGCTTTCGAAAACCTTCTTCTGTTCTCTCGTCCAGATCACAATGCCGGATATCGCGGGAACCGCTGCCAATTCATTCAGATTCCCCGGCAGAACGGCAACGACCCTGTCATGTGCTTCCAGCGCCGTTGCCCGGGGCAGCGTTCCCCGCTGGCTCATTTCGTAAAAGCGAAGCACGGTGCTGATCAAAGAAATCTCCGGCCTGACGGCGATCACCGCCATACGGACCGTATAACCCTTGCCTGCCAGTTGTTCCGCCGTTTTCCGCGGTACGTCCACCGTGCGCCCTGTTCCTTCGATCATCAGATGAAGCCTGCGGTCAGACAGCTCCTGGATCAGTTTTTCCGTGACTTCCCCGGAAAAGGGGGAGGTCATGGACACAGATTCCGCGCCGAACGCCCGAAACAGCTGCCGGTAATTCGGGTGGTAACGCCGGTATTCGTCGCCATTGATCAGCACGGCGTTTCCGTCAAGGCTGGGCAGCAGCATGGAGGAGAGCTCCGTTTTGCCGGCACCGGGCTGCCCCGCCAACAGGATCGCCTGCGGGTGCTGCGACGGCGAATACAGCTCTGCGGCCAGCTCGATCTCGTCGTTTACTACGGCAAGCACGTCCGAGGGCGAATAGTCAGCCGGAGCCGTCATGAGGTGCGGGACGCGCTTTGCGCCTCCATACTGGATACGATGCTGTGGGCAAGCTCGAATTTGCCCTCGATCTGTTCCAGCTCTGCCTCTGTCTTCGCGCGGAGGATGTCCTGCTTTGCCGCCCAAATCTGTTTATACAGGATGTTGACCGGGTGGGCCCGGTCTTTGAGTTGACTGTTTTGCCGGTAATGAAACAAATCGCTGAGAACAGAAGCGCCTTTCTCAAGCAAAACCTCTTGTCGTAAGGAAAAATCATAAGCGGTCATCTTGGTGAACTCCGATCATAACGATTTCTCATCTAACATATTATACGCTGCAAAGCTGCGGTTTTCAACCGTTTGCTCTGCCGGCATCCTGCATGCTCTGCCGGCATCCTGCATGCTCTGCCGGCATCCTGCATGCTCTGCCGGCATCCTGCATGCGCAGCCGTTATCGGGTACAGTGAAAGGCGAGCTGGTATTTCCGTCATATGCTCGATGAAAAACAGCGGTATAGGCGCCGTTTTCTGCCTATACCGCTGTGGATTCACTTTTGCCTCGGATTGGCTTTTACACCATGCCGCAGCACTTTTTGCGGCTGTATTCGTAGACTTCCTCGTTGAAGGCGGGGGTCAGCAGGCTGCCTGCATTGAAGTTGATGGTGGCGGGCTTGCCGGGCTGCATGAAGCGGTCGACGAAATCGCGGGCCTTCTGACGCTGCTCCTCCTCGGTGGCGGTGGCGGGGTCAAAGGCCTCGGGCATGACGCCGATGAGGATCTTGTCGCCGTAGAGCTCGTATTCCTTGGCGGTGTCGTTCATGGCCTGGGGGCACCAGCTGTCCCAGCCGGCCTTGATGTAGTTGGGCACCTGCTTCATGTTGTTGCCGCAGCTGTGCAGGTCGCAGAACTTGCCCTTGGAGTGCAGGAAGTCGGTGACCATGCGCATATAGGGCACGATCATCTCCTCGGCCACGGCGGGGGCGAAGAAGGTCTCCTTCTGGCTGCCCCAGTCGTCGTGGATGCAGAACATGTCGATGTTGGGGTAGGCCTTGATGGCCCGGTCGAAGATCCGGATGTAAAGGTCGCTCAGCTCTTCAAAGAAGTCCTTGACGGCGTCCATCTGCTCTTCGTCGATCAGGGCCATGATGGCGCCCTCGAAGTCCATGAAGGAGATCAGCCGCTCATACCAGCCGTTGAGGAACCACATGCAGTTGGCGCTGTTGGGGTTGAGGTACATCTTATTGGCCTCGGCGGAGCCCTCCCAGTCCCAGGAGTCGATATCCGGGAACTTGATCTTCTCCTTGATCTCGTTGGCGTCCTCGATATAGGGCTTGCCGGGACGCACCATGCTGCCGCCCACGGATTCGATGTATTCCCACTCGATGCCGAACATGTCGGGGCCGCCGTAATCCTTGGGGCCCATCCCCCGCGCGCCCGCCTCGTACACGAAGCCGCGGGCGATGTTGTCCGGGTTCACCTTGGGGCTGAACATGCTGGTGAAGCTGCTGATCATCCAGTAGGGCTCGCGGTTATAGGTGGCCAGGATGCCCTCCCGCTGGGAGCAGGGATAGTTGAACATGACCGTGGTACGGCCGCCGAAGGTCATCCTTTTCGCTTCGGTTATTTCTTTGGGGTCAAACATCGGAACTGCCATTGACTCGGTTCCTCCTTGTGATATAGTTTTATAGCGTAAATATACCCCATTTTCCGGCGTATTGCAAGGGTAAATTCACAGGCGGCTTTCCGAAATGGAGAATCCCTTGCGATGTTTTGGAAAGGCTGCCGTCAGCGGGAATTCAACCGGAAGTAGAAGAATGTCAATTTTCCCGTTATTTACGGACCCCGGGAAAAGGTGTACGATGATCCTGCAGGCAGAGAGAACAGGAAGGGAAGGGAAACGCCGATGGACACGCTGAAGATCGGACGATACATCCAGCATCTGCGCAAGGCCGCGGGACTGACCCAGCGGGAGCTGGCGGAAAAACTGAGCATCTCCTTTCAGGCGGTCTCCAAGTGGGAGAAGGGCGAGACCCTGCCGGATACGGGCATCCTGCTGCCCCTCTGCGATATCCTGGGCACCACGGCGGACAAGCTCCTTCACGGGGGCAGCCTCCTTGGCTTCGAGCGGCGGCTGATGCCGCTGGAGGACGTGCAGGAGGCGTTCCGGTGTATGGAAGCCGTCGGCGAGCTCCTGGGAGAGGAGAGCACCTTCTTTACCGGCATGGTGGAAGGGATCGACCGGAAGATGAACATCGACCTGCTGGCCTATCTGAAGGACCCCCGTGCCAGGGAAGCCATGATCGCCGAAGCGCTGATCCAGGGCATCCTCAGCGGGCGGACCGTGGACATGGAGGAAGTGGAGGCCGCCTTTCAGAATCCGAAAATGGTGGAAAATGTCCGGCGTTACCTCCGAAAAGCGGGAGAAGCGGCGGAAGGGAAAAAAGAATGATTCCGCGCGCGGTGCGCATACTAAGTCCCGGACGCCCGCAGCCGCCGCCCACGGGCCGCGTCGGAGCGAGTCAGATAGAGAAAGACCGCCGCGAAGACCGGCAAGAGGGCGGGGAGCCCCCGGACGGCGGCGGGAAGCGTCCGTAAGGAAACCGGGCGGTGCAGCCTGCATCGCCCGGTCTTTCTCTGTTTTCTGCGGATTCATCCGGCGCTGCGCAGCGCCGTCCTTGCCTTTTCCGCGTCCCGCTTGCGGACCTCGATGACATAGCTGTCCATGCTCGCATCGCTCAGCGCTTTTGCCTGGATACCGGCGGGGGACACCATGGAGCGCTGGGTGTAGGCGGGGTTTGCGGCGTTCATCATGCCCTGGGCGGCCAGCCGGTTCCCCTTGGTGAAGCTGGAGGCCCGGTGCTGGACGCCGAAGGTGGCCAGCTGCTGCTGGATCTGGCGGAATTTCTCCACATCCTGGCCCCGGTAGATCTGCACCCAGCCGAAGCGGAAGGCCCCCGCCGGCGCGCCGTTCACCCGGGAGCGTTCCTCCGCCAGGATGCGGTCCTGGGCCTTGAAGTTGAATTTCAGGTCCTGGGGCGGCAGGGAGAGAGGCTTCACCGTCTCCTTCAGCTCCTCCGCCAGGGTCAGCGCGTCGGGCGCGCGCAGCACGCTTTCGCGTTTCAGCTCGCTCCGCAGTCTGCCCAGGGTCTCGTAGGCTTCCTCCACCCGGTTTCCCACCTTGTCCAGCACCTCCGGGATGGCGCCGGGGTCGGACAGGATGGCGTCGATCTCCTCCACATGAAACTGGGCCTTGCGCAGGGTGGCTACCGCCTCCAGCAGGGCGACGTGCTTCTCCGTGTAGTCCCGCCAGGTCCGGCCGTTGCGCTCCTCCGTGTCCGGCTGCACCAGCCCCCGGCTTTCGTAGTAGCGGATGGTCTTTTCCGTCAGCCCGGTCTTCCGGGCGGCTTCCTTGATGCGCATTTCGCTCACCTCGCTTTTTTGTTCGCTGCACACAACGTAACATATCCCCCAAGGGGATAGTCAATACTCTTTTTGCGGAAATCCTGCCGCTTTCATGGAATTTCTTGCCCGAAACCGAAAAAAGTGCTATCCTGCACAGGAAAAGAAAGGAGGCGCGTCCGGAATGCAGGAACGCTTCGTATTTACGGAAACCGATTATCTGCCCACCCTGGATATGCTGCGGGACGGGAGATTCTACCACGGGGACGTGGACAGCCCGGCGGTGGCAAGGCTGCTGGAGCGCTGCCGCGCCGTGGTCCGGCCCCGGGCCGTGGCCGCCTGCGTGGAGGTGAAACACGACGAAGAAGGGCATGTGACCGCCGTGGGCGGGGAAGCCATGTCCAGCGTCGTGCTGGACGGTCAGCTGGGGAAGCTGCACCGGGCCTTTGCCTATGTGGCTACCTGCGGCCCGGAGATCGCGGAGGTGGACTACGAGGGGGACGACGAGCTGCGCCGGGCCCTGCTGGCCTTCTGCATCGGCGGCCTGAACGCGGTGACCGCGAAGATGACGGCGGCGCTCACTGAGCGCTATCGCCTGGGAAAGACCGCGGTGCTGAATCCCGGCAGCCTGCCGGAGTGGCCCCTGGCGGAGCAGGACAAGGTGTTCCGCCTCCTGGGGGACGTGACGGGGGACACCGGGGCGGTGCTGGGGGAGAATCATTTCATGTCGCCCCTGGCCAGCTCCTCCGGCCTCCTGTTCGAGACGGAGCAGGACTATCAGAATTGCAGCTATTGCACCAATCTCAAATGCGTCATCCGCCGGGCGCCCTACGACCCGGAGAAGGCGGCGCTTCTGCGCGGGGAATGACGCCGCCGGGGCGGCGATATCTAATAGGGTATATCAGAAATCGCCGCTTCCGTTGCCGCATAGATGTGAAAAAAGCCCCGCTTCCTCTTGTGGAATATTAAAAGCAGTGCTATACTGTGGGGAGAGAGGAAGCGAGGATATGGCATACTGCAATGAACTGGTGGCCGGGAAGCTGCGCCGCTGGGAAAAATACCTGAAGGAATTCCGCCTGCCTGCCTGGGAGGATATCCCGGATTTCGGCCTGTATATGAACCAGCTGACCGATTTGCTGCGGCAATATCTGGATTATCTGCCCCCGGAGCTGAAGGAGGAGCAGTTCATCACCGCCGCCACCATCAACAACTATGTGCGGACCAAGGTGATGCCGGAGCCGCTGAAGAAGCGCTATTACCGGGAGCATATCGCCTGCCTCCTGATCATCCTGTCCCTCAAGCAGAGCATGAGCCTGAGCATGATCACACAGCTGATCCCCGTGAGCCTGAGCAGGGAGGAGCTCCGGGAAACCTACACCGCCTTTGCCCGGCGGCACGGCATCGCCGCCAGGTGTTTTATCGAGCAGGTGCGGGCCATGGCGGGGCCGATCCTTCTGCATGGGGACGGGAACAGCGAGATTTCCGCGGAGCGGACGGAGGACCTGATCGAGATGAGCGCCGTGATGGCCGGCTTTGCCCGGCTGCTGGCGGAAAAGCTGCTGCTGCTGGAGGGAAAGACCCTGGAAAACGGCGGCGAGATCGAGAGACAGCATACATAAAGCACCCCATGAACAGAACACCGCGGAGCGCATCGGCGCTCCGCGGCGTTTCTTTCAGTAGTACATGTCGAAGCCTGTTTCCAGCCTTTGGGCATAGGCTTTCCCGGCTTCCTCCAGGGCCGGCAGCATATATTCCCGGTTGAAGCGGTTCACCGGCAGGCGGTCGTAGGCGCGCATATTCATGTGCTTCATGGTGTATTCCAGCCGGGCAAGGCATTCGCTGGTGCCCTGGCCGGTGCCCCCGGCGCAGGCGACGAGCAGGCAGCGCTTGTCCGTAAGACGCCGGGCGGTGAAGGCGTCGCAGCGGCGAAGCCGGTCCAGGAAAGCCTTGAAGCTCTCCGTCAGGTCGTGGAAATATACGGCGGTGATAAAGACGATGCCGTCCGCCCCGGCCAGGTCGTCGTAAAGGGACTGGAAATCATCCTCCAGGATGCAGCGCCCCTTCGTACGGCAGCTGCCCCAGCCGTCGCCGCAGGCGCGGCAGTGCTCCATATGCAGGCGGTTCAGCTGCACGGCCCGCGCGTCGGCGTTTCCTGCGCGGAGGCCCGCCGTCACCGCGTCCTTGGCGGCAGCGGTAAGCCCGTCCGTGTTGGGGCTGGACCAGAGTACGATGACGTTTTTCATGGTTTCCCTCCCGGAATCAAACGGTCACCAGCGTGTCCAGAGCGTCGCCGCAGGCCGTCAGCAGGTCCTTGCCCGCCGCCACGCAGACGGCGTTGTCCGCCGCGATGTCCTCCAGGGCGCCGCAGAGGGCCAGCAGGTCCTCCGGCGTGGTGTGGATGAGGTCGTGATAGCGACGGTCGATCTCTTCCTGGGTGAGGCCCAGGAAGCGGCGGTTTTCGGCGGCGTCCATCTTCTCCGAGGAGTTGCGCAGGGGGTCCAGGGCGGAGACGGAGCTGAGGATGACGCCGGTGAGGTCCGGCGCGGAGGCGCAGAACTGCTTCAGGAATTCCGGCGCGGCGGCAATGACGCCCAGGCTGCGGCCGGGCTGGGGGTCCCGGTAGGTGTAGAAGGCGATATCGCCGCTTTCCCGGCTGACGAAGCCGCAGCCGTAAGCGCCGCCCTGCACCCGGATCTCATTCCAGAGGTACATATAATTGAGGATATTCGCCAGAACGGGGAAGACACCGCTGAGCTTCCTGCCGTGGAGGTAGAGGCTGCTGCCCATGACGGCAAAGCCCACCGGCGCCGGGATCACGATGCCCTCCCGCCGGATGCCGGGCAGGGGATAGGCGCTTTCCGCCGGGGGGGTGACCCCGTCGGAAAGGAAAGCGCCCGCCAGGGCTTCCAGCGCGGCTTCGTCAAAGGCCTCCGAGCCGGAGAGGGTCAGCCGCTCCCGGGTGAAAAGCTTCTTCGCCAGGCGGCCCATCTCGGCCAGCAGGGCTTTCAGGGCTTCCTCGCCCCCCGCCAGGGTCTTTTCCAGCCACTGGAGGAAGGTGACGCCGCCCAGGTATTCCGCTGCCGCGCCGTGGGCGGTCTGATAGCTGACGACGCGGGTGATGGCATAGTTGATGCCGTTGCTCGCCAGGGTCATCTTCGCCGCCACGGAGAGCTGCTGCAGGATATCCGTGACGAGGGCAACATCCTCCCACGCCGTTTCGGTGAGGATCTCGCCCAGCAGCCCCGCGCCCTCGACGGCCTGCTCTCTGAGGCTGGCGGCGGAAGCGCTGACGATCACCCGGCAGTGTCCGGGATCGGAGCCGGAGAGCACGGAGGCGTTGAAGCTCAGCCGGCCCAGGGTGTTCTTGATCGCCAGGGGCAGGGCGGCGCGGCTGTGCCCGGCCGTGCCCATGCTGCCCAGCACGCGGCACATCACCGTCAGGGCGGGCAGCTCCTCCAGGGTGAGGTCGGTCGCCAGGAAGTGGGCGCGGAAGAAGGCAATGGGGCTTCCCACCGTATGCCGCAGCGCCGGGATGCCCCGGAAGACCGTTTCCTCCATCTGCAGCCGTTCCGGCTTCTCGCTGAGGTCGCTGAGCTTCAGCATGGGGATGGTTTTCAGGGCTTCCTCGCTGTCGGGGGTCTGCTGCCAGACCTTCAGGGCTTCCGCTTCGGCCTTCAGCCGGGCCTTGTCCGCCTCCGTCCAGGCTTCGCTTTCCTTCCGCAGCCGGGCGGCTTCCTTTTCCCGCCGCTGGGCGGCCAGCTCCTTGGAGGGGACCATCACCACGGTGACCAGATGGGGGTTGTCCAGGAAGAATTCCCGGAGGAAGGTCTCGAACCAGCCGTCCTCCAGCTTATCCTCCAGCTCCTTGAGGGTTTTTTCCACGGTGAGGGCTTCCGCCGGGTCGCCGCCGTAGAGCCAGGTGTCCAGCAGGGTGATGGCCTCCAGCAGGCTGCGGGGTTCTCCGCCGGATTCCCGGTCCCGCTTGTCAAAGGCGAAGCGGTGGAAGCAGGCGCGGAGCCGCTCCCGGTCCAGCCCTTCCTCCGCCAGCGCGGTCAGGGTCTCCCGCACCGTCTGCCTGAGAGGCTCCAGAGCTTCCTTTTCCGTGTTCATCGCCATCCAGAGCAGCCCCGGCTGCTGGATGCCGTCTTCCAGGGTGAGAAGGAAATCCTGGGCCAGTCCCTTGTCGATGACGGCGCGCTTCAGGGGGGCTTCGTTGTCTCCGGTGAGATAGTCCGTCAGCACGGCGGCGGTGAAATTCCTCAGCTGGTCGCCGTAATCGCCCAGGACGCCGCCGGAGCAGATGATGGTCCGGTTTTCCGTGCTCTCCTCCTCGCCGATCTCATAGGGCACCACCTCGGTCACGGCGGCCACGGGGGCCTGCATGGGGATGGTGAAATCCGCTTCCAGCCGGTCGAAGCCGGCGAGGAAGCCGTCGATCTTTGCCAGCACCGCGTCCAGGTCCACGCTGCCCACCAGGGAGATGCGGGAATTGGAGGGGTGGTAGTATTTCCGGTGGTTGGCAAGGAACTGCTCATAGCTCAGGTCCGGGATGAAGGCGGGGTCGCCGCCGGAATTGAAGCGGTAGCAGTTGTCCGGGAAAAGCAGGCGGCACAGCTCGTGGAGCAGAACGGTGGTGGGGGAGGACATGGAGCCCTTCATCTCGTTGAACACCACGCCCTGATATCCCGGCGCTTCGCCCTCGCCCTCGTAGCGCCAGCCCTCCTGCCGGAAGATTTCCGGCTTGTGATAGATGGCCGGATGGAGCACCGCGTCCAGATAGACGTCGATCAGGTTGAGGAAATCCTGGTCGTTCCGGGTGCTGACGGGATAGACCGTCTTGTCCGGATAGGTCATGGCGTTGAGGAAGGTCTGCACGGAGCTTTTCAGCAGCTCCACAAAGGGCTCCTTCAGGGGGTATTTGTCCGAGCCGCAGAGCACCGAATGCTCCAGAATGTGGAAGACGCCGGTGGAATCCTCCGGCAGGGTCTTGAAAGCGATGGAGAAGGTCTTGTTTTCATCCGGCCGGGTCAGCCAGCACAGCTGCGCGCCGGTGCGCAGGTGCTCCATTTCGATCAGATCGCCCCCCAGCTCCGCAAAGGAGCGGATGCGCGTGACCCGAAAGCCGCGAAGGATGTCGTTCACGTTCATATGCTGTCGTCTCCTGTTCCATAGTCGTTGCGCGGGATCGTCGCTATAGTTTAACTTATCATGCGCAGCCGCCGTTGTCAACGGAGCGGTTCCCGCCGGTATCTTCCGCCCTTCAACCGGATGCCCGACGGGAGTCCGGCCCCCGCCGGATTCGTACGGACCCGGCATAAGCGAAAGGAACGCTCCCCTGAAACCGCCGGCTTCAGGGAAGCGTTCTCATGGTGACGATCCGTATGCCAATCAGAATCTGCCGATGTCCATGGCGGCGAAGAAGCCGCTGTGGACAGCGCCGGAGACCTTGCCCGTCTTTTTGCAGTCCCCCGCCGCGCTGATGCGGATGCCCAGAGGGGCGAGCTCCGCATAAAGGCTGTCCTCGCTGCGCATGCCCACGGCGTAGTACACGCAGTCGCACGCCAGGGTCTCGCTCCTGCCGTCCTTTTCATAGACGACGGCGTCCCCGCGGATCTCCCGGCAGCGTGCGCCGGTGATCACCCGGAGCTGCTTTTCCTCCACGGTGTAGATGAGCCCGAATTTATAGCCGAAGCCGCCGTCCCGGGCGTATTCCTCCTCCATCTCCAGCACGGTGACCTGCTTTCCCAGGTTCCGCAGATGAAGCCCTGTCTCGACGCCCACCAGACCGCCGCCGATGATCACGATGCTCTCTCCCACGGAGGCGGGGTCACGGTAGACCTCCAGGGCATGACGGGCGTTCTCCCAGCCGGGGATGAAGCGCGGCTCCACAGGCTCGCTGCCCGTGGCGAGCACGATGTCGTCCGGCGCCAGCAGGGCGACCTCCGCGGCGGTGGCCGTCTTGTTCAGCACGACCTTGACGCCGGCTTTCTCCGTCTGCGCGATGAGGAAATCCTTATAGCGGCGGAGGTCGTGTTTGAGGCTGTCGGCGTCGGTGAAGTTCAGAAGGCCGCCCAGCCTGTCGGATTTCTCCCAGAGGGTCACGTCGTGGCCCCGGCGGTAAGCAGTGAGCGCGGCGGTCATTCCGGCGGGCCCGCCGCCGATCACCAGGACGCGTTTGCGGAGCTTCGCTTTGCCGATATCCTCCCCGAAGCCGAGGCGCGCTTCCCGCCCGATGAGCGGGTTGACGCTGCAGATCATGTGGCGGGTGAGATTGTCGCTGTCGCAGCAGCCCAGGCAGCGGATGCAGGGCGTGACGTCGTCTTCCTTCCCGGCAAAGGCCTTTTCGGGGAAATAGGGGTCCGCGATGAGGGCGCGGGACATGGAGACGCCGTCCGCCTTGCCGGAGGCGATGATCTCCTCCGCCTGCTCGGGATAGAGCACCGCGCCCACCGTGTAGACGGGGATGTGCACCCGGCCGGAGCGCTTGATCGCCTCCGACAGGTCCGTGTTGATCCCCAGGGGGCGGAAGGTGGCCGTCATGTTGTTCTGCAGGCCCTCCACGCTGACCTCCACCAGGTCGATGTATTCCTGGGCCTTTTCCAGGAAGCAGATCGTATCCTCCACGGTGAAGCCGCCCTCGACGCGCTCTGAGCCGCTGATTCTGGCCATCAGGAGCTGTTTGGGGCCGACGCGGTCCCGCACGGCCTTGAGGATCATCAGGGGGAAGCGCATGCGGTTTTCCAGACTGCCGCCGAATTCATCCGTGCGGGTGTTGACGATGGGGGAGAGGAACTGGGCGGGCAGCCAGCCGTGGCCGAAATGCATCAGAACGGTGTCGAAGCCCGCCAGGAGCACGTATTCCGCAGTGTCCGCGTATTGGCGGCAAACCTCCTCCATCATCTCCCTGGTCATGGCCTCTGAGGTGACGCCGGGCTGCATCGTCGGCCCTTCCACCGGGCCCATCGCCCGGCGGCTGTTGTATTCGGGCTTGACCTTCATCCCGCCGTGGGTCAGCTCCGCGCTGGCGAGGGCCCCGTGCTCGTGGATCGCGGCGGAAAGCTCGGCGAAAAGCGGCAGATTGTCGTGGGTCTTCTTCATCTCCGGAACGTGGTTCCCACCGTCGCCCACCGAAACCTCGCCCAGGTTCACGATCGCCGCGCCGCCGCGGGCCTTGTGCTCCAGATACGGCGCATAGTATTCGGTGGGGCGGCCGTCCACCGTGTGGAAGAGCATGTTCGGCGCGGACATGATCCGGTTTTTCAGGAGGATGTTTTTCACGCGAAGGGGAGTAAACAGATGGGGGAACCTGGTGTTCATGCGTTATCGCCGTCCTTCGTTCAGAATGCGGACCGGGTCCCGGTCCGGAGGAGCCTGCCGCGATCGGCTTATTGCTTCGATCGCCGCAGCGCGCGGGAAAGATGATGCCGCGGCAGCGGCCGGAAAACGCCCCCGCAGTTTCGCGGTCCTCTGACGCCCCTTGCGGGAGCATCACCATGTTAACCCGGAACGGGTGGAGAAGTCAAGCGCCGGCTTTCACCCGCAGCCTGCTATGGGTAATCAAATCATCCGAATGCTGTGCCGTTACCTCTCATCAGGGCAGCGCCACAGCCTGCCGATAACGCGGGGAAGGTTATCGACATAGAAGTATAACTGGAAAAGCCAAAGCGCTGTGTATTTTTTGTGTACTTCTTCCAGCAATTCGGGCGTGTTTCCGATTTCGATGATCTGGCTGTTAAGCTTATTTAACTCACGCAAGAAGTCTCGGAGATACGCAAGGGCTTCTTCAAGAGAGTATCTTGTCATAGGCAAGAGACTCAAAGATATCTCCGATCTACCTCTTGACCTAAGTGTTTAGGCTTTTCGAATGTAAGCCATTTGATCCTATGCACCAATTTTGAAATTTCGCGTGTAATCGTACACATTCGCGTGACAAATTGAGAAAAACTGGTGCATAGGCCAAAATGAGCTACATTTTGCTACGATTATCGCATCGTAAAACTGGTGCACTAAAAATCGTCATTCGTACTTGAGCTACAACTTAACAGGCAAAAAGAATGAGGGACACCCCCAGTATTAGCGGGGATATCCCTCATTCTTTGACATGGAGCGATATGCTACGTCCACGTCCTAATATGGTCCGAGTGTTCATAACGGACTTGGCCGAAGCACATCAGAAAACCGTTGCCGGCACTCGGCTTAAGGCATCAAGCACTTGTAGTTGAACTTACTATAACACAACAAAACGGCCCGAATCAAGCAAATTCAAACAATATCATTCGCACATTCGACATGGCTATAAAAAATAGTTACAATGCTTCCAGCAAGGCAAAGGAGGGCTTGAACATGACAAAGGAACTGACCCTGGACCGATACGAGCACGGTCTGCTTGTCAGAGCATTGTACGAGGAATGGCACAGGATGCTGGAGAGAAAAGAACCGACAGAAGATATGGAGGAGCTTCTTTTGAAGGTCATTGACGCGCCGAGCATCAAGAAATGGAGGTTATTTCGATGAGCAAGCTTACATATCACCGCGAGGGAGATTATCTGATTCCCAATCTCCTGCCGCCGCCGGCACCGAAGATCGGGGTATGGGGTATGAGGCGGAGACGCTATTTGCAGCAGTACCACGACGGCATCTATACTGGCTTGCTTCTCAGCGGAAAGCTGAACGCCCATTTGGAAGAGATGGACCGCTCTGCAAATGAGATGTTTGATCTGATAGTCAAGCAGCATACCGCATGTGATGGCGTGACGGAGGCATTGAAGACATCCGATCAGATGACATGGGTAGGCCAAATGAATGAAATCAAAAGCCGTGCCGTGGAAGTCGTTCTCACCGAGCTGATTTATGCCTGACAGAATATACGAGGGGCGGAGCGATCCACCCCTCTTGTTTTCGGAGCACTGTTGTTTTGCCCAAACTGACTTGCTTTTTTCGGCGATAAACAATATAATAAATTGTATTATTTCGGAAACGAAAAAGGGGTGTGCGCCTTGCCGGAGAAGCCAAAAGAGATCTTGACACGGATAGGCCTGTACGCCGCCTATGTGTTTCTGATGCTGTCCGTGCTGCGCATCGCCAGCCATGCCGGCGACGGGTTTCTCTCCGTCCAGAAGCAGGAGATGGTGTACTATGTCCTGCAAATCTTCGTGATTCTCGGTTTTTTTGCCTATGCCTTCGTGCGTGAGCGCCACCGGATACGTATGGAGCGCGGGCTGCGCATCGGCATCCTGGCCGCATTCTTCGTTTGCGTGACAGCCATGCTCTTCGGAAAAAGCAGCCCGGTCTATATGGCGACCGCGTTCCTTGCCGCGACCTGCCTGGGTTACCTGGGCGGGGCGGTGTATGAGCGGATGGGCGAGTTTGCCGGAGCGGGCGGGTGCGTCGCCGCCATCGGCAGCGTCGGCTATGCTGTGGGCATTGCGCTGCAATATCTGCTGCAGTTCTGGCGCGGCCGCTCGCGGCTCCTGCCGGCGGCGATGCTGCTCGCCTTTTGCCTCCTTGCCTGGCGTCTTTTGGGGAAGGCGGAGCGCGCGGCGGAGGCGCCGGCGCAGCGCGATGCACCGCCGCGGCGCACGCTGCTCTTCGCCTGCCTGATCGCCGCCATCATGCTGCTGTTCCTCCAGTTCTACAACAGCTATATCCAGCATTTGCAAATTATCTCCGGCTACGTGGAATATAACGTCTACACCTGGCCACGCCTGGTGATGATTCCCTGTCTGCTGCTCTTCGCGCTCCTCGGCGACCGGAGAGAGGGGCGATACGTGCCGCTGGCGGCGCTGTGCATCGCCCTGGCCGCGCTGCTGAACGCAGTGCTGGTGGGCAGCGCCGGGGCCTATCGGCTCAATATGTGCCTGTTTTACGCCGCGCTCGCCGCCACGGTTTCCTATTACAACCTCGTCTTCTGGCGCTTGGCGCCCGGCACGAAGCGTCCGGCCCTCTGGGCCTCCATGGGCCGCGTGATCGACAGCGCCTCGGTTCTGCTGGGGGCGCTGCTGCACATCGGTACGCTGCCGAGCGCGGCGGTGATGGCGGTCAACGTCGCGGGGCTGGCCGCGCTGATTGTTCTGATGGCGGTGAACGGTGATTTTGTATTCGCCGCGTCGGAGGCGCCCGCCGCCCCTGCCCCGGACGCGGAGACCCGTTTCGCTGCCTTGGCGTCGCGCTACGGTCTGACGCCGAAGGAGACCGCCCTGCTGCGGGAGCTGGTGCTGACAGAGGACAAGCAGGAGGTGATCGGCCGTCGCCTGGGTGTCCAGGTCAAAACGGTCCAGTTCCATACGACGTCGCTTTACCGGAAGACCGGCGCTTCCACCCGCTCCGGCCTGCTGGAGCTTTTCCACAGCGCGGCAGAAGAATAGCGCCCTTTTCCGACGCATTTCGCCCTTCCTTTTTCATGAGGAAGGGCGCTTTTTTGCCTTTCTGGGGGAACCCCCAGTATCCAGGGGACGCATTTTTATCGTATGATATGAATAAAAAAGTATCCCATCGCTTACGGGAACTGGAAACCACGGAGGTAAAAGCAATGAAAAACGGAATCGCAAAACGGGCACTGTGCCTTTTGCTGGCGGCGCTGGTCTGTCTGGCGATGCTGCCGGTGCCTGCGTGGGCGGCGGTGGCGAACGCGGGCGGGCTCGCGGCGGAGGCCGTGCGCGTCAATCTGCTGCACAGTGCGAACGGACCTTCGGGTGACACGAGCAGCGGCACAAATGACAGCGCGCACCTTTGGATTTGCAATACAGAAACCGGGGTGCCAACAACGCAGCTTTATAATGCTTACGGCAGCGTCAATCACAGTGCCGACGGCGCAGTCTATGATTTGGCTTCGAACACACTGAGCCTGACGAACTATAACGGCAGCGGGACCTTTCTGGAAGCCCGCGCGATGGGCGAGGACTTCACCATCTGTCTTGTCGGAAGCAGCGCGCTCGACGTATTGCTGGTTTACGGCGCGGGATACGGCGGTTCTCTGCACATCGTCGGCGACGGCTCGCTGACGGTAAACGGAACCGGTAACGCCGCACGCTTTCTCAACAGCGACGCGCAGAATCCAATCTATGAGGACGGCCTGCGGCTGTACGCAGGCGGCGGAAGCGCAAAGCTGACAGTCAGCGCCGCGTCCACGCTGACCGTGCGCGGCTACAACAACGGCGAGGCGATTGCCGTCAAAAATACGACCGAGGCCAGTGGCGGCATCGACGGAAATCTCTCCAGCGGAACGGTACGTTGCACATCGCCACGGGTCGGGCCCGTGCAGGCGCAGCCGGAAAACCCAGAGAATAAAGCCGCGAATTTTGCCTTTCTTTGCGAGAAGGAAGGCAACCTCTACGGCGTCCAGCAGTCCACGTATTACAATAACGGCACCCCCGTTTCGCAGTACGCCATATATAATCTGACGAAAACCGAAACCGGATATACCTACGGTGCATGGGTCAAAACGCTGGCAAGCGAGGAAGCTATCGCGGAGGCAGGCTACAACATCATCTACGAGGAAGGAAGATACATCTACGAGGTGGTAGACGGGACCGGCGCGCCGCTGAGCATCGTCTCCTTCACACCGACCGGGGAGGGACGCCCCACGATCACGACGGCGAGCCTGCCCTCCGGCAAGGTGGGTGTGGCCTATACGGCCACGCTGAGCGGCACGGCGGCGGACGGCAGCGCGCTTTCATGGTCTGTAGAGGGCAGCCTGCCCTCCGGCCTGGCACTGAACGCGGAAACCGGCGTTATCAGCGGCACGCCCAGGGCTTCGGGCAGCTTTTCCTTCGCCGTCAAGGCGACCCAGCGCAACGGAACGTCGGCGATGAAAAGCCTGTCGATCTCCGTCACGCAGCCGGCCACCTATACCGTCCGCTTCGATCTGAACGGCGGCACGGCGGCGGACGGCGCGGACTACAGCCCCCGGACGGGCCTGACGGCGGGCGAGAAGCTCACCCTCCCCGCCGCGCCCGCCAGAACGGACTATGCCTTCACCGGCTGGTCCGACGGCGCGGCGACCTATAAAGCCGGCGCGCAGTATACCGTGAAGGGAGACGCCACCATCCGCGCCGAATGGGAGGAAACACCCGGCCTGACAGTGTCCTTCCCCGCGGGCATGGAGCAGCTGGTGGGCACCGTCTGGCTGGTCGGGATCCATGCAGACGGCACCAAAACCAGGCTGTGGTCCGACTGGGTTCCCACGCCGACAGCTTTCACGACGATCGAGATACCGCTCTGGCAGCTTGGGAACCAGACCTATACCGGGCTGCAGCTTTTCGGCTTCGTGGACGGCAGGGACACGGTGCTCGCCTCTTACAGCGGGACGATCTCCGGCGGAGAGAATGTCGCTCTGACCGCGGAAGCCCCGTATACCGTCCTTTCGGCGATCAACGTCACCGGCCTGACGGAGGGCGTGGATTACCGGCTCTCATTGATAGAAAAGACCGACGGGGAGGGGACGATCTATTCCGCCCCCTGCCTCGTCACGCCGGACAGCAGCTGGCAAATCAGGCTGAACGGCGTGCGCGGCTCCTCGGTCTACACGCTGATCGACTGGGATCAGGTCCACACCGCGCAGGCAGCAGATCACAGTCTGTGCATTGACATCGGTTGGGCCTACTGGGGCGACCGCAGCGTCACGCTCAGCGGCAGAGTGACCTGGCCGGACGGCGACGAAGGGGTGCCTTATGCCACCGTCCGCGCCACGCAGAAGGTGGGCGATGTTTTCCGCACCCTCCAGACGACTGCCGACGGAAACGGAGCCTATCGATTCAAGCTCTATCCGAACACGGAGGCCCTGATCACCGTCGAGGACAACGGCCAGCTGTACATTCTCTCGCCCGCCGGCGGCGCGGCCTATTCTCAGGCGGTGGGCACGGAGCCGATCTCGCTGGATCTGACCGTCAAGCGCTTCCTGCTGACGGCGGAGGTGACGCTGACGGCCGGCGACGGCACCGCGGCGGCAGACCTGGCCCGGTATCTCAACACCTCCAACAATGAGGCCTGGCTGCAGATTGCGGCGGAAACCGGCGTTGACACCGACGCCTTCACGCTGTCCGGCACCGGGACGATCCGCCGCACGACATCGCTGTTTTATACCGGCGCCGCGAGCGCGCTGACATGCACGCTGTCCGCGCCGCCTTTCGAGACGCTGACGGGCAGCGCTGTCAAGGGTTCCGACGGCAACTGGACGGTTTCCTTCACATCCATGCTGAAGCCCGGCGTCGTGGCAGGACTGAGCGCGGCGCAGACCATGTCGGCCTGCTATGCCTTCTACGGCGCGAACGGCGCGTTTCTGAGCCGCTCCTCCACCTTCCATCTCTATACGCTTGCGCGGGACTATGCGGCGGAATGCCCGGTGGGCACCGCGAAGGTCGCGCTTGTGCCCGGCATCTACAGCGGACAGCTCTACGATTCCACATACGCAGACGTGACAGGCAGCGGCTGGGCGCTGAAGACCTGGGACGTGTCCATGACGCAGGGAAGGATCGTCGCGCTGGAGGCGTTTGTCGTGGACAAAACCGTGTCGATCAACAGCGCTTACGTCACCCAGCCGAACTCCACCCTCTCCGCCAGCGCCGAGAGCTTTCTTGGCGAGCAGGACCTGGTCCGCTTTTCCGGCAGCATCGGACTGGACGCGGGACTGAATAACGGCGGGCTCCGCAAGCTGGAGATTTACACCGGCAACGGACAGGTGAACAATGCCAACACCACCGTGGTCCAGAGCATCACCGTCGGCGGAAAGAATTATCCCGCGCAGCAGACCACGGGCCTTGGCATTTACACCTTCGAGTTTTCGGAGCCCATCGCGCTGCCCTGCGATTACGCCATCTACTGCACGCCCGGCAGCTTGGACTGGGATATGCACGTGACGCTGACGGCGGACGTGAGCTGGAGCGGCGGCAGCGTCGACAGCCAACGCATCGGCTCCGCCGTCGTATCCCGCCCCGGCGCCTATATCCAGACGCTGTCCACCTATGTGAATCAGAGCGCGATCCAGGTCTCCGGCGTCGCGGGCCCCGGTGAGGCGGTCACGATCTACGACAACGGCGCAGTGATCGGCACGGCGAAGGGCGACGAATGGGGCGAGTGGACGGCGATGGTCACGCTGGCCGGCACGGACGACAGCATGCCCACGGTACACCGGCTCTGGACCGTCACCGCCTCCGGCGCAGTTTCCGATGTACTGACCGTGCTGCACGACGCCAACGGGCCGCAGCTGACGAAATTCACCATGTCCTGGCGGAGCAACAGCTACGGGGATATGACGACCATCAACATCGGCGACGCCTATATCTACAGAGGCGGTATGTATGATACCACCTTTGAGGCGACCTTCACGAACCCCGGCGCGCTGAACACGATGGAGGCCTGGGGCTGCAAGGCGGTCTTCAAGGTCTTTACCACCGACGGCGAGATCCGGTTCCTGGAGGCTGCGCAAAACGGCGGGGTCTTTACCGCCGCGGCGCCCGAGGCGCTGCGCGCCCCCGTCACCCGCGCCGAGGTGCTCTATGAGCCGGCGCTGCACACGGGCTTTGACCTGTCTGCCATGCGCGGCGCCGCCCCCGCTGCCTATTCCGCGAAGATGAAGGCGGTCGCGGCGGAGGTCAAGGCGGATACCTCGGACTATCCCAGCTATGTCTATGCCCTGACCTATGACAGCACGGGAAAGGCCAGCGCAAAAGCGCTGGACGGCAAGGCTGCCGACCCTGATTTTGTGAAAAACCTGGAGGAGAGCGCCGGCAAGTACCCGGACATGGGGCTGGTGATCAGCTACGTCACCAGCGACGATCACTACACCACGCCCACGGAGGAGTGGCTGCGCCTCACCGCTGTGGACGCCTCCATCCAGAACTGGTATGCGCTGCGCATCGGCAAGTACGCCAGCGAGTGCCGGATGTACACGCTCTCGCGCCATTATACCGGCGGCACAGACAGCGCCGGAAAGGAGCTGAGCGCCGCCGAGGTGTTCGAGCTGGAAAAAGCGTACTTTGAGGGCCTTGAGACGGTGCACAGCGTTTTCACGCTGGACGGCGGCCGCTATGACCTGTACACCATCGAAACCGAGGGCACGGACTCAGACGGCGCGCCCTATCTGGATCGCTATGTCACCGCGGCCTTCGTCGCTGTGGACGGCGTTTATACATCGAGCTTCACCGTGACCTACAGCGACCGCGTCTGCCTGAAGCTGGTGCGGGAGAAGCTGGACGAGATGTATCCGCAGACCGGCGCGTTTGCGGCAGAGGTGCGGACTGCGGCGGCCGGCGCGGGTACCGCCAACGCTGCCCTGCTGAAAGCCGCCACTAACGCTCCGATCCTCCTGATGGACGATGGGCAGACGGAGGAGCAGCCCACGGAGGTCGCAGATGTGGAGGTCCGCTTCAGCTCCAACTTCACCCCTGAGATGCATGAGGAGCTGGAAGAGCTGCGCTGGATCAAAAACAACACCGATTGCATCTGGGATGCCAAGGATCTGCGGCGCCTGGCCGAGCTGGAGCACGCCGAGGCCAACGTCATGAACCCGACCTGGCTGGATGAGAGTAACTACAAATACAATGGCAGCTTCAAGCCCGAATCGAATGCCGCCCGCTCGGCCATGAACCGCGTCCAGAACACCACGGGCGTTCTGGAGGGCTACAGCGGCGACGCCAACGCGATCATGGCCATCACCGCCGCGGCCGCGGACGGGAACGCCATCGGCAAAGCCGCCGGTGTGAACGGCGCGATCACCGCCGCCGCCAACATCTATACCAACGGCGTGAACACCCGCGACGCCAAAGATGAGCTGGAGATGATGCGCGGCGACATGGAGCAGATCATGAGCTCGCCGTGCTACCACAAGCTCACCCAGAGCCAGAAGGACATGGTGGATGAGGCCTACGACGAGTTCATGCAGTGGTACAAGACTGCCCACAACCACCTGCAGGGCGTCGCGCAGTGCAACTTTGCCGCTTCCAGCGGCGGCGTGTTCCTCGGGAAGAACCCGATTGGCGGCCTCGTCATGGCAGGCACGGGCCTGATGGTCTCCAACGTGGGCGGCGCGATGGTCGATGACAGCTTCGGCAGCGCGATCTACTGCTATGAACACGGCTTCGCGAAGATCAAGGGCGTGCTGCGCGCCAGGAGCAAGCAGCTGAACGACCCCAACTGCAAGGGCAAGCCCGTCAGCGCCGGCGGCGGAGGCGGCGGCAGCGACGGCAACGGCGGCAACAACAAGCCCGGGCACGATCCCTCCGGCATCGTCTATGAGGGGGTTATCGAAAACCCGATCGAGGGCGCGCTCGTCACGCTGTACTACGGCGCGGACGCCGGCGGCAGACCGGTGACGGCAGACCCGGTTCAGCTCAAGCCCGCCGCGGATATCCGCAGCCTGATCCCCCGCAGCGCCACGCTCACCACCGGCCCGGACGGCAAGTATTCCTGGGGCGTCCCCCAGGGCCTGTGGTATGTCACGGCACAGTATTGCGGGATGAACGGCGACAGCAGCGGAGATATCGAAGCGACGGTCCCGGCCGCGATCGGCGGGGCGGATTACAGCCTGCTGCCCGTCCTGCCGGTGCAGCTGGACGTGAACATCCCGCTGGTCGATCCCTCCGCCCCGATGGTGACGGATGTGCAGTACACGACGGAGGGCATCTATGTCACCTTCAGCAAGTACATGGATGAGACGGACGTGATCTCCGCGGCGAGCTACTGCGTGTACGCTGTGGGCGCGGACACGACGCGGGTCGCGTTCCGCGTTACGGGCGTTGAACAGGGCCACACGCCCGCAAACCGCGGCGTGGAGCAGAAAACCTACACCCGCACGGTGCTGCTGGCGCCTACCCAAGCCCAGACCGCGGGCACGGCGCTCGGCCTGTGGATCAGCGGCACAGTGAAAAGCTATGCGGGCACGCCGATGGGTATGAACTATTCCGGCGGCGGCACGGTCGCGGAAAAAACGCAGCTCGCAAAGCCGACGCTGAATCCCGCTTCCGGGGAGGTGACGCGCGGGAGCTGCGTCACCATCACAGCGGCGCATGGAACGATCCATTACACCACGGATGGCAGTGATCCGACCGCGGACAGCCCGGTCTATGACGGCCCCGTGGCCGTCACCGGCGACATGACCATCAAAGCCATCGCGGTTCAGCGCGGATACGAAAGCAGTCCGGCCGCCTCCGGAAGCTTCACGGTGAAGCGGCCGGAGATCGTTCCGGAGGAGCCGGAGGAGCCGGAGGAACCGGAGGAACCGGAGAAGCCTGAGGAGCCTGAGGAGCCTGAGGAGCCGGAGGAGCCGGAGAAGCCGGAGAAGCCCGTCGTCCCGGTAAATCCCGGCGACTGGTGGAGCGGCGAGGCCGTCTACAAGGTCACCGTAGCGGAGACAGAGCACGGCAGGGTGACCGCCTCACGGTCCACGGCACCCAAGGGGGTGGAGATCACGCTGACCGTCACGCCGGACGAAGGCTATGTCCTGGACAGCCTGAAGGCGGCAGACGCCAGGGGCAACACGGTCATCGTCACGGACAACAAATTCACGATGCCCGCTTCCGACGTGATTGTCACCGTGACCTTCGATGCGGTGAAAAAGGACCGCCCCTTCACCGACGTGAAGGAGAGCGACTGGTTCTATGCCGCGGTGTACCACTGCTTTGACGCCGGGTACTTCAAGGGCGTCAGCGAAACGCTCTTCGACCCGCAGGGCACCATGACCCGCGCCATGTTCGCCACCGTGCTTTGGCGCATCGCCGGGGAGCCGGCGGCGGTGGGCGGCAAGTCTTTCAACGACGTTAAGGCCGGCGAGTGGTACACCGATGCGGTCCTCTGGGCCTCCGGCGAGGGCATCCTCGACGGTTACGGCGACGGACGCTTCGGCACCAACGACCCAGTGACCCGCGAACAGATGGTGACGCTGCTCTGGCGCTACAGCGGCAAACCTGCCGGCAGCGCCGACCTGTCAGGCTATCAGGATGCCGATCAGATCAGCGATTGGGCCAGGGAAGCGTTTGGCTGGGCCGTCAGCGTCGGACTGGTGCAGGGCAAGGGCGACGGAATCCTTGACCCGCAGGGCAAGGCCACCCGTGCCGAGGTCGCGCAGATCGTGATGAACTACGATACGAACGTAGAATAAAGAAATCTCTCCCTGCCCGCAGCAGGGAGAGACACAATCAATGTAATTGGCGTGGGCAGTTTCGAAGCTGCCCACGCTTTTTTATTGTCCGGATTATTGGACAAATAGCTGATGTATACTTGGAGCTGCCCAGCCGAAAGAAAAGAAAAATCTTTCGAAAATCAGGAACAATTTAATCATGCTTATGTCGTTAACAAGTAGATAGGCTTGTTTTTCTGGAAAGGAGGTCCACCATGCCCATCCATCTGAAGCGCCTTGACGGTACTGTGACGCGGTATCGGAATGCGGAATATATCCCCGCGTATCTGTTCCTGCCGGAATCCGTGCTGAACCGCTGCCCACAGGAGCTGCATCTGCCGCGCATCGTGTTCTCCTTCTTCCATGACCGGGATGTGATCAGGGTGGTCGAGAGCAATCTCTTTATAGAACTGATGATGGACGCCTACGCTTTCCTTGTCTGGCCGTATCTCGGCGTCAGAGGATATATGGAATCCTATTCCGGCTATGACCCTGTCTACATCATCGCCCACAGCCCCGGCTTCTGGGTGCAGGAGCTGACCGATGAGCGCATCCTCCACACGGGCGAAGACCTGTTCCGCAGCGGACAGGCTGAGACTATGGCATATCCAAGCGAGGCCGTCGTCAGCGATTATCTGGCGCAGATCATTCCGGCCGCAATGGGCAAATACAACCTTGACGTCGTGATCGAGACGGCGACGGCTATGCGCTGCCCGGAGGACTTCGACTTCCGCCAGAGCGGAGTGAAGATAGATTTCTTCCGCCAGTGGTATCACACGCGCACGCAGCGCGCGGAGTTTTCTCTGGAAGCGTATAATAAAAAACGCTTCAATCAATATGAGGCAAATGAGATCGACATCCCGGACACGACAACGGACATGGAAGCGTCAGTGATCGCGCAGGCTGATGTCGAGCGGTTCCTTACCGGGCTGAACGAAAAGGATCGGGAGATCTTTCAGCTTCGCTCGCAGGGCTGGACGATGGAGGAGATCGCGGCGAAGCTCGACTACAAGAACCACAGCGGCGTTTTGAAACGCCTCAAGAAGATCGGCGCGGCGTACAAGAAATACATCAGCGACGATCTCAAATAAAACTTTTCAGAGTTTACAGGAACAATTGATACCAGCTCATGTCGTTATCAAGTGAGAGGTTCAAGAATCAGTGCCTGTCGGCTTTTCGCCGGCAGGTGCTTTTTGTTTCTCTCGGACAATTGAATACACATTCGCTGAGAACATCAGTTCCGGTACGACGCGAAAGCGCGAGCCGTTTCATCGGGTACGCCACGACCTCCTGAAAAGGAGCGAGCGAGAAAACCTGCGATAAAACCGGGTTGCCCCTGGTATGGCCATGACAGCCGGAATGACAATGGTACTCCCGTCCTGAACGCGTCACAGCATTGGGCGGCTCTGTCAGAACGACAGTTGGGGTGAAACTCCCGTGAGGCAGTCAGCAAGCTGCCGCTCAGCGATTTCCCACCGCACACGGGGCGTCATGGATAAGTAGTGTGCTTTTTTCAGCCTGTCGTCACAGTCGTCATGGCTGTCATCAGTGTCATGTCGTCATGGGAAAAGCAGTTCAAATGGACAAAGTGTCCATTTGCCACTTGGAAGTTTTAATGGTAACTGCCCCCACAATTCCGGGGCTGAACTATGAAAGGAGGTACTGCCCATGCGCCACAGGTATTAGCAATCACCCACAGCATTGAAACCGCAAAACATAATCTATACGAAAGGAATGATAACAGTGTTTGGTTTCAAACGAAAACGCAAACCGGAAATCATAGCTCCGGTCACAGAACCGACTGTCTCTAAAGATAGCACTCTCGAACAGGGAAAAATAGACGGTCAAATCTTAGAAATCTTAGCAAGCAACGCCTCGTGATATCACTCGACCGCTTGAAAGGGGGCGACCCCTTTGACCCCGGCGGAAGATAAACTGAGAAAAGGGTTTCAGGGGCTTTTCCCCTGACAAGTGGCATGTGCGCAAGCACATTCGTTGCTTGCTAAGATTAAGCCACACAGAAATGAGAAAAGGAGAATTTGAGAATGAATGAACTTTGGGACGCGTCCGCGAGGACGCCGGATGATCTTAAAAACAATATGCGGATTACACAGGTTCCGATCAGCAAGCTCCGTACCTTTGAGGGTCATCCCTACAAGGTCCTGGACGATGCGGAGATGGACGAGTTGGCCGAAAGCATCCGGGAGCATGGGATCATGTCCCCGCTGCTGGTGAGACCGCTGGAGGGCAGCCCCGGAGAATATGAGGTGATTTCCGGACACCGGAGGCTCCATGCGGCGAGGCGGGCCGGACTGGAGACAGTGCCCGCGTTCATCCGTGAGATCGACCGGGACGCAGCGGCGGTGGAACTGGTGGACAGCAACCTGCACCGGGAGCATATCCTCCCCAGTGAAAAGGCTTTTGCCTATAAGCTGAAATTGGAAGCCCTGAACCATCAAGGCCGTACTTCTGGACAAGTTGGCCAGAAGTGGTCCCGTGAGCAGATCTCAGATACCGAAAGCGGACGAACGGTCCAGCGATATATACGTCTGACGCACCTTGGTCCTAAATTATTGGACCTGGTGGATCAGGGACGGATCGCTTTCTCTGTGGGCGTGGAGCTGCCCTATCTGGATGAAGCAGCCCAGAATTATATCGCCGAGATCGCCACACGAGATGAGATAACGCCGTCTTACTCCCAGGCGTCGCGGATGCACAGGGCATCCGTCAGTACCCCGGAGCAAATCGAAGCGATCATGTCCGAGGAGAAGCCCAACCAGCGGGAGACGGTCAAGATCCGAGCTGACCGACTTCGTGAGGTGCTACCCTCCGGCGTGGAGGGAGACCGGGCTGAGGAGTTCATCTTGAAAGCCTGTGAGCACTACCGTAAATACCTGCAGCGTCAGAGCGACGCACGTTGAAGGGGGGAGTCTGCGTGAAAAACAGTGGTGGCAATAACCGATGGATCGTGGGTGTCGGCATGGAGGACCGCAGCTATACCATCAACGGGGTTACGTATGTCGTGTCCTCCCGTTTCGCCCCGACCAGCATGAAAGAGACGCGCAAGCCGACACTTGCTGAGAAGCTTCATTCCTTTATTAGAAGCGGTTTCGCAAAATTGACGATTATGGGGCAGACGGATATGATGGACGGTGAATATGCTTGTTCGGCTGCCGGAGAGGAGGAGTAAATGCAGTCGAAGAAGAAACAGCAGACCGGCATCACGGCGCTGTACTGTCGCCTAAGCCGCGACGACGGCCAGGACGGGGACAGCAATTCCGTGGCGAATCAGAAAAAGATGCTGTCCAAGTACGCGAAGGAGAACAGCCTGGATAATACCCGCTTCTATGTGGACGACGGTTACACGGGCACCAACTTCCGCCGCCCCAGCTTCCAGAAGCTCTTGGAGGACATTGAGATGGGCTATGTGTCAACCGTCGTCGTGAAGGACATGAGCCGCCTTGGGCGGGATTACCTTCAGGTGGGCTACTACACCGACACCTATTTCCCGGAGCATGGCATTCGCTTCATCGCCGTGAACGACATGGTGGACAGCGAGGAGGGCGAGAATGAGCTTGCGCCTTTCCGCAATGTCATGAACGAAATGTATGCCAGGGACATCAGCCGCAAGGTCCGCTTCGCCCACCGCATCCGGGGCAACAGCGGCGAGCCCCTGTCCCAGCCGCCCTTCGGGTATATGAAATCGCCGGAGAACAAGAAACGGTGGATCATCGACCCGGAAGCCGCTGCAGTTGTCAGGGATGTTTTCCGTATGTATTTGGACGGGAAAGGGGTCGAGACCATTGCCCGTATACTCCAGGAAAACCAGGTGATGGTCCCGCAGGCGTATTGGAAAAGCAAGGGCCTCAGCCGCGGCGGGAAGAAAAGCCAGCCTAACCCCTATAAGTGGTGCAAAACGACCGTGATGAAGATCCTTTCCCAGCAGGAATACTGCGGCGATGTGATCAACTTCAAAACCTACTCCAAGTCCTTCAAGAAGAAAGAACGCCTTGACAATCCGCCGGGGAATTGGGCGGTATTCAAGGACGTTCATGAGCCGATCATCGACCGTGAGACCTTTGAGAAGGTGCAGCGTACGCTTGGTACGACGAAGCACCGGGCTCCAAAGCCGGAGAACGGCGAGAAGAGCATGTTCAGCGATCTCCTGTACTGTGCGGATTGCGGCAAAAAGCTGTGGTATCGCACGAATACAAGAAACAAGGACATTCACTTCTTCGTCTGCTCCAATTCTACCGTGGACTACCGCGGCACCTGCTCTGACCGTCACTACATCCGTGCTGATGCGTTGGAAGAAGTGGTGAAGCTGGAGCTGGGCCGTCTTGCATCTCTTCTGCGCTATGATGAGGAAACGCTTTCCGAAATACTGGCGCAGAAGACCAACGCAGAGCTTCTGAAGGAAAAGCGGATGCTGGAGGACGCCTTGCAGAAGGCTGTCAGCAGAAACGAGACGGTGGCCGGCCTCTATGAGAAGGTCTATGAGGACAACGCCACGGGCAAGGTTACGGACGAGTGGTTCATGCAGCTCTCCCACAAATACGAAGTGGAGCGGATGGAGCTGAAGGAGAAAATCGAGGTCCTCCGGGATAAACTGGACGCGGTGGACAGCAAGCAGTACCACAAGGACGCCTTCCTTGCCGCCGTAAGGAAGTTCATGGAGATGGGCACCCTGATGGCCCCGCTGCTGAAGGAACTGATCGACCACATCGACGTATACGAAACAGAGGGAACGGGCAAGAACCGCACCCAACGCATCGTGATCTACTATCGCTTTGTGGGCTATATCGAGCTGCCGGACAGGGCATTCCGCCGGAGCGACAATTTCAAGGCCAATACCCGCCAGGGCGTGGCCGTGGAGTATATCCCTCAGCCTGCTTGATGAAAACGCAGGCACCATGCCTTCGGATAAAAGAATATCGAGTGTCCATAACCTCAAATCAGTTATGAACACTCGATATGGTCCGAGTGACTGGATTCGAACCAGCGGCCTGATGCTCCCAAAGCACCCGCGCTACCAACTGCGCTACACCCGGTCGTCGTCAGAAGAAACTCGCGACCTTCCGCTTCCGCCTGGCGGCGAAAGCTGCACATCCGCTCCCCAGAGCAGGGGAGCGGCGCCCGCCGAAACGTCGGCGGGCGCCCGTTTTCCGCCTCAGAAATTGAACTTCTCGAAGTTGCCCTGCATGTCGGCGATCTCGGCGTAGCCGTCCTTCAGCCAGAAAAGGCCCAGGCGGTTGCCGGTCTGCTCGTTGTAGAGCCCCTTGAGCATGGGGCTGTGCTCGAAGGCCTTGGCGTAAGTCTCCTCCGTCTCGTCGGGCACGGCGATGCCCCGGACGCGGATCCACTGCATCTTCTTGTTCATGGCGCAGAGCTCCACGTTGGGGTTGGCGATGGTCTGCTTATAGGACTCCTTCTGCTGGCCCATGCCGACGTAGAACTTGCCGTTCAGCTCCATAAAGAAGCCGAAGGGGCGCACGCGGGGCTTGTCCCCGTCGCAGGAGGCGTAGAAGAAGGTCCCGGCGTCCTTCAGGAATGCAAGCAGTTTTTCCATGACAGTCTCTCCTTTACATGAATTTCAATACTAAAATACTATCACAGCCGCCGGAGAAATGCAATCACGCGGCGCAGCTTTTTTCCGTGTGGGTTTGTCAATGATGTGTTACACGATTCAGGAATAGGGAGGAGCCGAAGGCGACGAACCTATTCCTGAATCGGTGGCCGCGTGAGGAGCAGCGGCGAAGTCAGAAAGGGCCTGCTTAGGAGAG
>JAEEGG010003176.1_pt1 | contig 41270 bp, 32 predicted proteins | sample 9134161 | NCBI WGS metagenome assembly JAEEGG01 (sample SAMN16246543, study PRJNA631951) | gut metagenome | biome: gut microbiome; feature: rumen; material: CR-attached | host: Bos | place: Iran: Karaj | collected 2018-10 | reverse complement strand
ACGAATTCGGAGGTAAAATCCGTTATCTGAAGGAGCATGTTGATTGCATTGACCGTGCCATCATCTCCACCCATTGCCACAACGATCTGGGCATGGCTACGGCTAACACGCTGGAGGGCGTGCTCAACGGAGCCCGACAGGTAGAGGTGACCATCAACGGCATTGGCGAGCGTGCCGGTAACACCTCACTTGAGGAGATTGTCATGATTCTGAAGTGTCATAAGGCTATCAGCATTGATACCAATATCAATACCACTAAGATTTTCCCCACCAGCCGAATGGTTTCGGGCTTGATGAACATGCCGGTGCAGCCTAACAAGGCCATCGTGGGCCGCAATGCCTTTGCCCATTCCAGCGGCATCCATCAGGACGGAGTGCTAAAGAATGTGCACACTTACGAGATTATGGATCCGAAGGATGTGGGCATTGATGACAGCTCAATCGTGCTGACTGCCCGCAGCGGACGTGCTGCGCTGAAGCACCGTCTGCATGTGAACGGAGTGGAAATGAGTGAGGAGAAGCTCGACAAGATTTATGAGAAGTTCCTGGAGCTGGCCGACCAGAAGAAAGAGGTGAGCGATGCCGACGTGCTCATGCTGGCAGGTGCCGATACCGCCGATCAGCATGCCGTGCATCTCGACTTCTTGCAGGTCACTACGGGCAAGGGGGTGAAGTCGGTGGCTTCCATCGGACTGGACATCAGCGGACAGAAGTTCGAGGCTGCTTCGAGTGGCAACGGCCCTGTCGATGCTGCCATCAAGGCCCTGAAGAAGATTATCATGAAGCAGATGACCCTGAAGGAGTTCACCATTCAGGCCATCTCCAAAGGCTCCGACGATGTGGGTAAGGTCCACATGCAGGTGGAGTACGACGGCTCTGTGTATTACGGCTTCGGAGCCAATACCGACATTGTCACGGCTTCGGTCGAGGCTTATATTGACTGTATAAATAAATTTAAGCGATGAATACGTTATTTGACAAAATCTGGGACCGCCATGTCGTTCAGCAAGTGGCCGACGGTCCCACCCAGCTCTATATTGACCGCCTGTATTGTCATGAGGTGACCTCACCGCAGGCATTCGACGGCATGCGGGCTCGTGGTTTGAAATGCTTTCGGCCCGACCATATCGTCTGCATGCCCGACCACAACACTCCTACGCACGACCAGGATAAGCCCATCAGCGACCCCGTGTCGAAGAAGCAGGTAGATACGCTGGAGCGGAATGCACGCGAGTTCGGACTCAGACACTACGGCATGATGTCGCCCGACAATGGCATCATTCACGTGGTGGGGCCTGAGAAAGGACTCTCGCTGCCCGGCATGACAATTGTGTGTGGCGACTCTCACACCAGCACGCATGGTGCCGTGGGAGCCGTGGCCTTCGGCATCGGAACCTCTGAGGTGGAGATGGTGATGGCCTCACAATGCATCTTGCAGCAAAAACCGCGCTCCATGCGCATCACCATCAATGGTCAGTTGCAGCGTGGCGTGACGGCCAAGGACGTGGCGCTCTTCCTCATGTCGCAGCTCACCACCAGCGGTGCTACGGGCTACTTCGTGGAGTATGCCGGCGAGGTGGTGCGAGATATGTCGATGGAGGGCCGACTGACACTTTGCAACCTCTCGATCGAGATGGGTGCACGTGGTGGGTTCATTGCCCCCGACGAGACTACTTTCGCCTATCTGAAAGGACGTGAGTTTGCCCCCAAGGGAGCCGACTGGGAACGTGCCGTGGCCTATTGGAAAACGCTTCGGAGCGATGAGGATGCGGTGTTTGATAAGGAGCTGATATTCAGTGCGAAAGATATTGAACCGCGAATCACTTATGGAACCAATCCGGGCATGGGTATTGGCATCACCGAAAACATCCCCTCGGCTCCGTCTGAAGGAGAGTCGGCTGGCTTCATGAAAGCCCTCTCCTACATGGGGTTCAAGCCCGGTGAAAAGCTCTTGGGCAAGACCGTCGATTACGTCTTCCTCGGTGCCTGCACCAATGGTCGTATTGAGGATTTCCGTGCCTTCGCCTCTATCGTGAAAGGTCGCAAGAAAGCCTCCGATGTGGTGGCTTGGCTGGTGCCTGGCTCATGGGCGGTTGACCGTCAGATTCGTGAAGAGGGACTCGACAAGGTGCTGGCTGAGGCTGGGTTCCAGATTCGGCAGCCCGGCTGCTCGGCTTGTCTGGCCATGAACGACGACAAGGTGCCTTCCGGCAAACTGTCTGTCTCAACCAGCAACCGCAATTTCGAGGGCCGTCAGGGACCTGGCGCACGCACCATCCTTGCCTCGCCCCTCGTGGCTGCTGCAGCCGCCGTAACAGGAGTAATCACCGATCCACGTGTATTGTTATGAAACAGAAATTCGATATTATCACATCCACCTGCGTTCCGCTTCCATTAGAGAACGTAGATACAGACCAAATCATTCCTGCCCGTTTCCTGAAGGCAACCGACAAGGAGGGCTTTGGCGAGAACCTGTTCCGCGACTGGCGCTACGACAAGGACGGACAGCCCGTGAAGGACTTTGTGCTCAACGACCCCACCTACGGAGGCTGCATCCTCGTGGCGGGCAAGAACTTCGGCTCGGGCTCCAGTAGGGAGCATGCTGCATGGGCCATTGCGGGATATGGCTTCCGCGTGGTCATCAGCTCGTTCTTTGCCGATATTCACAAAAACAATGAGCTGAACAACTTCGTGCTGCCTGTGGTGGTCAGCGAGCCGTTTCTGGCTGAACTCTTCGAGAGCATCAAGCACGACCCCAAGACCGAAGTCGAGGTTGACCTGCCCCGGCAGACAGTGACCAACAAGGCTACGGGCCGACAGGAGCATTTCGAGATCAACGGCTATAAGAAGCACTGCCTGATGAACGGTCTCGACGACATAGACTTCCTTGTGCAGAACCAAGACAAGACAGAGGCGTGGGAGCGCGACAATAAGCAATGAAGAAGATGAATCAGATAGAGGACGTACATGGTTTCCGACCGTTTATTGAGATCATGGACTCTACGCTGCGCGACGGCGAGCAGACAAGTGGCGTGAGCTTCCTGCCTCACGAAAAGCTCATGATTGCCCGCATGCTGCTGCGCGACCTGAATGTGGATCGCATCGAGGTGGGGTCGGCCCGGGTGAGTGAAGGCGAGAAAGAGGCCGTGAAGATGATCTGTCGCTATGCTCGCCAGATAGACCGTCTCAATAGTGTTGAGGTGCTGGGGTTCGTTGATGGCCATGTGTCGGTGGACTGGGTGGAGAGTGCCGGATGTAAGACCCTCAATCTGCTGGCAAAAGGGTCGCTGAAGCATTGTCGTGAGCAGTTGCGGAAAACACCCGACGAGCACATCAGCGACATACGTGAGGAGGTGGCCTACGCCCACGGCAAGGGCATTGAGGTCAATCTGTATCTCGAAGACTGGTCGGGCGGTATGAAAGAATCGCCCGAATATGTATATCAGCTGATGGATGCGCTCATCGACACCCCTGTGCACCGCTACATGCTGCCCGATACGCTCGGCATCATGAATCCGCTTCAGGTCATCGAGTTCTTCCGCAAGATGAACCGTCGTTATCCCGATGCCCATTTCGACTTCCATGCCCACAACGACTACGACCTGGCAGTATCGAACTCGCTGGCGGCTGCCCTCTGCGGTGTGCGAGGACTGCACGTCACAGTGAATGGGCTGGGGGAGCGGTGCGGCAATGCGCCTCTCTCCAGTGTGCAAGTCATTCTCAAGGATCAGTTCCACGCCAAGACCAGCATCAACGAAGAGCGGCTCAACGACATCAGCCGACTCGTGGAGAGCTACAGCGGCATAGCCATAGCACCCAATCAGCCCATCATAGGCGACAATGTGTTCACGCAGGTGGCTGGCGTTCATGCCGATGGCGACAACAAGGGCGGTCTCTACCACAATGCCTTGGTGCCTGAGCGATTCGGGCGCAAGCGTGAGTATGCAATGGGCAAGACCAGCGGGCGGGCCAATATAGCCCGCAACCTGAAGGAACTGGGCTTGGAGCTCACACCCGAACAGACCCAGCGCGTCACAAAGAGAATCACCGAACTGGGCGACCGCAAGGAGGTGGTCACACAAGACGATCTGCCCTTCATCGTGAGCGATGTGTTGAAGCACGACGTGGCTGAGGACAAGGTGAAGCTGGTGGGCTATCAGGTGTCGCTGGCCTACGGTCTGAAGCCCTTGGCCAATGTGAAGCTCGAGGTCAACGGCATGCAGTATGAGGGACATTCATCGGGCGACGGTCAGTACGATGCCTTCGTGAAGGCTGTGCGCAAAATCTACAAGGAGTATCTCGACCGCACCTTCCCCCTGTTGGAGAACTATGCCGTGACCATTCCACCGGGTGGCCGTACCGATGCTTTGGTGCAGACGGTCATCACATGGCGTATGGACGATGGGCGGCTGATGCGCACTCGCGGTCTCGATGCCGACCAGACGGAGGCAGCCATCAAGGCTACCATTAAGATGCTGAACATCATAGAAAACTGATTCTCTCTTTATTCATTTTTGTCCCTCTGAGCATCTGACCTAAACTCGCTTCGCGTTTAGCTTCAACTCCGGGTGCGTTTAGCTTCAACTCTTGGCGAGGTGCGCGCTTTCGTCTCTTGCTCTCAATTGACACGGCAAAGGTACGAACAATTTGGAGTGTGTAAAAATAAATTCTTAAAATAGACACGCAAAAAAGCACGCTTCAATTTTGCTGAAACAACCAGCAAATACAGAATACAGAATACAGTTTCCTCAGCAGCACTGAAAAAATGAACCAAAATTTTTACTATATATTATATTATATAATTATATTATATAATATATAGTAATTTTATTTCTTATGATTTTTGGGAAGCAGGTGTATATCGCTCACATGAAAACTGTATTCTGTATTTCTGTATTCTTTTGCGAAAAGACTTGTGTATTTGAATTTTATTTTGTAACTTTGCACGTAAGAAAACTGTCCCTCAAATCATTTATCAAAAACATACAAACTCATTATGCAAAGCGATCCTAAACAGTGCTTGTACTGCACAAACAACCAGACACAGCACGACCTGATGATTGAGATCTGCGAACTCAGTGTGTCGCGTGCCTTCCTCTTCAAGGAACAGACGTATCGCGGACGTTGCCTGGTGGCTTATAACGGCCATGTGAACGACCTGAACGAGCTGACTGATGAGCAGCGCAATGCCTTTATGAGCGATGTGGCTCGCGTGACCCGCGCCATGCAGAAGGCATTCAATCCTGAAAAGATCAACTATGGTGCCTATAGCGACAAACTGTCGCACCTGCACTTCCATCTGGCTCCGAAGTATGTAGATGGCCCCGACTATGGCGGCACGTTCCAGATGAACCCCGGCAAGGTGTATCTGACTGATGCCGAGTATGCACAGATGATTGAGCAGATCAAGGCGAATCTGTGATTTTTTCCTGTTAGAACATAAAATAACGAAGAGAGAAACGTATGGCAACTGTAAAACCATTCAGAGGCATTCGTCCACCGAAGGAGCTGGTGGAACAGGTGGAGAGCCGTCCCTACGACGTGCTGGACAGCGAGGAGGCTCGCGCCGAGGCTGGCGACAACGAGAAGAGTCTCTACCACATCATCAAACCCGAGATAGACTTCCCCGTGGGTACGAGCGAGTACGACCCGCGTGTGTATGAGAAGGCAGCCGAGAACTTCAAGATTTTCAAGGAGAAGGGCTGGCTGGTGCAAGACACGCATGAACATTATTATATATATGCGCAGACCATGCAGGGCAAGACCCAGTACGGACTGGTGGTGGGCGCACTTGTCGATGACTACATGCAGGGTCGCATCAAGAAGCACGAGCTGACCCGTCGCGACAAGGAGGAAGACCGCATGAAGCATGTGCGTGTGAACAACGCCAACATTGAGCCCGTGTTCTTTGCCTATCCCGACAATGAGGTGCTCAATGCGCTCATCATGCGCTATGCCCAGACCGCGCCCGAGTATGACTTCGTGGCTCCCATCGACGGCTTCCGTCATCAGTTCTGGGTGATCAGCGACGAGCAGGACATGCAGACCATCACCGACGAGTTTGCCAAGATGCCCACCATGTATATAGCCGACGGACACCACCGCTCAGCCGCTGCAGCGCTGGTGGGTGCCGAGAAACAGCAGCAGAACCCCAATCACACGGGCAAGGAGGAGTATAACTACTTCATGGCAGTGTGCTTCCAGGCCTCGCAGCTCACCATTCTGGACTACAACCGTGTGGTGAAGGACCTGAACGGACTCACCTCGGAGGAGTTCCTCGCTGCCTTGCAGGTGAACTTCGAGGTGAGCGACAAGGGAACCGACCTCTACAAGCCGCAGCAGCTGCACGAGTTCTCGCTCTATCTGGACCAGCACTGGTACAGTCTGAAGGCCAAGGAAGGCACTTACGACAACAGCGACCCCATCGGCGTGCTCGACGTTGACATATCGAGCCGTCTGATACTCGACGAGTTGTTGGGCATCAAGGACCTGCGCTCCGACAAGCGTATAGACTTCGTGGGAGGACTGCGCGGTCTGGGCGAGCTGAAGCGAAGGGTGGATAGCGGCGAGATGCGCATGGCACTGGCCCTCTATCCAGTGTCGATGAAGCAGATCATGGACATTGCCGACAGCGGAAAGATCATGCCGCCAAAGGCCACATGGTTCGAACCGAAGCTGCGCTCAGGACTGGTGATTCACGCGTTAGAATAGAAAAAGAAAGCACACCAGGCACATGTCTGACGAGTTCAAGACCATAGACGGAAACAGCGAGGGATTTTACTCTGAGAAACGGAGTAAATTCCTCGCTTTCGCACATCATGTAGAGACACTCGACGAAATAAAGACGCTTCTGGCCGACTATCGCAAGAAGTACTACGATGCCCGCCACGTGTGCTATGCCTACATGTTGGGAGCTGAACGCAAGGACTTCCGCATGAACGACGACGGCGAGCCATCGTCAACAGCAGGAAAGCCCATTCTGGGACAAATCAACAGCCGCGAACTGACCGATGTGCTCATCGTAGTGGTGCGCTACTATGGCGGAGTGAACCTTGGCACGAGCGGACTGATCGTGGCCTATCGAGAGGCTGCTGCCGATGCGCTGGAGCATGCCACCATCGAGGTGAGGCAGGTGGAGGAGGTGGTGACCTACGACTTCCCCTACGTGATGATGAACGACGTGATGCGCGTGGTGAAGGAGATGCAGCCGCGCATCGTGGAGCAGAACTACGACAACACGTGTCAGATAAAACTAAGTATAAGACAGTCGGAAGCCGAACAGCTGCGTCAACGACTGAAGAAATTGATATTTGAATGATGAGTTTAGAAAAAGTAGGAACTTACGAATTCATGGCTGAGCCCTTCCATTGTGACTTCTCGGGCAAGCTGTTCATGGGACATCTGGGCAATCACCTGCTGAACGCAGCCGACTTCCATTCCACCGACCGAGGCTTCGGCATGGCTTATCTCATGAGCATTCAACGCTCTTGGGTGCTGTCGCGCCTGGCTATCGAGATGGAGCAGATGCCCAGCCAATACACTCGCTTCAACGTGGAGACATGGGTGGAGAACGCGCTACGCTTCTTCACACAGCGCAACTTCCGCGTGGTGGGGCGCGGTGACAACGGAGAGGAAAAGGTGTACGGCTACGGTCGCAGCGTGTGGGCCATGATCGACACCGAGACGCGCCAGCCCACAGATATCTTTGCCATTAACGACGGCTCCATCACCCAGTGGATAGAGAAGGACAAACCCTGTCCCATCGACAAAGGGGGAAGGGTGAGAGTTTCAGACACGGCAGAGCTGGTGAGCACCATCGACACACACTACAACGATGTTGACATCAACGGTCACATCAACTCAGTGAAGTACATTGAGCACGTGCTCGACCTCTGGCCCATGTCCTGGTACAAGGCCCATCAGCTGAAGCGATTCGAGATAGCCTATGTGGCCGAGGCACATGGGGGCGAACAGCTGTCGTTTTATCGCGAGGCACTGGGCGAGACAGAGTTCAACGTGCGCATCGTGCGCAGCGACGGCACAGAGACCAGCCGGTGCAAACTGCAATTCACCTAAGAAAAACGACCGTTTCTAAGAAGAGGAAAGAACATGGATGCTAAACGTATCATCAGCTTCCTGCAGGAGGTGATGGCCAACAACAACCGTGAGTGGTTTGCTGCCCATAAGAGTGAGTATGAGGCCGTGCGAGCTGAGTGGGAGCGCGGAGTGGGGCAGGCTCTGGAGCGCATTGTGACGTTTGATGCCTCAGTGGGCAACCAGCGCGTGAAGGACTGTACCTATCGCTTCTATCGCGACACACGCTTCTCAGCCGACAAGTCGCCCTACAAGAATCACCTCGGAGCCTACATCAACGCCAAGGGCAAGAAGGCCCTTCGTGGCGGCTACTACCTGCACATGGAGCCCGACCACTGCCTCTTGGCCGTTGGCAACTATTGGCTGCCCACTAATATCCTGACCGCATGCCGCAATGAGATCATGGCCAACGAGGAACAGTGGCTGAACGCCGTTGAGAGCAAAGCCTTCAAGAAATATTTCGACACGAAGAAGGACACGACGGACTGGAACGAGTCGTGGGATGCGCCACAGGGCTTCGGACTGACCAAACTGAAGACCTGTCCGGCTGGCTTCCCGCGCGATTACGAACACGTGAGATACCTGCGACTGAAGGACTACTGCGCCTGGCATGCCGTAGCCAACGACTTCTTCGAGGGCGACGGATGGATTGACGAGATGGAGCGCGTGTTCAGGGCTGCCAAACCCATGATGGACTTCATGAACAATGTGATAGACGATTACGAATAATTATTTAATAACAAAACCATGCTGAGAAAATTATTACTAACAGCAGTATGCCTTGCTTCGATAGGAGCAACAGCTGCACCCAAAGAGAAGACACCCGTGTGGAAAGACCCACTGGTGAATCAAGTGAACCGAGAGTCGCGGCGAGCCAACTTCTTCGCTTTCGAGAATGAAGACTTGGCTAAAGCCAACGACAAGACGAAGTCATCGCGCTACCTCTCCATGGAAGGCAAGTGGCGCTTCTGCTTCGTGAAAGACCACAACCAGGCTCCCAAGGACTTCTTCACACTGAAGTTCGATGACTCGAAGTGGGTGGATTTCCCCGTACCGGGACTCTTCGAGATAGAGGGCTACGGCGACAAGATCTACAAGAACACCAGCTACTCGTGGGCCACGACCTTCGACAGCAATCCCCCTTATATCAGCGAGGTGAACAACTACACTGGCTCCTATCGCCGCACGTTCCAGCTGCCACAGGACTGGAACGGACAGGAGGTCTTTTTCCACGTAGGCTCAGCCACCAGCAACCTCACGGTGTGGGTCAACGGCAAGTATGTGGGCTACTCGGAAGACTCGAAGGTGGCTGCTGAGTTCAACATCACCAAGTATCTGAAGAAAGGCGAGAACCTCATCGCCATGCAGGTGATGCGCTGGTGTGACGGCAGCTATCTGGAGGATCAGGACTTCTGGCGCTTCACGGGTATTGCCCGCGAGGTGTATCTCTACAGCCGTCCGAAGGCACACATACATGACATCGTGGTGAATCAGGACTACGTGAATGGAAAGGGTGTGCTCGACGTGAGCGTGAAGGCTCCGAAGGGTACAGTCGTTGACCAGCAGTTGCTCGATGCCAACGGACAGGTGGCCGACTTAGCCACGGTGAAGCCTTGGACTGCTGAAACGCCTAACCTCTACAACCTTATCATCACCCTCAAGAAGGGAAAGGATGTGCTTGAGGTGGTTCGACAGCGCGTGGGCTTCCGTCACATTGAAATCAAGAACGCACAGTTGCTCGTCAACGGCCAGCCTATATTAATAAAAGGTGCCGACCGTCATGAGCTCGACCCCGATGGTGGCTACATCGTGTCGATGGACCGCATGATTCAGGACATTAAGATCATGAAGCAGCTGAACATCAACGCTGTGCGCACCTGCCACTATCCTGATGACCCCCGTTGGTACGACCTCTGCGACGAGTATGGACTCTACGTAACTGCCGAGGCCAATCTGGAAACCCACGGCATGGGATATGGCGACAAGACGTTGGCCAAGCGCCCAGACTTTGAACTGATGCACCTGGAGCGCAACCAGGGCAATGTGCTCACACTGAAGAACCACCCCTCCATCATCGTGTGGTCGCTGGGCAATGAGGCTGGCTATGGTCCCAACTTCGAGAAAGCCTACGACTGGGTGAAGGCCACCGACAAGACACGTCCCTGCCAGTATGAGCAGGCTGGAGAGAACAAGAAGACCGACATCTTCTGCCCCATGTATGCTGACTATAACCGCTGCGAGAAATACGCTCAGGGCGACAACCCACGACCCCTCATCCAGTGTGAGTATGCTCACGCTATGGGCAACTCGATGGGCGGATTCAAGGAGTACTGGGACCTGATTCGAAAGTACCCCAAGTACCAGGGTGGCTACATCTGGGACTTCGTGGACCAGGGCATGCGCGACAAGAGCCCCGTCACAGGCCGTGAGATTTTCACATACGGCGGCGACTACGGCAAATATCCTGCCAGCGACTATAACTTCAACTGCAACGGCATCATCGCTCCCGACCGCCGACTCAATCCACACGCCTATGAGGTGCAGTACTACTATCAGAATGTGTGGGTGAAGGATGTGGACCTGAAGAACGGTAAGTTCGAAATCTATAACGAGAACTTCTTCAAGACCCTCGACGACTTGGAGCTGCAGTGGTTCGTTGGCGGTGCCGGAGAGCATCACCATGCCAACGCCAACCGGCCCGCTGGCATGACTTTCGGACATGGAGGCACCATCGACATCAGCGGCATTCAGCCACAGCAGCGAAAGGTGATCACCGATGAGAAGCTGCAGCAGACCATTGCCAAGGTGACGGGACATCATGGCGACAACGAGATATTCGTGTCGTTCTACTTCAAGTCGAAGAACGGTGCACCCCTCATCGACAAAGGACAGGTGCTGGCCAAGGAACAGTTTTGTGTGAACGAATATAAGTTCCCGACGTTTAATGCCCAGACTTCAACACAGGACGTAAAATGTGAGCAGACCAACACCTACGTGAAGCTTTCAGCCGCAGGCACCGACCTCTATGTGGGCAAGCATACGGGCCTGATTGACTACATCACCGTGGATGGCGAGGAGATGCTGCAGTTCCGTGAGAGCATCATGCCCGAGTTCTGGCGTGCTCCCACCGACAACGACTACGGAGCTAATCTGCAGAACAAGTTCCGCGCTTGGCACGAGGTATGGCTGAAGGTGAAGTCCTTCAACGTTGACGGCAATAGTATTGTTGCCACTATGGAGCTTCCCCATCAGAAGGCCCAGCTCACCATGACCTATACACTCAATGCCGAGGGCGAGATCATCGTGAACGAACAGCTCTCAGTAGATAAGGAGGCAAAGGAGAAGCCCGAGCTCTTCCGCTTCGGTATGAACATTGAGATGCCCAAGCAGTACGACCGCGTGAAGTACTACGGTCGCGGACCAGTGGAAAACTACATCGACCGCAATCACTCAGAGTTCATCGGAGTTTACGAGAACGAGGTGGCCAAGGAGTACTTCGACTACATCCGTCCGCAGGAGAGCGGCAACCACACCGACGTGCGCTGGTTCCAGGTGCTCGACAAGCAGGGCAAGGGACTTTGCTTCTTCTCGAATGCTCCGATGGAGGCTTCGGCACTGCCTTATACCACCGCTCAGCTCGACGATGGACCGTCAAAGGACAAGGCTTGGGGACGTCACTCAGGCGACCTGATTCCTTCGGGCAAGACATCGGTTCACATCCAGCAGCGACAGATTGGTCTGGGCTGCGTGAACTCATGGGGCGCATGGCCTCGCAAGGAGTATCGCCTGCCATATCAGGACTACGATTTCACGTTTGCCATTAAACCTGTGAAATAATTTGTTTTGAGACATCAATAGAACAAAATAAGTGCTGACAATGCGCAAAATAATGCCATTGTCAGCATTTTCTTTGCAAAAAGTTTGGCTCTTACAAAGAAAATCTATATTTTTGCAGAAAATCTGTTAGCTTATGCGAAAAAGACTACTCATATTTGCCGGACTTCTTAGCATGACAATCGCTGTTTCAATGCATGCAGCTGCCCCCATGATGATGACAATGGAGATGGGCATTGCTGAACAGGTGGAACAGGAAAAGATGATTTCACTTTCAGTGGAGGGTAATGTAGTGCAGGTCACAGGTGCAACTGGTATGGTGCTCGAAGTGGTTTCACTGACAGGCCGACAGGTCGCAACCTACAAAATAGACAGCCCTGCCCAGCGTATCGAACTCTCTGTTCCTAAGGGATGTTATATTCTGAAAGTGGGAAAAGTAGTCCGTAAGGTTACGATTCACTGATTTTGTGATTTTGACACAAATACATGACATCTGTCAGCAATCAATTGCCAAAATCCCCTCTCACCGACATAAAAACAAAGCGTAATGCTTTTGTGGTGACAGTCTGCCAATATAGCGAACAGTTTTATTGGCAGATTTTTATATAGAATTGTAATTCAGTGCAGCGTGATAACTTTCATTGATTGAGAGCTATGCTGAAGTAGTGGGGAGGCATCGACAACAGCAGGGAGGTAATGGGGGATTAGTTAAAGAATGTTATGCTGTTAAGATTTCTTTGCGGGAAGTTTTCGGAAATCGGAAAAAAAATATACCTTTGCACCCGCAATCGAAAAACAGATTGGTGCGTTAGTTCAGTAGGTTAGAATGCCTGCCTGTCACGCAGGAGGTCACGAGTTCGAATCTCGTACGCACCGCTAAGATTTCGATAAGCAAATAACAATGGACTGGTGCGTTAGTTCAGTAGGTTAGAATGCCTGCCTGTCACGCAGGAGGTCACGAGTTCGAATCTCGTACGCACCGCACAGAAGAATAAAGCTCATCGATAAATTTCGATGAGCTTTTTAATTATTAGATAATGTATGAAAAAATTACTGACTACATTCATGATGTGCCTATGTATGGCCAAGGGTGTTGCCTTTGCTCAGGACAACACTTGGAATCTTACGCTGTTCCAGGACTATAAGCCGGCTGTGGTGCACATGGCTGACGGACGAAACGTGAAGGCAAGGCTCTCAAACATCTTCCTCAAAAATGCTTCTCTGCTCTTTAAACGTGGAGATGCAACGATGGAAGCTAATATGGATCCTATCGTCTCTGTTGATTTTGATACACTGCATTATGTAAAGATAGACAATATGCTTGCACTCGAGGTGGATAGCGTGGGAGCCAACAAGTTGTACTGCGCAGTATTGATAGACCTCGACTCCTACAAGGCCATGTTGCGCAATAACGTGAACATATCCAGTCTGTCGCTGGGTGATCAAATCAGCTATACCACCATCGACCTCACCCCTCCGGAAGGCATGCAGCTGCCTTTGGTTCGACACTATTTCTATCTCTACAATGGAGAGATATTCAAAGTACACGAACGGGAGATAACGCGCAGAATGCCGAAAGAGAAGAAAAGAATGTTCAGAACCATCATCGGCATGAGCGATTTCTCATGGAGTGAGGACAATAGTCTGATGAAACTGCTGAAGGCTATCAGTGAATAAGTAAGAAGCACACGACTACTTGTGGCCGAAGAAGTATTGTCCACGCTTGCGAGTGATGCTGCCATAGTTGATGGCATGGCGCGGACAGTGGTGGTAGCAGGCCAGACAGCAGGTGCATGAGTTGTTGTGAAGCCAAGTGGGCAGTTCGTCGGTGAGCACCAAGTCGCCTGTGGGACAAACACTCTCACACTTTCCACAGTGAATGCATAGGTCGGCGTCAACAGTGAACTTCTTGTCGCTCACCATCCGTCCATTGAAATAAGAACCTATGATGTGACTCATCATCCAAGGGGCTGCTCCCCTCACGGTGTGGGTCACATTTTCTTTTCGCTCAACTATCATGGCTGCATACTCCTTTAGAAGTTCACTCGAACGGCTGATTTTCTCATGTTCACGTTCTGGAGAGTCGGTGTACATAAAAGGCAGACACACATAGCTTTCAGGCATGACCAGCGAGAATACTGCCGTGGCTACGGGCAGCTGAGCAGAGCGAAGATCATCGTTCAGCATCTCCATCGTCTGGCCTATGCTGTCTCCGCACGTGGTAAGTGCATAGCAGTAGTGCCCCTCGGCATGCTCAATGTGCAGTCGGCTGATGAAGCTGCGAACAATGCGGGGCGGTTGCCAGCCGTGGGTGGGAAAACAAAAGCCAATGCGCTCATTCTCAGAAAGGCTGTAGCAGCAGTCGCCTTTCAGCTCATCGGGAATAAAAAGAAGCTGCTCCCCCGTTTGCTGGGCCAACAACTCTGCAGCCCATCGCGTATTACCAGTACCAGAGAAATAGAATGTCATGCTTCGAAAAGTTTGCTGCAAAGATAAGCAAAAAGTTAGAGATTCTTTGCTTTTCTCTCGTTTTTCCGTAACTTTGGCTTTGCCGAAGATACTATCACTCGGAAATGAAAAGAAAAAGCAAGCTTTCCTTTTGCATTTCTCTCGTTTTTTTCGTAACTTTGCCAAATGAAAGGTGTGCGCACTTTTCAATCGCTAAATACTGACAAGCACCATGAATAAGTGCAAATCGTACCAAGTTATTTTTTTATCATTACTTAGAGAAAGCTGATGGAAACGAAAGTACTACATGAGATTACACCGCTTGGCGAGCATGACTTTATGTACGTGGCCGACCGGCATAAACAGGAGTTTACTTACCCCATCCACTGTCATGATATCTTCGAACTGAACTTCGTGGAGAATGCCGCCGGTTGCCGCCGCGTGGTGGGCGACCATAGCGAGGTGGTAGGCAATTTTGACTTGGTGCTCATCACCAGTCCGGACTTGGAACATGTTTGGGAACAACACGAGTGCCGGAGTCAGGACATCCATGAGGTGACCATCCAGTTCTATATCGATTTCGATTCGCCCACGTCACCTTTCTCCACTAATCCTTTCCTATCCATCCACCGCATGCTCAACAGGGCCAAACACGGGCTTGCCTTTCCTGAAAGAGCCATTATGATGCTTTATCCGCGCATCATACGCTTTTCGGCAATCAAGGATGGCTTCATGGCAGTTCAAGAGCTTTTTGGCATTCTCTACGAGCTTTCAAAGATCGATGATGCCTATGAGCTTGCTTCTTCGGCATTTGCCAAGGTCGAGGTGGAGAGTGACTCTCGCCGTGTGCTGAAGGTGAAGAGTTTTATAGACAGTCACTTTAAGGACGAGATACGTCTTGAACAGCTGTCAGATATGGTGGGCATGACTCCGACGGCCTTTTCCCGCTTTTTCCATCTGCGCACGGGAAAGTCGCTGAGCGAGTATATCGTTGACGTAAGGTTGGGATATGTTTCCCGTCGGCTTGTGGATACGGCCGACTCTGTGAGCGAAATCTGTTACGCTTGTGGCTTCAACACGCTGAGCAATTTCAATCGCCTGTTCCGTAAGCACAAAGGATGCAGTCCGACGGAGTTCCGTGAAAAATACCACAAGACCAAGGTGATTATTTAGTTGGGAGCGAAAAGTGTCAGTCCCTGACAAAATAGTGTCAGCCGCTCTTATCAGAATGCAGTAAATTTGCCCTCAAAATCTAAAACTAATGATTTTATGAAGCAAAATTTTCTGTTTATTGCTACTGTTGTGCTCTTTTGTGCGTGTGCAACTAATGAGGTTGAGGCAGAGCCATCGCCACAGCCGTCACCGCAGTCGGAAATAAGCGGTGAACTGACAGACTTGGCAGAAAAAGTCAGTGAAGCACCGGTCAATCCCAATGCTACTACTGAGACAAAGAAGCTTTACGCCATGTTGCGTTCGCTCTATGGACGGAAGGCTCTTAGTGGTGTGGTGGCCAATGTGGATTGGAACATACGCGAGGCAGAGAACGTGCATCAGTGGACAGGCCGGTGGCCAGTCATCAACGTGTTCGACTTCATCAACATCCATGCCTCGAAAGATGTCAACCCAAGCGGATGGCTCGATTATAGTGACATGACCCATGTTGACCAATGGAATCAGGCCGGTGGCATCGTGGGCATGATGTGGCACTGGCAGGTGCGTGCTAATAACGGGACCAATATGACCTGTTCGCCAGGCACGAAGCCTGGCGAGACATCGTTTGACCCGTCACAGGTGATGATAGCCGGCAGTGCTGAAAACCGTCAGGCTTTGCACGACCTCGACCAAGTGGCAGGCTATCTGAAAAGGATGCAGGCCAAGGGCATACCCGTCATTTGGCGCCCCCTGCACGAGGCTTCCGGCAATACCTACGAATTTGAAGGCGGCGGTGCTTGGTTCTGGTGGGGTGCCAAAGGGCCGGAGGTGTATAAAAAGCTGTGGCGCTGGATGTACGACCGGCTGGTGGGCCATCATCACCTGAACAATCTTATTTGGGTGTGGAACTCACAGATGGGTGACCACGACTGGTATCCGGGCGATGATGTGGTGGACATTATAGGGCGCGACAATTATGCCGCACTGATGTATCCGCTGATGAAAGAGTTCCGTCAGTTGACGACCGAGTATCCCAACAAGATTGTCACCTTGGCCGAGTGTGGCAATGGCGATGAGGTCCATATTTCCCTGTGGTCGAAGATATGGGCGCAAGGCTCGCGCTGGTCTTGGTTCATGACGTGGTATGACTATGCCTATAACGAGGGCAACAGCGAAGAGCACCAGTTTGCCGGTAAGGATTGGTGGACTGATGCTTTTGGAAGCGGTGTGGTAATGGACAGAGCAGAATGGGTGAAAATGAAGAGTGAAAAATGAGAAGTGACAAACGAGCAACCGCTATGAATATGGACCTGAAGTCAATTATCAATGTGAGTACACTTGCATGGTGCATGAGAGTACTGTGTGCGCTATTCTTCATTCTCCGTTCTCCACTCTTCACTTTGGCTGATGAGCGCACCATCCTGCTTGGGCCGAAGACCATTGGTCCTGGATGGAAAGACAATATCCTGTTGGAAGCACGGCATTTCGTAAATGCCAAGGCGGGCGACATCGTCACGGTGTATAACGACGAGGCCAAGCGCACTGCGCAAGGTGCCTTCCAAGACCCGAAAGACTGGCAAGGCGTGGCTGCTGAGTACGGTTGCTTCAATGTGGGCGGACCGTTCCGCATGAAACTCACCGACGCGATTTTAAATAAGGTTCGCGAACGTGGGGTGATTATCGGCGGTCACGACTATCGAATCCTGCGAGTGACACTGACCCCCGGCGAGGAGTTTGTGGAAACCATTGTCTGGCGAGGCCCAGCTAAGCAGATGAAGAGCGACTGGAGCGTTTCGGCTGAGTTGCCCGCCCGTTGCATTAAGTCGTTGAAGGTGGGCGATGGCCTTGTGCTCCATGCTTCGCGCGTGAAGGATGGTGCAGCGGCAAAGATAATGGATTTCACTTGGAATGTGCTCGAGCCTGCCACCGACGGAATACCTGTAGGACCAGATGGGTGTACCTATTATATCAGTGACGATGCGCCGCTGCTGAAGCTCCAGTTGGCCGGTACAGGCGATAATGTTGCCATGCGCATTGGCGGAAAGGACTATCGGCTGGACCGCGTGGGCATCGTCTCGTTCACAGGTCGGCGGAGTGAAGACCTGACCGATGTGCAGCGTGCACCGAAAGAATATAAGTTGCAGCCAGGCGAACTGTTTCATGGCGAGAAGGTGTTCCCGAACGACTGGAGCGGCAACTTGCGGCTCACAGCCGAGCCTTTCCAGGAATGTACGGAGAACGATGTAATCGTCGTTCACTACGAACTGTTGAAGGACTGCCATGAGCCGCAAATGTCTTTCCGTGAGAATAGGGGGAAGTGGCATGATATAAGTGGAAAGCAGGAACCCGCATGGTACAAACTCGATGGGAATGATGTGGTTCTTACTTTTGACGAAGTGTCGCTCGACAAAGTAAAGACATCAGGGCTGGTCGTCACAGGACTTGGCTTCACCCTTACCCGTATTGAACTTATTTCGGCACAATAACAACATAATAAAAACTTAAAACTATGCGAAAATGGATTCTACTGGCTCTTTTGCTCGTTTGTAGCATAGGGCTTGAGGCACAGACACTCGTGAAAGGGCGTGTCATGGATGGTGCTATGGCGGGTGAGCCCCTCATTGGTGCCACACTGAAAGTGCCTGGTACCACTGCAAGAACTGTAAGTGATCTTGATGGAAATTTCCAGTTGCAGCTGCCCGACGGGAAGTTTATCATTCAGGTGTCAATGATTGGCTACAAGACACTAGTGGTCAACGTGAAAGGCAAGACACAGATTGAAATCACGCTGTATGAAGACTCGAAGGTGATGGATGAAGTGGTGGTCGTCGGTTACGGAACGATGAAAAAGCGCGACCTCTCCGGAGCAGTCAGCCAAATCAAGGGCGACGACCTGCGGAAAGGAGGTGCAATCGATGTGGCCCACGGCTTGCAAGGAAAAATCGCCGGTGTGCAGGTGCAGCAGAGCGATGGCTCGCCGGGTGCCGGAGTGAGCATCACCGTGCGAGGCGCCAACTCATTCACCACGTCAAGTCAGCCACTCTATATAGTTGATGGCATACCCTTTGGCACCGACCCCAACAGCACACCTCAGAGCGATGCCAACAGCGGTAATAATCAGCAGACCTCCCCGCTGTCGATGATTAATCCCAACGACATCGAGAAAATCGAAGTGCTGAAGGATGCCTCTGCCACTGCCATCTACGGTAGCCGTGGTGCCAATGGAGTGGTCATCATCACTACGAAGAAAGGACAGACAGGAAAGCCGAAGGTGGAGGCTGGCATGAAATGGACGGTACAGAATATCGGCAAACGGGTGAAGACACTCGATCCCCGCACCTACGCTCTCTACCAAAACGAGGCCAGCCAGAATTCAGTGAAATACGAGAACGGCACTCAGCGCAATCCTTATCGCGGAGAGTGGGAATATCCTTACACAGGCGGTTCATTCATCTATACACAGGGTAAATACAATCCTTCGCCCGATGACTTCCTGAATCCCGGTCAGCGCACCGATGAATACGGCAATGTGGATGTCGTGGAAGGTGCTGACTGGCAGAATGAAATCTATCGGACCGGCTGGCAACAGGAATACAATGCTTCAGTCAGTGGCGGTTCAGACCAAGGGTGGTATGCCTTCTCAGGCAACTACACCAAGCAAGACGGTATCATCAAAAACACGGGCTACAGGCGCTATGGCCTGAGTGTCAATATCTCGCGCCACGTTGCAAAGTGGCTGGAAATTGGCACCAGCAGTCATTTCACCAATGCCACAACCGACTTCCAGCGCACCAACTCAGAAAATACGGGCATTATCCGTTCGGCACTCATCTTCCCGCCAACGGTCAAGGAAGAAACCGATGCCACCGACTGGCTGGCAGCCAATCCGGCCAACTACGTGAACGGTGCTACGGATCAGCTGAAACAGATATCGTGGTTCTCCTCCAGCTATGCTGAAGTGAAATTCTGTCCGTGGTTGAAGTTCCGTCAAAATCTGGGACTCGGCTATAATGACGGACACCGTAACACCTACTACGACCGGCTGACACAAGAGGGCAAATCGCCTGTTAACGGAAAGGCAGGCAAGGCTACAAACACCTGGAGAAGTCTGACCCTCGAGTCGCTGCTGACCTTTGACAAGCAGTTTGGCGTTCATAAGCTGAATGCTGTGGCAGGTGTCACCTTCGAAAGCGGTCGTGGCGAGTCTATGAGCATGACAGCCACCAACTTCCCCAATGACCTGACAAAGGGTGCCGACATCTCAATGGCCTTAGACCGTCCGGTGGTGAAGAGCGACCCTGAGACGAAGATGAATCTCGAGTCCTTTCTTGCGCGTGTCAACTACGCTTTGCTTGACAAATACCTGTTTACGGCCAGTGTCCGTACCGATGGGTCATCGGCTTTCCAGAAAAACAAGAAGTGGGCAACCTTCCTCAGTGGTGCCTTTGCCTGGAGGGCCATTGACGAACAGTTCATTCAGGACCTGAACTTTTTCTCCAATCTGAAGTTCAGGGTCTCATACGGTGAGACGGGTAATCAGGGTATCGGTGCCTACCGCACCCTGGCTGTCCTGCAGGCCGCCAACTATCCCTATAATGGCACCCTCTCAAGTGGCTTCTCAATGATTGACTGGCGTGGTCCGCAGAACCCAGACCTGAAGTGGGAGACAACAGCACAGTTTAATGCTGGTATAGACTTCGGCTGGTTGGACAACCGACTGCAGCTGACCGTTGACTACTATTATAAGAAGACACGCGACCTGCTACAGAATGTCACCATTCCTTCAAGCAGCGGCTTCAGTCAGCAACTCGTCAATAGCGGCAATGTGACCAATCAGGGACTGGAAGTGTCGCTGTCGTTCGATGTGTTCAGGGATACGCCTGTGAAGTGGAACTTCTCTGCCAACATGGCTTTCAATCGCAATCGCATTGGCGGACTTGACGGCGACCAGTATGCCACAGCCTTATGGTCGAAGGCCGACCAGGTGTTCTTACAGCGCAACGGCTGTCCTATCGGCACACTTTTCGGTTATGTGGAAGACGGCTATTACGACAACATTGCCGAGGTCCGCTCCAATAAGGCATACGCCGGGCTTTCCGATGCTGAGGCTTTGCGCCTTGTGGGCGAAATCAAATATCGCGACCTGAACAACGACGGTCAGATTACCAGCGACGACCGTACGATTATTGGAAATACCAATCCCGACTTCACTTACGCTATGACCCATAACATCAGTTTCAAGGGCATCTCGCTGAGCTTTATGCTGCAGGGATCACAAGGCAACGATATTTTCAACTATAACCTGACGGATGTCACCATGTCGAACATTGGCAACATACCTGTCGATGCCTTTAACACCCGGTGGACAGCCGACCGCGTGGCCAACGGGTTGCCCGTCGAATGGCCCAAGGCTACAGCAGGCTACACCCGGACCTGGCTTCCCAGCAATCGCTATGTGGAGAATGGCTCCTATCTGAAGATGAAATACATCACCCTTGGCTACGACTGGCATAAGCCTCTGAGGGCTATTGAGAAGATTAGCTTCTCCCTGACGGCCAACAATGTGTTCACGATCACCAACTACTCTTGGTTCGATCCTGATGTCAATGCCGGTGGTCAGAATGCAGCTTGTCCCGGAGTTGACAGTTACTCATATCCTTCTGCGCGTTCTTTCGCTTTTGGAGTTAACTTTGTATTCTAATCTTATAAAAATGCAATAACAATGAAAGTCAAAAATATCATCTTTGCCTGTGCAGTATGTTGCTCATTTGCAGTCGCTGTGACTTCCTGTTCCAGTTGGATAGAAGAAAATCCTGAGGGGCTTATCACAGATGAGCGTGTCGGCGACTCCGAAGAGGCTGCTGCCAACTGGGTGACAGGCACCTATTCAAAACTCATCTACGACATGTTCTGTTGGGGATATTTCCCCCGTGTGCTGGAGTTCGATGCCGACTATATCAGCGGTCCCGACTGGCTCTTCGGAACCTTTGGCGCAGGCAACTTTCAAGGTGAGAGTGATGTGACCGATGCACTATGGAAAGGCTGCTATGGCCTCATAGCTCGTGCCAACAATGCAGAGCGGCACATTCAGGCCATGTCGAATATCAGTGTTGAGAGTAAGAACAATGCCGTGGGCGAACTGAAATTCCTGCGTGGCTTTGCCTATTTCCTCATGGTACGTGCCTACGGACCACTGCCCATCCAGCCGGAGCAGGAGACGAGCGAATATAATCAGCCTCGCCAGTCAGTGGCTGCCGTCTATGATTATATTGTCAAAAATCTGGAAGAGGCCTGCGGCTTGATGTACAAGAATACCGACACGCGCTATCAGGCCGGCCATGCTTCGGCAGGGTCAGCAGCAGGATTATTGGCTAAAGTCTATGCCACACAGGCAGCGGCTGCAATGCCTGTCGGCACGGAGATAACAGTCCGCACGGGTAAGCCGTATGATGGGGCTGGTGACAGTCGTGTCTATGCCCCACTGCAGAGCAAGACGTTCCAAAAGACAGCAGTGGCAGGCTATGAGCAGATGGATGCCCATGCTCTTTATGCGAAGGCAGCCGAATGGGCAAAGAAAGTCATTGACGGCCACTATGGCAGCTATGAGTTGCTGCAGTACGATCAGTTGTGGAAGAAAGCCAACTGCAATGCTTCAGAATTTATGTTCTCCCTCCAGACTGTCAGCGGTGATGCCACCTACAAGGTAAGCGTTCATTCGCAGTATGAGGGATACATGACCGAGCAGGGCAGCGATTTCATACAGGAAGGTGGCTGGGTAGGCTGTACCCGTCACTGGTACGATCTGTTCGACCATGATGACTATCGCATCACCAAGGGTGTGAAGCATCGTTGGCGTGCTAAGACGCAACGCGAGTCGAACAGCGGTTTCTACTATCCGCAGACGAACGAGTACAGCATCATGGCGACAGGCTACGATCTTTTGGGCAATTATGTGGGGGCGCCTTCAGGTATCTATGCCGACGGAGTGAGCTACTACTATTCGCAAGATGCACAATGCCTGGCCTTTACCACTAAATATATGGATGTGACTAACAATGCTATCAACAATGCCGATGCCAACTTCCCCTTCCTGCGCTATGCCGATGTGCTTCTTGTCTATGCCGAAGCACAGAACGAGCTGGGCAGTGCCAGCGATGCCATCGACTATCTGAACAGGGTGCGCCAACGCAGCAATGCCACACTCGCCAGTGATTCAGGTACGGCAGCACTTGACACACAGTCCAAGATTCGGTCTGCTGTCATTGAGGAACGGGCCAAGGAGTTTGCCTGTGAAGCAGACCGTCGTTGGGATCTCATCCGTTGGGGCATCTATTTGCAAGCGATGAATGCAATTGAGGGCAGCGATGATGCAGGTGTGTTGAAGTCACGCCTGGAACGCAATCTGCTATTCCCGATTCCTGCTCCTGAGTTGAATACTAATAAGGCCATCACAGAGAATAATCCCGGATGGAACTGATTTGAATTGAAAAACAGATAATTGAAAATTGATAATTATGATTACCAGAAACATAAAGCAAAAACTTGCCGCATGTATTGTGTGTTGCGGTCTTGCCGTGACAATAACGAGTTGCGACGACATCGTCAACTACAACGAGGGCTACACTCCTGCAGAGCAACTTTCCAACACAGGTGCCCCTGTCATCCGTGCCGTTTACGACGTGGCCGACACGGCTCGTCTTACACCGATCACCGAGGGTGCGCTGAATCAGATGGTGGTGCTCGTTGGCGACAATCTGAACCAGCCTTCCCGCATCTCTTTCAACACCGTGGAGTGCAACCTTTCCGATGTCTATACCCAGAAGAGCCAGGCAATCGTCCGCATACCTTCTACGTTGTCGATGGAGCATGTCAACAAAATTGAATACACCACGTCTCAGGGTATTGCGACTTATGATTTCGTCATACCGTTCCCCAAACTCACCGTCAGCCGGTTGGAAAACGAGTTTGCCCGGGTAGGAAGCCAGATAACCATCTATGGGCAGAACTTCAATCTCTATGGTTTCGACAGCGGGGCTTCTACGGTTAGTGTTGCCGGAACAACGGTTGTGCCTTCCGAAATCACAAGTACCTCCATGCTTCTTGCCATTCCCGAGGGAACACCCGATGACAGTCATATTCAGTTCAGTTGGCAAGACCAAGAGGGGACGGCTATGACAGCCTCGCTGCCCTTCCGCCCTGTGTTGAAGTTGCTTTATGGTGATTTCTCTGACACCCAAGTCAGCATCGACGGTTCGGTAAGTGTCATCGTAGAAGAGCAGAACGGCATGAAGGGACTCCATTTTACCGGTTCCTATGGTGCTTGGGCATGGAATACCATTGATCTCTCTCGTAATATGGTTGAGACTGTTCCCGACGGATCACCTGTCGAGAATCTCTCCCTCAAGTTTGAACTCCTCACCCAGCCGAATTTCCCGCTTACCGAAGACACCGGTCTGCAGTTTGCCTTCAACTGGGGGGACAGCTATGCCTGGAATCCTGCCGACGGGCAGGGCATCAATACCCGTGGCGAATGGCAGACCATCACGTTGCCTCTCGCTCCGATGGCCACTAAAGGCATTAAGCAGGCAGGCGAATGGCAGACCTTACGTATCGTCTTCCAGCCTCATGCAGCCTACGAAGCCGATTTCTGTCTCTCCAATTTCCGTATTGTAGAACAATAAAGAGCGAAAAATGATAATGTGTCAGAGACGGGCAAGATTCAGTCAGCCCGTCTCTTCTTTTGTAGTTACTTTTGCTGGCGTATAACCAAATATTCACTAACTCTTTTAAAACAACAGAACAATTATGAAGAAAATCTTTACACTTTGTCTGGCCGTGCTTGCCTTCATGGGTGTGCAGGCCGAAGAAAGAATCGTGTGGGAAGGCAATGAGGCCATCTCTTGGAACACTGAGGTGGCTCCCGGTACTCAGTTTGAAACACCTGAAGGTACATTCACAGGTCTGAAGAAGGATAATGTTATCCGTGTTTACACCACCACGACCTATGAAGACCCCCAGTATGTGCTCACCTACAAGAAAGGTGACTCTTGGGAATGGACCGACCTGAGCATCAACGTCAGCGAGGGTGTAATCAGCTACACTGTGGCCGACGAGACAACTGCTACGGAGATAGCAGATCGCGGTCTGGTCATTCGCGGTCAGGCCTACACCATTACGAAGATCACTATTGACAGTGAGGCTGAGCAGCCCGTCGAAGGTGAGCAGACTGTGTGGGAAGGCTGCGAAGCCATTTCTTGGAACACCGAGGTGGCTCCTGGCACTCAGTTTGAAACACCTGAAGGTACATTCACTGGCCTGCAAAAAGACGATGTCATTCGTGTATATACCACCACGACCTACGACGAGCCGCAGTATGTGCTCACCTACAAGAAAGGTGACTCTTGGGAATGGACGGATCTGAATACTACTGTCAGCAAGGGCATAATCAGCTACACCGTGGCCGACGAGACTACTGCCACGGAGATAGCAGATCGTGGCATCATCGTGCGCGGTCAGGCTTACACCATCACAAAAATCACTGTTACCAAGGCTGGCACGGCAACTGTCATCGGCCAGCGGAATGTTCTTTCTCAGGACGACAACCACCTATACAACCTTCGCGGTCAGCTTGTCATAGGCCTGCCACAGAAAGGTATTTATGTGAGAAATGGCAGAAAGATTGTTGTCAGGTAAAGTCATAGACTGTCAATGAGTGTCGGAGAATGACAAAAAAGTGTTAGTCATTCTCCGATTTTTATTGTACTTTTGCATTGAAACTAAAAACCTCAACAGTATGAAAAGAAGTATTTTTACAGGTGTGTTTGTCCTGCTGACAATGTCGATTGCAGCATGGGAAGGCAATGTCTCGATAGAGACCCCCCAGACGCAGATAATTCTGCATGCAAAAGAAGGACAGGATTTGCGAATGGCTTACTATGGTCTGCGGACTGCAACCCTTGGAGAGCTGAAAGCTTCTGGTTGCGACTTCGACTTCTCTGTGCTACCGGCTTTCGGAACGGTGGATATGGTGCAGTTGCCTGCCATACAAGTGCAGCATAGTGACGGAGACTTGAATTTGGAACTGCAAGTCGTGAATTACGAATTGCAAAAGGAAGGCAAGGCTGATGTGCATTTGTTTACAATGCAGGACAAATTGATGCCCGTGACAGTAAAAACATTCTATAAAGCCTATCGTGAGGTTGATGTCATTGAGACGTGGACGGAGATTGTGAACGGCGGGAAACGGGCCATCACTTTGAAGCGTTTCGACTCAGGCCATCTTACCCTTCGTCAGGGCGACGTGTGGCTGACCCATCTGCATGGCGACTGGGCAGCCGAAACAAATGTGGTGCAGGAACCGCTTACTTTGGGCTGCAAGGTAATCCGGAATACTGACGGTGCACGCAATGCCCATATTGATGCGCCTGAGGTGATGTTCTCTCTCGACGGGCATCCAAGTGAAAACCACGGTCGCACAATCGGTGCTGCACTCTGCTGGAGTGGCAACTACGAACTGCGCATCAACACGCTACTCAACAAGTTCCACCATTTCTATGCAGGTATCGACCCACAGTCCAGCGAGTACGTGCTCGACCCCAAAGAGTCGTTTGCCACGCCGCATCTTGCCCTGACATATAGTGAGCAGGGCATGGGGGGCGTCAGTCGTAACTTCCATCGCTGGGCTCGTACCCAAGGCAAACTGCACCGGGGGAATGGGGTCGGCGACATTCTGCTCAACTCATGGGAAGGGCTCTACTTCGACATCAACGAGGAGCGGATGCTACAGATGATGGATGACATAAAACAGTTGGGGGGCGAATTGTTTGTGATGGACGATGGCTGGTTCGGCGACAAGTATCAGCGCAACAATGACTCATCGACACTGGGCGACTGGGTAGTGGATAAGAAGAAACTGCCTGGTGGTCTCGGCAAGCTCTGCCGTGCTGCGGCAGAGAAAGGCATCAAGTTCGGCATCTGGATAGAGCCGGAGGCAGTGAATACGAAGAGCGAACTCTTTGAACGCCATCCGGAGTGGGCATTGCAGACAAAGGGCCGCGAACTGAAGCTGGGACGTGGCGGCACGCAGCTGGTACTCGACATGACCAATCCGCAGGTGCAGGACTTCGCCTTTGGCATTGTGGACAACCTGCTTTCGCAATATCCCGAAATCAGTTACATCAAGTGGGATGCCAATGCCTCTGTTCAGAACTATGGCTCACTCTATCTGCCCAAGCAAAAGCAGGCGAATATCTATATAGACTATCATCGGGGACTGCTGAAGGTACTGGAACGTATCCGCGAGAAGTATCCTGACGTGGTGATACAAGACTGTGCCAGCGGTGGCGGACGTGCCAACTACGGACTGCTGCCCTACTTCGATGAATTCTGGGTGAGCGACAATACCGATGCCCTTCAGCGCGTCTATATACAGTGGGGCACCTCGCTCTTCTTCCCCGCCAATGCGATGGCCTGCCACATCAACCATTGTCCCTACTGGAACACAGGCGGACGGGTCATCCCCTTGAAGTTCCGTTGTGATGTAGCAATGAGCGGGCGACTTGGCATAGAACTGCAACCCAAGGACATGAGCGATGAGGAACGGCAGCAAGTGCAGACCTGTTTCAAGGATTATAAAGAAATGAGGCAGGTGGTACAGACGGGCGACCTCTATAGGCTTGTCTCTCCTTATAACAGAAAAGGTGTATCGGCACTGATGTACACAAAGGATGAAAAAGGCATCTTGTTTGTTTATAAGACCGACAACTACTATAACCAACTGCTGCCACGCATCCGCCTGGATGGCCTGAACCCCGATAAGACCTATACCATGACGGAGAAGAACGTCCGCGTAGGACAGCAGCCCTGCGCTCTCAATGGTAAGCAGTTCACAGGAAGTTTCCTGATGAATGTCGGTGTCGAAGTGCCATTGTGGGAAGACTATGCCTCGCGTGTGTTTGAGATAAAATAAGACATGAGGCGTGCCATCCTTTTATTGATAACAGTGTCTCTTATGACAGCAAACGCACAACAGCCACAATATAAAGATGCCAGCCTGTAGGTTGGCGAGCGTGTCAGCGACCTGCTGATAACAACGATTATAATAAAAGATAAATAGTTGACTTATGAAAAAACCAACGATTCTATTTCTTCTGACGATAATGGCGCTTTTACCTTCTGCAAATGCTCAGACCCAGCGTCAGCAACTCCTTGATCGCCTACAGCAACTACAGGTGCGGGGTTACATGGTAGGTCATCAGGACGACCCTTTCTACGGCTTGACGTGGGAGTGGGAGTTAGGGCGCAGCGATATGAAAGAATGTTCGGGCGACTGGCCTGCCGTCATGGGGTTTGACCTTGGCGGCATAGAAGTAGGTGATGAGAAGAACCTTGACTCCGTGCCCTTCACCCGTATCAGGGAAGAAATCATAGCGCACCACCAGCGGGGTGGCATCGTCACGCTGTCGTGGCATCCGCGCAATCCCTTTTCCGGCGGTACTGCCTGGGACAACCAGGACACGGTTGCCGTGAGGAGTACGCTTCCGGGCGGTCTGCAGCATCGTAAGTTCCTGTTGTGGATGAAGAACGTGCGCAACTTCCTGAAAACGCTGCGCACGAACAACGACCGTCCTATTTCCATCATCTTCCGTCCGTGGCATGAGAACAACGGCGGCTGGTTCTGGTGGGGCAGCAAGCAGTGTACCCCCAATGAATATAAGGCTCTGTGGTGTATGCTGCAAGACTACCTGCTCAGCGAAGGCTTCGACAACCTGGTGTGGTCGTGGAGTCCCAATCTCGGCATCAAACCGGCGGACTTAGACGCCTATCCCGGTGACGACCGTGTTGACCTGTTGGGCGTGGATGCCTATCAGTGGGGGGCGGAGCAGGACTTTGTGCGCGATTTGGAAAGTGACATGACGACACTGACTACATTCTGCGAGCAGCATCATAAGTTGCTGGCTCTTACCGAATGTGGTCTGAAGAACCTGCCGGACCCTACGTGGTGGACCCGTGTGCTGAAACCCATCTTAGACAAGTTTCCCATTTGTTATTTCCTTATCTGGCGCAATGCCAAGCACGAGTATTTTGGTCCTGCTCCTGGTGAGAAGAATGCGCTCTACTTCAATGAGATGATACGGTCGAGCAATGTAATGATGCTGAAAGATATCGTGAAATGAAGAAACTGTTAATGGCTTTATCCCTTCTCTCCTTGCTGCTGTGTTGCCAGCCGGAATCGGCAGTGAAATATGTAGAGCAACGTGACGGCCGCCTGTGGCTTGACGGCAAGGAATACCGCTATGTAGGTACTAACTTCTGGTATGGACCCATCCTGGCCTCCGAGGGCCAGGGTGGCGACCGGCAGCGGCTGCTGCGTGAATTGGACCAGCTGCACGCGCTCGGACTGGACAATCTGCGCATCCTTGTGGGCAGTGACGGTGAACAAGGCATTGCCACAAAGGTGGAACCCACGCTGCAAAAAGCACCAGGCGAGTATAACGACACCCTGTTGGCAGGACTCGACTATCTGCTCATGGAGATGGGCAAGCGCGACATGAAGGCTGTGCTCTACCTGAACAACTCGTGGGAGTGGAGTGGGGGCTATGGCTACTATCTGGAACATGCCGGACTGGGTAAGGCACCGCGTCCTAACGAGGCGGGCTATGAAGCCTTCATGAAACATGTATCACAGTTTGCCAGCAATGAAAAGGCGCATCAACTTTTCTACGACTATGTACGCTTCATCGTCAGTCGGCAGAACCGTTACACTTTATTATTATATAAGGACGACCCCACCATCATGGCATGGCAGATAGGCAATGAGCCGCGCGCTTTCGGCGAAGAGCAGAAAGTGCCCTTTACCCGATGGCTTCGCGAGGCATCGGCACTTATCCGCAGCCTTGACGGCCATCACCTGATTTCCATTGGTGGCGAGGGTATCTGGGGCTGCGAGATGGATTCTGCCCTCTACGAACAGATCAGTAGTGACCCGAACATTGACTATCTCACCGTCCACGTATGGCCCTACAACTGGCAATGGGCACGGCAGGACTCACTGCTTGCCGACATTCCGCATGCCTGCCAGAAGACCGCCGACTATCTGCGTCCGCACATGGAGATAGCCCATCGCATCAAGAAGCCTCTCGTTATCGAGGAGTTTGGGTTTCCTCGCGACGGCTTCAGTTTCTCGCCGTCATCAACTACCCATGCCCGTGACAAGTATTATCAGTATATATTCTCGCTTGTAGAAAGTGAGCCTGCCGTCAGCGGCTGCAACTTCTGGGCATGGGGCGGTGAAGCCCGTCCGCGACATGAACAATGGCAGGTGGGTGACCCATACATGGGTGACCCCGCTCAGGAACAGCAGGGACTGAACTCTGTATTCGACAGCGATACGACGACATTGAAGATTAGCTATTCCCATTCGGAACTCGTTAAAGTGTCAGAGATAGCCAAGAAAGTGCAATGACGTGTTGAGGAAATAGCGTAATTTTGCAAGCTGAAAAGAAAAATAGTATGACATACAACGAAAGAGTAAGACAGCTGCGCCAGTGCCATGAGGCTCTGTTGGCGCGAAAAAATGAACCTCTGGAAGGAGGGAATGGTATCTACGAGAAATACAGGTATCCTATCCTGACCGCAGAGCATACGCCGCTTGAATGGCGCTACGACTTTTCGGAGCAAGATAACCCCTACCTGATGCAGCGCATCATGATGAACGCCGTGCTCAATGCCGGTGCCATTAAGATGGGAGATCGCTATCTGTTGGTGTGCCGTGTGGAGGGTGCCGACCGCAAGAGTTTCTTTGCCGTGGCTGAGAGTAAAAACGGTATAGAGGGGTGGCGCTTTTGGCCAGAGCCCGTCACCATGCCCGATACGCTGTTGCCCGCCACCAATGTCTATGACATGCGGCTGACACAGCACGAAGACGGCTGGATATACGGTGTGTTCTGTGCCGAGCGGCATGACGAGCTGCACCCTAACGATCTCTCGGCAGCCACGGCATCGGCAGCTATCGCCCGCACCAAGGATTTGAAGACGTGGGAGCGGCTGCACGACTTGAAGTCGAGGAGCCAGCAGCGCAACGTGGTGCTGCACCCCGAGTTTGTGGAAGGCAAGTATGCATTCTATACGCGACCGCAGGACGGCTTCATCGATACGGGCAACGGCGGCGGCATAGGGTGGGGCCTTTGCGAGGATATCACCCATGCAGAGATAGACGAGGAAATCATCATCAACCCGCGTCACTACCACACGGTGATGGAGGTGAAGAACGGTGAGGGACCGCACCCCATCAAGACCAGCAAGGGCTGGTTGCACCTGGCCCACGGCGTGCGCGGCACAGCGAGCGGTCTGCGCTACGTGCTATATATGTATATGACGGCTCTCTACGACCCGACGCGCGTCATTGCGCAGCCCGGCGGCTACTTCCTGGTGCCGGAGGGCAACGAGTATGTGGGCGACGTGATGAATGTGGCCTTCTCGAATGGTTGGATCAAGGACGATGACGGACGTGTGCTGATCTACTATGCCACTGCCGACACCCGTCTGCATGTGGCTGTATCGTCGGTGGAACGGCTGATAGACTACTGTATGCATACGCCCGAGGACGGGCTTACGACGAGTGCCTCAGTAGAGACAATCAAGCGGATGATAGAAAAAAACAAAAAAGTAAAGATGTAAAAATGGCTAAGATACCGCTGAGAGAGAAGATAGGCTATGCCCTGGGTGATGCGGCGGCAGGCGGCATCACGTGGAAGGTGATGTCGATAGCCTTTCCGCTGTTCTTCACCAATGTGTTTGGGCTGACCATTGCCGATACGGCCACGCTAATGCTCATCGCCCGCATGTTTGATGTCATCACCGATCCGCTGATGGGTAGCTTGGCCGACCGTACACAAAGCCGTTGGGGTACCTATCGTCCTTGGCTGCTGTTCGGTGCCGTACCCCTGGGGCTCGTCTTTTCCCTGCTGCTCTGCACCCCCGACTTCGGTCCTGTGGGCAAGCGCATCTGGGCCTACACGCTCTACCTGCTGATGATGGTGGTCTATACGGCGGTCAACGTGCCTTACGGCTCGATGCTCGGCGTGATGACAGAGGACGATAACGAGAAGAACCAGTTCTCCAGTTTCCGCATGGTGGGAGCCTACGCCATGGGCTTCGTCACTCTGCTTTCGTTTCCCTATCTGCAGAAGCTGGTCGGGGGAACAGCCCAGCACCAGTATGCCGTGCTGGGGGCTTTCTTCGGTCTGTTAGCCACATTGGGAACATTGGCTTGCGGACTGCTGACCCGCGAGCGGTTGAAGCCGGTCCGTGCAGAAAAGTTCAGTCTAAAGCCGTTTGCCAATCTCTTCCGTAACCGTCCGTGGATATACCTGACACTGGTTGGCATCGGCATGAACTTCTTCAACGGTTTCCGCTACGCTGTGGCCGGCTATATGTTCGAATACTGCCTGAAAGGCGACGTGACACTGAGTGGGCTGATCATCAACTATACCGTGTTCATGACCTTTGGCGAACTCACCTGCATGGTGTTTGGAGGCCTGTCGCCAGTCTTCACCAAGTGGATAGGCTCGAAACGCAAAGCCTTCCAGGTAGCTGTCATCATTAGTGGGGTGGCTTCTGCCGGCTATTATTTCATTCCGATGGACCCCTCCTATATTTGGCTGATGATTGCGATGGTCGTCATCACTTCAGTAGGTGTGGGGCTGTTCTCACCGCTGCTGTGGTCGATGTATGCCGACGTAGCCGACTATGCCACCGAGAAGAACGGCACTTCGTCAACGGGGCTCATCTTCTCCAGCGGGACGATGGCACAGAAGTTCGGCACGGCCATCAGCGGTTCGCTGGTTGCACTGTTCTTGGGAATGGCAGGGTTCGTGTCGGGAACAGATGCTGCTACGGGGCAGACCGTTGTGACTATTACCGACGAGACTTCAGTCGGGCAGATGATTTGGGCACTCTTCTCACTCTTTCCCACAGCTATCACTGTGATTATGATGGTTTTGGTTCACCTTTATCCTATTAAGAAATAGCCTCACCCCCAACCCCTCTCCGACCGGAGAGGGGAGTAGATAGAATAGATAGAATTAAAAAACTCCCCAAGAAATGAAAAGAGAAGATATAGCAAAACTAAATACTCCCCTCTCCAGTCGGAGAGGGGTTGGGGGAGAGGCTTTTAAGACCTCTGCCCGCCAATTGTTGGAAGAAAACATTCTCCCGTTTTGGCTTGACAAGATGATAGATCACGAGCATGGGGGGTTCTATGGTCGAATGGACGGACAGGGCCGTCTGCATGCACAGGCAGACAAGGGAGCCGTGCTGAATGCCCGTATTCTGTGGACCTTTGCTGCTGCATACAGGGTACTGGGCAAGCAGGAATATCTTGCTGCCGCTATTCGTGCCAAAGAGTACATATTGAAGCATTTTATCGATAAAAAGCGGGATGGTATCTACTGGTCCGTGAACTACAAAGGGGAGCCTGTTGACATGAAGAAGCAATCGTATGCCATCGGCTTTGCCATCTATGGCATGAGTGAGCTTTATCGTGCCGCAGGTGATAAGGAAGCATTGAACTGTGCCATTGCCTTGTTTGAAACTTTGGAAATACATACATACGATGCCAAGAATGTAGGATATATTGAAGCCCTGACCTACGACTGGTTTCCCATCGGCGACATGCGACTGAGCTATAAGGACGAGAACGGCAGTCGCACAATGAACACCCACCTGCATATCCTGGAACCATATACCAATCTGTATCGCGTGTGGAAAGACCAGCGGCTGGAATGCCAGCTGCGCACGCTGATAAACATATTTACCGACAAACTGCTCAATCCTGTGACCCGTCATCTGGACCTCTTCTTCAACGACGAGTGGCAGGGCAAGCGCAATATTGAGAGCTTTGGCCACGACATTGAGGCCGCCTGGCTCTTGACCGAGGCTTTGGAAGTGTTGGGCGACAAGAGGCTGACAGACAGGGTGATGCCCATTGTCAGCGACATTGCCGCAGCGTCGGAAGAAGGTCTCTGTCATGACGGCTCTATGATCCATGAGCGCACCGTCACTGTCGAAGGCGGTTCCCCCTTCTCCGTCGATACCGACCGCCATTGGTGGGTGCAGTGCGAGAACGTTATCGGACAGCTGAATCAATATCAGCATTTCCATGATGAGCAGGCTTTGCAGAAAGCACAGGCTTGCTATCAGTTCATTCTCGACCACCTCGTTGACCGTGAGGGCGGTGAGTGGTACTGGAGCATCCGTCCGGACGGCTCAGTCAATCGCGACGATGACAAGGCAGGGCCGTGGAAGTGTCCTTATCACAACAGCCGCATGTGCTTGGAAATCATGGAGAGGGAGTTCTGATACGGAACTCCTTTTTTTTACCCCCCCCCTCTCACGTTATTTACGACAGTTTGTTCGAAATGTGTCAGATTGCAGCAAGATAGTGTCAGCATGATTCGTTTCTTAGCACTAACTTTGCACGCAGAAAGAACGAAATATCAACCTAAAATTAATGATTCAATGAAAAGATTTTTATTTTTATTCATGGCCGTCCTCATGATGGCAGGTACAGCGAAAGCTGATGTAGAATGGACTATATGGGAAGGAAACGAGAGCTTCGATTTCACTACCGGTGGTTCTGTAAATATAGGTGATTATTGCAGAAACATTAAGGTTGGCGACATTCTGTCTTTTGAAGTAAGCTTAGGTAAGAACGATTACCATCAGGAATATATGGAAGTAAAGTCAGAAACAACTGGTTGGAACACCACTGTCATTGCCAATTGGGTTGGCATAGAGGGAAATTTCTCGCAAGAAGTTACGCAAACCATGTACGATGAAATTGTAACCAATACTGGTCAGTTTAATGTCGGCGGCAAGGATTACACCTTGACAAAAGTATCTGTTTGCAGGACAATAAACTCAATTGTCAAGACTCCTTTGGTCAGTCTTACTGGGGATGGCAATTTTAATGGTAGTAAACTGTCGGCAGCGTCGGCATCAGAAGGAGATTATATTTATGCAGAATTCACTTTAAAGGAGGGGAAAACATCTGGAACCTACCAATTGACGGGAAACGATGTAAATTCGTCAGTCTATACCGTCTACGATAAGCTACTGTTTCCTTTGACTGCTGCACAAGTCTCTGCATGGACAGAGGCGTGGCCTTGGTCCGACCTTGGAGAAAACATAGATAGTGCAGATATTTATCTTCTGAAACCGATAAATTCCTTTTCTATCAGCAGTATCGGCTACGCCACCTTCTCGGCATCGCAAGAGGTTACCGCTCCCAACACGGTGACGGCCTATAGGGCAACCGTTTCAGGTTCGCGCGTTGCCCTTACTTCGTTTACCGACAATGTGATTCCTGCCAATACAGGCGCAATTATTAAGGGTGACGAAGGGTCGGTGCTTGAGTTCATAGCTTCTTCAACAGAGAGCACAGAAAGTAGTGATCTGAAAGCCTGTACGACAGCCACCGATGTTTCTTCGCTGGCAGCAAACGGCTATGACCTCTATGTGCTCTATCCGGGAACTGCCGAGAAAGTTAATGAACTTTCCCGCTCAAAAATACTCGGTTATTGGGGCGGTTGGCATCCGACAGAAGTGAGCTGGAATAGCGAGACCTACACTATCACTTATAATGGCACGGCCAGCGGAGAAGGTGGCTGGGTGGGGGAAAACTGGAGTGGCTATGACTACCTCAGACTCAACTTTTCGTCGAACACGCTTAACAATGATGCCACTTTCTACGTGGCTTATCAGGATCAAGATGATAATACAACGACCCATGCAACACTTACTCAAGGAACAGTAACAACCGTCAACATACCTCTTCATTCCGAATATAAGAACAAAATCGGGAACTTCTCCATGTATTCCAACGCTACCAGTGGCTCATTGACTTTCGAAAGTGCTGCGCTGATTGACAGCGATGGTGCAACAGTTGCTGAGTTCCGTAAAACCACGTCGGGCACATTGGCGGCCAACAAAGCTTATCTGAAACTGGCCACTGGCAGCAGCTCTGCACGCCTCAGCATCGTTTTCAATGACGATGATTCGGAGACGACCGGTGTTCTGGATGTTCAGAAGCATACTACGCAAAGTGACAACGTGTACTATAATTTGCGTGGCATGCAAGTCGATAAGCCCACTAAGGGATTATACATCATGAATGGTAAGAAAGTGATTGTCAAATAATAATTAAGAGGAGGGAAGAAACAATGAAAAAGTTATACATCTGCCCCATGACAGAAATTGTGAAAGTAGTAACCAGCAAGATGATAGCAGCATCAATAGAAATTAACAGCACTGGCGAGGAAGTTGATGCAGGAAACGCAGCAGCACGTGAAGGAGGTGGATTCTGGGATGATGACGATGAGTGATCTTACCAAGAGCACCGATAATATCAACGACAAAAAAGGGAAAAGACATGAGTAAGACTATTTTCTTCAACCGCATAAAAAAGGCAGTCCTCGTGAATCTGCTTTTATTGGCTGTCGTCTTCAGCGCAAGAGCAGAGGTAGTGTTCAGCGGAGAGCATGCAGTGGGTAGCTGGAATGCACAGCAACTGCCCGTGGGTGACTATCCTGTGCTGGCAAAGGCCAGTGCAGGCGACGTGATTGCCGTGACCATCAGTGATGCCGGCGGCAGTGGTCGCGTAACGCTGCAGGATGTATCGTGGAGTGGATTTGCCGACGAGTACGACTGCGCAGACGGACGCCACTATTTTGTGCTGACTGAGGCTCAGGCCCAGACGGTGGCCGGGGGTGGTCTGATAGTCACCGGCGAGAACTATACTTTGACGCAGGTGGAACTGCTCTACAAGAAGGCTCTTTGGGAAGGCTCTGTCGATGACAACAGCGGATGGGGCCAGAGCGATGCACTCTCGAACGGCCTCTTTGCCGGACTCTCAGCAGGCGATGTGCTGGGCATCGACGTAACGGCCATCAACGACGGAGAATCATGGCATCAGGTGGCCATCCGTGTCGACTATGCCGACAACATGATTTCGGCTTCTACCAGCGAAGCCAAGACACTGTTCTATGAGCTGACTGCTGACCAGGTGACGACACTCCAGACAAAGACCATCAACATAATTGCACAGTATCTGAAGGTGTCGGCGCTCTATACATACGCAGAGGATAAGGATACTGAAGAAGCTGAGGTGATCTGGACGGGCAGCCAGGACACAGGAGACTGGTCGGCTTACGTTGATCTCAGCTATGACAATCGGGGCAGTCTGTCGCAGACCTTCAAGACCGATGTGCTGCGCATCACCTTTACCACCACGGGCGACGGCGCACAGATACAACTGAGCAATCCGGCTAACGGGTGGGCGAAATTCAGTGAAGAGGCTTTCGCGAATGTGGAAAATAGTGCTGAGACACAGACTTTCGAGTACACCGTAGCCAATGCTTCGGTTCTGGAAGACATTCAACTCACGGGCATCATCGTGCAAGGAAAGAATATCAATGTCACGAAAGTGGAACTGGTGAAAAAGGAAGGCCGCTACGATGCAGTACCGGCTACCATCGGTGAGGATGGCATTGCCACCTTCAGCAGCTCGAAGCATCTGAGCTTTGCCGAAGCAGGCATCACGCCTTACTACGCATCAGAAATCAATGATGGCATCGTAACGCTGACTCCTGTGGACAATAAGACAACTTGGGGATATCTGGGTTACGTGCTACGAGGTGCAGAGGGCAGTTACGACATCCCCGTAATTGAAGAGAGTGAGGCGGCCTATCCTTCAGGCACTAACTATCTGAAGGCTACGAGCGACTATGCCGCCGACCTGCCACGAAGCGAAGAGGCTGGAAAGTATCTCTACATCTTTGCCAAGAAAGGCTCCAACATAGGGTTCTATCATCTCGGCGATACCTATAAGCTGGCAGCTCACCGTGCCTACCTCTGCACCGATAGCGACATTCGCACGGCGGGAGGTGCCTCGCGCATCACACTCCGTTTCGGCGACGATGAGACAACATCCGTCCGCCTTGATACCAATGCCCTGAATTGTTCTGCATCGCTCTACACACTGAGTGGACAGAGGGTGAAGAGTGCAACAAAAGGCATTTATATAAGCGAAGGCAAAAAAATCATCATAAAATAAAAAGGGGGGGATGTAGTATGAAAAAGGTCTATATGAAACCATTGACGGAATCATTGACTGTCCGTACCGTCATGAATATCCTTGCGGGAAGTGTGTATGATGTGAAAGTAGAAGATGACGAGTTCAATGAAGATGAAATGACCCCGTTGTCAAGAAAATCTAACGACATTTGGACTGATGACGATGATGAGGAAGGAGAGTAGTAGTTTTTTTCATTATAGTTTTAGTTAGTTGTAAGTATTTTTCTGCCGTGCAACGTGGTCCTGTGCAGGAGTGCGTTGCACCTTTTATATTTAGCAAGAGATGAAACCCTATAAATTCCAGCCATATCTGAAGACGACGCTTTGGGGCGGTTATCAGATAGCACCCTTCAAGGGAATTTTCACTGCCCAGCCGAACATTGGCGAAAGTTGGGAAATCAGTGGTGTACCAGAACATGAGAGTATTGCCGTTGAGCGAGGTCTTGTCGATGATGTGGACGTCGGACTGACCCTCACCGAACTAATCGACAAATACAAAGGGCTGCTCGTGGGGCAGAGAGTATATAAGCGCTTTGGCAACAAGTTCCCTCTGTTGGTCAAGTTCATTGACTCGCGGCAGGACCTTTCCGTGCAGGTTCATCCAGACGACCATCTGGCCATGCAGCGGCACGGATGTCAAGGAAAGACAGAGATGTGGTATGTCATCAAAAGCGACGTGGGCGCAAAGATCTATGCCGGACTCTCGAAAAGCATCTCCCCCGACGAATATGAACAGTTGGCAACGGCAACGCCGATAGACGGCCATTCGCCAATGCAGGATGTCATTGCCACACATGAGGCCCACGATGGCGACCTCTTCTTCCTGCCTGCCGGACGGCTGCACGCTATTGGCGCGGGAAACTTCCTCGCAGAGATTCAAGAGACGAGCGACATCACCTACCGTGTCTATGACTTTGGGCGCAAGGATGCTCATGGCAAGCCACGGGAATTGCATATACAGGAAGCCCGCGATGCCATCGATTACAGGGTGTGGCCAGAATATCGCAGCTCATACGATTCGACTAAGCCCATCTCGCAATTGGTGAACTGTCCTCACTTTGTGGTTCATCGTGTCGTGGTCCAGGTGGCTTCTCAGGTTGATTTCCATTGCGACTCCTTCGTGGTGGTAGTATGTCTGTGGGGCGAAGCCAACATCAATGGCATAAATATCCGGCAAGGAGAAACAATCCTTGTGCCAGCCTCAGAAAATGTGCTCTATATCTTTGGCAATGCCACTTTCCTGACAGCAATGATGTAATTGTGCGCAAAAGCAAGTTTTTCTCTCCTCGGTATGTCCTTCTGTTGTGATGTATCAAAGAAAGACAAAACCTTGTGTGAAAATTTGTTTATAATTTTAACAGTCACTCGCGCGAGAATGGCGCGGAAGTCAGGAAATGTTCATCGGGTCGGAAATATGAGAGTATTGGGCTGTTCTGCAACAGGTTGATTGTCAGGTAGTTATAAAATATTAGAGATTTAAGTCGCTCATAATCAGGAAGTTTCTGCGATTTAGGCTGTGTCACGGTGCGATTGAGGATAGATGGTCACGCGATTTAGGCTATATCGCTGAACGATCTAACCTAAATCGTGACGTGATGTTCCCATGAACATGTCGCGATTTTGTATGAAACTCGGCATCGTTTAGCCGCGAGAAGGGTAGGAAACGGCTTTCGCTGAACAGGAAAATGAGCAAAATAGCGGCTGATAATTGGCGAAAATGCGAGATATAGAACAAAGAATTCTGAAATTGAACACCGTTCCTCGGGAGTTGCGGAGGCTCGAAAGGCGCTCTTTTTCTCCAGAATGCAGATTTTCGTGGTAGTTTTTTCGGACCTGCCTTTTAACAGATTTACTTAAAGACCCTTAAAGATTTCTTTTCGTACCTTTTGCATTTCTCATGTTTATTTCGTAACTTTGCAGCCAATTATGCGGTATTTCATCACTTTGAGCTACGACGGCACACGCTATCACGGATGGCAGATTCAGCCAAACGGAATCTCGGTGCAAGGAGAACTGCAACGTGGACTCTCGCTCCTCCTGCGACAGAACGTAACGGTCACGGGTGCAGGACGTACCGACACTGGTGTGCATGCGCGTATGATGATGGCTCATTTCGATATCGATACTCCGATTGATGGACAGCAGCTGGCCTACAAACTGAACAAGCTGCTGCCTCATGACATTGCCATTCAGGATGTGCGGTTGGTGCCCGATGATCTGCATGCGCGATTCTCAGCAACGTCACGCACCTATCATTATTATATACACACGGTGAAGTCACCATTCCTCCGCCAGTATTCATGCGAACTGCATTATCCGCTCGATTTTGAACTGATGAATCAGGCTGGCACCATGATGCTGGAATATGAGGATTTCGGCGCTTTCTGCAAGTCGCATGCCGACGTGAAGACCACCCTCTGCCATGTGACGCATGCACAGTGGCATCAGACGGGCGAGCATGAGTGGTATTTCGAAATAACTGCAAATCGCTTTCTTCGTAATATGGTGCGTGCAGTGGTAGGCACTATGATTGAGGTGGGGAGAGGACGACTCACGCTCGATGACTTCAGGCGTGTCATTGAAGGCAAGCGGCGTTCGGATGCAGGTGAGTCGATGCCAGGCAATGCGTTGTTTCTCGAAAGGATAGAATATCCGCAATAGAACTGTATTTTTAGATAGAAATAATAGTAACCATGTGGTTAATACTTGCATTCATGTCAGCCGCCTTCTTAGGCGTGTATGACTCACTGAAGAAGAAGTCGCTGAAGGATAACGCCGTCATTCCCATCCTCTTTCTGAACACACTCTTCTCGTCGCTCATCTTCCTGCCGTTCATCGTGCTCAGCGCTACGGGGACAACCCTCGACGAATCCATTTTTCATGTAGGTTCAGGTGGCTGGGAGATGCATAAGTACATCGTGCTGAAGGCTGTCATCGTTCTAACCAGTTGGTTGCTAGGCTATTTCGGCATGAAGCATTTGCCCCTCACTATTGTGGGACCTATCAATGCCACTCGGCCCGTGATGGTGCTCGTGGGAGCATTGCTTGTGTTTGGTGAACGGCTCAACGGCTGGCAGTGGGCAGGTGTGCTGTTGGCAGTGGCTTCGTTCTTTCTGCTGAGTCGCAGTGGTAAGAAAGAGGGAATCGATTTCAAACACGACCACTGGATTTACATGATCATAGGTTCTGCGTTGACGGGAGCTATCAGCGGACTCTATGACAAATACCTGATGGCACCTGTAGAATCGGGTGGAGTAGGGCTCGACCGAATGATGGTGCAGTCATGGTACAATATCTACCAATGCTTCATGATGCTGGCAATGCTTATGATTCTATGGTGGCCTAAGCATAAAAATACCACTCCTTTTCATTGGGACTGGGCCATCATAGGCGTGAGCATTTTCCTTTCGACAGCAGATTTCATGTATTTCTATTCCCTGTCTTTGCCCGATGCCATGATCAGTATCGTCTCAATGGTGCGTCGCGGCAGCGTGGTGGTGAGCTTCTTTTTCGGAGCTATCTTCTTCCATGAGAAGAATCTCAAGGCCAAGGCTTTCGACCTAGCGCTCGTGCTGTTGGGCATGCTCTGCCTCTATATAGGCAGTAAC
>JAEEGG010003172.1_pt1 | contig 41297 bp, 41 predicted proteins | sample 9134161 | NCBI WGS metagenome assembly JAEEGG01 (sample SAMN16246543, study PRJNA631951) | gut metagenome | biome: gut microbiome; feature: rumen; material: CR-attached | host: Bos | place: Iran: Karaj | collected 2018-10 | reverse complement strand
GAATAGCGGGCGTAAGGGATGCCTGCCTCGCAGAAATGCGCGTCCAGGTCTTTCAGATAGAGATTGGCGTAGAATGCGGAAAGGGGCGTTCCGGCCATGATGCCTTTGCTTTCCGCAATCTCCCGGCCGTCCTGCAGCACGAAGGGCTCCTCCAGCAGGCTGCGGAGGAAGGAGAACGTCTGCGGGTCATCCGCGAGGGTCTGTTCCAATAGGGGCAGGAAACGTTCCACCGGAATGGAGTTGAAATAGTCGTGGATGTCCGCCTTATACCCGTATTTCTGCCAGATGCCGCGCGTGCGGGTGAGCGTACGGACCGCGTCCTTGGCCGTGCGGCCGGGACGGAACGAATACAGGGCAGGGGAAAAGACGCCGTCATAGCGGCGCAGCAGCAGCCAGGTGAGCATCTTCAGCACGGTGTTCCCGTCTTTCGGATAGACGTACACCGTGCGTTTTTTCTGCGAACTCATCTTGCTGATGACCACCTTTTTCGGCAGGGGAAAACGGTCGCCCCGTTCGATCGTCCCGCACACGGGCAGATAACGTTTTCCGTCGATAAAACTGCGGAGCTCCTTCGCGAAGTCCTTCGGGCAGACCAGGGAGGTCCGGTACGCGTAGAAGTCTTCCCAGCAGCGTTCGTTTTTCAACTGTTCCAGCATCGTTTCCAAGCCGGCTTCTCCTCCAATGAAAAAACAGAAAGAGAAGGCATTAAAGCCCGGAAAATTCCGGGATGTACCGGGCCGTACACGAACCGGCTGCCCGCGAAGCCGTTTGAATGGTCCGTGCCGGGTCCGCCGCAGGCGCAGGGCGTTCTCTTTCCGTTTTTTTCGGTTTTACGTGCGGCGCCGGTCCGACGCCGTCTGCCGCGGAAAACGCCGCAGGCGTTTTCCGCACCCGCTCAGAATTTCAGAGCCTTGCGGGTGCGCTCTATCACGTAAGCCTTGGTGTTCCACCAGCCCTCGTGATCGTAGTAGTAGCGCAGATAGGGTATGCCCTGCTCCGCGCAGGTGCGGCGAAGCTTCCTCGCTTCGCTGCTTGAGTTGAGCAGCTCCACCACCAAAGCGGTCTGACCGCCCTTGCGGAAGGTGAACACGGTCGCTTTGGAGTACTTTGCCTGCTCGGTACGGATATCGTATTCGGGAAAGGCCTCGCCGAATACGCTCTTGAAATACTCGATATGGCTTCCGTTGAAATTGAACTGGTTTTCCTCGTCCGGCATGACCGGCCCCCAGGAAAAGCCGGAGGGACCCGACGCCTCTTTTTCCGCCTCGCGGCGGACGGGGGCGGGCGCGCTGCGCTCGGGTGAGCCGACCGTGCCGGGCTGTGCGGCGGCTCCGTTTTTCGCCGCCTCCGCGACGGTATCGACTACCGTTTTAACGAGCTTGTCAAGCTTTATATCGGAGCCGGAGCCCCCGAGTATCTTGGAAAGCAGACCCATGCGATGACCTCCTTCTGTTCATCCGGCCTGACGGCGCGGACTGCGCTCTTCTGTCCTCATCGCCGCGTTCCGCGGCGATGAGGACGGCTTACCTTCAATCAACGGAGGCTGCGAAACGGCCGTCAGCGGCTGCAGGCCTCCAGATCAGCCCCGGTCACGGCGATCCTGCCGGCGTCGAACACGTCGTCCCAGGTATCGCTGTCGGTACCGCTGATATTGAAATCCACTTCTTCGACCTCGTCGATGCCGTTGGTCTCGAAATCGCTCTCGCTCAGGCTTACGTTGACTATCGCCTTTTTCCCGTCGGGTATGGTTTTATATCCCCAGCCGCTGAACATAAATCCGTTTACGGCTATGTCGTCAATGTCCACGGAAAGCAGGCGTCCGGTGTTGTTTTCCATGTAGAGCTCCACGTTGTCGGAGCCCCACATCTCGTCATGGGAATAACCGCTGAGCGCGATGTAAACTCCGTCGCCGCTGTAAAGCTCCTTGCGTCCGGCCACGTCGTCGGCCATCTTCGCGTAGTCCGAGGTCTCGAACTCGACAAGCTCGCCGGTGCAGATGCGCTCATAGTTTTCGTCGTCGTACAGATAAGGAATGATCCCGATCTTTCCTATGACCTCCTGTCCGGCGGCCTTGAGTTCGGAATTGGAAATGGCTATCTCGGAATTGCATTTTTTCCCCGCGGGCACTTCCTCGGAAAACCAGGAGTCAAACACGTAATCGTTTACCAGGAAAGCGTCGCTCGATACGTTCACGTCTTTGTCGCTGTTGTTTTCTATGTATACCTTCAGCTCTATGCCGAAATAGCCGTTTTCGATGCCGGTGGCCTTTATAAGAACGCCGTCGCTGTCAAGCAGCACCTGCTCCTCGATCTCCGGTACCTCTGCGGCGGGCTCTTCGTCAATGATGCTCTCCCACTCCCCGAGGTCGAAATCGTCCCCGAGAAGATCTCCGAACGCTTCGCCGAGCTCTTCTTCCGTCGAAGCGTCGTCGAAGGCGCTGAAGAGATCCATCCACTGCTTGTAGGAATCGGTATACAGCACTTCGCCGCTGGCCTCGTCCACTATATTGACCACCGTGTCCGCCTTATCGAGCCTGGTGCCGGCCAGCAGCTGCCGCCACGCGCCGAGGAAAGCGAACTCGAGGGTGAAGAAATTATCCTCTTCGGTATATTTATCCTTGTCGACCTTAACGTCGAACTGAGAATAATCCTTGTTGTGCTCTACGCCGATATACGCCTGGCTTTCGTCCTTCTCCTTATCCATTTCGGCTATGGTGTTTTCTATTTCCGCCTCATATTCCTTGATGAGCTTCTGCTGTTCGGCTTTGGTGATGGTGACGGTAACGGTGCCGTCCTCGTTGACCGTGGCGGTCCGGAAGCCCTCTTCCTTGGCGGCGGCGATTATCTCTTCCTCGCTCTCTCCGGTAAAGAACATCTCGGGCATTACGAGCTCAACGGTCTCGTTTCCGTCAAACGCTTCTCCGTCGGTTTTCGTTTTGTCTCCGCAGGCCGTCAGCGCGAAGACGAACAGCAGTGCGAGAAACAGCGCGGTTATTTTTTTCATGGGCTTAATCCTTTCTTTTTTTTGACACCATTTTAGCATGTTTTTTCTTTTTTTCAATGCCGAATTTTCCGGTGCCGATCCGATACGGACGGGAAACTCACTTCATGCCGATGCTTTCGATCTGTATCCCGAATTTCTTTTTCAGCGCCGCAAGGGTCTCTTCCGTGAGGCGCTCCGGCTCATAATGCTTTATCGAGGCATAGCTCTGCAGGAACAGGGACCAATAGGGCTGCCCGCCCAGATCGTACATTTCCGCCTTTTCCAGCACCTCGATGCTGCGGGGCATAAAACGCGGGGCGTTGATGACGCACTCGTCGTCCGCGATGAACTCCCGGCCGCAGATATTGAATTTCACCTTGCCGCTGCGCAGATAGAACAGCTCCCTGAGCGGCGGGTATTTCACCCATTTCGCGGTAAAGCCCGGCTCCATGACGGCGCAGTCGAGCTCCTTTATCCCGCCGTTTTCCCAGCGCTCCACCACTATCTTCATGCTGCAGCCCGGAAACTCATAGGAAGCGTGCGGACGGGAAATATTCTTTATTGCGGGGCATTGCTCCGCCGGCACCTCCCTGCACAGGAAGGGCTCCATCGGGTTGGAGTCCATAAAGCCTCTCGGTGAAAGCGCGTTCAGCTCCGGGTCGTCCGCCAGCTCGGGCATGAGAGCCTTTACGCGCCCCACGTCTCCGGCCTCGGGATAGGTCTCGAAATCGTGATAGGTCCCGCGCCACTTCACGTCCTCGAAGAAGAGCATGCCCTGGGACTGCCCCGCCTGCAGATGCACTATGTCGCCCTTGACGGCCTTGGCTTTCATTCCGTCGATGTAGAGCCAAAGGTAATTGCTGTCCACGAAAAAGGTCTCGTAGCCTCTCCAGTGGAAGTGAGGCATGGCGGTTTTTTCCTGCCCCGGCTCCCCGTTTTTATGCATCACGGTATCGAGGCACCAGTACAGGCCGTGCTCTCCCTCGGCGTCGGTAATGCTGCCCACGTCGGAATTGGCTCCGTGGGCCACGCCCCTCCAGGTGGTCTCCGGGGTCTTCAGATCGAAAAGGAATTCGTTTTTTTCTTCCATGCTGCCATCCTTCCTTTCATAACTGCTGCGTACAGGTCCTGTTCATAATCATAAGCCGTGCCGTAAGCGCTGTCAAGCGAAGGACGTGCCGCCTTTTCATCGGCGCGGTACCGTGGGACGCGTGATTTTTCTTGCACACGCGGAGAAAATGGAGTATTCTGTCATCAGTGAGGATCTTATATTTTCCCAACGGCACTGCCGTCTCGCCGCGACGCGGCAGCCGGCGGCGAAGTCACGAACAAATAAAACGTAAAGGAGAAATGAAAGATGCACATAGTTGTCTCTCTGCTTCTGGGAGCCCTTGCCGGGTGGATAGCCGGGCAGATAATGCACTCAAAGCACGGCCTCATCATGAATATCATCCTCGGCCTGGTCGGCGGTCTCGTCGGCGGCTGGCTCGGCGGCCTCATCGGCATAGGCGGCGGCTGGATCAGCGGCCTGATACTTGCCGTGGCGGGCGCCTGCATCCTTATCTGGCTGGGCAGGCTCATCGGCGGAAAGAAATAAGTCCGCACGCAAAAGAGCATATACGGAAACCGGGTCAATGAGGACGGTTCTCATTGACCCGGTTTCAGACTGCAGACAAAGTGTAATTTCAGAAAAGACAGCCGTATTTACACATACTGCCTCGCAGAGTTCACGCCCGCAGGCGTGAATAAAACAGGATATTTTCGACGGAAACCCTTTTTTTCGGCGAAAATACCTCTCACGGAGCGCGCGTGCGAGCGCAGGCGAGTGCGCAAAGCGCAGTGCAGCTCTTTTATCGATAAAGTCCGAAGGACTTTGTCGATAAGCTCAAACCGGGTCAATGAGTACGGTACTCACTCATTGACCCGGTTTCATATTTTTTGCCGCGGCGAACGCCGCCCGCGGCAGTTCACTGCGCTATCAGCTCTATCCGTTTTTTCAGTTCGCTCAGTCGGACCTCCCGGATCTCATATTTTCCGGGTTCGTCGACGAATATCGCGACGACGTTCCCGCCGTCGGCTTTTTTGTCGTGAAGCATCGCGGCGTATACCTTTTCGGCGTCAAGGGGGCACTTTACGGGAAGGTCCAGCTTTTTCAGTATCGGGATAAGCCGTTTTCTCAGCTCCTCCCCGCACATCGGGATCATTCCCAGCGCCACGCATTCCCCGTGGCTGAGTTCGTGAAGCTCCCCGCAGCTTTCTATCCCGTGGCCTATGGTATGCCCGAAATTCAGTATCCTCCGCAGCCCGGCTTCCCGCTCGTCGGCTTCCACCACCGCGCTCTTTATCCGGACCGAAGCGGCGATGACGCCGTCAATCTCCCGCTTCGGATCCCGCTTTTCAAAGATCCCGAAGAGCTCCGCGTCGCTTGTCAGCGACATTTTCAGCGCCTCCGCCAGCCCCTCGGACACTCTTCTGTCCGGCAGAGTCGCAAGGGTATCGGGGTCTATCAGCACCGCTTTCGGCTGCCAGAAGGCGCCGATGACGTTTTTTACTCCGTCAAGGTCTATCGCCGTCTTGCCGCCCACGGACGAGTCCACCTGGGACAGCGCCGTGGTGGGAATGTTGTAGAAATCCACTCCGCGCATATACGTCGCCGCGGCGAAGCCGGCCAGGTCTCCGACCACGCCTCCGCCCACGGCGACGACGCAGTCCTTTCGGGAAAAGCCCTCCGCCAGCATCCGGGAATGCAGCCGCCGCAGCATTTCATAGCTCTTGCTGCCCTCGCCCGCCGGGACGGTCTCCACCGCCGCCTCCCGGCACTGCGCGGCGATCGCTTCGGCGTAGCCTGCGGGCACTCCGCCGTCGGTGACGACAAGCACCCTGCGCTCCAGGTCCAGCAGCTCGCCTGCCTTCTTCAGTATGCCGCGCTCAATTCGGATCTCGTAGCTGTCGGCGCCTAAATTTACGGGAATGATCATGTCAGCTCCTATGTTTTTTCCGGCAAACGGAGCCGCTGCAAAATGTCTGTTTTGCAGCGGCTCCGCCCGATGATCGCTTACTTGCTCAGTTCGTTCACGAGGAGCGTTCCGAGCCCGCTTATCTGATTGTCGTTTATGTCGTCATATACGGCCTGCACGGCGGGCAGCGCGAGTATCTCGTCAAAGAAATCGGCGCCGTATTCTATCACCGTCATGCCGCCGTCCTCGAGGATCTTCTTGTTGTCCTTGTCGATCTGCTCCAGCTGCGGTCTCATATAGGCTATCGCGTCGGCGACGGCCTGCTCTATCGCAGCCTGATAAGCGGGATCAAGGCTCTCCCAGGCGTCCTTGCTCATGCATATCTGGTTGCAGTAAAGGATGTGGTTGGTGCAGGCAAGGTAATCCTGTACCTCCTGGAAGCTCGCGCCCACGCAGGTGTCGGCGGCGTTCTCCTGGGCGTCCACGGTGCCGTTCTGCAGAGCTATATACAGCTCGGCCCAGGCAAGCGGAGTGGGCTCCGCGCCTATCGCCTGCCAGAACGCCATGTGGTTTTTGTTGTCCATCGTGCGTATCTGCAGTCCCTTGAAATCGGCCAGCGAGGACAGATCCCTCTTGGCGGTGGTCAGTCTGTAGGTAGCGTTCTGCAAAAATCCGAGCAGATGCAGGTCAGCCTTATCGTACGCGGAAGAAAGGCTGGTACTGAAATCGTTTTTGCCGTTGAGCACCTTGTCTATGGTATCTCCGCTGTACTTGGAGAAGACCATCGGAAGATCGAAAACCGCCATTTCGGGGATGAAGGATACGATGGGAGCGGTCTGACATACTACGAGCTGTATATCGTTCGACTGCATCTGACGGATAAGGTCGGCGTCGCCGCCCAGCTCTCCGTTGGGATGATAGTCGATAGTCAGCTTGCCTCCGGTGATCTCCGCAACGCGGCTCGCGACGTACTCGCCGAATATCTGTCCGGCAGCGCCCTTGCCCGTGGAGTCCGCGCCGACCAGCTCCAGGGGTTTCAGATCGGCATACGCGTCTGAGCCGACCGTCTGAGTGTCTTCCTTGCTGCCCGCGCATGCGGCCATCGAAAGAAGAAGTATCAGTGCCGCGATCAGTGCCAATGCTTTTTTCATTGCTTTCCTCCTCATATTATTCCTTTTCGTAATTATAACAGCGCCGTGGAAAACCAGGGTATAAACGTGATAAGTATCAGTGCCGCCAAAAACGCGATGATGAACGGCATGGACCGCTTTGCCACCGCCATCGGCTGTTCCTCGGCAAGATTTCCTGCCACGAACAGATCGAGTCCGAAGGGCGGAGTGGCAAGACCTATGGACAGGCAGCACACGAGGACCACGCCGAAATGGACTTCGTTCACTCCGAGCATCTGAACGGCCGGGAGCAGCACCGGAGCCAGGATGATTATCGCGGGGCCCGTGTCCATTACCATGCCGAGAAGCAGGAAGATCACCACGAGTACTCCCATGACCGCCCAGCTCGAATGGAAATTGCTCGTGATAAACGCGGTTATCGTGCCCGTGGCCTTCGTCAGCGACAGCACGCGCCCGAAGGCCGTGGCGAACGCGAGGACGAAGGCGAGCCCGCCGTATGTTTTCACGGCGTTTCTCAGCATCGGCAGGAGATCCTTTATTTTGATTGTCCTGTAAACGAAGAGCGATACTATCAGGGCATAGAATACCGAAATGCAGGCCGCCTCCGTAGGCGTGACGAAGCCCGCGTATATTCCGCCCAGTACGATTATCGGGCAGAGCAGCGCCGGCAGACTGTCAAGGAACAGATGTCCGAAGCCCCGGGATTTAAGCTCGGTCATTTTCCGGTTTATCAGTTCTCTGTCCTCGCCCCTTTTGGCGCAGTACCATACCGCGTATACCATCATGCACACGCCTATCAGTATCCCCGGCAGTATCCCGCCTATGAAAAGCGCGCCGGTGGAAACCCCCGTAGCCAGCGAATACAGCACGAAGGGGATTGACGGCGGTATGATCACGCCCAGTCCTCCCGCGACGGCGATAAGACCGGCGGACCATTTCTTTTCATATCCGAGCTCCACCATGAACGGCACGCACATCGCGCCGACCGCCGCCGTGGTGGCGGGGCCCGAGCCGGAAATGGCGCCGTAGAACAGGCAGGTCAGTATGACGGCGCAGGGTATTCCTCCCCGCAGCTTTCCCACAAAGTAGGCGAAGAAGTTGAAAAGCTTTTTCGATATGCCGCCCTCCGCCATTATCACTCCGCCGAGGATAAAGAGCGGAACGGCGAGTATGGGCGTGGAATTCGCTCCGGAGAAGGCGTTATTGAGCAGCTGTGCCACAGAGCCGCCCTTCCCCATTGCGAGTATCGGCGCGAGAGAGCCGAGCACCATCGACTCGGCGATCGGGAACGAAAGGATTATCGCGATGATGAAGACAATAAATACGAGTAACGCGGCCATTATTTATTGCCTCCTTCCGTCCTCTTCCCCGCCTCTGCCTCCTCGGCGGCCTCCGCCATGGTCTGCTCGGCCACGGTCATGCCGGCGTCGTTGAAGGATCTGATATGCAGATACGCCTGCTGGATACCGCGCAGCACGGCAAGGAAGAACCCGATCAGCATTATGATATATACCATCCACATCGGCCACTGCATCGCCGACGAGGTCTCGCCGCTCTTCATTATCCGCTGAATGACCGAAACGGAATGCACTCCGAGCAGGCCCATCGTCGCGGCAACGACGATATCGACGATGATGTTGACGGTGTTTTTCACCTTCCGCGGCATCGCGTCCATAAGCACGTTCACGCGCAGCATGCTTGCCTTGCGTACGGTGTACGGCAGCGAGAGGAACACGCTCCATATCCAGCAGAAGCGGCAGAATTCCTCCGCCCAGGTGAGCGCCGGGATCCACGGGACGTTTCTTATAATGACCTGAATGAGCTCCACGCAGGAGATCAGCACGAGAAGAATCACCAGCAGAGTCTCTTCAAACCGTTCGTCCAGCCACTTGACCGCTTTCATCTTCGATCACTCCCTATTTGCCGAACACTTCGCTTTCGGCATGGTTCCGTGTCCAGGCTTTTTCCGCCAGGATATCCGTCAGTTCTCTGCGCATGGCCTCAACGGGCGCTTCCTTCCCGGTCCACAGCTCTATCTGGACCACGCCCTGATACAGCGACATCCCCAGCCCGTTGAGTATCCTGCAGCCCTTCTTCTCGGCGTTGATAAGGAACTGAGTCTTGTCCGGGTTATAGCAGGCGTCGAAATAAAACTGCCCGGATCTTATCAGCTCCTCGGGAAGCGGGCTTTGTCCGACGGTCTCGCCCATCCCCACGCCGCTCGCGTTTATTACCACCGAGCATTCCGAAAGGGCGGAATGCTCGCCGTAAGGCACGGCCTCGGCGATCGGAGCGAAGTTTGAGTTGATATCTCCCGCCAGCCTTTCCGCGCTGTCGCGGAAAATATCCGTTATGTATATCTTCTTCGCGCCGTTATAGGCAAGGACCGAGCATATCGCTCTCCCCGCGCCCCCCGCGCCGAAGCAGAAATAAGTATGCTCGGGTATGCTCAGCTTTGCTTCCTCCGCGATCGAGCGGACAAAGCCGGAGCCGTCGGTGTTGTAGCCCTTCAGCCTGCCGTCGGGCAGCTTGACCACCGTGTTGCAGGCCCCCATTTTCCGGCACAGCGGGTCGAGCTCGTCGAGATATTGAAGCACCTTCACCTTGTTGGGCTTGGTCACCGCGGCGCCGATGAAGGACGGCATGCGGCGTATGCCCTCGATTATCTCTCCCAGATAACGGTCGTCCGTCTCCGTATAGAAATAACAGAGATTGAAATTTCCCGCGGCATAGCCCGCGTTCTGCATCCGTGCGGCAAAGGACTGATCCAGCGGAGTGCCGATCAGAGTGATGAATTTGGTGTTGATGTCGATCATGAACGGTCTCAGCTCCCCTCGGTTTCTTCTTTTGCTTTATCCGCACCGCTCCGCTTCTTCGCGGGTCACGTCGCTTTCACCGCGAATTGCCGCCGCGCGATCAGGTGATATAACGAAAAACCTTCGAGTTTTTGTTTCTGTATACGAGCGCGATCACGACCGCGATCACCGCCATCACCGCCGCGGCCTTTATCACGCCTCCGTCCGCGCTGCGGAAGAGGATGAGCTGGAAAACGGTGACCAGCGAAATGGCGGGGCTGTGTATGAGAAAAATGCTCGTGCTCAGATTTCTGGCCGTCACGGTGTCCATTTTCAGCTCGACGGATACGGTCGCCGTCGTGATGAACAGAGCCGGGATCAGGGGTATCAGGAAAACGAACATCCCTCTGTCGTCAAGCCCGGCAAGCGGCTCCGTTATGACCGCTTCCGCGATAAGCCCGAGCCAGCAGACGACCGTGATCAGCCTTACCGCCTTCACCCTCCTCAGGAGCTTCTCCCAATGCTTCGCGATCAGCACGCCCGCCAGCATGAACGGCAGGCCCACGGTCAGACCGTTGCGCATGGACGACACGGCGCCGACGACCGTTTCCGCGATATGTCCGAGGGCGGTCCCTTCTATCAGGAAATAACAGCGGTTCAACAGCAGTAAAACGGCGTAAGCGATCAGCGCCGGAACGATCAGACGTTCTTCTTTTCCGCGTATGATAAACGGCGTTATGATCAAAACCGCTACGATGCATCCCTGGAGGAACCACAGCGCTCCCCACGGGTAAAAGATCACGGAACGCACGACGCTGATAAGTATCTCTTTTCCGCCCGCGCCCTCAAGCAGATACTCGACCACCCTGAGAAGGATGTTGACCGGTTCCATCATCAGCAGCATGGTCGCCACGCGCCGAATATACTTTCTCCGTTTTGAACGGACCTCCGCTCTTTCGCAGGACAGCGTCCCGTCGTTATACAGGCTCTTTGCGAAGAAAAAGCCGCTCGCGGCAAAGAAATAGGGTACGCCCAGCCTGGCTGTCGCGGCCTTCAGAAGCTGTCCGAACGGAACGTGCTCGAACATATTCAGATGCATCAGAAGGATCAGTACAGCCATCAAAAGCTTGAACAGATCCACGTATTTGAAAACTCTTTTATTCATGCTCTTGACAATTCCTTTTTCAGGCCTCATACCCGCCGCCCGGCTGCCGTCATCTTTTCATTACGGCATTCACTGCCTTTTTTATCCGTTTCTTTGAAGCGCCGGCGATCTCCTTCATGAAAGCCGGATATGCCGCGAGGTTCACCGCGGCGATGACGCACAGCCATATCGCGGCGTTTTCAAACGCCAATACGATCCATGAAAAATAAGAAACGCTTTTCAGATGCAGCAGGCTCGTTATCCCGTACGCCGCCGCGAAGCAGACCGCGTCTGTCAGCAGATGCTTGACGAATTCTTTGACGGACCGCTTAAGAAAGGTCCCGGAAACGTAGTGCGCCATCCATATCGTCTGGAAGATCATGGCGGCAAGCGTTCCTATCGCTACGCCTATCAGCCCGAACGACCTCACCGCGAGAACGGATATCGCGAGGTTCATGACCGCCGCGATGATATAATTGGACTGCGTCTGTTTGTAATGCCCTCCCGCCAGGATCATTATGCTGTAAGGCAGGCGGAGAGAGTGCATCGAATTTGCGAGAGTTATCAGGAAAGCGAACAGCGGGACGTGATAATCCGCGTCGTGTATCCCCTTCGTATATACGGCGACGAACGGGCTTATCAGCGACGAAGTGCAGCCGAAGATCAGCACGGCTCCCGTGTGGATAAGCCATTCCGCCCAGGAGAACGTTTTTTTCAGCTCGTCCAGCTCCTGCTTTGCCCAGAGCTCTCCCAGCAGCGCCTGTATGCCGCCCGTCATTGATGTGAAAAGGGTCTTGACGCCGCTGATCACAAGGTAATAAACGGAATAGATCGAAACATTCGACAGCGTGGAAAAAACGGTAAGAACGAGCGTATCGGTATTGTCCAGCACCACGGCGGCCACGTGCTGCGCCACGCCGTTCCACTTCTGCTTTATCGGCTCTCCGACGTACTTTATTTTGCGGTCGATCCGGTAGTGCCGGTTGACGTACAGTCTGAGATAAACCGGCCTGCACAAATATATCAGCGAGCCCGTCAGCTTTACCGTCTGAATGCCCGCTCCCGCTTTGATCAAAATCACGCAGACGACGGTGCTCAGACAGAGCGTCACCGTCTGCGCTATGTACGAAACATAACCTTTTTGGTCTGCCAGCAGCAGCAGTCTGTCGACCACGCCGAAATAATACTGTGCAAACGAGCTTATGCTCATTGCAAGTATGAGCCCGACGACATACCAAAAAGAAAACGGTGACGCCGAGTGTATGAATTTGGGATAAAAAGCGACAAGAAATCCGATGTAAACGGCAAGGATCAGCGCGAGAAGGCGGAAAAACTTGTTGGCCGAAACTATGATGCCGCTTATCGTGCCGCGGTCCCCCTCCGCGAGCGGTTTATACAGCGACGACTGAACTACGCTTCCCACTCCCAGCTCAAGGAACGAGATGACGGCCAGAAACTGAGTCACCGAGTTGACCAGTCCGTTTACTTCGGAGCCGAAGCTGTGCATGATCAGCCTCGGAAGAACGAACCCGCATATGATCGCGGCGGCCTGATGCATCAGCGAGGTCGCCGTATTGTATGCCAAGCGCTTATTTCTCCCCATTTGAAAACCACCACATCAAATCGTCCCCGGCGGCAGTTGTTTGCCTCTCATCGCCTCAGGGACGTATCGCAGCCTCGCCGCGGCCGCCTGCCGTCCGGTTTTTCCGTCAGACGGCGGCCTTTCCGCAATCGGTCAGAATGCGGTCTATGTTTTCTATGCCGAGCCGCTCCGGAGTGCGTCCCTCCGCGCGCATGCTCCTGCCCAGCGCGGCGGAAGCGATCTCTATAAGAGCCGTGCAGATGGGCGTGGCTACGCCCAGCGTCTTTCCCAGCGCCTCCAGCATCACCAGGCCCTGAGGAACGTCCTCGTTGATGTAGCGCGAATCAACGCTCGTGGGTCCCTTAGCCCTGGTGGGCATTTCGGCGTAATCCAGGAAGACCTCCTTGGCGTCCTTGGTCTCATCGAGAGAATTGCGGTATTTGCAGGCTTCCACATACGGTATGCGTTCAAAGCCGAGCTTTTCGAGAACGTTCATCTTCTCCGCGTCCAGGGCGTCCAGCACCATCCACGTGCGGGGATTGGCGCGGGTATACGCCTCGTGATACATGCAGAATTCGCCCTTGGAGTACTCTATGCGCGGTATGCTCAAAACGGAGCCCACCGTGTGCACCACCAGGTTGGGATTATGCAGCGCCGCTTCCACGACGGAGTCGAGGTAAACGAAACGCTCGTCCAGCAGATCGAGCTTTTTTATCGCCTCTTCTTTTCTTGCCACCGGATAAATGCCTATGGGGTTGCGCACATTGCGGAAGCCGACGCGGAACAGGCCGGGCTCCATTATGCGCCCGTCTATGAAGCTGCTTTCGGCCTCGGCGATGATAAGGTCCATGCCTGCGCAGTGCTTCATCATATACGCCGTGGAAAGATAACCCGGATTTATCAGGACGATCTGACCGTCCTCGAAATGCTCCGCGAGACGCTCTATCAGCTGCTCGTGGAAGTTGGTCTGTATGTAGATGATCACGACCTCATTGCCGCGGATCATGGAAAGATCCCTCGTGACTTTGCCGATATAAGCGGTCTTGATCTCTCCGAATTCATTGAGCGTCATCTTTCCGTTGTTTTCGAGCAGATAGTTGAAATTATCGTCATGCATCGCATGGGAGGTTTTGATCAGGGTGATCTCGTGTCCCTTCAACGTCAGGTCCGCAGCCACCGCGCAGCCGGCATTCCCGGCTCCGACCATCGCAATTTTCATAATATCTCCTTATCCAGTCGTATTTTATGGCTTTATGCTTTGTTTTTCTGTTTCAGCGGGCTGAGATCGACACGCTGTCCGAACATAAGGTCCGTTTCCGGAAGTCTGCCCAGATCGAAGCCCGAAGACGGATACAGCGTTATTTCCCCGAAATAGATCCTGTCATATACGCTGTACAGGTCCACGCGGAGAAAGGGCGCGCCTACGATCCCGCCCAGCTTTTCCGCCACGTCGAACATGCGGTCCATGTTCCGGGGTTTCGGCTTGGTAAAGCCCTCCGGCGCTTCTTTGCCGCGCTTATTGTAGCGTTTCAGGTTCCAGCCGCGGTCGAAGAAATAGAATTTCGTGTCGCCGGACGCCCTGTCGAAGCAGCCCAGAACGCAGTCGACCTTGCCGTTGAAGCAGTAGAACTTATAGTCCACGAGCTCCCCCGTTTCGTCCTCCATGTACTGCTCGGCGATGATCCGGGGCTTTATCTTTTTGTACGGCCATTCCCTGCCCAGATAGTAATAGTTGTTTTTCAGAGACTTGTTTATCTTTTTTCTCGCCGCCTCGAGGTCCAGCTTTTTCTTGTCTTTAACTACCACGAGCCCGCCGGAATCGTGCGTGCATTTCAGAACGAAGCGGTCGGGCAGGGCGTCGAAGTCGATATCCTCAAAGCGTTCCCATACGCCGAGCGTCGGGATTATGTACTCCTCGCCGATCTTTTCGGCGACGTATTTTTTCGCGTCGTACTTGTCGACCATTATCGGATAGTCCGGATTTCGGTCATGGAGCTTCAGCCACTGTATCTTCTCGTTCAGCGTCTTAGGATCGTCAAGATCCAGCTTTTTCCCCATTTGGGCGCGGTACATCATTTTCAGGAACTGCTCGTCCGGCAGCCCGTTCAGCAGTCCGCTCATCAGAAGCGGAGACAAAACGTGATAAGGATTTGATTTTATTTTTTTCAAAAAGTCCATGACGGTCTCCCGTATATTTTTTTATGCTTCCCGCCGTCTTTATTCCGCGGGTTTCACTTCCGAAACGCCGTCGCCCAGCTTGGAAAGGAGCGGGACGAGAACGAACACCACCAGCGCGACGTCCACGCAGGAAAAGCTGTGGTCGACGACGCCGTAAAGCAGGTATTGCAGCAGACCTATAAAGGAAAATCTCAGCAGAGTACTGCTCTTGATATATGCGCGGAATGATTTCCAGTAATAACGAATGACGAGGATAAAGGGAATAAAACAGATTATTCCTCCGCCGCCCAGCAGATCGACTATATCGCTGTGCTGGCCCACGGAATTGACCATTGAGGGGATGCCGATATCGAGCATCTTGACCGTTTTATAAAAAGTAGCCCTGCGGAAACCGTTGACTCCGATAAGTCCCAAAAGCGGATTTTGCAGAAAATGGCTGATACTTATCCGATATAAAGATATACGCGCTCCTATATCGCCGTAAGCATTGCCCACGATCAGCAGTCTGCTGAGGCCGTTGAAGCGCTCATGAAGGTCGTGATAACCGCGATTGCCCGCAAATTCGGCGATCCTCGCAAGCAATAATCCCACCGGCTCGGTAAATAGGTAAATTGCAAAAACTATGGACACCAGCACGATCGCCAGTCGTCTTATACTTTTTGTTTTAAGCAGAGCGACGACGCTGAGCAGCGCAACTATAATTGCGGCCATAAACTGACTCAGGATTATATTCACAGCCACTTCAAAGATTATCACCGCCAAAAGTCTTTTGTCTGCGATATTCTTTCTTTCTTCGGGCATTTTGAAAAGGTAAAACAGAGGAATAAGCATGAATACGATCGCGTAAACATAGCTGTAAGCTCCGATGTTGTATTTATAGTAAGCAAATTCCTCAACCAAAAAGCTCACCGTGGATCTGATCGCACGCGGGAACAAAATGGTTCCGATAATGGATGATATGGAAGATATACCTATCAGGATCAGGGCCGTCCTGAACAGCTTTCTGGCGTCGTTCGCGTCGAAGTATGACAGCGCGTAAACGCCTTCGATCACGCAGCTCCAATACATGATCGATTCCGCGATATTCGTAGGTATGCTTTCCACTATGCCGTTTGCGTACACCATGCTCCTGACAAGGGCCATGAACACGGCGAAAACGTTGAGCAGCAAATATTTTTTCCAGAAGCTCCGCCTGATCAGGGCGGCCAAAAACATCAGCACGACCGGGCCTGCCCTGAATATCAGTTTTATCGCGAAGGGAAATTCTCTGATTATCGGCAGAAAGGAATACAATACCTGCAGAAATACCGCCGCAAAAACAAGGTCTCTCCCGCGAATGGTTTTTTTCATAATTACAGCAATTCTTCCCACTGAGGACAGATCACGTCCGTGCTCAGCAATTCCCTTATCTTGACGCTCTCGGACGACAGCGCCCTTGCGAAACCGACGTCATCCGCTATCCTGCTCAGTGCCTCCGCTATGGCGTCGGCGTTTCTGACCGGGACAAGTATCCCGTTCACGTTGTTTTCGATGAACATCCTCGCTCCGCCTACCGGGCAGTCCGTGCATATGCTCGGCACGCCTATCGCCAGCGCCTCTATCATGGAGTTGGACAGGCCCTCGTAATCGGAGGACGACAGGTACATGGCGGCGTGGCTCATGATCTCATGGATCTCGTCCGTATGCCCCGGGAACACGACGCTTTCTCCCACGCCGAGCCGGGAAGCGTGCTCCGTCAGCTCGCCGAGAAGCTCGCCTTCGCCGTAAACGACAAGGCGATGATCGGGATGCCCCGCATGGAACTTCGCAAAGCCTTCTATGGCGACATGGACGTTCTTCTGCGCTCTCAGGCGGCAGGCCATCACGATATCCTTATTGATATCTTCGGCTCTTTCCGGGAGACCTTCCTTCAGCGGATTGGGAATGACCCGGCTCTTTTTTCTTGTTCTCTTCGGGAAATAATCTCTCGCGTCGGGAGTCTGGAACACCACCGCGTCGGCCATATCGTACGCTGCCTGGCGGACCGCCCTCATCGCCGCGCCGTAAATGGAGGGGTCTATCCTTTCGGATACGACTATCCTTCTGCGCTGCAGCCATGCCGACGGCACGCTGCGTATGATAATCGAATCGTCGAAGCCTATGACGCAGTCGGGATCTATCTCCTTCATCTCCCGGAATATCCCGCGCACCGTTTTTATCTCCGCTCCGATGCTCTCGTCCTTATACAGGTGAAGCAGCTGCTTATGCCGGTGATGTATGCGCGGGTCGAGCTTATACGAAACGTTGTCCTCGGCGATGGTAAGGATATGTACGTCATAATCCCGGGCGGCGAGATAATTTGCCAGGACCGAAAGCACTCTTTCGACCCCGCCGTTTTTCAGATCGTTCATTATTATGAGTATTTTTCTGCTTTTCATGGATACGTTCTCTCCGGAACTGTTTTTTTCGGACGTCCGGCTTCCGGCCGGGCCGACGGACCGTCATATAAACGATCCGGATACGTTCATGCCAGCTCTATCCGTCTTCCCTCTTCGTCCGAGCAGTAAGCGGCATACACGACCTTCGCCACCTGGGCTGCCAGGGCGAAGCCGGCCTCCGCCTCCCTGTCCTCAATGACGGCGCCCATAAAGTCAACGATCTCGTTGCAGTAGCCGCGCAGCATCTCGTCCGCCACGAACGGCTTGTTCCAGCCCGTCACTATGGGAAGCATCTCAGACAAATATACCCCGTCCATGCCCTCCGCGTCAACCATATAAGTCTCCATTGCGTCGTTCATGGTAAGGCGGCAGTTGACGGCGATATCGTTGGCGTATATCTCCACGTAGTTCTTGCTGCCCCCGAGAAGGTTATCGGTCGATATGATCGTCGCCTTGCTCCCGTCGGTGAAGGTGATAACGGCGGTCCCGGCGTCCTCAACGTCGTGCGGCCGCGCGGCAATGTGTCTGTGCTCATATTCGCTGAGTCCCTTCGTCGCGCTGCCCATATCGCCGACGACGCTCTTTACCGCGACGTCGGCGCCGAGCGCGAGGGCCTCCTGCGCCTTGAGATACAAAACGGCTCCGAGAGGATGGACGCCGTTTCTCATGAAAATGCCGCCGCCCGTTTTGTTCCATTCCCCCGCCACCGCGGAGCTGGAGCCCTTGAGGCTCTCTTCGCCCTTCATATACAGGATGCGGCTCTTTCTGGCGCGAATGATCTCTCCCGCTTTGAGCACCGCGGGCGCATACACGAAGTTTTCGGCATACATGAAACGTCTGCCGGAGCCCATGACCGCGTCCTTCAATTCCTCAAGCTCCTCCAGAAGGCATTCGTACATGACCCTTTTGGAGACTTTTTCGCCTATCGGCTCGGGGTCTCCCTCGCGGCCGAAATATCCGACGAGAGGTTTTTCGCATATCACGTGCTTGCCGGCGCGCATGGCGCGGATTATTTCTTCCTTGTGTACGTACGGGGGCGTGCAGATATCGACGACGTCGATCTCGGGATCGTTCAGGAGCTCATTGAGATCGGTCGTCTGTTTTTCAAAGCCGTAAAGCTCGGCCGCCTTCCGCAGCTGCTCCGGGCGCCTTGCCATGACCGTTTTCAGACGGACCGGAATGCTCGATCTTTTATATCCGAACGCGTGGAGCTCCAGCGCGCGCCCCGCTCCGATGACGCCTACCGTAACCTTATCTTTCATCTCCGCACCCCTTACCGAAAGTATTTTTTTACCACAGCTCGGCCAATTCGTATATCAGTCTTTCCGTCTTGACCCAGCCGAGACAGGGATCCGTGATCGACTTTCCGTACACGTGCTCGTGAGGATTTTGATTGCCGTCCTCGATATAGCTCTCTATCATCAGACCCTTTACAAAGCCCTTGATGTCTCTCGACTGCTCCCGGCTCTGCAGGATATCCTTGGATATCCTTATCTGTTCAAGATAGTGCTTGCCGGAATTCGCGTGATTGCAGTCGACTATGCAGGCAGGCTCCGGTATGTTTTTTTCATAGCAGAGCGACAGAAGGAACTGCAGATCCTCATAGTGATAGTTCGGTATGCTGCGTCCGTACTTGTTCTCATAGCCTCTCAGTATCGCGTGCGCCAGGGGGTTGCCCATGGTCTGAACTTCATAGTTCCTGTAAATGAACTCCTGCTTTGCCTGGGCGGCTATGATGGAGTTGAGCATGACCGTAAGGTTTCCGCCGGTCGGGTTTTTCATGCCCACCGGGATGCCGAGGCCGCTTGCCGTCATGCGGTGCATCTGGTTTTCGACGGATCGCGCGCCCACGGCAGCGTACGACAGCAGATCGCTCACGTATATGTGAGCGTGCGGATACAGCATCTCGTCGGCGCAGGTAAAGCCCGTTTCTTCTATCACGCGCACGTTCATATGCCGTACCGTAAGTATGCCCTTCAGCAGGTCCGACTCCTTGTCGGGATCGGGCTGATGCAGTATGCCCTTATAGCCCTTGCCCACCGTCCTGGGCTTGTTGGTATAGAGCCGCGGAACGATGAAGATCCTGTCGCGCACCTTCTCCTGCGCCGCTCTGAGCCTTGTCATGTAATCGAGGACCGCGTCCTCGCGGTCGGCCGAGCACGGGCCGATTATAAGGAGCATCCTGTCGTCTTTGCCGAGCAGGATGTTTTTTATCTCCGCGTCACGGTTTTCTTTGAGCTGCGCCAGTTCCTTTGACAGCGGATAGCGCTTTTTCAGTTCGGACGGCGCCGGGAGCTCCTTTTTGAAAACCATATCCATATCGCTCATGCCAGGTCGACCCTCTTCCCGAGCTCCGCCGCCATATACGCGGCATAAGTTATTTTCGCCGTGTCATAAGCCAGGCGGAAGTTTGCCAGCGGCTCTCTTCCGTAAGCGGCGCATTCGATGAAATCCTGCATCTCGTTCACATAGCCGCGCATGACGATATCCTCAAGGAAGGGCTCGTTCCAGCCGATCTTTGAGGGCAGCATTTCCGAAATATAAACGTCGTCCAGATTTTGTTCGTCAAGGAAATAGGTCCTCAGCGCGTTGTGCATGGTAAGGTTGCAGTACAAAACCGCGTCGTTGCAGTAAACCTCCACGTAGTTCTTGCTGCCGCCGAGAAGCACGTCCGTTGCCAGCACCACGCCCTTCGTGCCGTCCGAAAAGGTCAGTATCACCGTGCCGAAATCCTCGACGTCGACCGGCTGGGCAAAGATGTGGCGGTGCTCGTAATCGTTCATCGCGTCCGTTACCGTATCCATGTCCGCCGTTATCGACCGGATGAATATTTCCTTCCCCGCCGCCTGAGCCTCTACGGACTTAAGGAACATGATCGCGCTGAGCGGATGATTTCCCACGCGTATGAAAGAGCCGCCGCCCGTTTTGCTCCATTCTCCGGCGAGCCGGGAGGACGAGCCCTTCAGGCTTTCTTCGCCCTTCATGCACAGGATCCGGCTTCCCTTTTTCCTTATGATCTCGGCCGCCTTCTGCACGGCCGGCGCGTATACGTAATGCTCGGCGAACATAAAATGCCCCGGATGCGCCTCGACGACCTTCGAGACTCTCTCCAGCGACTCCAGCACGCTGTCGTACATCGCCTGCCTGCTTACGGTCTTCCCTATGGGGGCCGCGTCGCCGCTGCGGCCGAAATATGCGGTCAGCGGTTTTTCGCATACGACGTATTTGCCGGCCTCGAGAGCCTTCACGGTATAGTCCTCATGCGTATACGGAGGGGAGCAAAGGTCTATAAGGTCTATCTCGGGATCGTTCAGCATGTCCTCGATGCCCCCGACGGTCTGCTCAAATCCGTATTTCTCCTGGCCCGTTTTCGCCGTCGCTTCATGTCCCGCCGTGATGGATTTGAAACGCAGGGAAAAACCGCGAACGCGCCGATACGCCTCCATATGGAGCTCGCAGGCTCTCCCGGCGCCTACCATTCCGATACATACCGTTTCCTTGCCCATTGAATTTATCCCTCCCCGGGTATCATCTCAACTCTGCTGTCCGAGTATTCGTCAACAAGAATTCTCCGCATCTCTTCCTGGGAGCCGTAAGCCGTGAAAATATAGGAGATCGGCGTGGAAAGATAGTCCTCCACCTTATCGCCCTCATGAAGGAGCCACCATTCTCCGTACCTGTGCTTTTTTATTTCCGGCGAGATCACGATATTCTTGATCGTGCCGTTCTCCGGGGCCATGACGCACTTGTAGGAAAAGAAGCCCCTGTTGTGGTGCCGGAACATCGGGAAATCCGCAAGAGACTCGCCGCAGCGCGCGCGGGCGTCCCAGTAATCCCAGTTTATCCCGGATACGCTTTCTCCCGGAACGGTATAAAGACCGCCCGGGATCCTTCTCATGCATTCTATTATGTGGGGACGGTCGTCGGCGTCGGTGATGTACTGCAGATGGAACGTTCCGTCGCAGAGATCGAGAGCCTCGGCCATCTTTTCTATCTGCGCGATTATCCGCCCGGCGACTACAGCCTCATCAGACGCGGGGAACGTGTCTATCTCCACCCGGTAGGGATTTACTATCGAGTATTCGTTGTTGCTGCAGTAGCCGACCACCTTTTTGTCGATCAGATACGAGCAGAAGCCGTGCTGCGAGCCGACGATATACGGCTCGATCACTATGTGCTTTACCTTTGAGCGCTCGAAGGCGTTATCTATGGCGGACGCCGCTTCGTCCGGGTTTTCCGCCTTTCTTATGCCGTTCCCGCCGCTGAGATCCACGGCCTTCACGATGATGGGATATTTCGCGGACGCGGCATATTCCTTTGCTTCGTCCGCGCTGAGGAACTGCTTCGCCGCGGGAGTGTCTATCCCGTGCTTCTCCGCGAATTTCTTGAAGAGGTCCTTGTTGTGCAGAAGAAGCGTCGTCTCGTAAGAGTCGTAACCCGGCAGCCCCAGCTTTTCCGCAACGTACGACGCCGTGATTATCCCCGCGTCGCTGCAGCAGTTGCAGATGCGGTCTATCTCAAGAGCCTTCGCAAGCTCAAGAACGGCCTCCATGTCCGAGTAGTCCACGGGATGATATTCGTCGCACATCTTATGTCCCGGCAGATAGGGCCTGTTGCCGGAGGAGATTATGTAATAGTTCATCTCCTTCAGCGCCTTGATCGACCTCTCGTCATTGTGTCCGGCATTGAGTATAAGTACTTTTTTCATAAGTTGACCCCTCTGAAATCGTTGATGGGACCGAATTCCTCTTCCCTGTAAGAGCCGCGATTGCCGCTTTCCCTGTAGCCGGACGGCTTTATCACCTGTTTTATCAGGCTCAGCAGAAGCCTGACGTCAAGCAGGAAGCTGCATCTCTCGACGTATTCCACGTCGTTGTCGAACTGCTCTTCCCAGCTTATCTGGTGGTCCACCGGATGCAGCGGAGGGCACTCAAGCCCCGGCCTTATCGCGTGCCTGTACGCGTCGTGCTCCGTATACCGTTCAAGATAATGTGGCAGCAGGGGTCTGGGACCTATGACGGACATGTCTCCCTTCAGGATATTCAAAAGCTGGGGAAGCTCGTCTGCCGAGGTTTTGCGAATAAACTTCCCCACCTTCGTAACTCGCTGGTCCGCCGGAAGGAGTATCCCGTTTTCGTCGGTCTTATTATTCATGTTCCGCAGCTTGTAGATGACAAAAAGCTTTCCGCCTTTGCCTATTCTGTACTGCCGGAATATGACCGGGCGTCCCACGTCGAAATATGTAATTATGATCACTATAAGCAAAATCGGCGATGAAACGATCAGCGCAAGCAGCGCTATGACGACGTCAAGCCATCTTTTTCCGTGTCTCGTATAGAAATTATCGCTGACCTTTACCGTTTTCTTTTCAGCGGTCTCCGCCGGTCTTTCCGTTGTTTCAGCAGTGCCCATATCAGCCCGCGCTCTCCCGTTTCTTTTCGTACATCTTCGCGTAGTAGTTTTGATACTCGCCGGAAATTATCTCCTCCCACCACGGGCGGTTGTCAAGATACCATTTTATCGTTTTTTTGATGCCGTCGGCAAACTTCGTTTCGGGCAGCCAGCCCAGCTCTCTGTGGATCTTGGAGGGGTCGATCGCATAGCGCAGATCGTGGCCCTTGCGGTCCGCGACGTAGGTGATCAGATCCTCGCTCTTTCCGAGCTCGCGTATGATCAGCCTGACGATGTCGATGTTCCGCATCTCGTTGTGTCCGCCGATGTTGTATACCTCTCCGACTCTTCCCTTATGTATCACAAGGTCTATCGCCTTGCAGTGATCCTCCACGTAAAGCCAGTCGCGGACGTTCAGCCCTTCTCCGTATACCGGCAGGGGCTTGTCGTTGAGGCAGTTGGCGATCATGAGCGGGATAAGCTTTTCGGGGAAATGGTACGGCCCGTAATTGTTGGAGCAGCGCGATATGCTTACGGGCAGCCCGTAGGTGCGGTGATACGCCGTCGCCAGAAGATCGGCCGCCGCCTTCGAAGAGCTGTAAGGAGAGCTCGTATGTATAGGCGTCTCTTCCGTGAAGAAAAGATCGGGCCGGTCCAGGGGAAGATCTCCGTAAACCTCGTCGGTGCTGACCTGGTGATATCTGACTATCCCGTATTTGCGGCACGCGTCCATGAGCACCGAAGTGCCGATGATATTGGTCTGAAGAAAGATGCCCGGATCCTCAATGCTCCTGTCCACGTGGCTTTCGGCGGCAAAGTTCACGACGATGTCCGGATGCTCCTGCTCGAACAGTCCGTACACTCCCTCGCGGTCGCAGATATCGAGTTTTACAAATCTGAAGTTCGGCTTGTCCATCACGCTTTTCAGCGTGCTCAGATTGCCCGCGTAGGTCAGCTTGTCCAGACATACGATCCTGTAGTCCGGATGCGCCGACATCATATGAAAAATGAAGTTCGATCCGATAAAGCCCGCTCCGCCCGTAACGATGACCGTCAAGATATCTTCCCTCTTTCTTTCGTCTGTCAAAGCACGATCCTGCCTTCGAGAACAGCCGTAAGATGCTCTCCGTAAGGACTTTTTCCGTATCTTTCCGCGCTTGCCTTCAGCTGCGCGTCATCGATCCAGTTGAAATGATACGCTATCTCCTCCGGCGCGGAAATGGTCATGCCCTGGTACTGCTCGATCATGCACACGAAGTTTGTCGCTTTTCTGAGGCTGTCGAAGGTGCCCGCGTCCAGCCACGTGAACCCGCGGCCGAGAAGCTGGGCCTTGAGTCTGCCTTCCTTCAGATACATATCGTTCAGCGAAGTGATCTCGAGCTCTCCCCGGGCCGACGGCTTTACCTCCGCGGCCTTCCCGCTCACGCCGGAAGGATAGAAGTACAGGCCGACTATCGCGTAGTTGGACTTCGGCTCCCGCGGCTTTTCCTCCACGCTCAGCACGGTCACGCTGCCGTCGTCCACGTCTCTGTCATGGCGGGTAAATTCCATTATCCCGAAGCGGTGCGGATCCTCCACGTAGTAGCCGAAGATCGTGGCCTGCCCGTCCTCCGCCGCTTTCACGGCGGCCATGAGCTTGTGTCCGAGGCCGTTGCCGTAAAAGATATTGTCGCCGAGGACCATCGCGCAGCTGTCGTCTCCGATAAAATCCCTGCCTATCGTGAACGCCTGCGCAAGCCCCTCCGGCTTTTCCTGTACGGCATAGCTCAGATTGATGCCGAAAAGGCTTCCGTCTCCGAGAAGCTGCTTTATGCGCGGCGTGTCCTCCGGGGTGCTTATTATCAGTATGTCTCTTATCCTCGCCAGCATGAGCGTGGACAGCGGATAGTAGATCATCGGTTTGTTGTATACCGGCAGCAGCTGCTTGCTGGTAACGAGCGTCAGCGGATACAGCCTGGTCCCGCTGCCTCCGGCGAGAATGATGCCTTTCATGCCTTTCTCCTTCCTGCCCGGGATATCAGTCGCTCAGGATAACGTCGCAGATACGGTCCACGTCCTCGGTCGTGAGCTCCGAGTACATCGGAAGAGTAAGCACGGTCTCGGCCGCGTGAGCCGCGATCGGAACGTTGACCGATCCGTATTTTTCCGCAAAGCAGGAATATTTCGTCGTGATCGGATAAAAATACTTGCGCGCGAAAATATTGTGAGCCTCCAGCCTGGCCTTTACCTGATCGCGGCTGTCCTTATAGCCGTCGAACAGCACCGGATAGTAGGCGTAGTTCCATACCAGCCCCTTTTCCGGCTCTATCAGCTTGATGCCGGCTTTCCCGCTCAGTCTCTCGGTATAACGGTCGCCTACGGCCTTGCGCCTGGCTATCTCCTCGTCCAGATGTCTGAGGTTGCATATGCCCATCACGGCTTCGAATTCGTTCATGCGGGCGTTGGTGCCGATATACATCGCCTCTTCCTGGGAGGTAAAGCCGAAATTCACGATATTCTGCATCGATCCGAAGAGCTTCTCGTCCTTGTACGCCACGACGCCGCCCTCAATGGTATGGAAGACCTTCGTCGCGTGAGTGCTGAACATCGCGGCGTCGCCGAAATTCGCGGCTCCCGTGCCGTTGAGCGTCACTCCGAATGCGTGCGCCGCGTCGTAAACGACCTTCAGCCCGTGCTTTTTCGCGATGGCGTCGATGGCCTTCGTGTCGCACAGGAAACCGTATACATGCGTGCCGACGATGGCCACGGTCCTCTCCGTTATCGCGCTCTCGATCAGCTCCGGATCTATCGTATAATTATCTTCCTTAACGTCGACGAAAACGGGCTCAAGGCCGTTGCGCACGATCGCCTCCGTGGTGGAAATATGCGTGTAAGGCGTGGTTATGACTTCGCCCCTGACGCCTTCCGGCATGCCGCTGTTCAGATCGAGAGACTGAAGAGCGACCTCCATCGCCACGTGACCGTTCGCGAAAAGCCACACGTTTTCGCAGCCTAAGTAACGCTTGAGCTCTTCCTCGAATTTGACCGAAGCAGCTCCTCTGTTGGAAATCCAGCGGCTCTCCCATACCGGTCTCAATTCTTCGATGTATTCCTCAAAGTCCGGCATGGAAGAGCGGGTGACATTGATCCGCTTGTCCACAAAAAAACATTCCCTTCTGTTGTATGTAATAACCGCGCCCTCTGCATCCCGCAGCGGGAGCGCCATTTCTATCCGTCAGAATTTGAACGTGTCCTTCAGGCCCGACCACTTCCGGTCCTTTTCCGACAGGCTGAGGGGGACTCCGTCGACTTCATATCCCTCGGGCGAAGCGGAGCCTGTGTACGCGCCGGTCAGAAGCGGCCACTCGATACCCACCTCGGGATCGTTCCACGCGATGCCGCCCTCGTCTCCGGGATGCCAAAAATCCGTGCACTTGTAAACGAAGCGCGCGGTTTCGGTAAGCACGAGCAGTCCGTGGGCGAAGCCCTCGGGTATCAAAAACTGTCTGCGGTTTTCTCCCGACAGCACCACGCCGTACCATTTCCCGTAGGTCGCGCTGCCGCCGCGCAGATCGACCGCGACGTCGAACACGGCGCCGTCCGTCACCCTGGCGAGCTTGCACTGCGGATACTGCTTTTGAAAATGCAGGCCGCGCAAAACTCCCTTTGTCGAGAAATTCTCATTATCCTGAACGAACAGGCGGTCTATCCCCGCCTCCCGCATGTCTTTGGAATTATACGACTCGAAGAAATACCCGCGGTCGTCTCCGTGGACGGTCGGCTCGATAACGTACAGCCCCTCTATCGGGCATTTCGTCACTTTAATCTGTCCCATTGAGGACCTCCCGGACCAGACCGGATATCTCTCCGGCAATATCCTCTACCGTACGCATCGAACCGTTCTCGGAGCAGTTCACGGTCTTCCACCCGAGCTTTTCCGCGCAGTGATCGGCAGCCTCGCGGCAATGGGCGAGGTATTCCGCGTCCTTTTCATGGATATCGCGCTTGTCCTGTCCGTTATAGCGTTCTTTGAGCAGACGCTGGCTGACCTCCGGATCTACCCTTAAATATACCACGAGATCGGGCGCGGGTATCCCGAGCAGTCTGTACTCAAAATCAAAAAGCCAGTTCAGATACGCCCCCCACTCGTCTCTCGCGAGCTTGCTGCATTGATGGACGGCGTTGGAGGTGGTATATCTGTCGGCCACGATCACGCCCTCGTTCCACGCCTTCTCCCAATCCTTTTTGAAAGACGCGAAACGGTCCACGGCGTAGAAGGACGAAGCGGCGTAAGCGTTGACGTCGTCCGGCCTGGAGCCGAATTCCCCGGCAAGATACATCTTTACCAATGCAGAAGAGGGACTGTCATAATCCGGAAAAGACACCTTGCGCGCGCATACCCCCCGCTCCCGAAGAGCCTTATGCAAAAGCTGCGCCTGCGTCGCCTTCCCGGACCCGTCAAGTCCCTCGATCACTATCAGTTTTCGTCTTTCGTTCTTCATCTTATACTTACTCAAACTATCTTAATATGACTTCCTGCCGAAGCGCCGGGGCCGAAGCGCCGCCCCCGTCTGCAGTAAGGTCAGTTTAATTTATTTTATATTGTATCCTATCATATATGCGCGAATTATGCAACACAAAAAACAGTTGGAGAGCTCTTCCCGTTTTTTACCCGGCCGACTTTCGGGCACGCGCCGCGCCGCTGTTTTCCGTGCGACACTGAGCGTTTTTTATTTGGCCATGTGCCGCCCGAGGCGCCACGGCCTTGGATTTAAGCCCTCGCCTCAGAGATGCGAGAAGCGCGGTTTTTTTTCAAAGAATACTTCTTCTCAAGGTCCGATCCGTCAATGTGTGATCGCCCTCGGCGGCGCCCGGCGGAGACGCCCCCCCTCGCCTCCCGTGTCGGCCGCTCCGATTGGAAAAAACAGACAGCGGAGTTTTGATCTCTCCGCTGTCCGACGCAATTATCTCCGCCGGATCCCGTCAAGTTGTATGCGGTATCCACTTATTATTGTCTTCAGCCGAGTTATTACCTTTCTTTTTCCGACCGGCAGGGCGGACAGTCTTCATGCCGCTGCCGATGTCCACTCCGACCATGCCGGAGGCCGCTTTGCCGACTATTGCCATGGTCGTGCCTATGGTACAGCTCATTCCCGCGTGCATATCCGGCATGATCCGGATCTTGCTTCCCGCAAACGTTTCCTGATCGCAGACGGCTTTTACCTGCTCCTCGGAAATGGGCTCCATCACGGGATTATAGAAGATCGCCGTATTGTATTTCCTTCTATGTGAAACCTTTCTTTCCGAAAGCGCGGATAGCGGTGACAGAGACCGCTCTCTACGTCGGCATTGCTGTTTCTATGCAGGGCGATCGGCGCATAACAACGCTCAGCGTTCAAAACGCTCGGCATAAACTCGCGGAGGGCGGTGCCGTACCGCCTCCCTCCGCCGCATGTTCTGCCTTTACAGCAACTTGTTCAGCAGCGGTATTTTTTTTGCTATCCAAGTCAATACAAAACCGATGCACATGATGATGAGGCAAAAAATCAAGCAGGCCGCCATATAGTTTATGCCCATATCTTTTCTAAGAAAATCGAGGACCCCATGCCGCAATAATATTTTCAGGACGGCCACATGTCCGAGATATATTCCAAAGGTACAGCTGCCGACCAAGCGTATCGCCTTCGCCACTCTCGTTTCGGCGGGACAGCAAAGGCATTTTGCCGTAATATAAACGGTGATCATGTTAATCAGCACGAAAGAATTATAGAATACCTGCGAGCTGTACTCGTTGCAAACCTGCGTCACCCTTGCCCGGTAGTATGTAGCGACACAGGTAATGGCGATCGTGACTATATTGACGAGCCATAAATAAATCAGTTTTTTCCTTGCGCGCCGGACGTCCATTCTGTTTTCGATATAATAGCCGATAAGCGGATATATCACCACGCTCGACGTTATCCACTCCATGCGTAAATTGCCGTTCAGCGTACGGTTCCCCTTCCACAGGAAATATTCGGCAACGGGAAGCACTCCCGAAAAAAACAGTGAGCAGGCAGCCATATACAGAAAATGGACATTTTTGAAGTTTATTGCCATCGGCCTCAGCAGGGGCAGCGCTATGAGAAAAGAAATGAAAGCGTAGAGATACCAAAGATGATAATCAAGCGTCGATCCGTACAACTCGCTCAAAAAGGCGCCGCAGGTCATTGCCGTAAAGTTGAAACCGTTATTGAAGCAGTAATAGAATACGGAAATCACAACGAGTATTATCGCCATTCTCAATACTCTCTTTGAATACACTTTTTTGAAGCCTTCTTCTTTCGGCAGGAGCAGTGCCCCGGATATCGCAAAAAACAGGGGAACGGAGAACTTGCAGAACACGGAAACAAAGCCGTACAGCCAATACTGCACGCTTTCCGGAGGAAAAATGCTGAACAGGAAATATCCGTTATCGCCTGTATGGTTGAATATCACAAAAAAGCACGCCGCCACCCTCATTACCTCAATGTGCAGCTTTTTTCCGTTTTGCAGTGTTTCCGCCGAAGGAGTATTCGTCATTTCCGACCCTCTTTCTTTTTCGCATATATTTTGTCGGCATGCCGTACGGTCATGCGCCGTAATGATCGTGATATTGTTTTAAGCGCCTCGCCTCGGAGAGGCGAGATGCGCGATATAATGAACATGATATATGGCCATGTGCCGCCTGAGGCGGCACGGCCTTTGGATTTAAGCGCCTCGCCTCGGAGAGGCGAGATGCGCGATATAATGAACATGATATGTTCATTATATCACAGCTACCGCATAAACGACAACCGCATACGTTCTCCCCGCCTCCCGTCCCTTCGGCATGACCGCACGCGCTTCTTTTCGCTCGCTGCGCTTTTGTGAAATTCACACATTATCCCCGCGGGAGACACTGTAAAATCGTGGAAACGCCGATTGACCGAAATGCGTTTTTATGGAATACTATATCATAGTAAAGACTGCATGGAAATTAAACTTTTTTATTATATTTTTCAGGAGGAAAACCATGTTCGATTACAAAGGAAAAGTAGTTGCCATTACCGGTGCGTCTTCCGGTCTCGGAAAGCAGATGGCAGAGGGCTTTGCCCAGTGCGGCGCCGACCTCGTCCTGCTCGCCAGAAGAGCCGACAGGCTGGAAGCCAGCGCCAGGGAATGGGAAGCGAAGTACGGCGTCAAGGTCCTGCCCGTCGCCTGCGACGTTACCAGCACCGAAGCCATCACCAAGGCGCTTGACGCCATCAACGCCAAGTTCGGCCACGTTGAAGTCATCATCAACGACGCCGGCGGCGAAAGAGGCACCGGAACGCCCCTGGTCGATTATAAAAAGGAAGACTGGGAATTCACTCTCACTCTTGACCTCACCTCCGTATTCGAAGTCACCAAGCTCTTCGCCGGCTACATGAAGAAGAACATCGAGGCCGGAAAGCAGACCTACGGCCGCGTCATCAACATCGCTTCCATCTACGGCCTCGTCGGCAACACCGCCATCCCCACCATCGCTTATCACGCCACCAAGGGTGCCGTCGTCAACTTCACCCGCGGTGCCGCCGCCGAGCTCGCCAAGGCCGGCATCACCGTCAATGCCATCTGCCCGGGCTATTTCTACACCGAGCTGACCACCGAGACCCTCGACTCCGAATTCTTCCAGAATTTCGCGAAGCAGTCCGTCCCCATGGCCCGCTACGGCAAGACCGGCGAGCTCAACTCCGCCGCGATCTTCCTCGGCGCCGAAGAGTCCAGCTACGTTACCGGTCAGGCCATCGCCGTCGACGGCGGCTACACCTGCGTGTAATATCCGGCCATTACGGCTTGATCCGAAAAACCATAAAGCCTGCCCTTTCGCGAGTTTGCGAAAAGGCAGGCTTTTTCCTGTGATGCAGCGCGGCGCCGACAAGCGCCGCGCTGCTTTTCCGGAGCTTTCTGCCGGCCGAACGTCTTTCGGTCCGATCCCGGTCCCGCACACGCGGCAGGGCAAGGGCCTTTCAAAAAAGTTGAGAATACGGCGCGTTTCGTGTATTATAAAAACGGATTTCCCATTACCGATTCACATCCGGAGGTTCCCTATGTACCGCATCGACCGCATAAAAGCAATGGAGGCAAGGCTTGATCGCTCGCTGGAGGCGATAAACGCCCTGCAAAGCGCCCTCGGCGAATATATCGACGCCGCGGAGGATATAAAGGCGCTGGAGGAATACTATTCCGGCGACGGGTGGAAGGAAGACCTCGCCGCGGACGAAGCCGGCCTGCTGCCCCGCGATCTCAAACGCGGAGTGCTGTCCGAGGACGGCATATACGACATGCTTTCCGACAACGCGGAGCTTATCGCCCGGCTGAGAGAGCTTGCGCGGAGCGTCGGCGGCGGCGAAAACGAAGGAGAGCGGTAATGGAAAACATACTGCGCCGGACCCGTTCGGTGTGTCCGGTCTGTCTGAAAAACGTTCCCGCCTCGCTCGTGCGCGGCAGCGGCGGAGCTGTGATGATGGAAAAAAGTTGTCCCGAGCACGGCGGATTTTCCGTGACGGTATGGCAGGGGCTCATGGACTTCGAGCTGTGGACGCGGGGCGGCGAGCCTCTGCCCGACGGCGGCGGCGTCGGCTGCCCGCGGGACTGCGGTCTTTGCGGAGAGCATGAGGCCGAGACCTGCTGCGCTCTGCTCGAGGTGACCTCCCGCTGCGATCTCCGCTGCCGCTTCTGCTTTGCCCGCGGCGGTGAAAGCGCCGCGCAGCCCTCCGCGGACGAGCTCAGAGCCGCCATACGCGACATAGCCGAACGCTGCGGCGGTCCTCTGCTGCAGCTCTCCGGCGGTGAGCCGACGCTGCGCGACGATCTGCCCGGGCTTGTGCGGTACGCAAAGGACGCCGGCTGCAGCTTCGTTCAGCTCAACACCAACGGCATACGCCTTGCCAAAGACCCGGATTATGCCGCCCGCCTTGCCGAAGCGGGCCTTGATATAGTCTTTCTGCAGTTCGACGGCACGGACAATTCGGTATATGAATATCTCCGCGGCGCGCCCCTGCTCGAAACCAAGCTCGAGGCCATACGCGTCTGCGGCGAGCTGCGCGTCGGCGTAACTCTCGTGCCCACCGTCGTTCCCGGCGTGAACGACGGCGAGCTCGGCAGGATCATCGCTCTCGCCGCTTCCCTGTCCCCCGCCGTGCGCGGAGTGCATTTTCAGCCCGTATCGTATTTCGGCAGATACCCCGAAATGCCCGGCGGCGGCGAACGCTATACGCTCGACCGGCTCATGCGGGATATTTCCGATCAGGCCGGCATAGACCCCGACAGCTTCATGCCCTCCCGCTGCGATCACCCGCTGTGCGGCTTTCACGCGGATTATCTTATCGAGCCCTCTGGGGAGCTGTCTCCCCTGACCTCGATCACCCGCGCGCCCTTCTCGCGGAGCCGCGCTAAGGAGAACCGCGAATACGTCGCGAAGCACTGGCGAAGGGCCGACGGCGAAGAAAGCGAAAAAAGCACCTCCTCCGATACGGATTTCGATATCTTCCTGCGGCGCATACGCACCCGGCGCCTCACGCTGTCTGCAATGGCTTTTCAGGACGCGATGAATTTAAACATCGAGCGCCTGCGCCGCTGCAGCCTGCACGTGTACGACGGCGGTAAAATCAAGCCGTTCTGTTCCCGCTACCTCTCCCCCGTCGGGCAATAACGCGCGCAAACGATCTGCCGCCGCTCTCCCGAGCGGCGGCAGATCGTTTGATATGGGGCAAAACCGTCTTTACTATTCTTCGCGCCTTACAGCAGCGTTATCCCGGCAGCGCGGCAGTCCTCGACCGTCTCCTCGTCCCATACGCCGGACTGGACCTCGCCTATGTGCGCGCAGCCCATCAGCAGCATGCACAGTCTCGACTGCCCTATTCCGCCGCCTATCGTCAGCGGCAGCTCTCCCGCGGCAAGCGCCTTATGGAACGGCAGGGACAGTCTGCTTTCGCAGCCTCTCTCCTTAAGCTGCCTGACAAGACTCTCCGGGTCCACCCTGATGCCCATGGAGGACACCTCGAAGGGGCGGTCAAGGAGCTTGTTGCGGTAAATGATGTCGCCGTTGAGCTCCCAGTCGTCATAATCCGGGGCGCGGCCGTCGTGCATGCCGCCGGAGCGCAGCTTCTTCCCTATCTGCATTATGAATGCCACGTCGTGAGTACGGGTGAATTCGTACTCCCGCTGAGACGGAGTGAGCCGAGGGTACATGTCCTCCAGCTCCTGCGAGGTAATGAAGGTCACGTCGCTGCTCAGGTGGGTGTCAAGCGCCGGAAATTCCCATTTGAGCTCCTCGCAGGTCACCGATATGGCCGAAACGATGCGCCTTACGGTGTCCTTAAGGTATTCCGCGTTCCTGTCCTCCGCCGTGATGACCTTTTCCCAGTCCCACTGATCGACGTATACCGAATGGATGTTGTCCAGCACTTCCTCGTCGCGGCGTATGGCGTTCATGTCCGTATACAGGCCCTTGCCGGGGAAGAAATCATATTTTTTCAGCGCCCAGCGCTTCCACTTCGCCAGGGAATGAACGACCTGGAATTCCGCGTTTCCCACGGCGGGAACGTCGAAGGCCACGGCTCTTTCCACCCCGTTGAGGTCGTCGTTCAGGCCGGTGTCGGAGCGCACGAACAGCGGCGCGGATACGCGCTTGAGGTTCAGCGCCGCACTGAGGTTTTTGGGGAATATCTGCTTGATGAATTCTATGGCTCTCTGCGTTTCGTATACGTTGAGCCGCGCCTTATAGCCGGCCGGGATGTAGGGATGACTCATTTTCGTTTTTCCTTTCGATCAGTCGCTGCGCGCGTCCGGAGCCGCGCCGAAACGCACGGCCGTTCAGCTGACGCTGAACATCAGCTCGCCGTAGGACGGGAGCGGCCAGTACGACCTTGCCGTAAGGGCCTCCATGGCGTCCACAGTCTCGCGCAGGGCGTTCATTATGTCCGATACCTTTTCCTTGAAGAATACCGACTGCTTTTCCACCGACGCCGTTTCCTTCCCCTCGGCCGCGGCGTCCGAAAGCGCCCTCGCCAGAGTGAAGGCCCGGCCCGACAGCCCCGAAAGCTCGCTTATCGCCTCCCGCTCGAACGAGCAGTCCGCATCGGGGCATACGCGCAGCCTCGCGTCGGCGGAGGCGGAAAGCGCCTGTATATAGGCGTCCACGGCGGGCAGAATGTCCTTCACGGTGATGTCCACCATCGTCAGCGCCTCGATGTTCATGCGCTTGCAGTAGCCCTCGAGGATTATCTCCAGCCTGGAGCGCAGCTCCGTTTCGCTGAACACCCTGTGCTCCGCAAACAGCTTTATGTTCTTTTCGTGCACGAGATAGGGCAGGCAGTCCGGCGTGGTCTTCAGATTGAGAAGTCCGCGCTTTTCCGCCTCCTCCACCCACGCGCTGCCGTAGCCGTTGCCGTTGAAGATTATCCGTCCGTGCTCGCGGACGCATTCGCGGATTATGCCGTGCAGCTCGCCTTCGAAATCTCCGGCGTTTTCCAGCCGGTCGGCAAACTGTCTGAGCTCTTCGGCGACGGCGGTGTTTATCATCACGTTCGCGTCGGCTATCGAGGCTCCCGAGCCCACCATGCGGAACTCGAACTTGTTGCCGGTGAAGGCGAAGGGCGAGGTCCTGTTGCGGTCGGTGCTGTCTCTCGAAAAGCGCGGCAGGGTATGCACTCCCGCCTTGAACTGCTTGCGGAGACTCGGCTCATACACCGTGTCGCTCCCGAAGGATTCGAGTATGGCGCTGACCTCGTCGCCGAGATATACCGACAGTATCGCCGGGGGCGCTTCCCCCGAACCGAGGCGTCTGTCGTTGCCCGCTCCCGCCGCCGATATGCGCAGCAGATCCTGATATTCGTCCACGGCCTTGATCACGGCGCAGAGTATCGTTATGAACTGCGCGTTCTCCGCAGGCGTGTCCCCCGGCTCGAGCAGATTTTCGCCGGCGTCCGTCGCCATGGACCAGTTATTGTGCTTGCCGCTGCCGTTCACGCCCTGGAAGGGCTTTTCCGCCAGCAGGCATACCATGCCGTGCTTTTCGGCCGTGGTGCGCATGACCTCCATGACGAGCTGATTGTGGTCCGCGGAGATATTCGCCGTCTCATAAACGCAGGCAAGCTCATGCTGGCCGGGGGCGGCCTCGTTGTGCTCCGTCTTTGCCGGTACGCCGAGCTTCCACAGCTCCTCGTTCAGATCGTTCATGAACGCGGCGACTCTCGGCTTGATCGCGCCGAGGTAATGGTCCTCCATCTCCTGACCCTTGGGCGGCAGGAGCCCGAAAAGCGTCCTGCCGGTATAAATAAGATCGCTGCGCTTTTTATATACCTCACGGTCTATGAGGAAATATTCCTGCTCCGCGCCGACGGTGGGATGTATCCTCGTCGCCGTCGTATTGCCGAACAGCCGCACTATCCTCAGAGCCTGCCTGTTGAGCGCCTCCATGGACCGCAGCAGCGGCGTTTTTTTATCCAGCGCCTCTCCGCCGTATGAGCAGAACGCCGTGGGTATGTAAAGCACGCCGTCCTTCACGAACGCGTATGAGTTCGGGTCCCACGCCGTGTATCCCCTCGCCTCGAAGGTCGCGCGCAGACCGCCCGAGGGAAAGCTCGATGCGTCGGGCTCGCCCTGGGAAAGCTCCTTTCCGGAAAACTCCATTATGGCCTTTCCGTTCTCCGCGGGAGAAATGAAGCCGTCGTGCTTTCCGGCGGTTATGCCCGTAAGCGGCTGGAACCAATGCGTGAAATGCGTCGCGCCCTTCTCTATCGCCCAGTCCTTCATGGCGCTGGCTATCACGCTGGCCACCTCGGGAGAAAGGTACTTTTCCATAACGATGGATTCCTTCAGAGCGCGGTAGGTCTCCTTTGGCAGACGCTCCTTCATCACCGCGTCGGAAAACACCATGGAACCGAATAATTCGCTCACATTGTTCATAAGCCCGTTCCTTTCTGCTGCGCACAGGGGGAATACAAAAAACGACAAAGTAAGCAGGAATTCAATTCCCGGAAAGCTTTGCCGTCAGAATACCGAAATTTTATCCCACCGTTCGTATTTTGTCAATAGGCGCGAAGCTAAAAAACGCCCGCCGGAGCCGCGGCGGCGATTTGTGCAATTCCGACAGCACGGCGCTGCGGAGAGCGGCATGTTTTTTGCTTGCCTGCGTTCGGTTTTTCTTGCACATCGCGTCGGACGACTGTATAATTGTCCCATCAAAATCAAAGATATTCGGAGGGAACCGTTATGGCAAGCAATGTCCGTCCCGAGACCATGGCGCGCATCACTTCTCCCGCGCAGGCCGAAGCATTCATAAACGAACAGATCGCAGCGCTCCGCGCGCAGATAGGCGACAAGAAGGTCCTGCTGGCCCTCAGCGGCGGCGTGGACTCCTCCGTCGTCGCCGCGCTGCTCATCCGCGCCGTAGGCAAGCAGCTCGTCTGCGTCCACGTCAACCACGGCCTGCTCCGCAAGGGCGAGCCCGAACAGGTCATCCGCGTTTTCCGCGAAGAGCTCGGAGCCAATCTGATATATGTGGACGCGGTGGACCGCTTTCTGGACAAGCTGGCCGGCGTGTCCGACCCCGAGACGAAGCGCAAGATCATCGGCAAGGAATTCATCGACGTTTTCGCCGAGGAGGCCAAAAAGCTCGACGGCATCAATTTCCTCGCTCAGGGCACCATCTATCCCGATATCCTCGAATCCGGCCCCGTAAAGAGCCATCACAATGTCGGCGGGCTGCCCAGGGAGCTTGATTTCGAGCTCGTCGAGCCCGTGAAGTTCCTGTATAAGGACGAGGTCCGCGTCGTCGGCAAGGCACTCGGCCTGCCCGACGGAATGGTATACCGTCAGCCCTTCCCCGGCCCCGGCCTCGGTGTGCGCTGCGTGGGCGCCATAACGCGGGACCGCCTTGAGGCCGTCCGCGAGTCCGACGCGATACTGCGCGAGGAATTCGCCGCCGCGGGTCTTGAGGGCAAGGTCTGGCAGTATTTCACCATCGTTCCCGATTTCAAGTCCACCGGCATCACCGACGGTCTGCGTACCTACGACTGGCCCGTCGTGATTCGCGCCGTCAATACCGTGGACGCCGTCACGGCCGAGGTCGCCGAGCTGAGCTTCCCCCTGCTGCAGCGCATCGTCAAGCGCATCACCTCCGAGGTCAAGGGCGTTAACCGCGTCCTTTGGGATCTGACTCCCAAGCCCTCGGGGACGATAGAGTGGGAATAAGCAAAAAGTGGATATTCGAGGCTGAAAAGCCTTGAAAACAGGCACTTTTTGAAGAATCGCAATCTCCTGTTGATAACAATTTGATAACGCGCTCTTAAACAGCCCTGTTTAATTTGTCCGTCCTTTGACGGATGGCTTGCAGGTTGAATGAGTGCAAAAAGAAAAGGTCTTACTGATTTTTTGTAAATCGGTAAGACCTTTTTGGCGTCTATTTGAGCTTAATCGTTATCCTTGCTCAGTTCATCAACGAGCATATCACTCAGTCCCTGCGAGGGTATTTTCACAAAGCGCTGTGTGGTATCAAACTCCGGGTAGAAGTAACGCCACTGATCGTAGTCATCCTCGGTGATCTCGCCGGAAGCCAGTTTAGCCGCTTGTTCCTGCCACGCGCAGAGCATCTTATGTAATTCCACAGCGTCCTTGCCGTGCTGTTTATCCACCTTGAGGCAGACTTCCCCATCAATCTCGGAGATTTTCAGACCGTAAATATCCTCTAAAGCAAACAGCGTGTGCATCAGTCCGGTATAGCTGTCAATGTCCGGGACGTTCAGCGCAGAAGGCGAAACCTCCAGCTTTTCCGCCAGCGCAGCAGTCAGATCAGCCTTCGGGGTACGGCTTCCCGATTCATACTGTGCAAGACGAACGTCAGCACTCTTTTCCGGGAAGCCGATGATCTGTCCCAAGTATTTTTGGGTCATACCCAATTTTGTCCGAAAATAATGGATACGCTCACCAATTGCCATAATGCTTCACTCCTATATTGACGTCTTTACCACGTAGTATAGCAGATATGTTTAAGATTGTCAATATAAATCTAAATAATTTTGTTTAATATTTTGCTGCAAACCCCATTGACTTAACTAAATATGTTTAGTATAATGATGTCACAGGCTAAACTAATATGCTTAATTTCAGCCTGCCCGCCCGGGCAAATCGGAAGGCGGCAAGAAAGTATTCCGACACGAAACAAATAACAATATATCAAAAATCAAAGAAACGGAGATTATCAGATTCCCAACATCGTAATCAAAAAGCATCGCCCCATCGGTCACTATGGGATGCTTCGCAAGGCATTCCTGCAGCAGTTTCACCCGGTACTGTACAACGAGCTTGTCTTATCCGAGAAGCTTTATGACCACTGCGCCGAGATCGACGAGGCTGCAAGGAACAGACTGGAAATCATCATCCCGAAGCTTGCAAAGCAGTATGGCGTGGATGAAAAACTCAAAGCAGAAGATCAGATGCAATGGGTCGGGCAGATGAATATGATCCGGCATCAGGCCGAGGAAATCGTGAAACACGAGCTGGTATACTGCTGACAAATAAGGAACGCCAGTGTGGGCATTCAAACGATGCCTGCACTGGCGGAAAGCATACTATATAGTAAGGGAATACTGCTTCTACAAGAACAAGTTTCTTGAAAACTTATTTTAAGCCAGTAACGTGATATCATAGACAATTATGAGTAGTATTTGTTTAAGAGTTGTCTAGCCAACAGTTCGGCATCCGGGTGTTCACAATTAATTTTTTTAGAATCTCTGACCTTTAGCCGAGATTCGGCGAAAAGAGATTGAGCGTGCCTAAAGCATCTTGCCGCCTGTGATTCCATACTCACCCCTCCTTCCGCTTAGACCGGAATGTACAAAATAATGTGCAGTGTTCGATAGCTGTCAATATCGCCCTCATATCTGCCCGTCCTCATGCAACGAGGCAAGTATGCACTTAGCTTGCTTCCGAATTTCGTAGTCCGTCCTTACTGAGTGGATAATCAACGTTAAAGCTTCCTCTATCCAGCCGTTTCGTATTATCGAACGAGCCTTTGATGCCCGAGAGCGAATGGAATTCAGATTAAAGCCCTCTTTCGCCAAGAACACAGTGGGGTCTTCATTGTTCATAAAATTTGAAAAATATGTGACGAACACGCGCTGTCCTATGCCATTAAGAAGGCGCGTTAGTTGCTCATTATCCACCGGACCCCTATTCTCTGGACCGACAATAAGCCTGTCAGCATTTCCGGGAAATCTAGTCAAAATATACATGGGTTCATTGTTCGCAATGATAACAACAGACCCATGCTTGTCAAGTATTTGCTCTGCGATATCAAAGCTATTTAGCAGTGTCTCTATTGAAATTAGATTATCAAGCATCTTATCCCCACCTTTTATTCCAATGTGTTCCCATTATGCCCTATTTCTGTTGAAAAGTCAACGGTTTTTTCTGGTAAAAAGCATTATTATTAGCTTACCCAAAATTGGAGCATCCCCTAAACATTTATATTGCATTGTGTCGTTCAAATAATAGGTTATCATGATAACGCCACAATAAAGGTTATCAAAACTTGAAATATTCTGGAAGAAGTGTTATACTACAACGTAGTTAAGCATAAAACTCCTAAACTAATCCATTTCACCTGCAAGTTACGCGTAGCACAGTCAACAAAAAATCCGTTGATAATTTGCAGTTGATAAATTTTTGATAACAAAAAGTCCGGAAGACCCGATTTGAAGGATAATTGGTATCAACAGGAATCACTACGAATCAAAACGCACAAGCAGAATTGTTTAGAATGCAGATCGTTTTGAGGAGTGGGAATAATGACCCTTGGCTGACAAATGCCCGCAAGCCCTTTGTTTTCAAGGGTTTGCGGGCTTGTATAATTTGGGCGATCAGTTTTTGCAACACTTTTGCAACTCGCAATGTGAAAGTTGTTAAAGCGGCTTTCTTTGCCTTTTGATCAGCCATCTTCTTGAACCTTCTTAATCAGTTCCTGAATCCGTTTTGGATCGAAAGCGTCCTCTGTATTGCTGGCATAGCCGATTCCGTTAAAAGCTTTCACCGCAGTTCTAGAATCATCCTTAGCGCACCGACTATATTCTACGTTGAGTACCGTACATACAGTGTGAACCCCTTGATCATCAAGTTGAGTTAGTTTTGTGTAAAAATCGTGAAATTCACTATTAAACAATACCAAATCACTATCATATGCCTGCTTGATATTCAGAAGCCTACACATTTTTACCACGGTATCATACGATGTTCCACCAACACCTTTTGATAATGCGTTTGACAGTGTGCTATAAGGAATACCACTTGCTTCAGAAAACTTCATGACGCTTTTATACTGTTTTTTTATCTCATTTTTTATTAGAAGTGTAATGCTGTCCACTATGAATACCTCGTCATTTCTTTTCCGAAAATTAATCTACTAACGCAAAAACTATATCATCCAAATATGGTCATTGTCAACTATAAATTGACCATATCTGGGTGATACGTGAATGACTTTTACTGGACTATAAACAGAGCTGAAGCCGCCATTCTGAAAGAGAACAGCGGCTTCGATACATTTGCCTTCTTCGGCCTGATAACAGTGGGATTACTGCTTTACAGTGAAGTATCCCAGGTCATCAACCTTCACCTTCCAAAGCTCATCCACCTTCCGTGCATCTGCCAGCAGTTCCGGGTACTTCTCCGGGTGAAAGACGTTCATTGAGGCAATCTGCGAAGTCATGTCATGGACGATCTGCTTAAGATCCGGATCAACCGTCACATACTCGATATAGTTGAGACGGACCGCGGTAGTACCGCAGGTATCATTTCCGAAGGCGGCCAGGATCTTCTTCCTGGCAAATTCACGCCAGGGAAGAGTGCCGGCCTTTTTCCCGGTCATGCTCTGATAGTCCTTCTCCATATTCATAATGATTTCCTCGGCTTCGAGCCGGATCTGATAGATGAGACCCTCGAATTCTTCATCCGTGATCCCAACGGACTCGATCAAATCCGCAAGGCTCATCAGGATGACTCCGGTAAGCTGTCCTTCGCACATGCTGGCGGCGATCATCAGATTGCAGCCGGTCCCGGTCTTGTCTTTCTCTCCGAAGGCAAAGAGGGCGTTCTTCTGGGTTTCCGTAAGGGTTTCGATGTTGAACAGTGCGTTCATGGTTTGTACCATCCTTTCATAAAAATGTTGTTTTGTCCCATATCAAAAGCCGCCTCTCCACAAAGGGACAGACGGCCAAAGATATGTAAGAGGTATTCAGTTTTCCGGTTCAAGACCAGATAAAATCACTCAGCCAGCATCGGAACGACAGGATCCTATCTGTAATCCAGTTCCCGATATGCGGGATGATAAACAGGATAAATCCGATGATCAGCATCCTAACACATTCAGGACCGGTTATGATTCCGAAGAGCAGACCGGCGATTCCGACCAGGCAGAAGAGGCCGACAGGATACCGGTGATCACTCCGGAGATGCTGTTCAAAAAGATGAGGATCCATTGGATCAGTGTCATGGCTGCTGCAACCGAAAGCACGGCGATCTTACAGATTAGCTTTATTACCTTCCTCATTATGCTTTCCTCCAACGGCGGGAGGATCGCCAGGCGGCGAGTGCGATCACATCGGTGATTTGGCAATCCAGTGCCTCGCAGATCCTCGCCAGCGTACTCATACTGATGTTTTATTCTTTACCCATATTGGCAATCATGTTCGTGGTCAGTCCG
>JAEEGG010003164.1_pt1 | contig 41393 bp, 40 predicted proteins | sample 9134161 | NCBI WGS metagenome assembly JAEEGG01 (sample SAMN16246543, study PRJNA631951) | gut metagenome | biome: gut microbiome; feature: rumen; material: CR-attached | host: Bos | place: Iran: Karaj | collected 2018-10 | reverse complement strand
GGCAGAAAGACAAGTGTCACCAAGCATAAGCCATTATCCGTCAGGCGATAGCAAGGTTTAGTGACGAACGAGGGCAGCAGAGTTGCCGGTTTCAAGTTAACGTGAATTCGTCGAACTCACGTGATATTAGATTGTTGATAAGCGTGAGTTCTTTTCCAGGAATCGTAATTCGTAACTCTTAATTCGTAGCTTTTCAATTAAAATGATTACCTTTGCAGCATGATTGTGTGTATTGCAGAGAAACCAAGTGTTGCAAAAGATATTGCCCGCATTCTTGGGGCAAACAGTTCCCACGATGGCTACATGGAGGGCAACGGGTATCAGGTGACGTGGACTTTCGGTCATCTGTGTGAGTTGAAGATGCCCGAGGACTATACCCCGATGTGGAAGTCGTGGAGCCTCTCGTCATTGCCCATGATTCCCCAGCGTTTCGGTATTCGCCTGAAGGAAGACCAAGGCATCAAGAAACAATTCGCAGTTATTGAGCAACTCATGCGGAATGCTGATGGCATTGTGAACTGTGGTGATGCCGGTCAGGAAGGTGAGCTGATTCAGCGCTGGGTGATGCAGAAGGCGCAAGCCAAGTGTCCCGTGAAGCGTTTGTGGATATCGTCGATGACAGATGATGCCATACGCGAGGGCTTCCGTCAGTTGAAAGACCAACAAGAGTATCAGCCGCTCTATCTGGCAGGTTTGTCGAGAGCCATCGGTGACTGGCTGCTGGGTATCAATGCTACGCGCTTATACAGCATTAAATACGGTCAGCCGGGCCGCCCGCTCAGCGTCGGTCGCGTGCAAACACCTACCTTGGCGCTAATCGTAAACCGGCAGAAAGAGATTGACAATTTCAAGCCCGAACCGTATTGGGTGCTCTCTACCATCTATCGAGATACGCTTTTTACCGCTACGAAAGGCAAGTTCACCAAAAAGGAAGAGGGAGAGCAAAGCTTTGAGCTGATTAAGGATAAACCGTTCACAGTAACGAAAGTAGAGAAGAAAAACGGCAAGGAGCAGCCCAAACAATTGTATGACCTCACATCGTTACAGGTGGACTGTAACCGAAAATACGGCATGAGTGCCGAGATGACTCTCAACACGATACAGTCATTGTACGAGCGCAAGCTGACCACCTATCCGCGTGTAGATACGCAGTACCTGAGTGATGACATCTACCCGAAATGTCCGCAGATAATGAACGGCCTTTTCCAAACCAAGATACTGGGACAGCCCGTATATGCCGAGTTGGTGCGGGCGCTGGGAGGTAAGGCCCTGCCGAAGAGCAAGCGTGTGTTCGACACGTCGAAAGTGACCGACCACCATGCCATTATTCCAACCGGTGTGATACCTCAGAATCTGACCGATTTCGAGCGTCATGTCTACGACTTGGTTGCCCGCCGTTTCATCAGCGTTTTCTATCCCGATTGTAAATTCTCTACGACAACGGTGTTGGGAGAGGTTGACAAGATAGAGTTCAAGGTAACAGGCAAGGAGATTCTTGACCCGGGATGGCGGATTGTCTATGCAAAAGATGCAAAGACTGCCGAAGAGGATGATGAGAAGAAAGACGACGAGGAGAAGACGCTGCCCACATTTGTAAAGGGCGAGAGCGGGGAGCATACCCCTACACTTACGGAGAAATGGACGACCCCGCCACCATATTATAATGAGGCCTCTCTGTTGCGTGCCATGGAGACCGCAGGCAAGTTTGTGGAGGATGAGGAACTGCGGGCCGCTATGAAGGAGAACGGCATCGGACGGCCATCTACTCGTGCAGCCATTATTGAGACTCTGTTCAAACGCCACTATATACGCAAGGAGAAAAAACGCCTTGTTGCCACACCGACAGGCATCGAGTTGATAGACATTATCAAGGAGGAGTTGCTGAAGAGTTGTGAGTTGACTGGTATCTGGGAGAAGAAACTACGCGATATTGAACATCAGAAGTACAATCCTGCCCAGTTTGTGGATGAATTGAAACAGCAGATTACCAATATCGTGAGTGAAGTGTTGAAAGACAATAGCAACAGGCATATTGTAGACGCTCCTCAGGCTCCGATGCAAAAGGCTCCATCCAAAAACAATAAGCGGACGGTGAAAGGCACCACCAAAAAGGGCTCAAAGAAAGAAAACAACCCTCAGCCCGTGCCTATTGTTGCTTCAGCCGTAGGTAGCCAGGATGAAACACCACAAGAGGGTCAGCAATGCCCGGTCTGCGGACAAGGTGTCATCATCAAAGGCAAGACAGCCTACGGATGTAGTCGTTGGAAGGAGGGTTGTACTTATCGGGTTCCTTTCAAACAATAAACCAGTTTGATTTGCGTTATAGTTATTGATGCGCAAGTATGCTATCATAGTACTCCTCATCGTGCTCTACAGTTGTGGCGGAGCCGATGCGAATTATAAAAGAGGCGAGAAATATCTTGCCCTGGGGGAGTATTTTGATGCAGCCAATGAGTACAAACAGGCTTATACCAAGACCCCGCCTAAGGAACGTACACTTCGCGGACAACGTGCACGGAAGCTTGCTTACTGCTATGATAAAAGCAACCAGACACAGAAAGCCATCTCAGCTTATCGTAACGTCATCAGATATAAGCAGGATGATGTGCTGACGCATTTGTCGTTTGCACGTCAGCTGTTGAAAAACGCCAACTACAAAGAGGCAGCTAAGGAGTTCCAGTTGGTGCTTGACTCCATGCCCGACAATGTGCTGGCGCGTAACGGCCTGAGGTCGGCACAGATGGCTCCAACATGGAAGAAAGAAGAATCCGGCTACACCGTGAAGCGTATGGACATTTTCAATTCGCGGCGTGCGGACTATTCCCCGATGCTTTTTGGCGACGAGAACGACCAGCTCTATTTCACCTCAACGCGCAATGAGGCTCAAGGTGATGACCTGAGCGGGATCACGGGCACAAAGAATGGTGATATCTTTTTTTCGCAGAAGGATGATAAAGGCAAGTGGGGCAGGCCACAGACCATTGAATCGGGCCTGAACACAGAGTTTGACGAGGGAGTTTGTTGCTTTTCGCTGGATCAGACTACCATGTATTTGACTCAATGTGCTACTGATCCATCGTATCCGCGTTATGCTACCATTATGACTTCCAGCCGAAGTGATGCAGCTTGGGGCAAAGCCTCACCGCTGACCATCAGTCGTGACACCCTTTCAAGCTATGCCCATCCAGCTGTCTCGCCCGACGGACAATGGCTCTATTTCACTTCAGACATGCCAGGAGGTTTGGGGGGATTGGACATATGGCGAATTCGTCTAACCAGTAGCGGACTGGGAGGTGTGGAGAATCTGGGTGAGCTCGTCAACACGCCAGGCAACGAAATGTTCCCCGCATTTCGTCCCAATGGTGATTTCTATTTCTCTTCGGACGGCCATCCCGGCATGGGCGGTTTAGATATTTTCATTATCAAGAATGAGGAGATGAAGTCGAAGGTTGAAAGGGCTATTTCGCAGAGTTCCGACAGTCTTGATACCTCTCAGTTGTCAGCTGCCAATTCCCAGTCTGCCAATTCCTCTCGTACCCCGCGCACTCATTTGCGGCTTGTTCATCCTGGCTATCCGTTGAATTCGCAGGGAGATGATTTCGGAATGACTTTCGAAGGCCTGCACAACAGGGGATTCTTCTCTTCTAATCGTGGCGACGGCCGTGGTAGTGACCATATCTATAGTTTTGAGAATCCTGAGATTATCCAGACCGTTAAAGGATGGGTTTATGAGATGGATGCATACGAACTGACGGCTGCGCAAGTGTATATGGTGGGTAACGACGGTACCAACCTTAAGTTGAGCGTGAAAGGTGACGGCTCGTTCGAACAGGAGATTTCGCCAGGTGTAGACTATGTGTTCCTTGCCACTTGCAAAGGATTCTTGAATCATAAGGAGGAACTTCGCGTAATGCCGTCGAAGGAGACAAAAGAACATGTGTTACAATTCCCTTTGGCCAATATTTCCGCACCTGTGCTCATTGATAATATCTTCTACGACTTGAATAAAGCCACTCTTCGTCCTGAGTCAGCTACGGCATTGGACGAACTGGTCAAGATGCTCAACGAGAATCCCAACATTACGATCGAATTGAGCGCACATTGCGACTACCGCGGTAGTGCCCAATATAATAAGGTGTTGTCGCAGCATCGTGCCGAGTCGGTGGTGAACTATTTGATAGCCCACGGCATTGCGAAAGACAGGTTGACCCCTAAAGGGTATGGAAAAGAAAAACCGAAAACAATCAGGAAAAAGCTGACAGAGAAATATCCGTGGCTGAAGGAGAATGATGAGCTGACAGAAGAGTTCATCATGAAACTGGAGAAAAACCAGCAGGAGGTATGCAATCAGCTGAACCGACGAACGGAGTTTACTGTATTGCGTACCACCTACGGATTGTTTGATGAAAAAGGTAATCTGAAGAACACTCCCAAACCAAAGGTTCAGAAGAAAAACGAAGAGGAGGACGATAACTTTATCATCGACCTATAGAGTTATAGCCGCAGCTCGCGCGATGCCAGCTGATAGACGCCAACCATGGTAAGTGCCAGTACAGAGAGTATAATGGTCAGCGGACTCAGTTGGAACACGTCTAGTGCGGGAGTAGTGTGGAACAATACCAGCAATGATTCCGCAATGATTTTCCATCCTTTGATACCGATGAAGAACACAATACCAGCTACAATACACAATGCCGTCCAGATGCGGTTCAGACGCGCGGCCCGGTCGGGTAGATGGCGAATCACGCGCTTGGTGAAACCGTGATCTTCCACCTCTTGCGTATATTCTTCAAAGAATTTACTTACTAATATATCGTCATTTTCCATCATAACCATTTGCTTTTAAGTAAGATGCCAATTTCTGCTTTCCTCTGGAGAGATGCGATTTCACTGTATTCTGCGTGATACCGGTAATCTCCACGATTTTGTCGATAGGCAGACCGTCCATCAACTGGAGCGTGATGCAGGTCCGCTCGTCGGGTTTCAATATTTTGAGAGCCTCATACAAATCCATTTTCAGATTGCTATCCGCTACCAATGCACTTCGACCTGCTACGGCAGGAGTCTCAATGTCGTCGGTAACACGTAGTGACCTTTTGTAGTCATAGAACACATTGTAGGCGATGCGGAACAGCCATGTAGAGAATCCCGACATCCCCTTGAAACTGGTAATGTGTGTGTAAGCTTTGATGAACGTGTCTTGTGCCAGATCGTCGCTCAGCTGTGTATCTCCAAGTGTCTGGTTCAGGAAGAACCGGCGAACGGGCGACTGGTATTTCCTCACAAGCTGGTCGAAAGCCCGCTTGTTGTGGAATACCGCCACCTGCGTTACGAGAGAAATGTCACTGCTTACATTCATTTTGAAATTGCTTCGAGGTGAAATCCTGAGGTGTCCTCAGAAATGCCAGGTACTGACATTTAATAGGACACCTGTATGGATCTACGTTAATGGGTTTAATACTTTTCGGGGATGATGAGCCACATGATGATGTAAGCCAGCACACCACTAAAGCATGTGAATAATGTCAGAAATACATATGCAACCCTTACAGCAGTTGGGTCAAGACCCAGATACTCGGCTATGCCTCCGCAAACACCTGCTATTGTGCGATTGTAAGAACGAGTCAGTTTCTTATTCGTTTCCATATCTTCCGTCTATTAAAGGGTTTATATTCTATTTGTTATCTATGCCGTCGTAGCGGTCATCATAAGGGAACTCGTCAGACTTTTTGTCCATCTTCGAAGCTGAGGTCTTGGCGATTACAGCCTGTCCTACGCCGAACAAGGCTACAAGCCATCCGATACCAGTCAACGGGTTTGCTCCCAGACAATAGAAGAAAGCCACTAGACCTAATCCGAGAGCTGCATTTTTGATACCTTTCTTCCACAGAATCTCATCACTCTGACGCTCAGTTTGAATAAACTCCTGCGGGATGGGTTGACCGGTCTCCATCGCTTTCTCCGCTAACTTATATCTGCGGTTGCGGTTGCGGAAGATGAGCCACAGCACCAAAGCAAGGATGATGAATGGTGCGGCAAGGAAAAGGAAGACCAGCAGCACAATTAAGAATGCAAACAATCCACCGAACCGCTCAATCATTTTCTCAGCGAACTCAAGGTGAGAGTCATCGAAGGGGAAATCATCCACCTGCAAATACGTATCATTGTCAGCAAGTGTATCAACTGAGGTTGAAGTGGTGTCAGAATAGGCCTCGATACCCTGATCCGCTTCTTTGTTGTCGACAGAGGGGGTGACCGTTGTCGTTGCTGTGATCGCCGGGTTATGGCGGTGCTTTTGTGAGGCTGCTTGGGTTGTGGTGCCCAATGTTAAGGCTAATGCCAATACTATCAAATACTTTTTCATATCCTGCATGTTTTTTTATTTCTATCTGTTAGACGTAACAAAAGCCTAATTAGTTGCGAAGGTACATATTTTTTTTCTTTTCGTCAAGAAATTGGGCAAAGATACTGCGTCCTAATGATGAAAAAGGAATTATTGCGTCCTTTTCTGCTTTCGATATTTCGAGCTTTTCTTATGAAGAAAATGTAATTTATTGAAATGACTAGCAGTTAATTCAGAAATTCTATGTACATTTGTACACAGAAATGAAACTACCGGAGGTTTTTATACAAGAGGCTCATCAAACGATGGGAAATGAACTCTTCGAGCGATATATAGCGTCGTTCGAGGAAGACATTCCTGTGAGTATACGAATGAATCCCAAGAAGTGTCATGCCAACGGTATGAAATGGAAAGTTGATGACGAAAAGGGGGTAACAGCGGTGCCTTGGTGTCAGAATGGCTATTATCTTTCATCACGTCCGAACTTTACATTCGATCCTTTGTTTCATGCAGGGTTGTACTATGTTCAGGAAGCCTCGTCGATGTTCCTCGACCATGTGATACGGCAACTTTTTCGTATGTCTGACGGACAAGACACAAAAGGGGAGGGGATGACCGTGACAGATGTGCTGGACCTCTGCGCTGCGCCAGGCGGAAAGTCTACGCTGCTGCGAAGTGCTCTGCCCGACAGTTGCCTGCTTGTCAGCAATGAGCCTATACGCAACCGGGCGCAGATACTGGCAGAAAACATACAGAAATGGGGTTATGCCAATCATGTGGTTACAAACAATTATCCTAAGGATTATAGGAAGGCCGGCCTCCTTTTCGATATAATTTTATGTGATGTGCCTTGCTCTGGTGAGGGTATGTTCCGCAAGGATGAGGCTACTATCGGGGAATGGAGTTTGCAGAATGTGGAGAAGTGCTGGCAGCTACAAAGGGAAATCGTTGCCGATGCATGGTGCTGTCTGCGTGACGGTGGTTTCTTAATTTATAGTACATGTACATTTAACACAAAAGAAAACGAGGAGAATGTTCGCTGGATGATGGAGGAGCTTGGTGCCGAGGTGATTTCTGTGCCTATTGAAAAGGAATGGAACATCACGGGATCGCTGTTGGCTGGATTCAACGAACCGGTTTATCGGTTTATCCCTGGCTCAACCAGAGGTGAGGGTCTGTTTATGTGCGTTGTGCGAAAAGCTGTCGACAAACGAGGAGAAGGCATTGGATCTGTAAATGGAAAGCAATGGAACCATGATTCCCATGCCCAGGCATCTTTGCTTCTCTCGTCAAAAAAAGCAAAACAAGTGCTCAATGTTCTCTCGGATGGACAGTATCCGGTACCTACGATGAAAGGACGAATCGCAATACCCGCCCATGCCGAGGCTATCTATACAGATCTTGACCGCACCAAGTATCCAACAGAAGAACTGACCTATGCGCAGGCTATAAGCTATTTACGCCACGAGGCCATAGTGCTTGAGCCTGATGTTCCCCATGGATTCGTACTCGTCACTTTTATGGGGGTACCATTAGGCTTCGTGAAAAATATCGGAAACCGAGCCAACAACCATTATCCTGATCAATGGAAAATAAAAACAACTCACATACCACAAGAATATGAAACAATATTTAGATATACTTAATCGCATCCTTGAAGAAGGAGTCAAGAAAGAAGACCGGACGGGAACAGGCACCCTCAGCATCTTTGGAACCCAGTCGCGTTATCATTTAGCCGATGGTTTTCCTTTGCTGACTACCAAAAAACTGCATCTCAAGTCGATTATCTATGAGCTGTTGTGGTTCCTGCGTGGTGACACAAATATTCAATATCTGAAAGACCATAAAGTCAGTATCTGGGACGAATGGGCTGATGAGAATGGTGAATTGGGTCCTGTGTACGGGCATCAATGGCGCTCGTGGCCCGACTATCAAGGCGGAACAATCGACCAGATACAACAAGTAGTGGAGCAGATCAAACATCATCCCGACTCACGCCGCATGATTGTCAGTGCATGGAATGTGGCTGAAGTGAACCAGATGGCTCTTCCTCCGTGCCATACCATTTTCCAGTTTTATGTTGCAGAAGACACTCTTTCGTTGCAGCTCTACCAACGTTCGGCGGATACTTTCCTTGGTGTTCCTTTCAACATAGCTTCTTATGCATTGCTTCTACAAATGATGGCACAGGTGACAGGACTCAAAGCTGGTGATTTCATTCATACTACAGGTGACACCCACTTGTATCTGAACCATTTGGAGCAGGCGCGCCTGCAACTCACGCGAGAGCCTCGTAAACTACCAGTTATGAAGATTAATCCTGATGTGAAGAACATCTTCGATTTCCAATATGAGGATTTCCAATTGGAAGGTTATGACCCGTATCCCCATATTAAAGCGGAAGTGTCGGTGTAAGTGATATGTAACAAGAAAAAAGGAATCATGATAAGTATAATTGCTGCCGTGGCCAGGAACAGGGCTATCGGATACAAGAACAAACTGTTGTATTGGTTGCCAAACGATTTGAAGCGTTTCAAGCAGCTCACTACCGGACATACCATCATCATGGGGCGTCGTACTTTTGAGTCTCTTCCGAAAGGAGCATTACCTAACAGGCGTAATGTTGTGTTAACCCGAAATGTAGCTCATCCTGATGAGGCCAGTGATCCTCGTTTTCCTCAATGTGATGTCTATGTGTCACTCGAGGAGGCCCTGCAACATTGTAATCCTGACGAGGATATATATATTATTGGTGGAGCCAGCGTATACAAGAAGGCTCTTTCTGTAGCTGACCGTCTTTGCCTGACAGAGATTGACGATACACCGGTGGAGGCAGATGCTTTCTTTCCGCCTTATGATGATTGGAAGGAGGTCTGGCGTGAGGAGCATGCCCCAGATGAGAAACACCAATATAGATATGCTTTTGTGGATTATGTTCCTGTTGAGTCAAGGGAACATAATGAAGAATAGTATTGGAGACGAAGAAGGGCTGCATCTGAAAATGCAGCCCTTCTTTATGTTTTTATGCTTTTATTATAATTCTTCTTCTTTCTCTTCTTTCTCGACCTCAACAGGTCCCAATACTTCAATGATAGGCAACTGCCTGTTGATGCTGGCATGGAAGGAGATAATGGTCTCCGACCGTGAGAGTCCCAAAGGCTGTAACTTGTCATGGATGATGTTGAGCAGATGATGGTTGTTCTGTGCGTAGATCTTGATGAACATGTCGAAGCCACCTGTCGTATAGTGGCATTCCACGACCTCAGGAATCTTTTTGAGTTCCTCAACCACCTCATCAAACGTTTCGGGATCTTTAAGATAAAGACCTATATAAGCACAGGTCTCATATCCAATCTTTTCAGGATCAATTAGGAACTGTGAACCTTTAAGCACTCCCATGTTGGTAAGTTTTTGTATACGCTGATGGATAGCAGCTCCGCTGACATTACATGCGCGTGCTACTTCCAGAAATGGAATTCGTGCGTCCTCAGCTATGAGTCGCAGGATCTTTTTGTCTAATGAATCTAAAGTGTGTGCCATAAAATAGGTTTATTTGATTGCAAAGATAATGTAAAATAACGACAAAAGCAACAAATTATCATTATTTTTTCATTCTAGTAGTAAAAATGACACGTTTAATGCTTGCTACGTTCTATAGCTGCATAGCTGATGCGCAGGGCACCCGCCTTGCGCAAGGCTAATTTGACATCATTGACAATACCCATAGGGGTGTCTTTGTCTACTTTCAAAGCTACTGTCATTTGTTGTCTGTCTTCTGCAGACATACTGCTTCGTTCGGCTGCTACATATCGGCCAATCTCGTCGTAGTCCTCTGCATAACGGTTATCCAGCTGGATTCTAGTTTGTGTATCGCCTTTAGGTTTACCTATATATATATAGACGATAGAAGACTTTTTCTTCAGTTGTTGTAGTTCCGTACCAGCAGGTATGACATTCTGAACGGTGGGTGTAACTTTTCGCATATGAGTGACAATCATAAAGAAGAAAAGCACTGTAAAAATCAAGTCAGGGAGCGCAGCAGTGTTCAATCCGGGCACTTTACGCTCATGTCGTCGGAAACGGCTCATCGGCTACCTCCTTTCTGTTGGATATCAGAGACCTGTATCTTGTTATCAGCAGAAATGGGACTGTTGTTAACCTCGGCAATACGTTGAGGATAATAGTCGCGCAGAGAAAGCTGCTCTTCCGCGCTACATTGTGTCATGGGCTTGCCATATTGTTTGCGTGCCTGAAGGTCGCGCAGATGATGATAGGCACGAACGATGGCGTTTTGTACCTGGAAGTACACGTCATAGTTAGCCTCTCTCTCTGTCTCCAATTGTATGACATGCTTCAGTCGGTTTGCCTCAACGGAAACGAAAGTCTGAACACGCTCCTGCAACTGTTCAATGGGCAGCAGGCTTTCGTTGCACATCAATGAACCGTCGGCCATGATATGCAGCTGCAATACGTTATGCTGGTCGATATCGGTAATCTCCTTCTGTTCTTCAGGAATGACGGGCGGTAACTGCCGCGTCAGTCCCTTGTCGACATCCATTGAAGATGTGACAAGAAACAAAATCAACAGCATAAATGAGATATCAGCCGTTGAGGTTGTGTTCAGCGACGGGACCTTACGTTTCTTACGTTTGAACATACGACAAGAATAACGGCTGCGATTAGAAGCGTCAGTGACGTGAAAATGAACATGTCGGCAGCTTTCAGCCACAAATAGCTGTCAAAACTCTTTCCGTTGATAAACAGTGGATTAGAAGAACCCACGAGAAACGTAATCAACAGGCATAACAATAAGAATGCACCCACGCCTATCGCAATCTTGCGTGAGGGAATTCCGTTTGACGTGTCGGCCGAGCGGTCGTGTAACAGCCAACGGCGCACCATGGCCCAGACTACTGTCCCCACTGCGGCAAGCACCACAAGATATGTCAATATCAAAACTATGTCAACCATAAATCCTGCCAAAACTCGTTATACCTAACTCTTTACTTTAGAGAGAATGTCCATCAGCGTAACGGCACTCTCCTCCATCTGCGAGGTGAGATGCTCAATCTTTGAGAGGATATAGTTGTAGAACAATTGTAGGATAACGGCTACAATGATTCCAAAAATAGTGGTAATCAGAGCTACTTTCATGCCTGCAGCCACAATGGTCGGGCTGATATCGCCTGCATCTTGTATCTGGTCGAACGACATCACCATTCCGATTACTGTTCCTAAGAATCCCAGTGAAGGAGCGATGGCAATAAACATTGTAATCCACGAGCAGCCTTTCTCCAAATTAGCTATCTGCACATTACCATAGGAGGTAATACTACGCTCAATGGCATCAAGAGGCTCGCTAATATGCAGGATACCTTGATAGCATATGCTGGCAACCGGTCCGCGTGTGTCACGGCAAAGCTGTTTTGCACCATTGTAATCGTGCGTTTCAATCAATTTCTCTACATCTTGCATGAATTTCTTGGCATTGATGTCGGATAAAGTGAGATAGATAATACGCTCAATACAGAACGCAAGTCCCAATACCAATGTCAAGGCAACTAGTGACATGAAGCCGGCACTTCCTTCCACAAACTTTTTCTTCAGGGACTGGTGGAAATTCATGCTCTGCTCAGCCTCCATCTCATCGGCCAGAGTTGCCTCAGCTAAATCGGCAACTTTTTGTGCGGCAGTGTCAACCACAGAAGTATCGGTGACAGCCTGCTGGGCGACGCTGTCATTTTGTGCTATTGCCAATGTAGCAATGAAGAAAAACAATGTAGAAAGAACTATTTTTGAAACTCGGATTTTCATTGTGTCGAAAATAAAAAAACAGAATAGTTGGCTTTTGCCCCGGAATTACGAATCCTTGTCTTAGATTTTTGCGGAGAGAACAGGATTCACTTTTTCCTAAAAGCTTTGAACCTGTTTTTCCTGCGGAGAGAACAGGATTCGAACCTGCGAGCCGGTTTCGCCGGCTACACGCTTTCCAGGCGTGCCTCTTCAGCCACTCGAGCACCTCTCCTTATTGTTTCGCGCTGCAAAATTACGCTTTATCTGTCGAAAACAAGCATTCCGTCGTGTTATTTTATATTAAATTTTGAAGATACGTGCTACATTTTCATCTGTGACACGCTCCATCTCCTCTTTACTCACGCCATATGCATCAGCCAGACGCTCCAACACATATTGCACATAAGCACTCTCGTTGCGCTTGCCTCGCATAGGAACCGGAGCCATATATGGTGCGTCGGTTTCCAGAACAATACGGTCCATAGGCACTACTGCGGGCAACACTTCGGGCAGATGGCTCTTCTTAAAAGTAGACACGCCGCCAATTCCCAGTACGAAATTAGAAAACTGGAGTAGCTCCTCAGCCTCATGCTCATTTCCTGTAAAGCAATGGAACACACCTCCCGGCAATTCGTTCTTGTAGTGTTTCAACAGATTTACCATCTCGTTTTGTGCTTTACGGCAATGTATCATCAGAGGCAGGCGTGTCTCAACCGACCATTTTACTTGTTCCTCGAAAGCCAGCAATTGTTCATTCTCGAATTCCCGGCTCCAATAATAATCGAGTCCCACTTCGCCGATAGCGATAATGGGTGTCGGATGTGGAATATCGGGTGAGGAATTGTTTTTCGTTGCCTGAAGCTCGTCGGTGAGTATTTTTTTTATATCGGCCAAGACTATTTGCCAGTCAGCGTGTACTTCCTCGGGATGGAGACCAATCATGGCGTAAAGATAGCCGGGATGCTGCCTGCATAAAGCTATGATACGATGAGAGGACGCCAGGTCGATAGCGGGGACAAATATCTTCGTTACTCCAGCCTCATTGGCCCGCGCCATTGTTTCGGTGCGGTCGTTATCGAATTCTGGTCCGTCAAGATGTGCGTGCGTGTCAATCATTTCTCACGTTTCATCATTTCGTTGGTATAGGCAATCAGCTCTTGTTTACGCTCCTCAGGCACATTCACGGCAGCCAGGTATTTACGGCTCTCGGCGAAATAATGCTCAATCTTTTCCTGTGCCAGACGGTTAATACCTATCTCATTATAAATACGGGTAACAGCCTCGATCTTCTCCTTGCGGTCGAACTCAGTGGCGGTAATCCAATACATCAGTTCCTTACGCTGTTCGTCGTTGGCCCGGTTGCAGGCATTGATCAGCATGTAGGTCTTCTTGTTGCTTGTAATATCGCCGCCGATGGCCTTTCCGAATACAGCGGGGTCGCCATATACGTCAAGGTAATCATCCTGCAGTTGGAACGCAAGTCCCATCTGCTCGCCAAACTTGTATAAGAGTTGGGCGTCTTCCTCAGATGCATCGGCCAGCACGGCACCTATCTTTGTCGCACAAGCCAGCAAGACGCTGGTTTTCAGACGTATCATCTCAATGTACTCTTCCTCACGTACATCGGTCCGCTGTTCGAAAGTCATATCATATTCTTGTCCCTCTCCAATCTCGAGAGCAGTCTCGGTGAAGATGCTCAGTACTTGGCTCAGCTTCTCGGGACGGCACTGGGCCATACGCTCGTAAGCCAGCACCAGCATCGAATCGCCCGAAAGAATAGCTTTGTTGGCGTCCCACTTCTTGTGTACAGTCTCATGTCCGCGCCGCATGTCAGCCTGATCCATCAGGTCGTCGTGCAGGAGCGTATAGTTATGATAGGTCTCCAGCGCGCATGCCTGCATCAGAATGCTCTCAGGGTCTTCGCGGAACAAGTTATAGGATAACAACATTAGGACAGGGCGAATGCGCTTGCCTCCCATCGACAGCACATACTGAATAGGCTCATACAAACTTCTTGGCTGTCTGTCGTAGGGCATCTGCTCAAGACAATTATTCACCAACTGTAGTATTTCTTTCGAACTCAACATAATCTTATATCATTTACTATAGACTGAATACTATCGGTACACATACCATTGTGCGGCATGTTTCTCCCTGGTCTTGCCCGGGCTTCCATTTTGGCATCATCCGCATCACCCGCATGGCCTCGCGATCGAGATAAGTGTGCTGGCCTTTTACCAGTTTCAGGTCGCCTACGGAACCGTCTTTCTCGACGATGAACGAGACGAGCACCTTGCCGTGAATCTTATTCCTTTGAGCCAAGGGCGGATACTTCAGGTTCGAGGTGAGCCATTTCAGGAAAGCTGTCATACCCCCGGGAAACTCAGGAAGAACCTCTACTGAAGCCGCATCCTTAACAGGATTGCTTTCCACATCAGCGGGAGTAATAGCGTCAATCGGGTCTTCAACGGTCTGTTCGCTGACCTCTGAGGAGAACTCGTTCTGTACCATTTCCTCTATTTCGGCCACTTTCTCCTCCGTCTGCTCATCCACAATGTTCAGCTGCTCGATTACTTTCGGCTGCGTTTGCGGGGGAGCCACAGCCACCAGGTCCTCCTGCGGCGCCATGGGTAACAATTCCATATCCTCTGCCAATTCCTCCAGCAGATCCTCATCTTCCTCACTGACAACGCCAAGCGGGTATTCCAAGGCTACAAAGCAAAGGGCCAGTGCAACAACCAGGCCCAGAAGGAATGCCGTCGGGCGCAGGTGTTCTAAATCAGCATGATACGACTTCTTGATTTCCATTTGTTTGCAAAAGTACGAAGAATCATTGTAACTAACGAACATTTTTAGTAATAAAAACAATTTTAACACCTAACATGTATTTCTCGAAAATAAATAGCCGTCTTTTCCGTTTATGAAATAAAATGCGTACCTTTGCACTTGTGATGAAAAAGAGAATTCTTCTCATATTCTGCATTCTCCATACTGCTCTTAGCATCAGCGCCCAGGAGAGTCAGGCAGCCTACGATTTTCTCAGGTTGCCCGTGAGTGCGCATGCGGCTGCTTTGGGTGGTGACAATGTGACCCTGATAGAAGACGACGCAGCTCTGACGTTTCACAATCCGGCCCTGCTCTCATCGGTAACTGACAAGACAATAGGGCTTGGGTTTATGACTTATATGGAAGGCGCGCGCATGGCCAGCGCCTCGTTCAGTAGAGCAGTTGGCGACAAGGCCTCGTGGGGCGTAGGCGCACAATATGCCGACTATGGGAAGATGAAGGAGATGGACGAGAACAACCGGCAGACGGGCGAGTTCTCGGCAAAAGATATTTCTGTGGCTGGGACTTTTTCTTACCAGCTCACCGAGCGTATCGTTGGCGGAATCACGGCGAAGATGATTAACTCGTACATCGGCAGCTACAGTTCGCTGGCTATGGGCGTTGATTTAGGAGTCAACTATTTCGATCCCAACCGCGAATGGTCTGTCTCTGTCGTGGCACGCAATCTGGGCGGACAGCTGAAGGCTTTCGACGACCATTACGACCGCATGCCCATCGATGTGCAGGCAGGTGTCAGCAAGCGAGTAACCAAAGCTCCGTTCCGCTTGTCGGCAACCCTGGTGGACATGACGCATTGGGACTACCGTTTCATCGACCATTTGGTGTGTGGCGTGGATGTTCTGCTCTCGCAAACCATCTGGATAGGAGCCGGTTACAATTTCAGGCGTGCCCGCGAAATGACGCTGCTCAAAGGGACTGACGAGGAGAGCAGCCACGGTGCTGGCTTTTCTATGGGTGCAGGCCTGCAGCTGGAGCGTTTCAAGCTGAACCTTGCCTATGGTAAGTATCACATATCATCCCATTCATTGATTATAAACTTAGCATTTCAATTATGAAAAAGATAACGATTGCCATCGACGGACACTCATCGTGCGGAAAGTCGACTATGGCCAAGGACCTGGCCAGGAAACTTGGATACATCTATGTTGATACTGGTGCCATGTATCGTGCCGTGACTCTATTCGCCCTGCGCAACAATCTGTTTAATGCCGACGGAACTATTAAAACGGAGGAACTGGAGAAGCGGATGGATGAGATTTGCATTTCCTTTAAGTTTAACCCTGAGGCCGGCCGGCCCGACACCTATCTGAATGGTGAGCTGGTAGAGCAGGAAATACGCTCTATGGAAGTCTCCTCGCATGTGTCGCCTATCGCCACGTTGCCGTTTGTGCGTACGGCAATGGTTGCTCAGCAGCAGAAAATGGGCGAGCAGAAAGGCATCGTGATGGACGGGCGCGACATAGGAACGGTGGTCTTTCCTAATGCCGAACTGAAGATTTTTGTTACCGCATCTGCCGAAGTTCGTGCCCAACGCCGTTTCGATGAGTTGAAGCAGAAAGGCATGGAGGCCGATTTCGAGGAAATTCTGAAGAATGTGCAGGAGCGTGACTACATTGACAGCCATCGTGAGGTGTCGCCTCTTCGCAAGGCCGATGATGCTCTGGAACTCGACAATAGTTATATGGCAATCGAGGAGCAGAACAAATGGTTGCTGGAGCAATACTCCAGAGTTGTGGAGTAGCCCTCTGCCGAATTGGAGTAGCCCTCTGTTGAATTGGAGTAGCCTTCTGCCGAGCAGGAGCAGCCTACGGCTACAAACGTTTAGCCTTCTGCCAGACGGGGGTAGTGTTCTGTGGATTTAATAGTTTGTTCTACTGCCCTGCAGGTTACATTCTGAACAAGTCATTTTCGTTGGAAAAACTGGATACAGGCTGGTTGCATCATGGTTGATGATTGACGATGTTGCAATCAGCCATTTTTTATGTTGTAATCAGTCGATTAATTACACTTCAATTAGGCATTAATCAGAGCGTAATCAGGCATTAGTTAGAGGCTAATAAGTCATCGATTGAAGTGTAATTAGGCATTTATTGAAAGATGGCCACGAATTTGGCGAATTCGTGGTCTGTTTTTCTCTCCGTACTTAGAAGAATCAAATAGCAGTACTCACTAAAAAAATATTTGCAACTTATTCCATTTTTCCCTATCTTTGTGACTACAATCAGAACAAACTCTAAACAACAACAGTTATGAAGAAGTATACACATGCATGGTTAGCTTTCATGGCTATCAAACGACTGCAGTTTGCAGACATTCCTGAGGATTTGAGGGACGACGCCAAGAGTCTGGTGAAATGGTTTAAGGACTACAGGGACTTCGTTATCAAAGGTTCTTGGTATCCTGATGAAGTATTCAAGGACATGAACACGAGCCATATCGTGAAATATCGCCCAGACGAGAAATCTACCGATATCTCGTTCAGGAAGATGCCCAACACGCTGAAGATCTACCGGCTGGGAATCAAGTCGGAATTTTACAAGAAGCCTTTCACGATAGAGAAGGGTAACTTGGCCGACAGATGCGAGTCGATAGCACATAGTATTGTTGATAATTTCAAGATTCTGCGTAAAGAGGATAAAGGCTCTCCGATGAGTACGTCGTGCAACCATATTGCCACACGTTTCTTCATCCTTAGCCATTACATCGCCGACTGTCACATGCCGCTGCATTGCGATTCGCGCGCTTTCTCCAGCGATAGTAATATTCACGGGTTTATCGAGGAAGAATGGGACAAGCAAATCAAGAAATCCTATCGCGTGGACTTCGATAACGAGCGCTTCTACTACGATCCAGAGGGATATCCGCTGCATACCTCACCGACTCCGCTCGTAGCTGCCGTTGAGGAAGAGATTGTCAACCGTGAGTATTTTCATGGATGGGGAGCAGGGTGTAAGAATACATGGGACTATATGAGCGGAATCTCACAGTATTCTTATCTGATGGCCTATCGGATGATTCCAAAGGAATACGACAACAAGAACCTGACAAAAGATAAATTCAAGGAACTTGATGCGTGGAAGAATTTCGATGATTACAGCTTGACGATATTTGCCGATGCCGTCGATTCAATAGCCCGTGTCTGGTTGCATATTTGGATCAGGTACAGAGATTGGGCAAACCTCAGAAAGTAGGCATCCTTTATTCGTCGTCAGAAGTGTTCGTGTCTATGTTGGAGTGGGCGATAATATAATCGCGACACTCCTCCATCAGCCATTTGGGGGTGCTTGTGGCTCCACAGATGCCAATGGTCTTAACTCCTTTCAGCCATTTGGCATCTATTTCCGCGGCACTCTCAATCTGGTAGCTGTTGGAATTCACACGGCGGCATTCGCCGAAAAGCACCTTGCCATTGCTGCTCTTATGGCCGCAGACGAAAAGCACCAAGTCGTGTCGGGCGGCGAAATTACAGATGTTGGGCATGCGGTTAGCCACTTGGCGGCATATCGTGTCGAAACTCATGAAAGTGGCAGATGGAGAGATGTGCTGCTGAATGTACTCGATGATGCGGTGAAACTCGCCAAGGTTCTTGGTGGTTTGCGAATAGAGATAGATATCGCGCGTGAAGTCCAGTTTGCTCACATCCTCGAAATGTGCAACCACAATTGCACGGTTGGCGGTTTGTCCTACCAATCCTAACACCTCGGCGTGGCCGGGCTTGCCAAAGATTACAATCTGCGCAGTTCCCTTTGGTTTGCTACTAATAGACGGATTCTCATCAGAGGTCTTTTCCTCTTGTGTGGATGAGGTGGGCGCAAGCGATTGCTCGTATTGGCGTTTGATGCGTCGTTGCAACTGAAGCACCACAGGGCAGGTGGCATCGATAATCTCAATGTCGTTGCGCTTGGCAAGCTCGTAAGTCTCTGGCGGCTCGCCATGCGCCCGAAGCAACACTTTCACGTGGTGCAGTTGTCGCATCTGCTCATGGTTGATGGTGATAAGCCCCATCTGGCGCAGACGCTCACACTCCATACCATTGTGCACTATATCGCCAAGACAATAGAGCTGGCTGCCGGCAGCCAACTCCTCTTCTGCTTTCTTGATGGCAGTGGTTACGCCGAAGCAAAAGCCACTGCCATTGTCTATCTCTATCTTTAGCATTGAATTCTGACGAAGCCTAATCGGCTGACGGGAACTAAAAAGACTTAAAATACAAATCGAGCAAATCCTGTGCAGCGGCAAACGACGTCTTGCCACCATTCAGAACGGATTGTTCAGCCTCCTGTAACTTGTCCTCAATCAGCGGATTGTGATAGAAAGAGTTACGCAGATGCTCGTTGATGCTCTCGTACATCCAGTATTTCGACTGTTCATTACGACGATATTGGAAGTAACCGTTCTGCTTCACAAAAGCCATGTATTCGTAAATCATGTCCCACACTTCTTTCACACCAGTGCCGTAGAAACCGCTGTAGCATAGCACCTTAGGCAGCCATCCGCTCTCGGGCATGGGGAAGAAGTGGAGCGCGTTGCGGAAATTGGTGGCTGCCATGTGGCACTTGTCAACATTGTTTCCGTCGCACTTGTTGATGACGATGCCGTCGCAAATCTCCATGATGCCACGCTTGATGCCCTGTAGCTCGTCGCCTGTTCCAGCCAGCTGGATGAGCAGGAAGAAGTCGACCATAGAGTGGCAGGCGGTCTCACTCTGTCCTACACCGACCGTCTCAACAAAAATCTTGTCAAAACCTGCTGCCTCGCAGAGGATGATACTCTCTCGCGTCTTGCGGGCTACACCGCCCAAAGAGCCTGCAGTTGGGGAAGGACGTATGAATGCCTCCCGCCTTTGCGACAGTTTCTCCATACGCGTCTTGTCGCCAAGGATACTGCCCTTGGAGCGTTCCGAGCTGGGGTCGATGGCAAGTACAGCCAGTTTTCCGCCATGCTCGTCAAGCACATGACAACCAAACTCGTCGATGGAAGTACTTTTTCCGGCGCCAGGCACGCCGCTGATGCCCACACGGATAGAGTTACCGCTGAACGGCAGGCACTTCTCAATAACCTCTTGCGCCTTGGCATAATGGGTGGGATTAACGCTCTCGACGAGCGTGACGGCCTGTGATAAGATGGTAATATCGCCATTGATAATTCCTTCTACCATCTCGCCAGCCGACATTTCGCGGCGGCGAAAGCGGTTGCGTTGCAAATAAGGATTGATGATAGAGGGCTGCTCTATGCCACTATTGACAATTAATCCTTTGTACTCTTCACTATTCTCGGGGTGTTCCATAGTTATATAGTTATGTTTTTTACGTCTGAGCCACTCTCACGATAAGCTGTTTCAAGCTAACACTTTTCAATTCTCCATCTTGATCTTGCTCACAATTCTTGTGGGTGGCGTGTTTTATGTTATAAGAATAATTTATTTCACATTTAAATTGATGACAACCTTGGCACGATCCGGATCATTCGTAATCATCAGGATACGAGGCTTCGTGCGGGCACTCTTAATCTCATCCTTAATCGTTATCTTCAGCTTCGCCTCCTCACCGGGAGCAAGATGGCGCTTATTGAGTTGTAACTGCAGACCTACGGTGAACATTTGTACTTCTTGAATGTCGAGCATGTCCTTTCCTATGTTCTGCAGGATGAGCGTAGTGGTTTTCTTTTTCTTGCCTTCGAGATTGATGTCAAGTGAGTCGGACGAGAGCTGCAGCTTAGGAGCATTCATGCGTTGGAAGTCAGTAAGGTCGCTAAAGCCAGGAAGCAACACGGCTGACACACCGATTTCCTTGTTCGGTCCCACCTTGTCGCCAGGGAACATACCCAGATAAACGGAAGTCTGAGAGAGTCCGAAGTTACGCAGTTTCTTCGAAAGCAGCGTGATGATAGCCTCTCCTGAGTGTCCCGGGGCAATTCGAGTAGGTGAGATGTTGCCCTTCAGATAGGCGGGAAGATGCATAATGACAGGAGTGACGGTTTTCGTCGAGTTGTTCATGATATGAATCTTCTGCATAGGCATATCACCACTGTTCACATCGTCGAACTCAATCTCGTTTTTATCCACCAGCACGTCGCCAAGCTTATAGGGATACTCGCCGGAGAAGTCAATGACTTTCTCGACTACCACACCTGTCATCGTGAGGTACATGGGTTCTTTGGATGCGTTGCTGTAAATGGCCACTTGCTTGTAGAAATGTCCCAATTGGCGGGCATCATATGTGGCCGCTACGGTGAAAGAGTCTCCACCCTCGACAGGAGTGCGGGGATAATCAACCGTAGTACAACCGCAACTGGTGCGTACTTTGTTGATGATCAGTTTGGAACCGCCCTTGTTCTTCAGCTCGAAATTCACCGTTGCGGGCTTGTTATACACTATTTTTCCGCAATCGATAGTCGCGTTTTCGGTAGTGATTCTCTGTGCGTTGATTGTCAGTGTGAGTACTGACAAGCATGAAAGTAATATTGTTTTCTTGTTCATAATCCTAATTTATTTGACAACCAATGTCTGTGCTGCTGCGCGGGCTGTATATTCCGGTGCGTATGCGCATTGGACGGTACATGTACCCGTCTCGTAGGTTCCAGGTCTGTCGACATAGAACTCGCTTTCCACAACATGCTTGCCTTTAGATAAACGGTCAAAATAGTAATTTGTTGTGTGGTCCTTCGGAGAGCAATAATATCCCCAATGGTAGCCACTGAGTTGTTGCACGGGCTCCATACAGGCTGCACGCTTGTCTATTACTTGTACAAAGTCGTAGTCGCGTTCAGCTGTGATCGTGATGCGGACCTTCACCTTGTCTCCCACATTCAGCGACTTAGGCGTCGGCGTTTTTCCTTTCGATGATTGTGACGAGTTGGTGACTGCTAAAATCTCCCGTTTCACGGAGAGGCCGGCAGACGACTGTTGTATTTCGCTGACGGGTTGCATGAATTGAGCATAAAGGGCTCCCCATGAAGAGCCGTCGGATGTTTTCTTGATCGTAAGTGTCTTCATGTCGTCGCCTGTGGCTGATGTCTTCACGTAACCAAGTCCTGCGGTAGCCTTCGGCAGTTCCAGCATCTTGCCGTTCAGCGTAATCACGGCAGGCTCTTTCGTCTCAAGTATTTCTGTGCGTCCATTCAAGAAGGCATAGACGGCGTCTACACTGTTCAGCGGGGTGTCCCATGACTGTGTACGTTTGCTTTGCAGCAGCCACCGTTGCATTTCCTCTACGGTTTGTTTGTCATTTGGCTCTACAGCCTTTATGGCCTCGATGGCAGCTACCTCAGTGGGAATTTTGTAGTCGCGCCAACTGTAATAAGCCTTGCGCGTGTCGAAGTATCGCCCTTTCTCTTCAGTATAAACGGTGTACTGACGGATACTCTCCAAATACTCTGCGGCCTTCTGCCGCTTATCGTTATGGGATAAGATGACTGCGGCTACAGCCTTGCCATAAATAGTAAACTCGTGCGTCTGCTTGGCAAGATGCTCAACCAGATAGTCCCGGGCGTCAGCAGTTTTGCCGCTGAGCTCGGTATCAGCCAGGCTCCAGATATAGAGAACGTCGACAGCGGTCTCGCTTGGACGCAAGTCTTTTATCTTGTTTTCTTTCTCGATTTTGCGCATCTCCTTCACTTCCTCAATCATCTCGTTGCCCAGATACTTCATGGCAGCCGCGAGCATCTTTGAAGTTGACTCTTGTATGTCTGTCATGACGTTCAGCCGTGTGAGCATCCTGGTGACGGCTACCGTCATGTAGCGGCTTCCCTTCATGCCGGGCCACCAGCTCCAGCTGCCGTCAGGATTCTGCAGGTTGCGAAGGTGGGTGAGATTCTGTTCTAAACGGAACTGCAACGTGTTCTCGTCGAAGAAATTGATGAGTTGCCGTTTCTGATCCGCCTCATGGTCAGCATCCATTACCCATGGAGTCTCATCGAGAACCAGTGTCTTTAATTCCTGATCTTTCTGCAGGCTGCTCATGAGCGAAGTCTCATTGCCTTGTTCCTGTTGCCAGAGTTGAATTGTCTGCTTGATGCTGGGATTCTGATGGAGGATGAAGGCTCCAAGACTGTTGGCATAGAAGGCTGTAGCCTGACTGATGACATCTTTGTCGCTACGGGCGGCAACTGTAGGCAGAGCCTGAATCATCAGCCATGCGGGATAGTTGGTGTACTCAACCGTTAATTTCGAGGAATGAGCCGGAATGTCAGTATTGTCGGTCTTGCCCTTTGGGAAAAGCTTGGCCAGGTCTATCGTCATCAGCCCGGCTGTATTCTGCGTGAAAGGCAATGTGTTAATGACCATCTCCATGTTTGGCAGGATAGGCAGATAATGCTGTTCGCCGTCGCTGAACGATTTGCCGTCAACGATACACTTGGCAATCAGCAGCGTGGGCCATTCTGCTTGAGGAGTACAGGTGAAGGTTACGGTGTTGGTGGAACCAGCGCCAAGCTCAACCTTCTGTGAAGTGGCAGCTATTTCCTTGCCGGTCTCTGGGTCTATGAGCAACAGACGTGCCACGCCACTCTCACTTTTCTCGCCCGTATTGAATATACGTGCTGTGATGGTAGCCTTATCACCCTGTCGGATGAAGCGAGGCATGTTAGGCTGTATCATAATGTCTTTCTTGGCAACGGTCTCACCGTCGAGCAGTCCGTAGTTCATGTCGGTATCGTGACCTAATCCAATGAACTTCCAAGTGGTCAGACTCTCGGGAAGGGTGAACTTCACGGCAATATTTCCGTCTTTGTCTGTCACCAGGGCAGGGTAGAAGAAAGCCGTCTCATTCAGATTCTCGCGAACCTGTTGTTCCGGAGCTCCGTTCTCAGTATTCTCCTCGCCTTTACTTTCAGTTTCTTTGGCGGCCATCTTCGTCGCACCTTTAGCCTTCATGTCGTCTGATGCTGCTTCCATGTCTGCCATTTCGTACGCTTCCTCAGCCATAACATTGGAATTCACAGCCGCTTTGGCACGGGCTAACATAGGCTTGCTTCTCACGCCAACAGACGCTCTCATCTCATCTAATGCATATACTCCATCAAACCAATAATCCATGACAAGGAGTGAGGGGTCAATCTGATTGAAACTCAAGGCTATCACCTCTAAATATCTTTGTAAGGCGTTTCCATGCAGTTGCAGGCTGCCGTAATAGCCTCTGTTCCATTGTGTGGAGGGCAGGTTCTGATAAATTTGCGGGTCGAAATTCCAGTCATGATGCAAAATCTTGTCAAGCGACTTGTCGTACATGGCGGCGAGCAACTGCGCCTTAGCTGGCGAACCGTCCGGATAGGTGATGTTCAGCGTCCACTCTTCCTTCTGCCCGGGAGTAAGCTTGTCGCGGAATGTCTTCCACTTGAGGTTCAGACGCTTGTCGGGCATTGGGCGTGAGATGTGTGTCTGATGCTGATACATCTCTCCTTCTTTCACCCATGCATAAGTCAGCAGCAGGCCTGAGCCGTATTCCTCCTTATAAGTAAACTGGCGCGTCAGGATGGCGTTGCTCTGGTCGATAACACCACTCTCAAGAATTCGCTTACCCGCGATAATCGTGTAAAGAATATGTGTGTCAGCATCGCTCGAACCCACCTGAATGGTGACGGGCTTTCCGTCTTTGGGGAATTCAGAAGCGGTCTGATAGAACCAGTCGTGCGTCTCTATGCATGGCCGTTTGTCATCAAGGCGGAAGACGACAAACTTCTGTTTCAGCGTGTCGCTGCCACATATGGCATGTATCTCATGCTGGCCGCTGGCAAGAGACAGCTTGCTGACGTCGACGGACTGATTGGCATTTGCCTTGTACCACTCACCACCGTCTACCTGCCATCGCAACTGTCCGTCCACAGGCTGGCCTGCCATATTATACAAGGTAAACGTGATGCTCTTTAAATCGTCGCGCAGCGATTTGTCTGGTATCTCGCAACCAAACGCCAACGGCTTGGTACCTAATGGTAATGAGAACTGGCTCTCATGCGACTCGCCAGCCTGGTCGGTAACTTCCGCCCAAGTCGTAATCTGATAGAAACGGGCAATTTTCCTGTTTCCCTCTGTTAAGGCCCATTCGGGCAGCTGCATCGGCATAGCTATCTGGAAAGAACCATCGGCATCGGTCAGCGTTTCTCCCTCGGACAGCAGCGCATTGGCATCCTCATCCATGCCATAGCGCCACCACCAATAAGCCTGTGAGCGTTTTACGTTGTACTTCACCTTTGCCCCTTGTACCGGAACACCGGCAAACGATTTGGCATAACCTTTTACGACGACAGTATCGCCGTGCTGGTAGGTCTCCTTGTATTCAGGGAACTCTATCTGGAACGTAGGACGCTTGTATTCGTCGACTGTGAAATGGGCATAACCGTTACCGTAGCTGCTTTGGACGAAGAAGCCTCCATTCAGCCCATTTGCCGGCAATACAAAGTCAGCCGAAGCCATTCCAAAGGCGTCGGTCGTCACATTCTTCTCCTCTACCACCTGATGATTCGCATTACGAAGGGTCATCCGTATGGTCTTGTTGGCAACGGCCTTGGTGCTGATTCCCTTTTTGTTGACGAAAGCCAAAGCAGCCACATGTACGGTCTGACCAGGTCGGTAGATGCTGCGGTCTGTGTAGAGCGAGACATGATGATCCTCAGGTCTGCTCTCGTAGAAGCTGAATGCATTCCAAATACTTGTAGAGGGAAGATACTTGTCGTTGGCAGTATAGGCGAGAAGGTCTTCGGGAGTATTGTTGGTATAGGTGTAAAGCACCTCGCCATTTTGTCCGCAAGTCAATATCTCCGTTTTCTGCTTGGTGTCATACCGGTATGGGAAAGTCAGCTTCAGGTGAGCTCCGGCAACGGGCTGTCCTGTGGTTCCGCTGACGACCGCATAACGGATGGTCTTGCCCGGCAGTTCTTGCGACAGAATATACAGGTCGCTCACATAATAGAGGCAGCGGGAAGGTTTGATTCCCTTGTTGTCGGTGGCCATTTCCACCATGTACAGACCTACAGGGAGGCCCTTGATGATGATAGAGTCCTCCTCTATCTTGTGGGAAGGCATCCCCGTGTACTTACGGCTCTCCGTCTGCATGACACGCTCAACGGCAGCTTTCAGTTTGGCGTAATGGTCGTTGTTGTTGGGATTCAGTTTGGTCGTCGCGTCGAGCTTGAGCTTTGAGATGGTAAGGGTTACCTCTCGAACATTCCTCACGGCATCCAGCTCAATCTTTCGGGGATGCTCGGGCAAACTGACCATATCTCCCAGTCTGGCGCTGAACATCGGCTGGGTGAGAGCCTTCCGGGCGTTTTGTAACTCATTCATCCGTGGCCAGGTACCCCATTTCTGCAGCGCCTCGTCAATAAACTGAATACGCTCGTCGGCCGTCACATTGCATTGTTCCATCATCTGGTAACGGGCAATGGCAGCCTCGCCGCATTCAGTTAAATCACCATAACGTGAGATGAGAGAGTCGAGTGATGCGACATAAGCCGACTGCTTGAAATCCTGCTCCCACGACTTGTGGCTTTTCTGCAGAATCTCAAGTGCGGTTATCAACGCAGCCTGACGGTTGCCGGCTTTGTCGTAGTAGTCGTGTATCAGTTCCAGATTACCCGCCTCGTAGCCCAGCATGCTCAGCAGGTCGTTGTAGAAGATGCGGCTGTCCTCGCCCTTCACCACCAGCGGCACATAGTCGAGAGCCTTTTGGGCTGCCAGCAGTTTCGGTTGTGCCAGAGACTTACTGTAATAATCAGCGCTGATGGCCTCATGGTCATCATCCAAATCAGAGTGGTGTTTATAGATACTTCCAAGAACCGAAGCGTATATCATCGCCAACACAGGATTCTCCTGCCGGGCTTTCACCTCAGCCTGAGCCAAACGGGCAACTGCAGGAGCCAACGAGTCGGCCGACACCGCCGTCTGGGCCTTCATCCAGCGCAGTTCGGCCTTCATCAGATGGCCGTAAGCCTTCTCCTTCTTCGCCTTTTTGATAATCTGCTGCAGACAATCTTGTTCCGTCTGAGGCAGGTCTTTCTCCCGGGCCTCATCAGCTTGTTTCCAAAGGGCTGTATAATTGTCGGCATTTATCATCATCGGTAGCATTGCTAAGGCAAATAATAAAAACAATATCTTTTTCATAAGCGTTTTTGCTTTTATAATGCAAAGGTAGTTAAAATCTTGCACAATACAAAAGTATTTTGTATTTTTGCAAGGATTATAAATACTTATTAAGTTTCAACACAACATGAAAACAACCTCCTTCATACGCATGTTGGCATTGTTGGCAATTGCTTTGGTGATGAGCTGCTCAATGGATGCCAAGGAAAAGAAATCCAACGTCAAGAATCAGAAGGCAGTCATAGAGAATATCATGACACGCACTTCGGTCCGCCAGTATCTGGATAAGGCCGTGCCCGACGATATCATAGAAACGCTGCTCCGTGCAGGTATGGCAGCTCCTACAGCCGTCAACAAACAGCCTTGGCACTTCGTTGTGGTAACAGACCGTCAGGTGTTGGACGGACTGGCTCAGGCTAATCCGAATGCCCGTATGGCGGCCCGCGCTCCGTTGGCCATTGTGGTATGTGGTGATATGAACAAGGCCCTGAGGGGAGATGCGCGCGAGTTCTGGGTTCAAGACGCCTCAGCTGCCACCGAGAACATCCTTTTGGCTGCTCATGGGGTGGGGCTGGGAGCCGTTTGGACCGGCACCTATCCCAACCAGCAGCGTTGTGCGGCTATGAGCAAAGTGCTGGCTCTGCCCGAAACGATAATCCCTCTCTGCACCATTGTCATCGGATATCCTGCAAAGGCACAGGAGCCGAAGGATAAATGGAAGCCGGAGAATGTTTCGTGGAATCAATTTGGTGGTAAGAAATAAGCGGAGAGTTCCTTTCTTCGTATCCGGCAACACGACTCTTAACGTTGCTAGGAGTGAACTTCCGTATCTGACAACAAGCCTTTGTCAGTTGGAGGGGGTAAAATCCCGTAGCTTCTTATAATACCAGATAGTTTGTACCACGCCGCGCATCAGCAGGTACAGGATCATGGCCAGCCACAGGGCGTGGTTGCCCCACATCTCACGTAACAGCAGGTAAACGGCAAAGAAGAGTACCGTTGCAAGAACCGACGACACCAGCATTCCGCGTGTCGCCGTAATGCCGATAAACACACCGTCCCACACGAATGCTGTCACTCCGACGGCAGGTATCAGTATGGCCCAGAAGAAATACTCGCCTGAGGCGGCAATGACGCTGGTCTCATTGGTCAGTATCCGCAGGAAAGCCGTACCGCACAAGGCATAAACCAACGTGAACAGCACCACCATCGCCGCGCTCCATTTGAATACGTTGCGCACCACGTCGCGGAAAGCGCCTTCATTCCGCGCTCCATAATACTTGCCTCCAATGGCCTCACCCGCATAGGCAAAACCATCCATCACATACGAGAACAGCAGGTAAAGCTGCATGAGCAAGGTGTTGACCGAGAGGATGACCGCTCCCTGGCGCGCTCCCGCTGAGGTGAAGAACAGGTTCACAGCCACCAGAAACAGCGTTCGCAGGAAGATGTCTCTGTTGACTTGGAAGAAGGTCTTGAGCTCGTCGCTCCTGATGAGCTGCTCGCCGCGTTTCTCAGGCAGATACACCCTCAGCCTCCCGTAAAAATGCCGCCACAAGAATAATGCTGTCAGGAAACCGGTCCATTGTGCGATGACTGTTCCCAACGCCACACCCTCAATCTTCATCCCCAGGCCGAACACAAGCGTCAGACTGGCGGCGATGTTCACCACGTTCTGCATGATGGAGATAAACATCGGAACACGAGTGTTCTGCATCCCGATAAACCAGCCGTTCAGACTGTAGATGCCCATCATGGCCGGAGCCCCCCAGATGCAGATATTGAAATAGGTGGCTGCCAGCGGCAGGATGTCTGCTGTCGGGTGCATCAGCAGCAGGGCAAGCTCGCGAATGGGGATTTGCAGGACGATGAAACAGAGCGCGATGCCGATTCCCACCGCCAGCGAGCTGACAAACAGGCGCATCACCTTCGGCATATCGCGACGGCCAAGCGCCTGCGAGGTCATGCCGCTGGTGCCCATACGCAGAAAACCAAACAGCCAGTAGAGCAGGTTGAAAATCATCGACCCCACGGCAATGGCTCCGATATAGGCGGCGCTGCCCATGTGGCCGACAATAGCCACGTCAACCAGCCCAAGCAGCGGTACGGTGATATTCGATACGATGCTGGGCAGGGCTATTTGCAGGATTTGTTTGTTGCGCTGGTGCATAATCGGATGCAAAGATACAACGAACCAATCGAATTGCAAAAAGAAAAAGGTGTTTTCATTCCCCCATTCTTCATAAAGTATTTGCAACTTTCGCAAAAATATGAGAAAAAATGATGCTGGTTGATACTTTTTTTATATCTTTGCTACCGTGTTAATATCCATTATCATTTATTTTAAGCACAAAACTCATGGAAATCTCCATCAAGCAACATCACGGAAATGTAACACTGGTATTGAAGGGACGCATGGACTCTTCGGTCGCTGCAGAGGTAAAGGAAAAAATCTCCAGCCAGCTGGTCTTGTGCGGACGGATCAACAGTCTTACCTGTGATGCCAGTGGTCTGACATATATCTCGAGCATGGGTCTTCGTATGACCCTGCAGCTGTCGAAGAGCTACCCGAATTTCAGCATTATTGAGGTGCAGCCGGATGTGTATCATGTGTTCGATATGACGGGCTTTACCAAAATAATGACCATCGAAAAGGCGTTGCGCCAGCTGAGCATCGACGAGAACTCAAAAATCGGCGAGGGCGGTATTGGTGTTGTCTACCGTGCCTCCGACGACTCTATCGTGAAGGTGTTCCGTGAGGGAACGACTATGGATCAGGTGAGAAACGAGATTACGATGGCCAAAGAGGCCTTTGTGCTGGGTATGCCTACTCCCATATCCTTCGATGTGGTGCGGGTGGGCAGCCGGTATGGGCTCGAATACGAACTGCTTCATGCGGAGACGTTGAGCACCTGCATCAATCAGCATCCCGAGCGTATGGACGAATATGCCCGGAAATACGCCCAGTTGTTCCGCCAGATGCACCGTATCCATGTGCCCAAGGGAGGCTCCATTCCCGACTCTATGGCCCGTGAGGAGGCTGCTGTCCGCCATCTCAGTCGCTACTTCGACGCCAAGTCGGTCGATCTGATGCTGGGGATTATCCTCTCCATTCCGAAGGGCGACCGCCTGCTGCATTGTGACCTGCAGACGAAGAACGCCATGATGATGGGCGACGAGCTGATGCTTATCGATATGGGTGAGGTGGGCTACGGCCATCCGCTCATCGACCTGGGCCACGCTTATTCTGCTATGGTGACGCTGTTGGGCGACTACGAAGCGATTGTCGGTATGCCGCGCGAATACGGAAAGCAGATTTGGGACAAGATGATTGCTCATTATTTCGAGGGCGAGTCGCCCGAGATGATAGCCCATCGCAACGAGCAGATTGCGGCTGTCAGTTGTGTTCGTAATTTCTCATGGCTGTCGCTGTCTGACAGTTTCCCCGAAGCGCTCGTCCAAGAGTGTAAGAGCAATTTCGATGAGCGTGTGATGAAGTGCAGAGACCATCTGCTCGCCGTCAGCAAGACGTTCGACGACTGGACGGTATGATACATAGATAATAAAAGAAGGAGTTTACGAAAGCGCGTAAACTCCTTTCTGTTTTTGTCAGTTCTCCTATCACCACCTATCCCTTTTCCTTACTCCCAGCACTCCAGTTCCAGCTCCTGCATCTGGCTGCGGTGGAACTCGGGGCTGGCAATGCCTTTCCGTTTCTGCGCGCGATAGTCGTCCAGCAGCCGGAAGGCATATTTCCCCAGCATGATGATGGCGACAAGATTGCAGAACGTAAGCATTGCCATACACAGGTCGCCAATCGACCAGACCACGTCGAGACTGGCCATAGCGCCGAACATCACCACCAGTCCGCCGGAGAGCAGCCGGTAGACGAACATCACCCGGGGCGAGCGGGTCAGGAAGCGCACGTTCGCCTCACCGTAATAATAATTCCCGATGATGCTCGAGAAGGCGAAGAGGAATATCGCTATGGCGATGAACACCGGTCCGCTGGCTCCTATCTCGGCTTGCAGGGCGGTTTGTGTTAGGGTTATTCCGTTGAGGCCTGAGGTCGTGTCAATGCCGCTGAACAGGATGACGAAGGCGGTACACGAGCAGACCACCAGCGTGTCGATAAACACGCCCAGCGCCTGTATCAGTCCCTGCTTCACAGGGTGCGACGTCGAGGCCGTAGCTGCCACGTTAGGCGCCGAGCCCTCGCCAGCCTCGTTGGAGAACAGACCGCGCTTGATGCCGTTCATCATTGTGGCGCCAATGCCGCCTCCAGCCACCTGCGTCACTCCGAATGCATCCTCGATGATCAGACGGAACACGTCGGGAATCATCCTGATGTTCATCAGCACCACGTATAAGGCTACCAGCAGATAGCCGATGGCCATGAGGGGCACGAGCACGCTGCTCACGCGGGCGATGCGATGGATGCCGCCAAAGATGATGCCCAGCGACAGCACCACCAGCACGACGCCCACCCATGTGGGCGAGAACCCGAACGCCTTGTCCATAGCCCCGCAGATGGTGTTGCTCTGAATGGAGTTGTACGAGAGACCGAACGTCATTGTGATGAGTACCGCAAACAGGCGCGCCATCCACGGCAGCCGCAGGCCTTGCTGGATATAATAGGCAGGACCGCCCAGAAACGATTCCTTCGCCCTAATCTTGAACAGCTGTGCCAACGTGCTCTCCACGAAGGCGGTGGCCGAGCCCAGCAGCGCGATGAGCCACATCCAGAACACAGAGCCCGGACCGCCAATGGCGATGGCCGTGCCCACTCCTGCTAGGTTGCCTGTGCCCACACGTGTGGCAACGCCTACGGCAAACGCCTGGAACGACGAGATGTGGCGCTCGCCGTCGTGCTTGTTGGCCGACTCGCCCAGCAACCGGATCATCTCGCCCAGCATCCGGAACTGTACAAAACGGCTGCGCCACGTGAACCACACCGCACAACCAATGAGCACACCTATCAGCAGGTATGCCCATAGTGCGTCGCTCACGGTCGTAACCAGTCTGTTCAGCCATCCGTCAGGCGAAAGCCAGCTGTCCATAGTCTGTCTTGATGAGGCTCCGGGAGTTCAGACGATTGTTCGTATTGCTTTCGGCGCAGCTGCCGCTTATCCTCTTGCCATCTCGTAAATCTTCCGCATGTCCTCGGTGGCGATCTTCTCGATGGAGCCGAGCACGACGGTGTTGTCGCGGCTGCACTTGCGAACCATCTCGCTGATCTCGTCGTCCGTGATGTCGCGACCCAGCAGCTCGCGGATATTCGTCGGCATGCCTATCTGGCGGTAGAACTGCTCGATGGCCTCGATACCCTTCAGCGCCGTTCCCTCAGGATCGGAGAAGTCGTTGGTAACGCCCATCACGTTGACGGCAAACTGCGCGAAGCGGCTCACGTGCTTCGGCATCACATAGCGCGCCCAGGAGCCCCAGATGGCGGCAAGACCGGCACCGTGGGTGACACCGAACAGGGCGCTCAGCTCGTGCTCCAGGCGGTGGGTGGCGAAGTCCTTCTCACCGCCGCACTCTGTCAGATTGTTGTGCGACAGCGAGCCGGCCCACATAATCTGGGCGCGGTTGCGGTAGTCCTCGGGATTCTTCATCACCACCAGCGCGCTGTCCTTCACCGTGCGCATCAGCGCCTCCGAGATGCTGTCCGTCAGCGTCATGTCGTCGAAGCGGCAGAAGTAGCGCTCCATCGTGTGCATCATGATGTCTGTGGCGCCTGCGGCCGTCTGGTAGGGAGGCAGGGTGAATGTGCGCTCCGGGTTCATGATGGCAAAACGGCAGCGGCACAGGTCGCTGTTCACGCCCCGCTTGTTCAGGTCCTCGTCGTGGGTGATCACGCACGAGTCGCTCATCTCGCTGCCTGCGGCAGGAATGGTCAGGACGGCACCTATCGGCAGGCACGATTCCGGTTTCTTGCCGCACCAGAAGTCCCACACGTCACCATCGTAGCCCACACCGTAGCCAATAGCCTTCGAAGAGTCGATAACGCTTCCGCCACCTACCGCCAGAATGAAGTCCACACCCTCGCGGCGGCACAGTTCGATACCTTCTTTCACCTTCGAGAGCAGCGGGTTGGGCACCACGCCGCCGAGCTCAACAAACGGGATGCCGGCCTCGGTAAGCAGTCCGAACACCTTGTCGAGCAGTCCCGAGCGGCGGGCGCTACCGCCACCGTAATGAACCAGCACGCGTGTACCACCATATTTCTGAATCAGGCGAGGCAATTGCTCTTCGGCCTGTCGTCCGAAGGCCACCTCTGTAGGAGCATAAAAATTGAAGTCTTTCATATGATTCTTTCTTTTGATTTGTATTCCTTGGGGACAAAGATACAAAATTTCTGATTAAGCGAGAAAGAAAAAACTAGTTTGTTTTTTCGAGCGTGAAGAAATTATCTAATAAGTGAGTGAAATGCAAAAGGAAAACTTGTTTTTCTTTGCAGGCATTTATTGCTTTGAGTCCTGTATGCAACAAAAAGAATGAGGAAGTAAGCCTAAAATCGAGAGAGTCTTTTTTTATTTCTGCCGAATCATTCTCTTTTATTCCGAAATATTGCTACTTTTGCACGTTAATTTGAAATCTACTATGACGAAGAACCAATCTTACGAGGATGTCGTAAAGATAACGAAAGCCGGGGAGTTATGACACGCGAGGAAGCTATTGCTGCAGGGATGGAGGTGCACGAGATACAGCATTCGATGAAGAGGCGCACTCCGTGGCACGACTATAGCCGCAAGGGGACGTACATGCTGCCCCTTGTGGTGAGGGAACGCATTCCGTTACTGGGCACGCTGAAGGGAAGCCTGGAGGGCGAGGAGGCTCCCTTCGTAGCGTGCTCTGCCCTCGTAAAAGCCATCGTTCTGGAAGAGCAGCAGAAGATTAACCGCTATTGTCCTCAGGTGGAGGTATGGAAGCTCTGCATCATGCCCGACCACTTGCACATGATCGTGAGGGTCAAGGAGGACATGGGCGGGGACAAGCATCTTGGGAAGATCATGGCAGGCTTCAAATGGGGGTGTAACCTTGCCTATTGGAGATTGTTCAACATGACCGAGCCGCCCAGACAAGGTTTGTTCGAGGAAGGCTATTGTGACAAGATTCTCCTGCATGAAGGCCAGTTGGACAATTGGAAGCGCTATCTTGACGACAATCCCCGCCGACTGATGATGAAGCGTCGGAACCCGGAGCTCTTCACCGTGCTCACCGGTATGGAAGTGGCCAATGAGCGATGCTGGGTTGTGGGTAATAGATTCTTGCTGAATATTCCCGACAAGATGGCCGTCATCGTGCACAGGCGATATACGGACGAGGAAAACCTACGTCTGAGCGAGGAATGGCTTGCATGTGGCGAGCGTGGAGGTGTGCTTGTGAGCGCCGCCATCTCGCCAAAGGAGAAGAAGGTGTTGCGCGAAGCCATGAACCGGGGCTACAACATCATCCTGCTTAGGGAGAATGGCTTCCCGAAGCTCTACAAGCCCTCAGGTGAGGCCTTTGACGCTTGTGCCAAGGGCTTGCTGCTGCAGATAAGCCCTTGGGAGTTTCATCAGGAGAAGAGGGTAATAACAAGGGCTCAATGCCTGCACCTAAATGCGATGGCGGAAAGGATAGCTGGCATGGGTGGAGAGAACGAGTAACTCAGGCGGCAGAACCGCCTGAAACGGGGGCTGAGAGGCTGGCGGCAGAACCGCCCGGGACGGAGGCTGAGTGGCTACTGTCTTCGCCAGTTTTGCTGGCGGTGTATTCAGACGGCTATGGCGGCAGTTATCTGCCAATAGAACTTAAACCTTTTAAGAAATAATATCAATCATCGTTTTTATGCTATATTCTGCTATCGTTCAGCGCGACGAGACCGTGCTGAATCAAATATTCGAGGCCACTAAGGACGGTGCCTACCAGCTGACGCTGAAGGTGTTCAAGCGCGAGGGGCTGGACGTCCGTGAGACTCTATCCCGTGAGGCCTTTGACCTGATAGACAACGTAGAGTTCTAGATGCTCATTACAATTACAGTTATTACAGTTATTAAAATGAGTTCTCTATTTTTGCTGTTTTCTCTGTAACTAATTAATATATAGACAGTTATATATTATTTTAAAGTATGACTGTAATGAAGAACAGCTAACTGTAATAACTGTAATTGTAATTGGAACTCATAATTATTAACGTAAAAAATTGATTATCAATGAAATACGATATTTCAAAATCGACTGCCCCTAAGATGCCGAACCTCGGTAGGGGCGCAGAAATCATCAAATTATTGCTCTCGCAGGTGTCAAAAGACATGCATGAGCCGCTTGTTCCGATGTTTTTCCCCTCGTTGGCTGCACACGTCAGCGGCACAGAATTTCTTTATCCCGACAACACTTACAAAGAATTGTGCGGAATGATGGCCCAACTGTGCGGCGATTCGGGGTGCAACAAGGGTCAACTGACAACTATTGTCAACGCTATCTGCCGCGATTTCCGACAGCACGACGCACAGGAGGAGCAGAAGCTCGTGAGCTGGGCAAATGAGTACAAGTGCAAAACCAAGGAGGGCAAACGCCCGGAACGTCCTGAGGCTGGGCTCTTCTTCCCCTTCCACGACCAAACGGCGGCCGGCTTTCGCGGCGGAAACGCTCTCTACGGCGCCTGGGAAGCCTTCAAGGTTGGCGCGGGAGACATGAGAACGGAATCGTAATTTAAGTGTTAAACCTTAAACTGCCTCCTTTTCTCCCGGGGAGAGAAGGAGGCTCTTCAACACAAAAAAGAGGGCATCGCCCTCTTTTTGTTTATCTGATTTGCAGATATTTTTGGGTTTGCAGCGACAAATGCCACTGGGGATGCTTCTGGATGTAGTCAACGCATTGGAGGACTACCTGGCGGTTACGCACCTCGTCGCCGGTGTCGCAGGGTTGCAGGCACAGATAAGGGTTGCCGCCGATGTGGCTGTACAGCTTCGGGTCGTGAATGCCGTCGAAGACGACCTTCATCTCGTCGACCTTGTCGGCAACGAGCCTGACCTTCTTGTCAACAAAGCAGTTCTTCGGCGAGATGGTCACCCAGTCGATGTTCTTGGCGACAGCACGCGTGCCGTTGGTCTCCATCGCCACGAAGAAACCCTCCTGATGGAGTTTGTCCACCAGCTGCTCGTCGACCTGCAGCGACGGCTCTCCGCCTGTGAGCACCACGAAGGCGCAGTTTTTCCATTGTCTGACTTCGTTGAGGATGTCGGTGGCGGTCATGAGCGAATGACTGGAGTAGTCGGTGTCGCAGAAGGGGCAGTTGAGGTTGCAGCCGCTGAAGCGGATGAAGACGGCTGCGCGCCCTGTGTGGCGTCCCTCGCCCTGCAGGGAATAAAATATTTCGTTGATACGGTATTGCTTTTCCATATTCTTTTTGCTCTACATTGTCGGTTGGTCAGAGAAGATAGCGGGCGTCGATGGGGAACTGGTCGTCGAAAGCCTGGGCGGTGTTGCCGTTCGACTCCTCGACGATGGCCTTGTAACACTCGGGGAACTGGCCGACCACCCACGCGGCGATGTTCTCTGCCGTGGGATTAAAGGGCAGCAGCTCGTTGAAGTTGCCGTGGTCGAGATAACCGTGTACTTTCTCCTTGATACGCTTGAAGTCGACGACCATACCCTCGGCATTCACCTCGCGCGAAGCCAGGAAGACGGTGATCGTCCAGTTGTGGCCGTGCAGTCGGCTGCACTTGCTGGGGTAGGGCAATTCAAGCTGGTGACATCCTGCCACCTCCATTTTCTTTGAGATACAGTATACCATCTTTGTTTCTGTCATGAACTGCAAGAACAGATTCCTGCACAGCCTGATTCTTTGAAACAACGTAGAGATGATTCAAGGAAAAAAGCTGCTATCGAAAGGATAGTTAGGGAAAAAATTCTTATCATTTTTTCAGTAATTCATTATTTTCGGGTGCAAAGGTATAAAATATTCACGAAAACGAGCAACAAAAAGGGAGAAATAATCTCTCCGGTGCATGAAAAAACAGACGAAAACAAGAAAGAAGGAGGGCTGGTTTGCATTTTTTTTGTTTTTTTTCTTACTTTTGCGTGCAAGTTTTAGCATCTTCGCGTGTTATGTACATAAAAGATATCATAGGAATGAAATATTTGATTTCCCTCGCAGGCGTGTTGATGGCGTCGTTGTTGCTGCTGGCGGCATGCTCGGTAGAGGATAATGACCAGCAGGGCGTGAACGTGCCCTCGTATGCCAGTAGTGCTGAGTCGGTGACGGATGTGTTCGAGGCCAACTGGTCGGCCGACCAGCAGGTGGTCGATACGGCTACGGTGAGCATGAGACGGTGGCTGTGGCAGGCGGAGGTGGTGATCAGCCGGCTGCCGCACGCGTGGCTCTTGGAGAACAGCGCGCTGACAGGTATGGCGCGGAAAGCCGCCGTCAGCACGACGAACGAGGCGTTCACGACCGCCACGAGCCTGGAGGGCTACGGACAGAACAACGGCAACTATTACTCGCTGCCGCCCCAGAGCTACTCGTTCAAGGCGCGCATGAACAACGTGGACTACGAGGTGGAGGTCGAGCTGAAGGACATGAACCTCGTTGTGACTACCGGCGAGAGCGGTGGCCAGACCAGCCGGGTGAGCGTGGTGCTGAACGTGAGGAGCATCACCTGCCGGAACGGTAACGACAAGAAGGTGAAGGTGTTCAGTCCGGAGAAACCCCTCACGCTTAACTCAACGAAGAAAAAGTGAAGAGAACGTGAGCTCGGAGAAAAGCCTATTGCACGACATACTGAGCGGGAACAGGGCGGCACAACGCGAGTTATACGACCGCTACGCAGGATATGCTATGGCCACATGCCTAAGGTATATCGCTGATAGGGACGCCGTGAAGGACGTGATGCAAGACGCTTTTGTGAAGGTGTTCACCTCGCTGTCGCAATTCGACTACCGCGGCGAGGGGTCGCTGAAGGCCTGGGTGACGCGCATCGCCGCCAACGAGTCGCTGAACTATGTGCGGAGGAACGAGCGGCTGGCGTTTACCGACAACGTGCCCGACGTGCCCGACGACGAGGAGCCCGATATCGGCGAAGTGCCGATGCAGGTACTGCTGAGAATGATAGGCGACCTGCCAGCGGGCTACCGAGCGGTGTTCAACCTCTTCGTGTTCGAGGGAATGAGTCACAAGGATATAGCCCGCGCACTTGGAATCAAGGAGAGCTCGTCGGCCTCGCAATACCTCAGGGCAAAAAGACAATTAGCAAAAGAGATTAACGAATATAAAAACAAACAACGATGAACAAGGAAGAGTGGATCAAGCAACTGCAAGACAGGATGGCAGACTATCAGGAGCCTGCCCCCGAAGGTCTGTGGGAGGAGATAAAGTCGGCTCTTCCTCAGGACGGGAAACGGAAAGCGCGCGTGCTTCCCTTGCGCCGCTGGGCTGCCGCCGCCGCTGTGGCTGCCGTGCTCTTGGGCGGGGCAGGATACTATTTCGGAAGCGGCAACAGCCGGATGGCCAGCGAGGAGCCCTATGCGGAGGAAACGGAGTCGCCGGCCTCTACGGCCGAGCCGGCAGTCGCCAGTTCCACGATGTCCGCCTCGGCTGACGAGCCGCAGCAGACGAACGGCGGGGCGTTGCTGGCAAAGGCAGGGTCGTTGCTGGCAAAGGCTGGACCTGTGGGCGTAGCGGGAAGCGTGAGAACGGCAGACGACCTGCACGTCGCAGCAGCTGACGAGCCTCTTGCCGGAGAGCTGGACATGGCTGCGCAGACAAAGGCGGAAGCGGCTGAGACGGAAAAGGCTGCAACAGACGACGCGGTCAGCGAGAAAGCTACAACGGAGAAGAGGCAGATCACGATGTCGGACATGGAGAGACGCGTAGCGGAAAGGAGTCAGGCTTCAGCCAGTCCTCAGCAGCATCCGTATACCCTTTCATCGTCATCAAGAGCACGCAGGACCGCAGAGCGGCGCACGGGAACTGACGGCCGCTGGAGCGCCGGACTGCTGGCGTCGAACGTGCTCCAGAGGGGTATGCCTACAGAGAACAATACACAACCCGTGATAAGTGCGGCAAAGTCGTACAACATGGATTATAGTAGCACGAACGAACAGAGAGAGAAGGGGAGGCGGAGAGTTAGCCTGCCGGGGTATGAGGAGCATACCGAGCACCACATGCCGATAGCCTACGGCGTCAGCGTCAGATACAAGCTGAGCGACCGCTGGGCCTTGGAGAGCGGACTGGTGTACAGCAGGCTGACTTCCGACTTTACCCGTCGCATGAAGAACAACGAGCTGAGCGACCATCAGACGCTTTACTATGTGGGGCTTCCCGTGGCCGTGGACTATCTGCTGTGGGGCAACAAGACGGTGTCGGCGTATGTGCAGGCGGTCGGACAGGTGGACAAGAACGTGAAAGCCTCGCTCGAGTCGGAAGGCACGAAGCTGGATATGGAGAAAGACCGCCTGCAATGGTCGGCCGGCAGCGCCCTCGGCGTGCAGCTGAACGTGACCCCGGCGCTGGGTGTCTATGTGGAGCCTGGACTGCGCTATTATTTCGACAACGGAAGTAATGTAGAGAATATATTTAAGGACAAAAAACTGAATTTTCAATTACAGGTTGGTGTGCGTTTGGACATAAAATAAGCCCGCCGGCTCATTTTTTCAGAATAAAGTCTTGTATTATAAAATTATTTTGCTATCTTTGCGAGGACAAAAACCTATGCAAATTTGTGAACTAATTCTAATAATACATGAAAATCGGTTTATTTATCCCTTGTTATGTCGACGCAGTCTACCCGGAAGTAGGAGTCGCAACATATAAGCTGCTGAAAAGTCTCGGGCTTGATGTTGAGTATCCGCTGAATCAGACGTGTTGCGGCCAGCCAATGGCGAACGCCGGCTTTGAGAAGATGGCTATTCCATTGGCAGAGAAGTTTGAGGACAAATTCAAAGACTTCGATTATGTCGTTGCTCCCAGTGTGAGCTGTACGGCATTTGTGAAAATCAACTATCCGCGTTTGCTGGAAGGCAAGCACGAGTGTACAACCTCGAAAAAGATTATGGATGTGGTCGAGTTCCTTCACGACGTTGTGAAGGTGAAGAAACTGCCCGGAAAGTTTGCCCACAAGGTGAGCCTTCACAATTCGTGCCACGGTGTGCGTGAGTTGGGCCTGAGCTCTCCCAGCGAGGAAAACGTGACGAAGTTCAACAAGATTCGCGACCTGCTTGAGCTGAAAGAGGGCATCGAGGTGGTTGAGCCCGAGCGTAACGACGAGTGCTGCGGCTTCGGCGGAATGTTCTCAGTAGAGGAGAAGGCCGTTAGTGCCCAGATGGGTCTCGACAAGGTGAAGCGCCATATGGCCACAGGAGCTGAGTATGTGACCGGTCCCGACTGCTCATGTCTGATGCACATGAACGGTGTGGCCATGAAGCAGAATCTGCCTATCAAGTTCAAGCATGCCGTAGAGATTCTGGCAGAAGGAATCTGAGCATGACTGAAGATGGCCATCCGCAAAGGGCAAAGAAGCATTAAGCATTATGAATTAAGCATTTAGAAAGTTATGAGTACACCACATAGTAACGCAGCAAAAGAGTTCTTGAAGAACCAAAAATATGCTACTTGGCACGATGCCACATTCTGGTCGGTGCGTACCAAGAGAGACAACATGGCCTTGGGGCTGGGCGAGTGGGAGCAACTGCGCGAGAAAGCGTCGCAGATTAAGCGCCATACCATCACCCATCTGGATGAGTATCTCGACCAGTTTGCCACCAATGCCGAGAAAAACGGATGTATCGTTCATTGGGCGAAGGATGCCGATGAGTTTAATGAGATCGTCCATGGAATCCTGAAAGACCACAATGTAAAGAAGATCGTGAAGTCGAAGTCGATGCTCACCGAGGAGTGCGAGATGAATCCTTACCTGGAGGCGCATGGAATAGAGGTGGTTGAGACCGACCTGGGCGAGCGCATCATCCAGCTGAAGGGACAGAAACCCAGCCATATCGTGATGCCTGCCATCCATCTGAACCACGACGATGTAGGCGAACTGTTCGAAGAGAAGGGTATCTCTACGGAGAAGGGAAATCATGACCCCACTTATCTGACTTATCGTGCCCGTCTGAGTCTGCGCAATGAGTTCCTGACAGCTGATGCCGGAATGACTGGCGGCAACTTCGGTATAGCCGCTACGGGCGACATCGTCGTATGCACCAACGAAGGTAATGCCGACATGTCAACCTCTTGCCCGAAACTGCACATCGCAGCCATCGGCCTCGAGAAGATTATTCCGAACTACGACTGTCTGGCCGTCTTCCAGCGCATGCTCTGCCGTGCAGGCACAGGCCAGCCTACGACCACTT
>JAEEGG010003159.1_pt1 | contig 41409 bp, 33 predicted proteins | sample 9134161 | NCBI WGS metagenome assembly JAEEGG01 (sample SAMN16246543, study PRJNA631951) | gut metagenome | biome: gut microbiome; feature: rumen; material: CR-attached | host: Bos | place: Iran: Karaj | collected 2018-10 | reverse complement strand
AACTACTATTTCGTCTGCACCTGAGCGCTTGATTGTCAGGAGAATACCATCGGAAGTCACTCTTTTGCTTCTCTTCACCGTATGCTGCTTTCTTGATTTTTCTCCACTTCTGGAAAAATATCTATATTTGAAGCACTTTCTGATGACTTCATGGTATGGCCAATAGTTCGTAGGGAATATCGTCGCACAGCATGGAGCATGCTTTCTGCTCTGGCGGGGTGTCTTCTTCTTGCTCAGACGTAGGCGAAGGTTCTGCTTTTGCCAGCATAGGCTCGTACTTGGTGACGACGCGGGTCTCGTAGATGGTATCGCGGACGATTTGCACTTGCATGATGGTGTCGTGCTGCACCTCGACGACTTGAGCCACAGGACTCTCTGCTGGTTGTGACTGAGGCATGCCTCCATGAAGGGCATAGCCAGCAAAGAAGCTGACAAGGCTTGCGGCAACGGCAATGGATTTACCATTAAACCATTTGCCATTTCTCATTTGTCGTCCTTGCCAAGGCTCAACATGCATTTTGCTCTCCACCTTCTGGCGTTGACGGCGTGCCGACGCGATGATTTGTTCGTTATCTATTATCATATTGCTTAAGTTTTTTACGGATGATATTCATTGTTTTGTATAGGCGGGACTTGACGGTGCCTTCTGGAATGCCGACAATCTCTGCCACTTGGGGTATACTCAGCTCCTCCTGATAGTGAAGAGAGAAGAGCTGATGCAACGGTGAGGGCAGTTCGTTTAGAACCTGTTCCAAAGCCTTGTCGAGGGATGCAGCATCCAGCTTCACTTCTATTTGTTGTTCAACTATAGGTTCAGCATCCAGGGTGGCTAATAGTTCTGCTTCGTAGGCATTGCTGCGATAATGGTTGCGACAGATGTTGTAGGCGATGGTGAAGAGCCAAGTATCAACTCGATACTCCTTCTGATAACGGTTTCGTGCTTCATAGGCACGCAGGAACACGTCGTGTGTGGCATCGGCAGCCAGTTCCTCATCACCTCCCAGCTGCAGGAAGAAGAAACCCTTCAACCGTCGGGCATAGCGGTGGTACAATTCTTCGAAAGCCACATCATTGCCAGTTTTTGCCTGTGACATGAGTTCTTCTTCGGTCAGTTGGCGCAGAGATTTCAGATGGAAGATTCTCATAGTCTCAATCCTTGACGGGTTCTGTCTTCAGGATAACATGAGTAGGAATCGGCTCGCCTGTCAGATAATGGAGTCCTTCTTTCTTGCTAACCTTGCCATAGAGTCCCGTGAATGACTCGTTGGATCGGACGGTTCCTTCTTCCACCTCATAATGCACGCCTTGTTCGTTCTCCACCTTGTGGATGTTGAACACATTGTTGCCAAGCAAGAATCCCCCATCTTCGGCTTCCATCTGAGCCAGCACGTCGTGATACAGACGATTCAGCCAGCGGAAACGGTCAGGGTCGTATGTCTTATAGTAGGGCAGAAGGTCTTTTAATAGAATGAGGTAATGGAAAGAGAGGTAACTGTTACGTCTGTCCGTCTCAGGCATGAAAGAGAAACGCAGATAGTCCAGCAGATAGCGTTCTTCCACATTGCGCCGTTTCACGCTAAGGTTATCGTACGGTTTGGCAGAGTAGCGGATGGTCAGTCCTTCATTGTAAAGGTATTGCTTCAAGTCGTCGGGCACTCCTTCGCCAAATAGCAGCATGGAGATACTGTTGGAAGACAGATAGACGGGGCGCTTGACGTTGGCGAAGATGTAACGAAGCAGTCGCTCAAGTCCCTTAAAGCCTTGGTGATTTCGACGCAGGCTGTCGGCAATCTGAGGGGAAAGTCCCATTCGTTGGATACATCCGCTGAGGAAAGGAGAGTAGTTGATGACAGATGCTTCATTATAGAGAATCTTGTCACGATGCACACCTTTCACCAGTTGCAGGATAAGCTTTCCGATGACGTTGCCATTGTGTTGTCCCAGATAGACGGCTCCCTCGTCCATACCTTGCAACTCGTTGTAGTGGTATTGCAATTCATCAGCCGGATAAAGGCCGTTCTCGTAGAACTTTGTGAGCAGACGGGTGAGCCTTACGGTGTCCAGATTACTCATCAGATACCCCGCCCATTCCTCGTAGTCGTTACGTGCCGCATTGTCGGGTATGAGCTCTATCACGCGATTGGCATAGTGAGTGGACAGGGTATCTGGCATATCGTCAGGATTCTCATATTTCAACCATTCGTAGGAACAGTCGTAGGCACAATAGTTGAAGGTGTAGCTGTCGGGGATTGCCTGTTCCATCCGACTCATAAAACCAACCTTGCGACGCATCTGTAACTGTGCTTCGAACAGCTCATCTCCTGTCTTGTAGTGCTTGGAATTCACCAGGAACCGGTTCTCGTAGGTGTTGTAAACCTCATACAGGTTGCGCCACGCCACCTCGTCTTTCGGGTGCTCTATGGTGTAATTGTTCCAGTAATTATACATGCTGTCCAACTTCAGGCTATCTGCCATGTAAAGCGCGGCATCCCACCTGAACTGTTCCGTTTGTCCGGCGCTGGCTCCTGTCATCATCGTGAAGCCCACCAGTAGAGTCATCTTAATACGTTTCATTCTTTATTCGTGTTTGTTTTGACAGCATACACACGAAACGCGAAATCGTTCATTTTATTTTTGATTTCTTTCTCGTTTTAACCATATTTAAGAGAAGCGTTGGCAGTCGCTTGCTCATCTTCTCCCAAGCATACAGCATCCCCTAAAGAGTGCTTTTCCAGCGACTATCCTAGAATCTCTCTTGCCACAAAACGATGCGATGGAAACCGCAACGTGTTGATACCTCAAGTGCAACACGTTGAAATCGCAAAGACAACACGTTGAAATCGCGGACACAACGTGTTGTGTTTACAACGTGTTTTTTTGCAGGTTTTTCCTTTGATTTTATCTCAGAAGGTCTCTCAAATGCATAATCTGGCCGCAGAATCCATCATATTTGTTGTTGCAAGGCATGAATTTCACATCAGGCAAATGGAGAGGAAGTGCGGGTTTTTTCATCAGAACATCATCTCACACACGCCTTTTGAGGCCTTTTAGAGGAAGATTTTGATGCATTTTGTGCATTTACCGAGGTTTGGCATCGCAGGCGCTGTCTGTTCTGAAATGTCGTATCTCATTGATTTCCTGCTTTTTAGATGAATAAATTAATGGAGTGTGTGACAGATGACAGTTGTGACAGTTGTTTTTTGAGAGGGTACCCACCTTCTATATATTATATATAACTATTTATATATTAATTAGTTATAATGATTATAAAGAGCGGTATACCCCTCATTTTTTAACTGTCACAACTGTAACTGTCACACATCGTCCTGTCTACTTATGCAACAAGCCCTACATTCGTGAAGTATTTTGGCAATGTTAAAGTATTCATGTCGCAGGGAAAGAAGCAGCTTGTTAAATGGGTAGCAAGCTTAACAGGAAAGGCTACAAAAGCACCCCTACAAAGATAAGTATTAAAACGTTGGAAAAAATATCATTGATGTCCGCTAAAAGTTGAGAATCTCCATATCAAGTGTGTTCAGTTCCCGATAAATGGGTATTTCTGATTCCATTTCCGAAACGTAAGTCCCTCTGTACCCTACATAATATTCATTTTGGGCGGACAGCCTATGAAAACAGAGGAATATCAGGCATCAATCCTGATCCATCAGAACTGGGAATTTCTCTCGAAAATGGCGAAGCTTGTCTAGGTTGAGTGTGGCTGTAATGGTCCCTTCCTGATTGTCTGGGCAGGCTTCCATGACGTTTCCATAGGGATCTATCATCATGGAGCCTCCGCTATAGTCACATTGGGGATCGCTTCCTATGCGGTTGACTCCACAGACATAGCATTGGTTCTCGATGGCACGGGCAATGAGCAGGGCACGCCACGCAAGGGCGCGTGTGGCGGGCCAGGATGCGACATAGAGGGCTACGTCGTAGGTTGAAGTCCCGCTTGTGTTCCTGCACCAGATGGGAAAGCGGAGATCGTAGCAGACAAAGAGGCGGAAACGGACGTCCTGCCATTCAACGGTCACGTTCTCTTGCCCTGCGGTATAGAATTTGTCCTCATTTGCATAGGTGAAAAGGTGGTGTTTGTCATAGTAGCTTGGTTTCGTGTCTCCTGGACGAACGAAATAGAGGCGGTTTCTCATCGTTCCATCCTTGGCGCGAGTAGCTATGCTTCCAGCGATAGCAGCCCCTGTGGAATTGGCCATTTCCTGCATCCAGCGTACGGATCGTCCTTGAGCGTCCTCAATCAGTTCCTCGCACTCGGATGGATTGCAAATGAACCCCGTGTTCCACATTTCTGGCAACACGTAGAGGTCGCTCTGTGGGGCACGGAGTATCAACTCGTGGGCTTTCTGGCGATTTCTCTCTGCCTCGCCCCAGGCAATATCCTGCTGCAGGAGTGTTATCTTCATCTTTCCATCCATAGAACAGGAGTCTCACATCAGGGTGTTGTAGGGATACTCCCTTTTCGTCCGGTAGGCAAGGCCTGTCATCATGGCAAGAATCTCTCCATCCTGATTTGTGATGCGAATGTCGCAATAGGGGAGCTTGTGGTGATTGACCTGTTCTGTACATTCTGCGATGATGCGGTCACCCAGTTTGCCAGCCTTGACGAACGTGATGGTGTTGGAAATCCCCAGGGAAAGGATTCCGTGAGAATTGGCAACCCCGGCAAATGCCAGGTCTGCCAATGTGTATATGACGCCACCCTGACAAAGGTCAGCACCATTGAGATGGCGTTCTTCGACCGTGAGCTCCGCCCTTGCATAGCCCTCCCGTATCTCTACGAGTTGGGCTCCTATGCTTTGGGCGAAACGGTCTTTCTTGTTAAGTGTGTCCAGTAATGTGGCCATTTCACTTCTTGTAGCATTCGAAGATCTGGTCAATGGTTTGCTTGTTCATCTTGGGAGTAAGCAAACTTACCAGGATGACCACCACGAATCCACCCACCATAGCTACGGCTCCGCAATCGATGGGATTGAGTATCGCGTTGCCTGTCATCATGTTCACCACGGTAAGTCCCACGCCCCATACGAAGCATGCCCATACGGAGGCACGGGTGACTCCTTTCCAGTAAAGGCCTAGCATGAAGGGTGCCAGGAATGCACCTGCCAGCGCGCCCCAGGAGATGCCCATCAACTGAGCGATAAACTGGGGAGGATTGAGGGCAATCATCAAGGAAATGGCGATGAAGAAGACAATGAGCACGCGCATGATGATGACCTTGCGATGCTCAATCTTGTCGGCTACCTGATCGTTTATCTGACCTGTCTCCACCTCGCCAGCCAAGGATTTCTTGTCGCGATAGATGAGGTCGAGCGTCATGGTGGAAGAAGAGGTCAGCACCAGAGAAGCCAGTGTGGACATGGAGGCTGAGAGTACCAGCAGTACCACCAGAGCAATGAGGATATCAGGCAGCGACTCAAGCATGGTGGGCACGATGTTGTCATAGACGAACTTGCCACGTTCTGGGTTGAAGGCTGTGGAGACGTAGAGACGTCCGAATCCACCCAGGAAGTAGCAACCTCCAGCTATTACAAAGGCAAAGATGGTCGAGATGATGGTGCCGCGTCTGATAGCTGCCTCGTCGGCAATGGAATAGAACTTGCCTACCATCTGAGGCAGTCCCCAGGTGCCAAGGGAAGTAAGAACGACTACACCAAGTAGGCTCATGGCATTAGGACCAAACCATGAGGCGAAATCGTGTGGCTGGAAGTTGGCATAGAGTCCAGCCTTGTCGTTAGCCAGATCGTCAGCATTGGGAACGATATTCAACATTTTATGGTAGGCCTCAGTAAGTCCTCCTTGCTGGTTCAGCACTACCCAGATGATGGTTGTGATGCCGAAGAGCATGATGATGCCTTGAATGAAGTCGTTGATAGCGGTGGCTTTGTAGCCGCCCAGAATAACGTAAACTGCGGTAAGCAGGGCCATTATCATGGCACAATACTCATAGGGGATGCCGAATCCCATCTCGAAAAGCTTGGAGATTCCCATGTAGACTCCAGCTGTATAAGGAATCAGGAATACGAAAGCAATGATGGAGGCTGTGATGCGAAGCCATTCATCGGCATAGCGGGTGCCAAAGAAATCAGGCATGGTACGGCTTTGGATGTGTTGCGTCATTGCTTTGGTGCGACGGCCCAAAACCAGCCATGCCAGCAATGAACCAATGATGGCGTTTCCAATGCCGATCCACGAGGCCGACATTCCGTATTTCCATCCGAACTGGCCAGCATATCCAACAAATACTACAGCAGAAAAATAGGAGGTTCCGAAGGCGAAGGCGGTCAACCAGGGACCTACGGTACGTCCACCAAGCACGAAACCTTCCACACTGGAAGCCTGCTTGCGTGAATAGATTCCTACTGCTACGGTAACGCAGAGGAAGATGATGGTGAGTAAAATCTTGATAAACATATCTTTATTGTCTTATTAATTGAATCTTACTTGCATTTGACACATGATGGCATTGTTGGCCCCGTGATGGAAAAAGGTTCTGTAGTTGGTGATGGAGTTCTTGTAAACGTAGTTGATCTGGAATCTGCATTTGCGGAAGAACCAGTACTGAAGTCCAGCAACCACTCTGTGTTGGTCATACCCTTGCTTGGTATTGTAGTTGAAGTAGTCATAGGATGCGACTCCTTCCAGCCCTTTATAAATAGGTACTGCACTCGTAACGTAAGCACCTCGGCTCACTACGCTTCCGTCTTTTCCTTCCAGATACTCGCCATGCACGTTTATGGGCTCTGATTTGTAGTCGAAACCTACCGACCAGCGGTTGCGAAGGTAATTCTCACCTGCCTGAAGAGTGGGATTCAGTATCGTCCCGCCTACCAGGGCATTTCCTCGCCCGAGTTGACCTGTAGCCACCAGGTTGAGTCCCTTGACAGGTTTGTATTCAAGCCTGAGGATCATGTCTTTCTTGTTGTTGCGGTCGCGCGAGTTGATACCTTGTCCGTTCAGTACATCGAATTCGTAGCGGAACTTGTCTTTGAAGAGATTTCCATAGATGGCAGCTCCAAGATCACGTCCGTACTGCACACCATAAAGAGGGTCGCTTCCACATCCTGCCAAATATACCACTCCGTCAGAGTAAACATCGATGGTCTCCATAGAGGTGGGTGAAAGAGGATTCTCATAAGAGTAGCCATGCTTGAACTGTCCGAATCTGACGGTCAACGCTTTGTTGCGTGTCACTCGAAAGTCGGTGTAGTATTCTTGAACCACACTACTGAAGTCGTGCATGAAAAGGAACGACCATCGGGGGGTAATCTGAGCGTTGGCCCAAAAGAGAACACGATAGATCTCGAAACTGTTGGTGTTTCGTCCATCCTGATGGCGATACGTGTAGCCACCTTGAGCATATCCGTGCAGCTGGATTCGATCGGCAACATCCTTCATCCAGTCTGGCATCTTTTCTTCTGCTTTCTCTAAGAGTGTCTTAGATTCTGATGTGCCAGTTAGAATGGCAGAATTTGAAGTTTCATCAATATGTTCATCTGCTTTAACGGAATGGCATGTGCCAGCAAAAAGAAAAGAGATTGAGATAAGAAATGTTTTGTTGAAAGTTTTCATTAGAAATTTATTTCCGTTAAAAATCTGAGTTTGTTTATAATAATGGTTTCTTGCGCTTTCTCGTTGTTGTCTGTTCTGAATACCAACACTCCCATATTTTTCCAGAGGAAGGAATAGAGATACAGGATGTTGACTCCAGAAGCTGAGATTTTATTGATGGCATTGGCTGCTGTACCTGGTGTGTCGTCAATGCTGATGGCAAATACGTCGGTAAGCTGCACGTTGATTCCTTCATCCTTAAGCAACATATATGCCTGGACGGGATTGTTGCACAACACTCGATATATGCCGTAGTCTTTCGTGTCTGCTACGGTAGAGGCAATGATCTGGATATTCGCCTTGCTAAGTGTGTCAAGAACCTTGATGAGCGTTCCGTTCTTGTTCTCGAGGAATATGGATAATTGCTTGACTGTCATAATATTGTCTTGTTATGTTTTGTTGATTTTTCTGCTGATCTTTATATGAGAGGATTTGTAGGGCTTATCATTATTGATAAACCTTTCGTTTGTCAACTACACGTACAGCTTTCCCTTCACTTACTGGCAAAGTACCTTTGGCAACCAGTTTGACGTGGGGAGTCAGCAAGATTTCATCCTTTAAGGCACGCTTGATGTTCTTCTCCAGATTAAGCAAACGTTGGTAGTCGTCAGTAAACAGTTCTTCCAATTCAACCTCAACGGTCATGTTGTCATTGTCATCATCAGTAGTGAGGGTGATCAGATAGTTGCTGGCGAGTTCAGGGAACTGCATCAGAATCTTTTCTATCTGGATGGGGAAGATGTTCACGCCACGCAGAACAATCATATCATCGCTGCGGCCGCGCATGCGGTCGAGGCGGATGTGGTTGCGTCCGCAAGGACAAGTGCGGCCCAATACACGAGTAAGATCACGTGTGCGATAACGGATCAAGGGCATAGCCTCACGCTGAAGAGTGGTCAGCACCAACTCGCCGATTTCACCATCAGGAACTGGTTCCAGAGTCTCAGGGTCGACAATCTCTACGATATAGTAATCTTCCCAGAAGTGCAAACCATTTTGTTCCTTGCATTCGAAACCTACACCAGGTCCACACATCTCACTCATACCAAATGAGTTATATGCTTTAACTCCAAGCATTGCTTCAATTCTCTGTCGTTGTTCTTCCGAATGAGGTTCGGCACCGATAGCCAACACGCGCAACTTGGTGTCCTTTCGAGGATCCACTCCCGTTTGTTGCATTACCTCATATATACGTGTCACGTAGGAAGGAACGGCATGTAAGGCAGTAGTGCCGAAGTCTTTTATGAACTTGATCTGACGCAGCGTGTTTCCAGCAGCTGCAGGTACGGTCAGCATTCCCAACTTTTCTGCTCCATACTGGAAACCAAGTCCTCCGGTAAACATTCCGTACCCACTGGAGTTTTGGAACACGTCGTCAGGACGCAATCCTACCATCCATAGGTTTCGAGCAACTTGATTGGCCCATTCGTCCAAATCCTTCTGGGTATGTAGGATGACGGTTGGATTACCTGTTGTACCAGATGAGGAATGGAGTCGCACACAATTCCGCAAAGGAACTGAAGCGATGCCAAAAGGATATGTGTCGCGTAAGTCCTGCTTGGTCGTGAAAGGAAGTTTTCGCACATCATCCAAGGATTTGATGTCTTCGGGTTTAAGACCCATCTCTTCGAATTTCTGCTTGTAGAAAGGAGAATTCATGGAGTGCTTCACAGTAGCCTGCAGACGTTCCAGCTGGAGCGCTTCGATTCCCTCGCGAGTGAGGGTTTCTCGTTCCGGATTGAAATAGGGTGATTTGTCGTCTACCATTATTAAAATCTTTATGTGGTTGTTATTAATTCCTTTTTTGAGTTGTCTTTGGTTCAATGATTGGCTTTGAAAGCTTGTATTCGTTCTGTGAACAGAGATTCCTGCTCACGTTGGAAGAAAGAGGTGCAGATGCGTACTCCCTGCTCGTTCGACCCCATGGTATCCAAGGGGAATACAGCGATTCCATAATACATCAGGTCGCGAGTCAGCTCTAAATCGTTCATGCCTGGATATTGCACGGTAAAGTAGAAACCATCGGCTAGGGGAGCTCCCATATCATTGTCGTATACCAGATAGAATCCGTTCTTCAGCAGTACTTCTTTCATAAACTTCGCGCGTCGTCCATATTCTCGCACGTCAGCCAGGAAATTGTAGCTGCCGTTGCAAGCGGCCTCCATCAGAGCAGCCATCGCATGCTGTACGCTATGAGTAGTCCCACTGGAGAAAGTGTACATGAGACGATTGCTGAAGAAGTTGCCGAACTCGCCTACACCAAAATTCTTTTCCAAGGCTTCGTAGACACGATGATACAGGTTGTTGCTGATACACATCACTCCAATTCTCTGTCCTGCATAGGAGAAAGCTTTTGAACCAGAGACGGCCAGCATATAGCGGTCTGTATATCGTGCGATTGTCGCTTGGAAAGGAGCTTGGTAAGGATGAGACAAATCGCGACGGAAATCCATAGCGAAGTAAGCCAAGTCTTCCAGCACGATGACATCATGTTTGTCGGCCAAGGTCGCAATTCCTTGCAACTCCTCTTCGTTGAAACAAACCCATGAGGGATTGTTGGGGTTTGAATACACGATACCGCATATGTTGTTGGAGGAAAGTATTTCATCCAGTTTTTCCACCAGTTTCTGTCCTCGGTAGTCGTGGATGTCGAGTCCGATGTGTTTCAATCCGATAACGTCACATTGGGTTGTTTGAACGGGGAATCCAGGATGGATGAAAAGTACGGTATCCTTCTCGGGCATAGCATGATGCCAAGCGGTGAAGGCGGCGAAAGTTCCTTGCATGCTTCCTGTAGTAGGGATACAACAGAGGGGTTCGATTTCCACATTGATGAAGGCCTTTACGAATTCCGAAGCTGCCTTCTTCAGTCGGGGGATGCCTCCATTGGGAGGATAGATGGTGGCGCATCCGTTGGCCAATGCCTCCTGTTCTGCTTGGAGAGCAATTCGAGAAGGTTGTAATCCAGGAACTCCCATTTCCAGATGGATGATAGGTTGACCCGTCTTTTCTTCAAGCAGACGCGATAAGGTTTGTATGTCGCGGATGGTAGCCTGAGAGAAGTCTCCAAGCCCCATCGAGTTGATAACCTCAGTTACTATGTCGTAATCCAGGGGAGTAATCATTGCTTATGCTTTGAAGTTACGCTTGTCTTTTACATGTTTTGCTTTGCCTATCGAGCGCTCAATGCCATAAGGTGGCAGGATGTGGATGTTGGGTTTGATGCCCACCATGCTCACGATGCGGTCGTAGAGAGGCTTGATGAATTTCATCTGGTCCTGTGGATCGGCGCTGAAGAATTGGGACTTCAGTTCTACGTCCAGATCGAATGTGTCCTCATTGTTGATACGATCTACTGTGATGAAGTAATAAGGTTGGAATGCAGGGAACTCTGTCAGGCAGGTCTCTATCTGAGATGGGAATACGTTCACGCCGCGGATGATGATCATGTCGTCTGAGCGACCCAAAATCCGATCCATTCGTACTGCTGTACGTCCGCACTTGCATTTCTCGTAACGCAAACGTGTCAGGTCGCGTGTGCGATAGCGTAGGATGGGCATGGCTTCCTTGCAGAGTGAGGTGAAGACAAGTTCGCCGAACTCACCTGGCTCACATGGTTTCAAGGTATCTGGATTGATAATCTCAGGGAAGAACATGTCTTCCCACAGGTGGGTACCGTCTTGGCACTCACATTCGCCTCCGACACCAGGTCCGCACATTTCTGTCAAGCCGTAGATGTCATAAGCTTTGATTTGAAGTTTGCTCTCCAACTCCTTGCGCATTCCTTCTGTCCATGGTTCTGCTCCGAAGAATCCAGCACGCAATTTCATCTGGTGGACAGATACGATCTTACTGTCGTGGATAGCTTCAGCAAGGCGCATCGCATAGCTGGGTGTGCAAGCGAGAGCAGTTGCTCCAAAGTCCTGCATCAGCATGATTTGCTTTTCCGTGTTGCCAGCACTTGTGGGCAACTGGATCGCGCCACGCACGGCTGCACCATCGTGAGCACCCAGACCTCCGGTGAAGAGCCCGTAGCCATAGGACACCTGAATGGTGTCGCCAGGTCCGATGTTACCTACCGCCAAAACACGTGCGACGCCTTCTGCCCACATGGCAAGGTCGTTCTCAGTATAAGTGTCTACTACCGGCTTACCAGTTGTGCCGCTGGATGCATGGATTCGACGTATCTTGTTATGAGGAACAGCCTCAAGCCCGAAGGGATATTCGTCGCGCAGGTCTGTCTTGGTTGTGAAGGGGAGCTTGTTGATGTCATCAATGGATTTGATATCCTCCGGTTTCACCCCCATGTCGTCCATCTTCTTCTGATAGAAAGGAACTTTCTCATAACAGGTTTTTACTGTCTTGATGAGTCGTTCGCTCTGAAGCTTGCGCATATCCTCTCGAGACATGCACTCATATTTCGGATTGTGGATCATAAGTTTGTTTTTTGAGGTTAGTTGTTATCCTTTATTTTATGTATTTTATTTGCTTGCTTCCACACCCATGTCGAAGGCTTTCAGATTGCTCTCCACGATGGCTTCTCCTTTGCGGGCAAAGATGACGGAGATGGCGTTGCGAAGTTGCTCGACACTCAGAATTCCGATATAAGGTGCCGCCATGCCCAGCAATACCATGTTGGCTCCACGAGGATTGCCTGCCTCTTTGGCAACTGAGTCGATGTCCAGCTTCACCACGCTGGGCAGAGCGTCCAATTCAGCTTGCAGAGTAGCTTCATCTGGATAATTGGGAATGTTGATGAAGGGTTTGCTGCTGGTGACAATAGTTCCCGTTTCGGCAAGATAGGGGAGGTATCGCAGGCTCTCCATGGGTTCCATAGAGATTACGACGTCAGCTTTCCCTTCAGGGATCAAGTCGCTCCAGATGGGGTCTGTGCTTAGTCTCAGGTTGCTTTGTACGTCGCCTCCCCGTTGGCTCATTCCGTGAACCTCAGCTTGTTTCAGATGCAAGCCAGCCTTGGTGGCAGCCTCACCTATGATGGTTGCGATGGAGAGGATTCCTTGTCCACCCACACCACACAAAATAATGTCCTTTTTCATTTGTTTTCCTCCTCTTTTCTGATTCTACGTTCACGAGCATGGCGGGCTGCCGTCTGGATGCACTCTCGCCGTGGAATGATTACGCTCACTCCGTTGTACTCGATTTCCTCACGCAAGATACGAGTGATCTCAGGCATGTTTTTAGGAAGGGGAACGACGACGTGCAGATGTTCTGGTTCCACGCCCAGTCCCAGGCAGATAGCCTCATACTTACTGGTTCCTGCGCTATCTTGACCCCCCGTCATACCCGTTGTCAGGTTGTCGCTGATGATTACCGTGATGTTCGAGTGGTCGTTCACGGCATCCAAAAGACCTGTCATGCCAGAGTGGGTAAAGGTAGAGTCGCCAATTACTGCGATGGAAGGGAAGACACCTGCATCAGCGGCACCCTTGGCCATCGTGATGCTGGCACCCATATCCACACAGCTGGCCAGAGCTTGGAAGGGAGGAAGGGCTCCCAATGTGTAGCAACCGATGTCTCCGAAGATTCTATGATCAGGATATTCGGCAGCCACTTGATTGAGGGCGGTGTACACGTCGCGATGTCCGCAACCTTGGCATAGCTGTGGAGGACGTCCAGCCAGGTTCTTGGCAGGCTGGAAGACAGGACCGTATGGCAAACCTAATGCTTTGGCTACAACATCAGGATTCAGTTCGCCCTGGCGGGGAAGATCGACTGTGAGGCGACCTTTGATGGGGTATCCCGCGCCCAGAATGCCAGCCACCAGCTCCTCGACAACGGGTTGGCCGTCCTCAACCACCAGAATGGCTTCATTCTCAGCAGCCAGTTTCTTGATAGCTTCTATGGGCAGGGGGTATTGCGAGATTTTCAGGATGTTAGCTTTGTCGCCGATGGCTTCCTTCACGTAGTTGTAGCCGATTCCACAAGCGATGATACCCATTTTCCTGCTTTCGTCTCCATGTTCTGACCTGTTGTAGGTGGAAGCCTCAGAGGCCTCAAGCATGGCGGGTTGCTTTTCGATGAGGGCAGCATAGCGTTTGCGTGCGATGCCAGGAAGCAACACCCAGCGCTCCTGACTTACGTTCAGGGGTTTCTGGGACTTCTGTTTCCCCACCGCCACAGCTGCGCGGCTATGAGCCAGACGTGTCACAATGCGAAGAACGACAGGTTCTTGAAGGGCTTCTGACAGGTCGAAAGCGCTGGACATCATGTCGTAAGCTTCCTGCTGATTGCTGGGTTCCAGGGCAGGAACCATAGCAAACTTGGCATAGAAACGGCTGTCCTGCTCGTTCTGACTCGAGTGCATGCTGGGGTCATCAGCGGCCAGCACGACGATACCGCCATTCACACCTGTGATGGCACTATTGACGAATGCATCGGCACAAACGTTCATGCCAACGTGCTTCATGCAAACGAGGGCACGCTTGCCAGCAAAAGACATTCCAAGGGCAGCCTCCATGGCGGTCTTCTCATTCGTGCACCAACGGCTCCGGATTTCTTTCGCATTCGCCTGAATAAACTCTGTGATTTCTGTAGAGGGCGTTCCAGGATAAGCATATACGCCGCTCAATCCAGCATGTATAGCTCCCAAAGCGATGGCTTCGTCCCCCAATAACAGTCTTTTTTCCATATTATCGAAATAGAATCAATGTGCGAATTGTTATAAAATGCTGCAAAATTACACAAATTATTCTAATTCCGAAAGGAAAAGTGGAATTTCTTTGTCAAATTATCATTTCGTGCCCTTGTTTGAAGCTTTCCCTAAGCAGAAGGAGCAAATCAAACAGTTTGTTCCGACAACAAACTCGATATGATGAATGCAGAGAATGCCTTACAGGTGATCGACTATCTCTTCTCCTTGTAAAACTCATTGCTCATACAAATAAACGACAAGTCTTTATTTGGCAGGAATGACATAATCATCCATCTGTTGCCCATTCCTATCAAGCAACACGAGACGGATTTGATTGCGAGTGACCTTCATGTTGATTGCACTCACGGTACGTTTTCCTTCCGTAAAACGTGATTCTATCTTATCCTCATTGTATTGAAGTTCTTGCATTTCTTGACCACGTTCGTTGTCGGCGGATGAGGTTTGCAAATATACGGTACCAAAGGAGCCATCCGTCTTTTCATCATTAAAGATTGCACCCGTGCGAGCATAGATATGGTTATTGGCTCCTATAGCCAAATCCACTTTTAATTCATCGAAAAGTGTTTTCCATCGGCTGTATTGCGCATTTCTTCCATCCTGGCCGAAAAACCATTGATAGTGCTCTGCTACAACCACAAAGCGAGGAGGATTCTTCGACATGCGGGCATTGTTGACCACCTGTTTTACCCATTGTTGAGCCTCGTTTAGACCTGCTTCCTGCCGCATAGCCTCGTTGTTGAGCATGACAAACATGACATCCCCATATCGGAAATGATAGCACACTCCCATCTCATCAGCGTATCCATTATGAGGATAATAGGCAGTCTGTCGAAAATACTGGTTGGAGTTCTCGTTGTAGCGCGACATGTTGTCATGATTCCCATTCACGCCAGCCCAAAAGAAATCAGCAAAAGGCTGTTCCTCATACATGATTTGCCAGAAAGAATAGCTTGCTCCCCAAGCCGTGATATCCCCAATATGGAGTATCCAATCCATCTCAGGATCATAATTCCGTACGGTATCAATCATCTTCATGGCTGAACTGAGCCTGCCACTTAGGGGAGGGTAGGAATGGAAATCAGAGATGATGCAGCAGGACCATTCTTCGGCTCCGCTTGTTTTGAAGTGGTGTTCGGATGAGAGATTCGTTCCTCGACGCCCTTTCTTGCCTGTGCGGATAATGTATTTGTAATCTGTATCGGCTTCCAGGCCAGTCAGATGAGCGCCATTCTTCCAGAAACGAGCATTCTCGAGGAAATTGTCGTTGCTGGCTGACTTCGAGCTTTTCCCATCAAAAACGGTACAAAACTCATGTTGCTCTGGCAGGAAGATCTTTGCTTTCCGCCATTTCTTGTCACTCGATTTGGTCACCAGAACATAGGTTTCTGTATGGGCACTATCGGCAGCCCAGCTGATGTTCATCTCGTGTTCGACCTCTTGTGCGGGGCATGCTGTGACACAATAGACAGGCTTTGTAGAATTCTGAGAAAAGACAACCAGTGGAAGAAGGAAAAAGAACACGTTGAAACCGCAAACTCGACGTGTTGAAACTGAGAAGTCAACACGTCGAAATAATTCAGTTAAACTGGCTGCCCTAAATAGTTGGGAAGTTATGGACTTATGAGGAACGTGTATTGCAGAGCCTGATTTCTTCATGATTTCCGATTATTGATACTTCATTATGCCACAAAATTACAAAAATATGGAGAATAATAAGATGAGGAAGAACAAAAATTTGTAACTTTGAGGCGATGAAGCAAGATTTGAAAGACTATATAGAACAGGAAATCCTGCCCCAATACGACGGATTCGATGCTGCTCACCGCAGAGATCACGCTGAGAAAGTGATATGTGAAAGTTTGAAGCTCTCAGAAGGATACGAAGTGGATGAGGACATGGTTTATACCATTGCAGCATATCACGACTTGGGATTGAGGAAAGACAGGAAAACGCATCATCTGGTGTCAGGCGACATCGTGCGGACTGACATGAAACTCCGTCAATGGTTTTCTGAAGGCCAGATTGAGGTTATGGCGCAGGCAGTAGAGGATCATCGGGCGAGCTCGAATCATGAGCCACGCAGTATTTATGGGCGAATTGTGGCTGAGGCAGACCGCAACATCGACCCTGAAACGATAATTCTTCGCACGGTTCAGTATGGTTTAAGCAACTATCCAGAGTTGGACCGCTCGAGCCATATCAATCGAGCCTTGCAACACCTGGACGAGAAATACAGCCAGCATGGCTATCTGAAACTCTGGATTCCAGGAAGTGAGAACGAGCGTCGCTTGCGTCAATTATGGAAGATGCTGGAGGATCGGCCAGCTATCATAGCACGGATAGAGCGTATTCTGGACGATTATTCGAATGAAAGTTCTCCATCATAATTAATGCTGTCGGCATTGCTGGGAATCATGCGGATTGTTGCTTTTCCATTTGGGAAAAGTGTCACCAGGAACTGGTAGTCAACAATACTCTTCCGACAATTAAATCTGATTTGCAATCGATTTTTCTTTCCCTTCTTGATGCTGTATTGAGTGACAGGTTTCTCAAAGTTAAGCCCATCTGTATCAAAATCAGCCTGATATGCTACACCCATGTAGGGAAGGTGACAGATAACAGAATCATTCCTCAGCTCCAAAGAATATCCGTAATCCAACGAACGGGCGCTCCAACGGCGAGGATACATGTAATCCACATCTATCCTGAAATGCTGAGGATCGAAGGTCAAGGTGTCGCGAGACATATCCTCTCTTGCGTTGCATAGAAGAACATAGAGCAACGTGAATGCAAATGCTATAATCCTTTTCATCTTGTCTTGAATGATTTAATCCAACAAAAAATTTTTACGTCTAGGAGAACTTTTTCTCTCGTATGTGACAATATGGTTCACCTCCTGTCTTTTCATAGTAGTGCTGATGATATTCTTCGCCCACCCAGAAGGTTTCAGCGGGACGAAGCTTAGTCTTCACCACGTATCCACGGCTACGCAAATCCTCCATTATCGCCTCCGCAACACGTTGTTGGGCTCCTGACAGATAGAAGATCTCGCTTAGATATTGAGGGCCGATATCCGGTCCTACACCATCCGCCTGAGAAGGGTCATGCATCTCGAAAAAGATTTGACACAAACGCTTATAAGTTATCTGGTCTGGATCAAACTCCACGATAACGGCCTCCACATGGTGTGTTTCGTGATTGCGAACTTGGGCATACGTGGGATCCTTTTCCTCTCCACCTGTATAGCCGACCAATGTACGCAATACACCCGTTTCCTTCTCGAACTCATGCTGGACACCCCAAAAGCATCCACCAGCAAAGACGGCAGTCCCCAGAATTGAACGGAACTCGTAAGGTCCCACATGGGAAGCCTCCGCTATTGCTTTTTCTATTTCTTGTAATGCAGATTTCAACTGCATGTGGTCAGGAAACTGTTGCAACTCATACATTAGAACGTTTTGCTCTACCTGTAGGGCGATAGGGTTCCCGCTATGAATAATGGAATCTACAATATTCTCTGGATTGTTTTCTTCTTTGGGGCAAAGCAGTTGCAAGGCCTTGACGATGCTCTCTGGAATCCCTTGTTGGATAAGTTCTTCTGGCGAAATTCCGCCTTTGGACAATGTGCCGCAAAGGAATCCTGTGGTCTTCTCATCGTCCGTTTTTCCCATCATTCCAATGGATAACGAACGCAAGATAAGTGGTGTGTTTCCACTATCCACTTTATCAAGAAAAACACGAGAAGCAATTTGAATAGCAAGGTCTATTTTGTTCATCACCTTTTATATTTTCCACAAATTTAGTGTTTTTTTTTCGTATGTGCTCTCTGTTCATTACTTTTTTTATAACTTTACATTCCAAATCACAAAAAAGAAAGAATCATGAATCTCATTTCAACTCGCGCATTACCAGCCATTTTCATTTTCCTGTTCTCGACATATTCTGTATCAGCTCAGCGTACATGGTACGATCCCATGAAGTGTGACACACCCTACGTTTGCGGTCGAGCATGGAATGCAGAAATCGGAAAGACATCCTATCATCGTATTCCTGAGCGATTCTTGCCAGGTCTTTCGCGGGCAGTTCAGATGCTGTCAACAAATACAGCTGGACTATCCGTCCGTTTTGAGACTGATGCAACGGATATCCAGATCCGTTACACGTTGGCATCAGGAACCTACAGTTTCGTCAACATGGCCATTTTGAATCATTCAGGTATCGATCTATACGGGACAGATGCCAATGGAGCAACCCATTGGATAGGAAACCACATGAAATGGAGAATGCCATCGAAGGCAGGTGATACCCTGACATTCTCATTCCCTGACATTACTGTCCCTGTATATCCCAAACGAGGTTTAATCTACGAAGCATATCTGCCTCCATATAATCAGATTACATGGATGGAAGTGGGTGTGCCAGAAGGTTCCAAATTCCATTTCCTACACGAGTCGGGGGAGAAACCTTTGGTTATTTATGGAAGCAGTATCGTGCAAGGTGCCTCTCCATCGCGTCCTGGTCTTATGTGGCCAACCATCGTGAAGCGTATGACGGAATATCCTGTCTACAATTTTGGCTTTTCTGGTTCTGCTTTGATGGAACCTGAAATCTTCGACATGCTGAGCGAGATAGATGCCAAAGCCTTTATTCTGGATCCAATCCCCAATAGCCACAACATGGGCGATGAAATCGTGAAGCGTGCTCTCTACGGTGTCCACAAGATTCGAGAAAAAAGCGATGCTCCCATCCTCATGATTGAGATGTATCTGTCGCCTGATAGTATTCTGAGAAGAAACCAGCATGAAAGTTTCCAGGCGGGCAATCGGAAATACAGAGAAGCTTTTGATTTGCTCAAGAAGGAGGGAGTCAAGAATCTATTCTACCTATACGGAGTTGAAATAGGATTTACAGAGGATTCCATGATTGAGAGTGCTCATCCTAATGATTTGGGCAACATGCAATATGCTCAGGCTGTTTTGAAGAAACTCCAGGAGATATTTGCTGATGAAGTGCCAGATGAGGACTTCCCACCTGTCATCCAAAATCGAGTATCCTCCTACGATTGGCTTCATCGGCATGCTGCTGTCATTCAACGCAACCTTACTATAAATCCTCAAATTCTGCTCATCGGCAACAGCATCACACACAATTGGGCAGGGGAACCGCTCGAACCCTTTCAAAACGGTCCCAAGAGCTACCAGAAAACGTTTGGCAAGTATCGTGTGACCAACATGGGATTTGGAAGTGATCGACTCGAGAACATTTTCTGGCGACTCTATCATGGAGAGCTCGATGGATGCCAGCCAGAACACATCTTTATGAACGTGGGCATCAACAATTGTGATTGCCGACCAGACTCTGTGGCTCGAGGAATTTTAAGCATGATCCGTCTTGTACGCAAGAAACAGCCTCTGGCACGTTTGCATTGGATCAAAATCTACCCAGCCAAGAAACACGAGGCATGGGCACGAGAGGTGAATTCATTGGTTGAGAAAGGCCTTCCTAATGATAGCATGTTGGATGTTCTGGATATGACTGATGAACTCTCTCTTCATGATGGAAGTGGAATGGTGGATCCAGAATGCTTTCTAGAAGGGTTGCATCCTAATGCCAAAGGATATGACCGCATCGCCAAGAAAATACAGAAAGTCCTGAAATAGAATATGAAAAAGCTAATTTCATTTCTCGTCTCAATAGCATCATGCTTAAGTCTGAGTGCTCAAGGAACAATCCAAGACTATAAACGAGCCTATGGACTCTACGAACGTTTTAAGTCTGAGAATGTACTTCAAACAGCAGATAACCTACATTGGACCAATGATACCGAATTCACCTATCAGACGAGAAGTACAGAGGGAATAAAATATATGAAGGGAAGCATAGGAGATGGGGGAACATTTGAAATTTCAGAAACGGAGAAACCCAACTCCAGAAAGGATGACCGCAGATGGCGACGAAATCGCAGAGATGCCGAAGAAAGGGATGGGGCTACTCTGCAAGGTCCTCAATTGTTGCGTAATCACTGGATGAATGTGGATGATGAACGGCATGGAGGATATGTGGTGTCGCCTGATAGCACAATGCGAGCCTATATTAAAAACGACAATATATATGTAAGTCGACGTGATGGAAGTGAAGAGCGCCAACTAAGCTATGATGGTACGCTGGGACATTATTATAGCAGCTATATCCAATGGAGCCCCGACGGGAAATACGTGGCAGCAAACCGTATCGTACCTGTTCCTCAGAAACGATACGTCTATTACGTTGAGAGCAGTCCAGTCAATCAATTGCAACCTATCCTTCACCAGCAAGAATATGCAAAGCCGGGCGATGAGTTGATGCGCAAGAAACCATGTGTCTACGAAGTTGCAACGGGGCGAGCCATTATCCCTGATGACACACTTTTTCCTCATCCCTATGACATTTATGGACCAGAATGGAGTAGAGATGGCCATACGGTAATCTTTGAATACAACGAACGTGGGCACAAGGTCTATCGTGTTTTGGAAATCAATGTCGAGACAGGTAATGTTCGTACTGTCATCGAGGAAAACAGTTCAACATATATCAACTATAATCGAAGGTTCCGTCAAAGCATTCTAGAAGGCAAACAGATGATTTGGATGAGCGAACGCGATAATTGGAATCACCTCTATCTGTATGATGTAGTAAAGGGAAAAGTCATCCGTCAAATAACAAAAGGGGAATGGGTAGTTCGCCAGGTACTCCGTGTAGATGAAGAAAAAGGAACAATATACTTCACAGCGAGCGGAATGAATCCAGAAGAGGATCCATATCTCATTCACTATTATCGCATTGGCATAGATGGCAAAAACCTCACATGCCTAACCCCTGAAAATGGTACCCATCGTGCCCAATTTAATGAGAGTTATACATATCTTTTGGATACATACAGCCGTGTCGACATGGCTCCAATCTCAGTAGTTCGAAGCGTTGCACATCCTGAAAAAATATATGAGATAACTCGAGCTGACATCTCCCGTTTGAAAGAGAACGGATGGGTAGCACCTGAAGTATTCGTTGCCCCTGGACGTGATGGTGTGACTCCCATGTGGGGCATCATCCAACGACCTACAAACTTTGACCCTACACATAAGTATCCTATTATCGAGTACATATATGCTGGTCCTGGCGATGCATATACGCCTAAGAGTTTCAACAACTATAATTGGTCAACGTCTGCCTTGGCAGAGCTGGGATTCATTGTTGTTCAGCTGGACGCAATGGGTACCAGCTATCGAGGCAAAAAGTTCGAGGAAACATGTTATAAGAACCTGAAAGATGCAGGATTCCCTGATCGAATTCAATGGATTCGTGCTGCAGCAGCAAAATATCCATATATGGATGCTGATAATGTGGGTATTTTCGGATGTTCAGCTGGCGGCCAGGAAAGTACTGCTGCCGTTCTTTGGCATGGAGATTTCTATAAGGCAGCTTATAGCGCCTGTGGATGCCACGATAATCGAATGGACAAGATTTGGTGGAACGAGCAATGGATGGGATATCCCGTCGACAGCAGTTATGTTGAATGTTCGAATGTGGAGAATGCAAGTAAACTAAATCGACCTTTGATGCTCGTGGTGGGTGAGATGGACGACAATGTGGATCCAGCCAGCACGATGCAACTCGTCAACGCTCTCATCAAGGCCAACAAGGATTTCGAACTCGTTGTTCTTCCTGGTGCTCATCACACGATGGGTGACAGCTATGGGGACCACAAACGATACGATTTCTTCGTTCGCAATCTTCTTCATGTGGATCCACCTAAGTGGGATGAACTGAAGTAAAACGAATTCTAAATCCTTGTTGGGAAACCTTTAGTTGTCAGCGCCCCTATTTGAAGAGCCTTTGAGCAAAGATCGTGAGATAAATGCGCCAATTACGCCAGATATGACCTCCTTCGCTCTCATAATACTCGTAGGGATAACCCATCTTGTCGAGATATTTGCGCAAACCTACATTTTGGTCATACAGAAAGTCATCCTTACCAATAGCAATCCAATAGAGATGGGGCTTTGCATCGAAAACAGCTTTCATCTGTGCTGAAACCTCAGTATTCTCCTCCAGTTGGACATCCACAGATTTCTTGGAGTTGCGATCCATGCGTACTGCTGCGGAATAGAGCCCGATATAGCCAAACTTTCCAGGGTTGAGATTGCTGATAGACCACGTGTGGAACCCTCCCATGGAAAGTCCACAAAGGGCGGTGTTGTCAGCTCCTTTCTTTACCTTGTAGTGTTTGCTTACGTAATCCATGATGTCAGGAAAGCTTTCTTGATAAGATGCCTTGGGGCGATCCTTCTGAGTGAGGCCTGTAGCATAAGGGGAAGCATCATCTGAAGCATTTCCGTTGGGCATGACAACAATCATAGGCTCTGCTTTTCCCAATGCAATCAGATTATCCATGATTTGAGCCGTACGACCTAAAGTAAGCCATGCTTCCTCGTCTCCACCAGCGCCATGCAACAGATACATTACAGGATATTTCTTGCCTTTGTCATATCCTGCTGGAGTATAGATTGACATCCTTCGCTTCATACCCAAAGTGGGAGAGTCATACCATACCTGTGCCACATCGCCATGCGCCACGTTGTGATTGCCATAGAGATAGCCGCAATCACCTTCTTCCTTGCTGATGATGAAAGTGCTCATAAAAGAGCGGACATCGCGGCTACGATTCAGATTGCTGGGATCCAGCGTTTCAGCGCCATCCACATAAAAACGGTAACTGTACAGCTCAGGAGCAAGCACATCACTGGTATACGTCCAGACACCATCTTTCTGCTGTAGTTCTTCAGTTGGTCGAGTGAGGAAATCAGCCAGAATCGTTACTTTCTTTGCCTCAGGAGCACGTAAAGTGAAGGTTACTGTCCCGTCAGCATTGAACTTTGGAGACACGATCTCATGGCGTTCAAATATGGCTTGTTGAGCAAAAGTGAGGCTTACACTCACTACGAACGCAAAGATTGATAATAGAATACGTTTCATGTTGTTTCTGCTTTTTATAGATATGTTTGACATAATTTTCTAAACATAATGAATGTATCTCCTGGAATATCTATCCATAACCCGTTACCATAATCCTGTCAGCACGTCCCATACGGCTATGATGTGGCACACGCTGCCCGCCAGAACAAAGAAATGGAAGAGGGTGTGCATATATCGATGATTATGCATCGTGTAAAAGAGAGCGCCTGTAATGTAGCAAACACCTTCAGCAATAATCCAGCTTGTAGCAATCATGCTGACGTTTGTCACAAGGGGCTTGAAGGCAACCAACACACTAAGTCCCATCAGCACGAAACATATTGTCTCCATATTACTGTGTTCCTGCAAATGTCGGAAACTCATGAAAGTTCCTATCAGGGCAGCCGTCCAGATGAAAACAAAGAGACAAATGCCCCACAACCCTTCGTTCCACATGGCTATCAGGGTAAGTGGAGAATAACTGCCGGCTATGTGCCAGTATATGGCTGCATGATCCCATCGGCGCAGTTTTTCCTTGGCAGGTTTGCCTGCAGGCCATGCGTGATAAAGAGTGCTGGCGATATAGCTACCCAGCATGCCAAATAGATAAAGTGATATGCCAAACGTTGCCCAACTGTTTTGATGGCGGATGCAGAGAACGATCCAGATGACGCCAACTACCATTCCCATGATTATGCCGAATCCGTGGGATGATGCGTTGAGGATTTCCTCTTTCTTTGTATAAAAAGACTTCATCTGGTTTCCTTTCATTTGCAACTATGGCGCTATATGATCTCGTTTACCATTCTATCACGACGTTCACACCTTCAGGACTGTTTGCAAATCCGAGGGCAAGTGTATGGGATTGAGCGTCCCACTGGCTCGAATGATCTATGATGTTGCCTTCGCACTTCGTCATGATGGATTTGGGTTCTGCTGGTAAGAGAACTCGCATAATGTTTTGAGTGTTCTGGGGGCTTTTGCTGACAAAACTAAAGGTACGCCCTTGATGGATTTCTTCAACCTGTCGAGAGGCGGAAGCCAACACGTGAGGATGCCTGTCACGACGTGTTGATTTCAGGTCATAAAGGAATGCTTGTTCACCTGGCTTCACTTCAACATGTGTCTTGATGGGCAATTGGGGATCGAAGAGATCGATGTAACTGCCTTTAAGGACAAATGGATTCTGATTCCCATTCTCGTCCAATGCGGCAACTATCACATAGGGACCACGTTGCAATAGCAGACTGTTCTTTTCTTCCATCTTTTTGCCTGCAGCCGCATAGGCGCGTATGACGGTTTCCACGAATTGTTCAGCGCCTCCCTCTTCCATGATGTATTCCTTAGGATTCTGGCGTCTGACAAAAACGCGACCCTTTCCATATTTGAATTCTCCGCTGGAAGGATTCTCAGGCATTCCCATGAGGGCGAAAAGATGTTGAGAGGGAGCAGTGAAGTGATTGTTTCCCTGATTCCACCACTCGTAGACATTCTGATAGGGATCATCGTCGCGACCGCTGTAGACAATGACTCCGCCACGTTTCACCCAATCGGCAAGATGCTGATGAGCCTCTGGATCCATAGGTTTGAGGTTGCTGTACGACATCAGTAGGACTTTCACTCCTCGCAAGGTTTCTGGATAACCTACATTCTCCATATGGGTGATTCCAATGGGGACACCACGTTTCAGCAAAGGAAGTGCCTCGCCGAAGAAATTGGAGAGTTGAGGGTCCTCGTAGCCCTCTACTTGGGTTGAAGAACGTTGGAACATCAGGGAATTGGCCATCAACACGTTGATTCCTTGACTGCCACTCACTTTGTTGTCACTCAGAGGCATATCATTAAGAGTATTGATCATCACTTGCATCTGAGTAGAATAGAAGGTAGGAATGTGTGATTTCTCAGTCGAGTTTGCTCCCACATTGTATAATCCTTCGTATATTCTGGCAGGCCACGGCATCACCTCATAGTTGTTTACATGAGGATACATCAGCTGTGCAGTAAAGGTAGCCTGATAGTTGCGTTTGTAATCATCCCAATCTCTTGCACGATCCTCGACAGGGTCTGTCAGGAAGAACATCTTCCTTCCTGTGGGAGCAGTCATGCTTTCCATACATCCATATTCCAGATAGGCTGATTCGAAGACACGCTCACGTCGCCTTCCATCATAGTAGTTCCATTCTCGAGCAGTACCTGTCCATACTTGAGCAATATATCCATCCACGCATGGCAAGGAGGCTAAGGATGCTTCAGGACTTACGATGGACCACTCGCTATAGCTCAACAGGCTATGGGTGGGCACATAGCAGCGCACGTTCATGCCTTTCTCCCGTCCGTATTCCTTTGCATAGGTGAAAGCTTTCTCCAATGCCTGATAATAAAGATGGTATTTCAGTTTGTTGGACAGATACGTGTTTTCAGCCGATTCGTGCTGAGGACGCCATTCGAATCCATAGTATTTCTGCCATTCGCGCTTGAATGCCTCGCTATATCCTGCACGAGCCCAGAACTCAGGCTCTTCCAGGAAAATAGCATCAATGCCTGCATCGATGACAGGTTTGATTTCTTTCTCGCAAAAGTAACGGATAAAGTTATCGCTGGGCACAATATAAGGTACCATGTGGCCATGCCAGATGGTGTCCCCCTTCATGTCTTTCTGCCCTTCGTCGAGATGCCATTTCCCATCCCATTGACCCGTGAAATAGTCTTGGTATTCACCCCACGCAATACCTGTCATGAAGTGAGTTGTATAACCACGTTGCCGCCAACTTTTTACGCGATCGAGGAAATGGGCATTCCCTCCTCCTGAACCATACACCATTACTACGTCAGCCCGTATGTCAATCGAGGGTTTCCATCCTGCTGCGGTCTGGAAGGTTGTTTTTTCGCGAGGCATCAGGTCTGTTTCCTTTGTCTGGGCCAACAGAAGATTCATCTCTGTTAACAGGAAGATAGAAAGCAATAGTTTTTTCACGAGACAAATATTTTTGTTCAAATTTACAATATTTATTTCAAAGTTTTCAATTCTCGAGGTCAAAATTTGCTGTTTTAAATGGAAATAAGTACATTTGTGGCTAATAAAAAGATAAAAAGCATTACAACGACATGATGAACCGTAGATTTCTGACAGCAATCATTTCCATCTTATGGGTATCTAACATGATGGCCTACAATGCCATTCTGTCCCGTTACATAAAGCAGGATTATCAGGGATGGGCAGATAGTGTGACTCACGTGCTGATTACCAATTTCCTCAACACGAACAAGGGTACATTCTATTCCACTCCCCACGACGTGGAGAAGAGTTCCACCTATATATATTGGCAGCAGGCGCATGCGATGGATGTGCTCATTTATGGCTACGAGAACAATCTGGAGAGCAATCCTACGCTTGCCAGCCGCTATAAGCTATACATGCGGCGCTGGGTTCAAAATCATGCCAACAACTACTATTCCTCCTCGTCCGACGGCACGGGATTCCTTAATCCTTATACTGATGATATGTGCTGGATTTGCCTGACACTAATCCACATGGGAGAAGCTACAGAAACCAGCACCTACATCACTACAGCCAAGACTGTGTTCGACCGTTATATCATCACTCGAGGAAAGGAAACGGAGGATGGTATCATGCTTCCCTGGAATTGGGATCAAGGGGCTGGGCCGAATGCCTGCACCAATTCTCCTGCCTGCCTGGTTGCTGCCAAGCTCTACAATCATTACGGAACAGAGAAGTATCTCACGTATGCAGAAGGCCTATATAATTATGTAGTCAAGAAAATTGCAAAGGGAGACGGACGCGTGGAGGAACCACCCTTGAGCTACACGCAAGGGACATTTGGCGAGGCTTGTCGTCAACTTTATCACATAACAGGCGATGTCAAGTATCGGACCATGTGCACGAATGTGCTCAACTATGCCGTCACAAGTGGACGATGCGTAAGCAATGGCATCCTTCGCCACGAGGGCACCAGCATGGATCAAAGCATCTTCAAGGCTGTGCTCATCCCTTATCTGGTCAATTATGTGCTCGACGAAACGATTCCCACAGCAGGCCGTCGCACCATTCTCTCTTTCCTGATTACCCAATGCAACACGTTATGGAAGAATCTCGACAAGGATGCCTATCCCCAAATGTACTCTTCATATTATTGGGGCGAGAAATGGGATACCAGCAAGACTGCCAGCATGGGAGCCAACACGAGTGGTGCGAGCCTGATGGAGAACATGCGGCGATGTGCCATCTCTCTCACCACGAAAGAGGACGAGTCGCATGTGGCGGAAATCTCGCAGGACATGAAGCCCCAGACGTTCGACGTTTATACGCTGGATGGAAAATGTCTTTTGAGAGGAGCTACTGATACGGGTAATCTTCCCAAAGGCATCTATATTATCAACGGTCGCAAGCGTGTAGTGCAATAGAACCCTGTGTTCAGAAATCTTTCATGAAATGTAATCTCATTTGAATCATGGTCCAGATTGAATCCCTTATTGCACAACAGACAGGTCTCAATGAACGATACATCCACAACGTGATTGAACTCCTTCAGGATGGTGCCACCATCCCATTCATCAGTCGCTATCGCAAGGAAGCTACCAATGGGATGACGGAGGTGGAAGTTGCTACTGTCAGCAACCTTCTCGATGAATTCTCCGAATTGAAGAAACGCAAGGAATTCATCCTTCAAAATATTGACAATCAAGGTAAACTTACAGATGAACTGAAGCAAAGAATCAATGACTGTTGGGATTCGAACCAGCTCGAGGACCTATATCTTCCTTACAAGCAGAAACGACGCACACGTGCCCAGATAGCTCGAGAGGCAGGACTTGAGCCTATGGCAAACATCATCCAGTCGCAGAAAGAGGTTCCCTTGGAAAAGATTGCCCAGCGGTACCTCAATCCTGAAAAGGGAATAGAGACGGTGGAACAAGTAATACAAGGAGCTCAGGACATCATCGCTGAACGAGTCAGCGAGAACGAGCGGGCCCGCCAGACATTACGTACCACCTTCAGCATACATGCTCAGATCACCAGTCGACTTGTCAAGGGGAAGGATGTGGAAGGTCAGAATTTCCGCGACTACTTTGATTGGAGCGAGCCTCTCGCACGCTGTAGCAGCCATCGACTGCTGGCTATGCGGCGAGGAGAATCTGAGGGCATCCTGCGCGTCACGATTTCAGTCGATGATGAACCTGCTGTGGAGCGCATTGCCCGCCAATTTGTTCATGGGAATGGCGAATGCTCCCGTCTCGTCTACGAGGCAGTCAGGGATGGCTATAAGCGTCTGCTCGAGCCTTCCATCAGCAATGAGTTTGGAGCCTCCAGCAAGCAACGTGCCGATGAAGAAGCCATCCGAATCTTCGTGCGTAATCTTGAACAGCTTCTTATGGCGAGCCCTCTTGGACAGAAACGTGTGATGGGCATCGATCCAGGGTTCCGCACGGGCTGCAAGGTTGTATGCCTTGATAGCGAGGGAAATCTCCTGCATCATGACGTCATCTATCCTCATCCGCCTCGCAACGAGCGAATCCAAGCCCTTCGAACCATCAGCAACCTTGTTGAAAAGTATCGCATTCAAGCCATCTCCATCGGAAATGGCACAGCTGGACGTGAGACAGAGGATTTCGTGCGCCATCTCGACCTCCCTGAGGACATCGAGGTGTATTCTGTCAGCGAGGATGGAGCCAGCATCTACAGCGCCAGCGAGATAGCTCGACAGGAATTCCCAGACGAGGATGTTACCGTTCGTGGAGCGGTCAGCATTGGTCGTCGGCTCATGGATCCCCTGGCTGAGCTGGTCAAGATAGACCCCAGCAGCATTGGGGTGGGGCAATATCAGAAGGATGTCAACCAGACGGCTCTCAAGAAGAGCCTCGACCAAACTGTCATTTCCTGCGTCAATCGAGTGGGAGTCAATGTCAATACAGCCAGCCGCTATCTGCTAACCTACGTGAGTGGATTGGGTCCCGCACTGGCTGACAACATCATCAATTATCGCACCCAAAACGGTCCCTTCCGCACACGCCGCGAGTTGATGAAGGTCCCACGTATGGGTGCAAAGGCTTTCGAGCAGAGTGCAGGATTCCTGCGGATTCAGGGAGGAGCGGAGCCGCTCGACAATAGTGCCGTCCACCCAGAGCGTTATGCCCTCGTCGAGAAGATGGCCCACGACCAGGGTTGTAGTGTTGAGACCCTGATGAAGGACAAGTCCACACGCGAAAAGATAGACATCAAGCAATATGTCAGCTCTCAAGTGGGACTGCCCACCTTGCAGGACATCATGGCCGAGTTAGACAAACCTGGACGCGATCCAAGAGGTCCTCTCCAGCAGTTTGCATTCGATCCTACCGTCCATGAAATTACGGACCTCCACGCAGGTCAAGTGTTGCCAGGCATTGTCACAAACGTCACCAATTTTGGAGCATTCGTAGACATTGGCGTCCACATCAAGGGCCTCGTTCACGTCTCACAGCTCAGCGACCGCTACGTCAAGGATCCCAATCAGGTGGTTTCCCTTCATCAGCATGTCATGGTGCGTGTTCTGAGCGTAGACCTCCAGCGCGAGCGCATCTCCCTCTCCATGAAGAGCGATAATCGATGAGAAATTTGAATCTTTACCATAAAAACTAAAACGAATCATAGAAATGTCAAGCAGAAGAGACTTTTTCCGCCGGCTGACCGGCATGGGAGCCCTGATGGCCACCTCCCAATTGCCCAGTTGGGCTGAAGACAACCCTGCGCTGTTTCCCCAAAGAGGAGGATTCGAGCGGCTGGGAATGAATTATGTGGCCATTAACATCGGATTGGAGACACCTTTCTCGCTCCTCCATATCTCTGACACTCACCTGACAGCGGCCTATCCCCACGAGAACGAGAAGAAGCAGAAACTGAAGGAAGTCCGCAGCAAGACCTTTGGAGGCAGGCAGGAGGAGGCGTTGAGGGATTCACTCGCATGGGCGAAGCAAAACGTTGATTACGTGTTGCATACAGGCGATATAATCGACTGGCAGAGCGAAGCAAACTTTGACCTGGTGAAGAAGTACTTCGGACGCGAACTCATAGGTGCCGTAGGCAACCACGAGTTCAGCACAGACATGTGGCTGAGCGACCCCAAGGAGGATCGCACGGAAGCCTATAAGGACAACACTCGCTCACTTGTCCAGCAGGCTTATCCCTTCGACATCCGATTCCAGTCACAAGTGGTGAATGGGGTGAACTTCATCACGCTGGACGATGTTTATGGCTATGTGACTCAAGATCAGGTGGATGCCTTCAAGACGGAAGTCAAGAGAGGACTGCCTGTGGTACTCTGCATGCACGTTCCTTTCCACACAGAAAACACCTGGCGCGTCACATGCAAGTTCTGGGGTGGAAACAATCGCTTCACCAACGCTGTGGTTCCCAATCCCAATGGGGACTACAAGACCCAGAAGACAGATTCTGTGACCCGCGATTTCATCGCCTATCTGAAGAAAGAACCCTTGCTGAAGGCGATTCTGGCAGGACACGAACACATCACCTTCCAAGACGAGTTCTCGCCTACGGCACGAGAGTACATGGTGGCAGGAAACTTCTTGTTCCAAGGGCAGGAAGTGCTGTTCTATTAAGGAAAACAGAAGTAAAGTTCGCTCGAGATTCTCATGACTACCTGCCAAGAATTTGGTCAGGCAGTTCATTTTGTAAAGATTTCAGAACGGTCATACTTCTGCCTGTGTGATTGGGATGATTATGTCATCACAGGCACATCCTCCAGAAGATTGAATGGAACCTACTGCATTGATAATCAAGTGATTAGATTCAGTTGACAACTAACCACCTGTTCGCTTCCAAAAGACAACGTGTTGAAACTCGGATTTCAACGTGTTGAGTTGGCGGTTTCAACGTGTTGATTCTGTTGTTTCAACACGTTGCCTTTTCCCTTTCAACACGTTGTGCCTCCCTGACTCACTCGAGAGGCTGGATTCTGTAAAGAATCTTTACGACTGAGTCTACAAGCCGCGTGCTTTCAGCAGAGCACTTGCATCAGGAGTCTGCAAACCAGTGAATCCGCTGAATCCCTGCATCAAGTCGATTGTGTTGCCTCTACCCAGAATCCTGTTCCTGAATTCGATGCCCGTTTGCTGCTTGAGAGCTCCCTTGCGGGCAAATGCTTCAGCCACGTTGTCGGCCAGAACTTCCGTCCACAAGTAGCTGTAATAACCTGCTGCATAACCTCCTCCCCAGACGTGATTGAAGTATGAAGTGGAGTAGCGAGGGGGAATCTGGTCATCGAGCAAACCTATCTCATTCAGCGCTTTCGCCTCAAACTGGGCAGCCTCCTCTGCTGAGGGAACCTGCTGGGAAGGCATCATGTGCCAAGCCATATCGAGACAGGTGGCAGCGAGGTTCTCGCCCAACGAGTATGCGGAATGGAAATTGATGGACTCCAGCATCTTTTTCTTCAGGTCGGCCGGCATGGGTTGACCTGTCTCTGTATGCAGAGCGAAGTGATCGAACACCTGAGGAATGGAGGCAAACGACTCGTTGAACTGGGAGGGCATCTCGACGAAATCGCGTGGTACAGCAGTTCCGCTGAGCTTGTTGTACTTACAATTGGACAGCATTCCGTGGAGGGCGTGTCCAAACTCATGGAACATCGTGCATACCTCGTCCCATGTGAGTAGGGTGGGTTGCCCCTCAGGAGCTTTAGCATAATTGCAGACGTTGTAGATGATGGGCAGCTGATGGCGGAAGCTGCTCTGCTTGGCAAAACTGCTCATCCATGCGCCTCCCCGCTTGGTGGGGCGACGGAAGTAGTCGCAATAAAAGAGGGCGAGGGGGAGGCCATCACGATCATAGACCTCGAAGACCTTCATGTCTGGGTGATACGTAGGAATGTCAGTCAGCTGCTTGAAAGTAAGTCCATACACCAGATTTGCGGCATAGAAGAGACCGTTGCGTTGCACGCTGTCGATGTTGAAATATGGTTTCACCTCATCCTCTGAGAAGTTGAACTGCTCCTTTTTCATCTTGGCTGAGTAATAGAAACGATCATAGGGCTGCAGGCGGAACTTCTTGCCCTGCTTCTTTTGTGCATACGCCTCGATGGCTTTCGTTTCAGCATCCGCCTTGGGCCTGTACTCCTTGATCAGCTGACGCAAGAAGGCATAGACGTTGTCGCTGTTCTTCGCCATCGTCTTCTCGAGGGAATAGTTGGCGTAATTGGGATAACCCATCAGTTCAGCCTTTTCAGCCCGCAGTTTGGCGATTTCTGCCACGATGGGGAACGTGTTGAAACCACGTGTCCCATCTGCTCGATGAATGCTTGCCTCGAAGACACGACGGCGAAGGTCACGATTCTCGAGGTTGGTCAGAATAGCTTGCTGCGTGGTGTTCACGATAACGATGCAATAGGGGGACTGGGCGCCTCTGGTCTCAGCATCCTTCTTGCATTGTGCGATGTCTGCTTCGCTCAGGCCTTTCAACTCTTTCACATTGTCCACCCATACAACAGCGTTGTTGGTAGCATCAGGAAGCAGGGTGCCCCAGTTGATCTGCAGTTCAGAAATTCGCTTGTTGATTTCCTCGATACGAACCTTTTTCTCCTTGGGCAGGAGAGCGCCAGATCGTACGAATTCCTTGTATGTCTCTTCCAAAAGTTTCTTATCCTCGCCCTGCAGAGAAGTGAACTCGTGGTCATAGACATACTTCACACGCTCGAAAAGTTTTTCATTGAACGAGATTTCATTCTCGTAGGCTGTCAGCAAGGGAGTGATTTCCTTCTGGATGGCTGCAATCTCGTCAGTCTTGTCTGCACTTGTCAGACAGAAGAAGACATTGGAAACGCGATCAAGGAGCAAGCCGCTGGATTCGAATGCGAGAATGGTATTCTGGAAAGTGGGGACAGCACCGTTCTCCACAATCTTCTGCACCTCCAGCCGTGCCTGCTCAATACCTGCTTTCAAGGCAGGCAGATAGTGCTCTGTGCGTATACGCGTGAAGTCAGGAGCGCCAAAGGGTAGGGGACTGGGCTCTAAGAGCGGATTATCGTTGGCTGCCAGCGTAAAAAGGGCGTTGGTAACAAAACCTGCCATAAGTAGGATTTTCTTTAGTTTCATATTCTTTCTTGTGATACCTCATTTATTTGTGTAAAGATAGTGTTTTTCGATGACATTTCAATCAAATATAGAAAAAAAACTGTGCTTTCAGCCTTCTTTTTATATAAATAAGGTATACAGCATGCTGAGCGAAACACTTTTTTTATATATCTTTGCCAAGAGATTACAAGACATCTGCCAAAAGTAAAACTGAAAACCAACAAAAAACATGGAAGAATACATCGTAGGTCTTGGAGAGGCATTGTGGGACGTGTTGCCAGAAGGTGCCAAACTGGGCGGAGCCCCAGCAAACTTTGCTTACCATGCAGGACAATTTGGATACAACGCTCTTGCCGTCAGCGCGTTAGGTGAGGATGAACTGGGCGAAAAGACTCTGAAAGAGTTTGACATGAAAGGACTGAACTACATCATGCCTCGCGTTCCTTTCCCTACGGGTACAGTAGACGTGCAATTGGATTCAAACGGCGTGCCAAGCTACGACATCAAGACAGGTGTTGCTTGGGATAACATCCCTTTTACTGCTGAGATAGAGAACGTAGCGCATAACTGCAAAGCAGTCTGTTACGGCACTCTTGCTCAACGAAACAAGACCTCGCACGACACCATCCAGCGTTTCCTGGATTCAACGCCAGAGGATTGCCTGAAGATATATGACATCAATTTGCGCCAGAACTTCTATAGCGAGGAACTCATCACAGAGAACCTGAAGAAGGCAGACATGCTGAAAATCAATGACGAAGAGTTGGTTATCCTAAGCAAGATGTTTGGATATCCAGAATTGGAAGTGGAGAATCAATGCTGGTTGCTGCTGGGGAAGTATGACCTGAAAATCCTGGTGCTGACTTGTGGCACAAACGGAAGTTATGTGTTCGTGCCTGGCAAGATGAGTTTTCAGAAGACACCCAAAGTGAGGGTTGCTGACAGCGTTGGCGCTGGAGATTCCTTTACAGGAGCCTTTACTGCAGCCCTCCTGACAGGTCAACCCATCGAGAAGGCTCACAAGCTGGCTGTCGAAGTAAGTGCTTACGTCTGCACCCAAAATGGCGCAATGCCTGAACTCCCTGCAGAATTACTTTCCTGTATTTAAGGAGTCGTAAACGCTAAGAACGTTTCGAATGGATGTTTCTGCATCCTGAAGCATGTGGGGAGAACCAAAATGCTCCACACAGAACCACCCCTTGTACCCATGCATAACAAGCTGTGAGATAACGTCTTTCATTGGGACCAAACCTGTCCCAAAAGCAGGTGATTTCCCATCGTATAAAGCCACACGATCCTTCAGATGAACGTGCGCGATGCGCTTGCGGAAATGTTTCAAGGCCTGGAGGACATCCTCGCCACAATAGAGATAATTGCCTGTATCGAAAGTATGTTTTAAACGTTTGGCAGCCTTAAACATGCGATCGAGAGCTTCTGTATTATAACAAGGAGAACGAGGATTATCGTAGTCCTCAATCATCACTTCGAGTCCTGATGAATAACCTTTGCGTGAGAAGAGATCCATTCCATGAAGGACACCCTCGAGCAACTGCTCAGATCCTTCCTTAGGAAGCAATCCTGGCACCACCAGTACACGTGGGAAACTATGCTCCTTCATGAAGGTTAATGTTCGATTCTCCCATTCAGCCTGATTACCCTTTGCGTAATCTATCTCCACAATAGCTGATGCATGCTCGAACCCCAATTCATCGAGCACTTGCATCTCTTTGGGATTGATGGTAACCCAAACGTCAACTCCTGTATATCCTAACGCTTTGACTCGTTGAGCGGCTTCGCGGAACGAGATGTTTTCCTGTTGAGCAATCGTCACGATGTGGTCAGCGAAGATGGAAACACGAGGAATAATGGGGTTACGGGCATGAAGAGAAAGAATGGCAAACAATGTTGCCAGAGTCAGTAATTTACGCATGATTGGGTATCTTTTTATTTGTCGGATAATCTATAACTAACGAAAGCAAAACGTTTACTATCTGGTGCCCAGGAATTCACATTGATGGTGCCTTGACCTCCAAAAAGCTCTACGATGGTGCGAGGATGCTTTCCTTTGCTACTCATCAATCGCAACACCACATTCTTGTTGGGCAAATGCTCATCAGGCTTCAAGTCACCTTTGTGGTAAGCTATGTATACCACTTGGCGGCCATCAGGCGATACGTGGGGGAACCACGAATTAAGGTCCTCGTCGTGAGTCATCTGTTTCTGCCTGGAACCATCTCGTCGCATCCTCCATACTTGCATGAGACCTGTGCGAACAGAATTGAACCAAATATATTTGCCATCAGGCGAATACTCAGGACCATCATTCAAACCTGCAGCGGTAGTCAAGCAGCGTTCCTCGCCACCATTCACATCCTTTACATAAATCGCCTTAGCCTCTCCACGGAAAGCACAATATGCCACTTCCTTTCCGTCAGGACTCATCCCATGCAGGAAGCTGGGACAGAGAGGAGTTACTTCACGCGGCTGTCCACCTTCGAATGGAAGCACGTAAACCCGACTCGTTTTCCAGTCGCCTTCAGCATGACTGATTCCCAAAACTTTACCATCAGAAGATATCACATGATCGTTGTTGCATTGAGTGGCAAATCCTGTGTTAATCTCTATAGGATCATTTTTTCCTTCAGAATCAATACGATACAGACGTCCTGCATGATTATAGATGAGCCACTTGCCATCAGGAGACCAATTAGGAGCCTCGATAAGATAAGGAAACTCGCGAATCGTCATTCTTTCGTTGGTTTCCGTATCATAAATTTCCAGCACACTAATGATTCGGCTTTGGGCATTCATTGTCAAGGATAGGATCAATAGACTAAAAAGATATGATATTCTGTTCATCATGCGGCAAAGTTACGAAGAATTCCTTCATCTGCAAGAAAATGAATGATATTTATAAGAAATGATTCTACAAATGGAAATCATAATGAGAATTATGTTTATAATAAAACATCATAAGATGATAATCTTGCCTCAATGAGATGACAAAATACATGATAGCGCAAGTAAAAGTGGAAAAAAGAACGAGCATTAAAGAAAAATCCGTATATTTGTGCATAAATATGAAAAATAACAATCTAAATACTGGAATACAATGAAAAGATTTATCGTATTTGTTCTCGCAATGTATGCCCTATGCACGTTTGCATGGGAACGGGAAAACATTTGGCCCAAAGGGAAAATGCCACATCGTCAGGAGCAACAGATAGCTGCAATGACCGACGAGGCAGGTCAGCCAAACTTCAAGGCGGACGATCATCGCGTGGCTTATTTGGAGTGGTTCGAGAAACCAGAAAACTTCAATGGAAGCTGTATGATCCTAATCAGTGGTGGCGGTTACTACAATTGTTGCGACGTAGGACTGATTAAGTTGTGGCATGAGACACTTACCAAAGAAGGTGTACAATGTGTCAACTTTGTTTATCGAACACCACGTCCTGTTGGCTTACCTATTTATCAGACTGCTTGGGAAGACGGACAACGTGCTGTTCGAATGGTTCGAAGCGAAGCAAAGAAACGTGGATTCGATCCTGAGAAAATCGGTGTGGTATCACAATCCGCAGGGTCACATCTGGCACTTCTACTTGCTACCAGTTCCCAAACACCTGCATACGAGCCTGTAGATAAGCTGGACACAATTCCTTGTCACATCAATTGGGCCATCGTAAACTCTCCTGCATACGCAACTACGGATGGTGAATTAGGCACTCCTTCCATACGTCAAGGATACGGAATCGACGTGAAACTCAGCAATGTCTTCAAGTTCGACGAGAAAACTTGTCCCATGAGTCTTCATCATGGTGGGGCTGACGTTTATTCTCCCTGTGCATCAACCTTGGTTTACAGGCAGTTGCGTCGCATGAAGATTCCTGCTGAACTGCATCTCTATCCCGATAAGCCTCATGGAGCTTACGGATTCGAGCGAGGTGTGGAATTCCTTCGTCAGATGGGATATTTAGGGAAACTCGCTCCTGAGGAGGACAATATGCAACGATATCCCAATGATGATGCACGTGCAGAAAGGATTGAAGAAGACGTATGGCCTGAAGGCAAGATGCCTAATCCACAGGAAGGTCAATGCAAACCCTACATTGAGTGGCATCTCCCCAAAGTTCTGAAAACCAAAGCTATACAGATAATCTACTCTGGCGGAAGCTATATGGGGAATGATCCCAACAGTTTCGAAGTAGCTCCTGCCCGCCGTTATCTCAACGAATTGGGCATGACGGTAGTGACGATGCGCTATCGTACTCCCCGTCCCTCTCCAGAAAGCGGTTTAGCAAAACACACGACAGCTTGGCAGGATCTGCAGCGTGCCATCCGTATCGTGCGAAGCGAGGCAGCATCCCGTGGGCTTGATCCCAACCGCATTGGCATCATGGGAAGTTCTGCAGGCGGACATCTTACACTTATGGGCGTCACCAGTTCCATGCATCAATCCTATCTGCCCATCGATGATATCGACAAGTTGCCTTGCAATGTGCAATGGGGAGTCGGCATCTATCCAGCGTATGCATTGACAGATGGAGCGATGGATCCTAATTCAGAGGGAGGCAACGAAGACCGTGACGTACTCGTTCCTGAGTTCTCCTTCGACCTGAAGACAGCTCCCATGCTTTTCGTGCACGGAGATTCTGACGGATGGGCCGCCATGAATTCCGTAAAGACTTGGGAGAAGATGCGCAGTATGGGCATCCAAAGTGAATTGCACACACTGGCTACACGCAACCACTGCTTCCAGCACACAGCATCACCTGGAACAGGCAGTTACACGTATCTCGATCGTATTTGGGAGTTCTTAACCGCAAAAGGCTTTAACAAATGAAACGTCTGATTCACTTCCTGTTGCTTTCCGGACTTCTGATTTCAGGAATCGGCAACAACCTCCAAGCCAAGGAGAGTTTCACCTTGAAACGTGGCGTGAATATTGCGCATTGGTTATCCCAAAGTTCTGAACGAGGAGCGAGACGCGATGCATTTTTCACGGAAAAAGACGTAAAGTACATTGCTTCCTTAGGATTCGATCATATCCGCATCCCAATCGATGAGGAGCAGATGTTCGACGAAGCTGGCAACAAGGAACCTGAGGCATTCGCCCTACTCCACCGTGCCATCGGACAATGTCTGCAAGAAAACCTTCGCGTGATTGTTGATCTGCATATTCTCCGCTCGCATAATTTCAATGCCGAATACAAGCCTCTTTTTTTCAGGGCTTCTGCCCAAGAGGCATTCTACGAGTGCTGGAGAAAACTGAGTGCTGAGCTGCACAAATATCCGACCAGTATGGTTGCCTACGAACTGATGAACGAGCCAGTTGCAGATGATCCTGAGGATTGGAATCTGATTGCATATACATGTTATCTGGAAGTGCGGGACAGGGAACCGGAACGTGTTATTGTAATTGGCTCTAATCGTTGGCAGAGCTATGATACAGTTAAGGACCTGAAGATTCCTGAGGGAGACAAGAATATCCTTATCAGTTTCCACTATTACTTGCCCTTCCTCCTCACCCATTACAAGGCATCCTGGACTTCTCAGAAAGATTATAAGGGACCAGTACACTATCCTGGAATCACAGTCAACAAGGACGAGTTCGAGGCCTCCTGTCCTGAGAGTCTCAAGGAATCCCTGCAATGGAATACACGTTCCAACTATGATGCAGCTCGATTGAAACGCGAGTTCCAGGAGGTGCTGAATGTGGCACGCCGATACGGAGTGCAAGTCTACTGCGGTGAATACGGATGCATGAAGAATGCACCTGAGGCAGATCGCCTGCGTTGGCATCGTGATATGGAACAGGTCTTCGACGAAATGGGCATCGCTCGCGCCCTGTGGTGCTATCGAGAGAGTCTGGAAGGGTTTGGCATCCTGAAGATAAACGATCCTGACGAGCCCATGATCAAGGCGATGGGATTAAAGTAAGAAGAAAAGCAACTTATTGAAAATTAAAGGGAAAGTTCTTTGTCGTTGAACCTTCCCTTTAATTTATTTCAAGCAATTTTCACTCGTTTTCCTCAGCAATTATTTCAGCACGTTGCGGCAATATTCCATGCATTTCGCAACCTCTTCCACAGGCGTTGAACCTTCAGGAACAGGATATTCCAGCTCGATGTCCACATGCTTGGGCCAATCCTGCTTCTTCCCGTTCTCAGCCAGCAGCTGCAGCATTTCCGCAATCGGCGTTTCGCCCTGTCCCCAAGGCATGTTCTGGTTAGGACGAGCATGCTTAGGCCCTGTCTTGTCCTTCATGTGAATCGAGAAGATGCGGTCGTGGTATTCGCGGATCACATCGCAGGGATTATTGCCTGTGAATCCAAAGTAATGGCCAGCATCAAAGTTCAGCATCGCAGCCTTGCTGTCGCGCAGATAGGCATCGAATCCAGGGAAATTTGCCTCGCTGGGCTGACCATGATTGTGGAAAATCACGTACTTGCCGTATTTCTCCGCAATGGGTCCCACCACTTTACCACCATTCACGTCCATTTCAGTAGTAAGACCTGCTGCTCCGATAGCAGCGCAAGCGCTGTAGACATATTCCAGCTGCTCCCTGCTCATTCCTGGATGAGGAGAATATTTCAGGATATGGATATCCACTCCCTGCTGACGGAACAGTTTACCCAACTGGCGGAATTTCTCCAGCGTTCTCTTCACGGCAGCTGAGTTCAAGTCCAGAGTACCAGGGTTCCCAGCAAATGTTTCCGCTCCGTCAGCCATCAGTTCCACAGAACCTACCCCACCAGCCAGAGCATAGAGCAGCAAATCTCCAGCACGATTGCTTTGGTCGCGATAGCTGTAGGTAATCGTTCCTATCTGCACGCCACGCAGGTTCGACATGTTCTTCCTGTTGATACTCGTCTCAGTCAGCGAAATCTTGGGTGCTTCCATCGCACGCAGAGGATTCACTACCAACAGGGCAGCTGCAGATGCAGAAGTCTGCAGGAAAGTTCTTCTGTTCAGTTTCAATGTACTCATATTGATTCAGTTTGATTGAGTTTATTATGGCATTTTGATAATCTTTCTGTGCTATATCCTCCACAAATTTACCAAATTATTTCACTTCCTCCTCCTCGGAATGCAATAATTTAATCGAATACTCACGTTTTTCCTCTGCCAAACCGGTTTCCGGCTCCACAAGATTCATCCAAAAGGCTTTTTTCCCCTATAAATTTGCATTTCTATCTTCAAAACCGTATATTTGCAGACTGGCACATGAGTCAGATGTTTAAAATCAAATCAAGAAACTATGAAGAAACTTCTTTTATTGGTGATTCTGGTGGCCATCGGATATGGCATGTATGTAACGAATCCTCAGGAGAAAGATCACCGCGACAAGTTGGGCGAAGTCTGGGGCGACGCCCTGCGTGAGAATGTGCTTGGCATGAAGGGAAAGATCTTCAAGGGCAACATTGGCGACAAGCTGATTGGCAACACAGTGGCAGGTCTGGCTGAGTATCACAACTACTTCCTCTTCAGCACCATGAAGCTGCAGGGAACGACCATCTCCGTAGGCGCATGCAATTATGTTTACTGCGGCAGCTCCGATCAGGTAACGGAAACAATCAGCCAGAAGATTCAGGACACGCTGGAAGGGAAGAAGAAATAACACACCCATCTCTCCCCTATCCTCCCATTCATATCCACGTTAGGCGCCCCCAACGTTTCACGAGAGAAAAGACAACACGTTGATATGACAGTTTCAACGTGTTGACTTTGCTGTTTCAACACGTTGAACTTGGCCTTTCAACGTGTCGCATGACATTGAGCGAATAAAACCTTCATCGTCGTCCCCTTGACCCTCGACCTTTGACTTCCTCGATTGGTGCCAGCCGTTGAACCACATGAACTCAAAAATGCCCTACACTCTACACCAGTACCATGTAAGACCTTGAGGAGCAGCAATTTGCACGGGTGTAGGGTGGTGTAGGTAGCCTACACCCATGTATCCTATTGATAAACATCGTGTTACGGGTACTCGGTGTAGGGTGTAGGCTATTTTTGAGTGGATGCGTATTTATGATGAA